>Ga0172372_10000051_pt1 | contig 161936 bp, 161 predicted proteins | sample LakKiv5m_2_FD_114544 | JGI IMG/M metagenome (GOLD analysis project Ga0172372, IMG submission 114544) | Freshwater microbial communities from Kabuno Bay, South-Kivu, Congo - kab_092012_9.5m | ecosystem: Environmental > Aquatic > Freshwater > Lake | place: Democratic Republic of the Congo...
TGCTGTGGGTAATGCTGTTATGGGATTTAGCGCAAATTGGACTGAGAAGACTAGCAAGCAGAACACGCAGAGGCGCAGTGTGTGCTGGATGGTGGGGGACAGCGAACGTGCGGCTAAACGCATTAAGGCTGCTTTTGCTGCTGCGGGCTATGCTAACAGGGTGAACGCACGTGGTATATATGTGCGTGTAATAGCTGACTTAGCGTAAGGGTCTTTAGCACAGCAGGTTGACATTTTGGCTAGGCTGTGCTATAATACACACATACACTGCAAAACAAGGAGCGTGACATGAACATCTCAACCCTGGAAGCACTGGTAGAAGATTTGAATCGTTGGGGAGCAGTATTTGGCTCTAGGCCCTTGAGCCTGCTCAACCCCCGGGATCGCCAGAAGATCGCTGAACACATCGACCAGAGGCTGTCACCCGAGAACCTCAGCTGTGACGGGGAACTGAGCAGAACAGAAGCGAACCGCCGCTACCGTGAGTTGAACCGTGCGGCCCGTGAACTGATCAGCATCGATCCCTCAGTTAAGTTCTACGAATACTCAGAGTAAATACTATCATGATCATAGAATTCCTCGTAGCATTCGCCCTGGGCTGTTGGGTCGGTTCCGCAGTGAGCCGAGCCTGGATGAGCCTATCATTCCGCGAGATACTCAGAGACCTAGGCGTCACTGAGCAGCAACTGAGAGGCCTCGCCCAAAAGAATGGTATTGGAGTGCCTGTGGAAAACCCCCGGGACTCGATCACGGGCGAAGTCACCCTAACACCCATGGAGATCCGCATCGAAGAACACAACGGTTGTCTCTACGCTTACAGGCTCAAGGATCATTACTTCCTAGGCCAGGGTGAAGATCGCGAGCAACTGATAGAGCGGCTCAAAGAAAACCTAACCAATGTGCGCCTGATCATCTCAGAGGATAACGGCGCTAAACTGATCAAATGATCCTGCTAGGTCGCTGGTTAGCACTGATCTGCACCCTGGGATTCTGGGCAGCATTCTACTGGCTCGTCGTGGCATAAACGCAACACCATTTTGGTTGACAATTTGGTTCATCGGTGCTATACTGTTGTTATGATGATAGAAACAAACTCGTTGAAATGGCTGGGCACTGCGTTTACCATCGTGGGCGCACTCTTAACCAGCCTGGGCCATTGGGATCCCCTGAACGTGATCGCATTCAACCTGGGAGCGGCGTTTTGGCTTTGGGCCGCAGTTCGCATGCGGGAACTATCGTTGATCACAGTCAACGCCGTGCTGTTGACAATCTATGCGTTTGGTAGTATACTAAGACTAAGTTAACAAAGGAGCGAACTAAAATGGACCAAGAATTTGAGCAGCAACTAGAGCAAGAAGGCTACCGGGTCTGGGCAGTGGACGGCCGGTTCCTGCTCATAGATGTGTTGGGTGAGTTCATAGACTCTGAGCACGACTCCCTGGAGTCTGTGCGAGAGTACTGTGCTAAGAACGTGTTTACTTTTTACTAAGGAGACTGGGATGAAGACTTCCTCAGCAGCGGTGATGGGCTTCCTGGGATTGCTCATGGTGTTTGGCGCGGTGGGCGGCATGGAAGATCCCACCAAGATGGACTATTTCGTGGAGCAACTGGCCGTGGCCCTAACAGGACTTGGTCTGATGTTCTGCTCAACACTGGGCCTACAGAATTCCCCGTACTGGGACGAAAGGTAATAGGATGATCACCATCGCGGGACTCACCCCGAGGCAGCAGCAGCTCTGTGAGTTGATGTGGTCATGCAGGGATCTTGAACAGGTCAGGGCTCTGATCCGTGCCCTACCCACTAGGGAAGATCAGCAGCAGGCAGAGACTCTGATGCAGGTTATCATACAGGAAACACTGGAAGACGAAGGAGCTCTAGATGACTACAGCCAAGACTGTGCTGATGTTATTGATCGTGTTCGCAGCGGTTAGCACACAGGGCTGCGCTACCCGTGATCCCAGAGATGCGCCTTGGGATCCCAAACCTGGTGTCAACCTATTCGATCAGATCCCCAATGAGATCTCAGCCCACCGTCGCTGCTGCGGACATCTTCGAAGCTGTGCTCCAGGACAGACTCCGAGGTGTTGAGGCCATGGTGGGGGGCAGGGGCCGACCGGTATAGCACTGTATGTGCGTACTGTAGTTTACAGTTGGTATGGTCTAAAATCACCACCCAAGAAACATAAGTACTCCACCCAATTTTTTTGCGCAGCGATTTTTATCTGCTAGGACCCCTTTGGCATAATTACATATGTGTTACAATACTACATTCTAAATCTAGATCCCCACTTACCTGCCGTCATAGACTTCATACAACAGCACAGTTTACCACATGAAATCCACCTAAATCGCACACGCTTTTGGGTTCCACCTGGGCCCATATACACAGAGTTTGCTCTGCGCTGGAGTGGAATTTGTCCACCGGTCGATGACTAAGTACTCCTAGGATTTTTTTTGCGCGGCCAAATTTTACCCCTCTAAAACCTTTTTCTAGTATATACACTATGCTTAGACAGTATGCAGTATACACTCAAGATCCCCAGTTCTTAGAGTTTATTAGCCAGTTTATTCGACAATATAATCTACGCTGCGAAATGCACCTAAATCGTGCTCGTGTACTAGTTCCCAGTCAATCTACTATACACACAGAGTTCTTACTACGCTTCCCTCAAGCTGAAGATCTAGGCACCTGGCGAGAGTAAAATCCCATTTTTAAATTTTTTGCGCGGCCAATTTTTTTGATCTGTAGACCCTTTTCAGCTATATATTTTTTTAAGAAAGGATCCTATCATGGATGCACAGCACTACCTAGTCTGCGCAGTTCGCACAAATGAAGCGGGTCAAGAGGAAGCCAGTTTGGACGGTTTCATCCAAAACTGCGATCTCCGCGCCGCACAGCAGTATTTCGCCCAGAAAAAGCTGAAAACCAGCAAGTTCGAAAGATCACACAGCCACACAGCACCTATACGTCTGTTTCAATTAGTAGAAGTTAAATCGTAGATGATAAAACCCAAGTGCGATCTTGATTGTATTTGGGTTTTATCTTTAGGATACACTTATGAATGAACGAGAACAACGGTTATTCGATCTGGGACAGAATTTTCCAGGTCTGCTCACGGATGAGGAACTCACAGAGTGGGCTAGATTGCGTGATCGTAGGGAAACTGAGCCTTCACAAGCAGAGCAGGCGCAGTGGTCCGAGATCATGATCATCATGGCAGCACTCTTGGCCCTTATCGCTCTGTGATCTATGCGACTGTTATATCAGACACTGACTCTAGCACCTGCGCCCATATTCCTACTAGGGTTCGTTTACAGCCTACTCAACATCACACACACGCCCATGTGCGGCTCGCACAGTTGGGAAATGCCCGTGATGTGGTTCACCATGTTTCTAGCGCACTCGGTCAGTTGGGTCATGTGGCTGCAACAGCGAAACTTTACCCGGAATTGAAAAACAGCAGTGATATACGCCCTGCAGCACTGCCCATGATTCCCAGTAGTAGCATTCCACTAGATCCTGTCTGTCCGTGGGCAACCACACTAGATCGCAGATCTTGATCACACCACGAGGACCCTGTATGGTCACTGTGGTGTTGTATTCTCCGGTGGTGGTCAACACGGTCAGCATGTAAATACTTATGTGCTGATAGTGTATCTAGAACTATTCCACACACCGCAGGCGGAGTTATTGATCACTTGGCGGGGCTCTGTGCGTTATTGGCCCAGATCATATGCCTACACTGATCGCCACAATGCAGGCATCCCCACAGATTGGTGGCTGCTGTTTTCCAATCACTGGTACGCAGATATATGGCTCTTGAAGTATCCTGAACAATCGCGTATCATAAGAACACTGTTTGACGAAGACATTTCTTCCTCTACTATTCAGCACCGTAGTTGAAAACTTCCGGGGCCACAGAAAATCGCTACCGTTTTTGCGCTCTGCGCTGCTGCGCAGCTTACTTCGTAATTTTTGCGCTTACGCTTCGCTAAAAAAATTTCGCGCTCCGCTGCTAGTATTTCAAGATCTCTCGATCTTCAAACATGGGATCATAAATATCTCATGCTTAAAAAGATCATAGATTTCATATTTCCTCCTCCCCGCAGTGACTTCAGCCATTTGATTGAAGGTGTCTATGCTGATCAATACACTGACGACCGTGTGCGCACAGAGATCGCACGGGCCTATCAGCAGCGTTGGGATCCAGAATCACAACCTCAAACTCCAGCCACCCATCCCCAGCTGTTTGACCCACTGGCACCACCTCCAGGCTGGCGCTATGATGCCTACTATGAATGCTGGTTAAAATTTGGAGACGCAGAATGAATATAGAACAGATCATATGGGCCAACATAGCCTTTGTCATATTGATCGGCATAGTCTACACACACTCAAGTTGGCGGAAAATCCGTGACTGCTATGGTATGTGGTTTACTCGTGCGTATTGGACAGACTATAATACTGTGGAATTTCTAAGTTGGGCTGCTAAAGCAGTGATCATCGTGCCTGGCTTGATCTTTGGCATACAGCTATGGTGGTTGTTTTTCCTAACTCTAGGAACCAGTCTTGCACTTATCTGGGCATCAAACAAAAAACTCTTGCCCACACTGGTGGGATTTAACACTATCTGGGTTTGGATCAGCTGCATGGTATTATCGCAGCATTTGGGTAAATAATATCATGCAACAGTATATTCTACCCATGGCCCGTAATCTACGCACAGGGCAAACAGTGAAGACACAGGATCTCAGCGGTCTGAGATACACGCTGCAACAACGTGTGTTGGCAGAGTCCGCAGCCGATCAATGCGCAGCCAAAATGACAGCTCGCACAGGTGACACTTGGCAGGGCTTTGTGCGAGAATACACTCCCCGCGAACGCACCTAATTATCTGTACAGATAGTTCACTGTGTCAGGGTTTTCTTGGAAAACTTCTGCACCGTTCTTAAGGTGGAATCTGCGAGCCATTTCCGTTTTCGGGCTCAGTGTCACGTAGGTAGTGACGTCAGGCTGATCCTGTCGTATTCGGGCCTGTGCTTCTTTAATCAAACGTCGGCCCGCACCTTCAGCATATGACCATATGGTGTAGAATACCGCGGTATTGGTGTTCACAGCCGCTTCGGCTAGATCGTCCACGGTCTGGGGTATGTCGCTGAGGAATTTCACGCAGGTCACAGCCAGGGGCTGATCTAGATCGTCTTTGAGCACGTAGATCTGACTGTTTTCATTTACCCGAAATTCCAAGGGCAGTTCCGGACGCACTGGATCGTCTTTGATCAGTGTTAATAGGTTGTCTTGTAGATCTCGTATGATGTGTAACATGATTCGTGCCCAATGGTATTAAGTGCGTATTTATCGATCAGCCAAAAAAACCGTGATTTTGACATCTACGACCATTGACTGAGTAAATATTATACTGTATAATATATACATCGTCAACTAAGAAGGAGTCCAAATATATGTTTGCAACAGATACTATTCGTTCTGCCGCAGAAATCAATTCAGCAATGGGACGGGTCTATGGTCACATGATGCTAGCGGTGTTGATCAGCATGGTCGCTTCAATGGCCGTGGCCTCTAGCGGAGCACTGATGGCAGTGTTGTTCGGAACTGCGCTGAAATGGGTCATAATCTTCGCACCTTTGGTCGCTATTTTAGGCATGAGCTTGGCCTACGAACGCATGACCAAAACTACCTTACAGCTATTGCTGTACGGGTTTGCGGTGTTAATGGGTCTGAGTTTTGCCACTATATTCGTGGTATACAGTCTAGGGTCTATCGGGTCAGCGTTCATGGGTGCTGCCATACTGTTCGGAACATTGAGCTTTTATGGTTATTTCACTAAAAAGGATCTGAGCTCATGGGGTGGGTTCTTGCTGGTGGGTCTAATCGCAGTGATATTGGCCAGTATCGTTAATATCTTTATTGGTAGCTCTGCACTGGCCATGACAGTGTCAGCGATCGCTATACTGGTGTTCTTAGGGCTTACTGCCTACGATACCCAACGTATCCGTGAACTGGTTACCTATGAAAATGATGGTAAGATGGAAGTCATGGGCGCACTGAGTCTGTATCTAAACTTCATCAACATTTTCCTCAGCTTGCTACAGTTGTTTGGAAATAGAAACGACTAATCTAAAACATTAGTCTGCTGTTCTAGAGAGAGCTCGGCGTCTTCCAGCTCTCTTATTTTTTCTGTGATTTGGTCAATTAACCCTAGATTGCGCAGGATTTTGAACACTAGATTTTCCACTGACCACTCCCCGGCACGAGCCAGTCCGGCCTTGCGCATTTCTGTGATACGTTCTTTGACTCGACGCATGCGTTCAAGATCTCGGCTGAGCAGAGCAGTTTCTATGTCGTGGATCATACTATCCTTTTTCCGTTCTACAGCACTGTCATCTACTTCTGGTTTGATTTTCTTAGGTTCAACCAGCCATCGATCTTTAGCTATGCTAAACACACCAGTGCTGTGGTGTTCTTCTTCCTCTCCCTGTACATAACATTCTACAGGTAATCCCTTGACTGTGATGGTGTGCTGTTCTGCCCACAGTGCCTTTTTGGCGTTGTAGAGTTCACGCTCTGCGTCAGTGACCGTGCCTTTGACGATTAGATGAAGATCTAGATCTGAGTGCTCAGTCCAGGTATAATTGGCATTCGATCCAGTTATGGTATAGTCCGTGACCGGCAGATCTATGCCTATGAATTTTTCAAAGGCTTCTGCTATGTCTTGTAGTTTTGCACTGACTTCTAGATCCAGCTTACCGTCGTGCCACAGTTTAGGGTTTAGACGGCGATTTACAGTGACCAGCTGTGATGATGATTCTTCAAGTTCTCTTAGACGCATCCATTATTTAGCCCACATCAAGTGGTAAGCAGCCATCAACTTGGTGTCATAGAATTCTGCTACTAACTGGCAATACATGTCCGTGCGTTCTAAGATCAGTTGACACTGTGAGCGGTCTTGTTGCAAGAGCCAATTGGTATGATCTACACCTATGGTTTTATGCACCTTGGGCCAATCAATTTCAATGTTTTCGCCCTCAGCGGGCAGCCACTTTAACAGCTCAATCTTAGATGTCTTCATCTGTGTTCATGCTGTTTAAGATCTCACGCAGTTTGGTACCTTCGACATTGGCTCGCACTTTGGCCACAGGAGCTCCCTGAGCTGGATCGATTTCTCCTGTGACGGGATCTGTTCTCTGAAGATCAGTCTTGCGTTTGATCTGTTGGATGATACTGGTACTGCCTCGACTGGCGTTGTTCTGTGTGTCTTGCTCATCTTCTGGTAGATCTGATATCCTTAGGCTGTCGAGATTGAACTCTAGATCAATCTTTTGGCCCACACCCGAACTGGATCTGGTCTTCATCAATTGCAGCTGATAGCGGCCACGCTCACGCATGGCTCTGGATGTAAAGATACCAAACACGTTGTCTGCGGTCTGGATCTTGCTCAATCCTCCCGAGATATGGCTGTGATCAAACTCTACTTCTTCTACGGCACCTCGATTCAACTGTGCTGCGGTCACACACAGCACCTGTTTTTCCATGGCCAAGTTGCGTATTTCTTCAGATACATATTTGTCTTTGACGAAGAGATTCTCCGCGGAGATCTTCTTACCAATGGGCATCAACAAGTCCATATAGTCTATCAACAGCACGTCGATGGGCTTGCCACATTTGATTTCGTATTCTTTGACATAGGCTCGTATGTCGTTGACTGTTTTGCCCGAAGGCATGTATTTGATCTGTAACTGTCCCGCTTTCTTACCGATCATCTTGACTTTCATTTCCACATCATCAAGATCACGGAAGATTTCTCTGGTAGGCACTCCAGTGATCATGGAATCGATCCGCATACTTACCAGTGCTTCTGAAAGCTCCAGTGTTAGATAAACCACATTAAGTCCCTGCAGAGCCCAATTTACTCCGAGATTAGCCAAGAACAGACTTTTACCCGCACCTGACCCGCCCGCGAATATGTTAAGCTCTCCGCGATTCATACCACCAAATAGTTTACGATCCATGCAGGGCCAACCCGTAGAGATCTGCCCGTTCTTGTCTTTGAGCCCCATTAGCCTACCTCGAGGATCTTCAAAATAGTCTGTGCCCATGTCTCTAGCCAGTCCTATCTGTACCGCGGCTTTGATCAGTGTTTCCACCTCACCGTAGTTGTGTTTTTCTAATAGATCCGCTGACGCAATGATAGCACGTTCGATGGCTTTGTGACGTGTGAATGATTCAAACTCATCCATGAGCCATTCTAGATGACCATCTTTGACTATGTCTGGTCGTTTGAGATCTAGTCTACACGATGCATTCACCATGTCATATTCTGGCAGCACTGTGTACTGTTTAGCATATTCATTGATGAACTCTGCAGCATCCTGCAGTTTGCGATCAAATAGGGTATGGTCAAATATACCTTGACAGCGCACGAACACTTCTGCGTCTGACAGCATTAATTCAAGATATAATTTTTGTACTTCGTATCCGTAGTCTTTTATCATAGTTTATTATACACTGATCTCTAGGTGTGTTACAACACCAAAATTATAATCCCATACACGCTGTTTTGTATGATACAATACTGCACCTACACTGCTGCTGGGATCTCCAGGGTTAGATAATGTCCATCGATACTTGAACATAGGTTCAACTATTTTTTTATTAGCTAAACTATTCATGGCACACCCGCCCATATATACCAGTGTATCTGTGCCCACAGCAGATCTAGCCATAGTCATTATCAATGAGATCTGTTCTTCGAATACACGCTGCACCGCAGCAGCGATATCCCATCGGTCTTGGTCGCTAGAAATTGGTTCACTCCAATTTGTTACCCCTCGATGAAAGTTATAGGTCACTACTAACACACCATCGAAATAAGATCTAATTTTATTATAGTATCTGTTGGAATCACCTAGCACACTAGCCTGTTGCAGTTTATATTCTTCTAGTATAGGTTGGTAACCAATTAATTTTGTAAATGCAGAATAAAACAATCCAAGACTATGAGGATAATCTCGTCCCCAGATTTTTTTTAATTCTCCGTGCCGGCCTTCCCAGATGCTTGCGCATTCAAATTCTCCTATGGCATCTAGCACCACGATTGCACAATGATCAAACGGACTGGTATAATACCCTGCGGCTGCATGACTAGCATGATGCGGAGTATATCTTAGATCGGCGTACTGCGTTTTGATTTCTTTGATATAAGTTGACGGTATGTCACTAAAATCAAAAACTCTGTCCCATTGTCCTGCAGACAATTGTCTTAGTTTTTTTAACCAAGGACGTTCATACCAAAATATTGTGCTAGGTCCTCCGTAGTTAAATGCACTATGAATGATCTTTGTATCTAATTGATCACTAACTGAATGTTCAAGCATCGATAATCTGCCATCAGAAAAAACAGCCAGACTACTGCCATGATTAAGAGCGTTAATTCCCCAAGTAATCATTTGTAGATAAACGGATCACGTTTTCTCAGCTCAGCAAGTCTTTTCTTAAATCGCCTGTTTTCTTGAAACTTGGTCCAAGGCCACAGCAGTGTTTCAACTATTTTCTTTATCATATTCTAACCTCTGTAATTTATGTTCTTGTTGTTGTTTAGCCATTTTAATTTTTATCTGGCCTCGCTGTGCAGTTTTAATAGCATCTACTATCACAAATAATTGACCGTAACGCTGTACAGCATCTGCTACATCTTTGACGTCCGGACCCCAATTAGGCATTGCTATGCTCCAATCTAGTTCAGCTGCACGATCAAACAACATAAGTCCAGCTGTGTCTTGATCCGGTATCACAATAACTTCTGCTTCTAGACTATCAATTATCCTTGCCTGCTGTTCAGCAATTTCATTAGTTAGTAGAGCAACACCCCCAACCGCTAGAGCGTCAAACGGACCTTCGCAGACAAGTATATACTTCTGTTCTTCCAGCTGACGATCAAAGTTGAATACAAAATGCGGATGTTGATCTGATAGATACTTTGGTTTTCCGTTAACGATTTTACGAGCGGTATTGCCAACTATACGTCCCTGCCACCTAAAAGGCAAAATAACACGATTTTCATATCCCGGGCTAGGACTCCAGTAAAAATCGCCATTGTAGGGGTCGTAGCCGCGGTTTACAACATAAGAAATCACTGGTTCGAGTAAAATAGACACGTCTTTGAAATATTCGCTGTTTACCCAGTCTAACAAGGGCATTGCACCCTCCGGCAGTTCTTTATCTGTAAATGCGACCTGAATTGCAGATGGGGCCGGCCGGTATTCATCACCTTCTGTTTTTATCGCTTCAAATATTAATTCTTTCACAGTATCTTCACTAGCACCCATCCAGCGACTCAGTGTTTTCATCTTTTCGCCAAACGGGGATCCTGGTTGCCAACCAGTTGTGAATTTACAGTTGAAACAGTTATAGACTATACCGTTGCTGTCAAAACGAATACCGCCTCGTTTGCGTGTGTCCGATTTGTGTCCTCGATGGTGGCAGCAGGGTGCATTAAACGATGTCCAACCGGAAGGACTGTGTTTGGCACGAGGCGGTAATAGAGCACGGAACTTGTCCACAACGAGAGTCATACATACAGTATACTATCTGTAAAGTATCTTGTCAACGGTTCCTGTGTTTGCGGTGGTTGGAACGTGCTTAATCCTAAACCAATTGTACTTGCCCACGACATTTTTGTATTTGGCAGTGGTTAAATCTACAGTGGCTACAGTGGCCCATTTAGATTCTCTTGGGGTAGCACCTTGTGTGTCTAGACTGCCTTCGATGGTCACTGTACCTTGGTAGGTTGTGGTGTAAAATTGGAATGTGTGTGTGGAATTAGCAGTGTTCAGCGTAGGCCTTGCATCTATGATTTGGCTGACAAAAAACTTGGGTGTGTCATCTCCCTGGGTGAATGGGTTGGTATAATTAAACGTATCTACCAGCACACTGGGTTCTACATCACCATACACATCACCACTGATCTCTAGTGTACCTACTGTATCATACTGTGCATCTACGTACATAGGAGTCTTGGATGTGACCTTGTAGTCTGTGGAATCTACAGTAGCACGGATTTCTTTGATAATGCTGTAGTTATAGAACCCATTGTCGAGGTCCATGAGTTCGGTTTCATTTAATGTCACTGTGACCTTGCCTGTGGCAAGATCCATGGCTGTGAAATCTTTCTGCAAAACTAAATCTTTGGTGTCTCGGCTAACGAGGTTAAATACCAAAGTACTACCAACGATGTTACTGGCCTTTTGATCTGCGTTGCGAACCTGGATGTCTATGCGATTATCAACACCACGAAATATTTTTAGATTGCGATTATACACTTTACGATACCTCTCTGTTGACCAAGTGTCCATAGAACTGGTGAAAACATCTAACTTATTTGAGTATAAATAAACTGGATTAAATTGCATACATTAACGGACCTTTAGCATTATTTATCGAATGAGAATATCAACTAACCTACAAGAAAATTTTCCGTTCATCAGCGTTATCAACCACGTAAATCACGAATATGTTGGTATAATTATCAACCAAGATGCTCAGGTTACCAGTATCTACGATTACAGCAGTATTCGTACAGATCTCGAAAAACAACAGTTTATAGAACTAGGCGAAACATGGTGGTGGGAATCAAATAGACAGATTCCTATCAATATCTTTCTAGCAAAAGAACTGGCTATTTTCCGGTATGTGGTCAAGACCTTTTCTACCAAAGATGTCAAGGTACTATTTGGCCCCTGTACCAGTCTCAATGATATCATAGTCAAACGTGTGAAACGCAAATCGATCACACTGGTTAGAAAAATATCTACGTGAATCCGTAGCTGATACTTTCACATATTAAGTTCATCTGCACCACGATAGCCACAGCATAGGCCGTAGCGTGGCTTTTCTTAAAGTAGTATTCGTCAGTCTCTGGTTTGATCCAAACTTCTTTCATTATCTCCGTCCAAGACTTCCCAATCAAATGCCTCTTGGCTGGCCGTATCATGGCAAGGACCGCAGCTAATTGTTCCACGGAAGTAGGGCAACACTGTTTCAGAATTGCACCATGGCCATTCAAATGAAATAACAGATCGACGAACTCTTGTTGTTGAAGTAGATCCCATAGAGGCTCCTGATTCATTAATTCCACTTGATGCGCTTCATCGCGAACACCTTTGTAGATACCAACATTTAAAAAATCTATCTTGAAATATCCTTGCGTTTCTGCTTGATCATAGGGCACAGCACAGACATTGGCCTCAGCATTTACTGGAACTGCGTGAAAATAAACACCGGTATTGTGTTTGACCAATTGACCGCTATCTACACGACTGGCCTTGATGTGCTTAAACAGATCAAGTGCAGAATCTCTATCAACGAAGTCTATGTCGATGTCAGGCATTTTAGTTCCAAATAAATTCTAGATCACCCTGTGCGATCTTACGCCATTGACTAGAACCTGGAGTTGTGTGCGGTGTATATACCTCGCCGGTCTCTTGATCAATCAGCATGTATTTTTGTGGGCACTTGGTTTTAATGGTGAGTATCACTGGAATTTCCAGCTCTTCGACAGATTCTCCGTTTTTTAAAGTTCTAGTCATCAATGTATCCTTGTGGTTTCAAACAACAGTAATGGCAATGTTTCTGCAAGAAATTCTGCGTAAGCTTCTGCATCTTCTACATCTGCAAAGTTAGTAAACTTCACGTAAACAGCAGGCTCTTCATCACTAGTATACATCACTTCTATCTCGATGTCTTCGTCTGAAATAAAAGTTTCATTTTCTGCCAACTCTTCTACCACTTCTTCCACCTTGGGTTTTTTCGGCATCACAGTATCTTAGCTTCCTTGATGACATCTCGTACCAGTTCTAGATCTTCAGGCAATTCTTTAAATCTACGCAGCCAAAACTGCGGATCGATCACTGGACCAACTATGGCCAGCTGTTCATCATTCATCTTCTGCAGCATGGCCTTGCCTTCTCGAGTATTTAACAGGATCCAAGGAGAGATCAATCCTTCTTTGATATCATGTGTGGCACGATTGAGATTCACATAGGCAAAATAGTGTTCCCAAGCACTGTGATTCTTTTCACTCCAGGCCATCATGTTCTGTATGGTTCTTTGTATGGCTCCGTCTGCGGGTTCTAACTTGATCAATTCACTGATGTATGAATCATATAACTCATCGCGACACCAGTGATCTAACTTGACTCCGCTCTTGATCACAAAGTCAATGAATCGTTCAGGATAGATAGGGGCAGTATTGATCATGAAACTGCCAAACTTCACAAATGCAGTATAGTACGGACTGGCATCAAATTCGTCAAAGGTTTTAACTGATTTGGATTTTTGTGTGAGATCGTAAAATCGTTGGAAGGTGATCAGTCCCATCTGTACATGTCGTTCATCTCGACTGAGATAACGACGTTTTTGTTCACAGACATGCACAAACAGAGTCTTTTCCTTAGCAAATGCTTTACCGCAGTATTCGCACTTAAAGTTTAAGTCCATGGATCTGCTTTTTGTCCCAACCAAGGTTCTCACAGTACTGTTTGATTTCTTGATCTGTGGTGAGTTCTGCCAGTGTTTCAATGTCTGCTCGCTTCATGTTAGGAAACTGTTCTGCGATGAATTCTTCTTTTTTGTTCTTGCGTGTTTTCAGAGGAATCCATTCGTGGAAGTGTGTTTTTTTCGATTCGTGGCTGCAGAGGCATAGAGTCTGCCATACCAATTGCGGATGCTGTTGTATATCAGCCCAATGCTTGTTGTAGTATTCATTGACGGTGAGTACATAGTGTTCCTGCAGTTCTGAATTGGAGGATTTAACTGAACTGATATAGCGATTGAGATTCCAAAAATCACCTTTGATTTCTTGGCGACCTTCTTCGGTGGCAGCGTCCCAAAGTTCTTTGATCCCCATGTCTACTGCAGGAATCATATCTTTGAATAGATCTACGTGTTTATTTTTTCCCATCGCCTCTGCTCAGTTCGTATAGTATTTTAACACGATCTAGAGCATCTTGCAAGACCTGATTTGATCGAGCTGCTCGACGAATTTCTCCCCAAAGTTTATTTTCTTTGATTAAATCAATTCGATCTTTAGCTTTGGTGCTCTGTCCAACCATCCATCTTTCAGATTCTCCGGCATATCGGGCATAAACCGTGTCGCCGTTGTCGGGACTTTCGTAGATTATTTTGGCATCGGGTTTGAGAGTACCCATCATTTTACCTTTAGTAAATCTTCCATAGAATATAGTTTCTGCATGAATTTCGACGGATTGTCTAACACACTTCTTTCTAGATCACCGTCTCTGCGAGGACAGATCCTAACTTCGAAATCGCAATTATTAACGGCTTTATAAAGAGATATCATCTGTTTCACTGTGGTTCCAATCCCATGTCCGAGGTTTTCTATTTGATTGGTACTTTCTTCTAAGGCTGAAACCAGAGCAGTGCATATTTCGTTGACATGTGTATAGTCCCTTACCGCAGACCCATCCTCAGTATCGTAGTCGTCACCGAACAAATTAAACCCCCCAGTCTTTTCTGCGTTGATTAGATTCCACATCAGACCATCTGGATTCGTAGGCTCATACCCGCCCGTGCCCGTAACATTGTAAAATCTAAATGTTGTATATGGGATATTATTAACAGTGCAAAATTGTCTTACTACATCTTCGGCACCTCTTTTGCTGATACCATACGGATTATTCATAGGACCGGCAGAACCTGTACTCCCATGGACAAATCGTTTGGTAGATATGTTTCTTAAAACATTTAGTGTGCCTTGTGTGTTAGTGGTATAATATAGTATTGGATTTTTAACACTCCTACCTACAGCGACTTCGGCAGCCAGATGTATAACACAATCATACGAATCAGACATCTGCCATTCTTGATCCCTGATATCTTGATAGTAATGTTTACTTAGAGGCACTTGAGGTTTTTTCTTGTCTAACCCGTGTACATCATATTTGCCTATTTTGCCAAGCATGGCAGAAAGATGAGATCCTATGTAACCTGAATTACCTGTGATTAAGATTTTCATGATTTCTCCAAAGGATACAGATGTCTTAGCTTCGTTTTATAATGAACAATCTTTACGTTCGCCGGATTGACCCCGTTGATTATTTTACCTTGTTTATAAAAATTATTATAAACTTCACATCTGTAAACTTTAATCTTGGTACCGTTTCGGTTAACCGTGGTGTCTCTATCTTTGCTGCTGACAGCACACAGCTTGTTTAAAGGAGGCTGATCACTTACGCCTTGTTCTGATAGAGTCATCCAATCATTTACAAATTTAATCGCAGATTTTGTCTTTCTAACGAAAACTATTCCTGCATTGATAGGTAAAGAATGTTCCACTGCTTTTGGCGCCCTAACCGTCACTGCGATATCATAATCTTCCTTGATTTCATCTATTCGTTGTTGGATGAGAGCATCGGCATCAAGCCAAACTACATAGTCCCCGTCGTTTACTTTTTTCAATGCCTCGAGAATGATTCTAGGTTTACAGGGTATCTTAGCATTTGGTTCATCACTGACCTTCCCAACGAAGGGGGTTCCAAATCCTAACCCTCCCAAATCATATGCATCAACAGGATAACCTAACGATTCAGTCTTGCGTTTTCCCTGTTCAACATATGATTTAAAATTTTTGTCACCGGCTAATATTACAACAATATTACTCATACAGTTCTCACCTTGTTACCTTTATCTATAACATGAAATCCTCGTTTTTCAGCAGGCTGATAGGGGAAGTTATTAATTTTTAAATATTCGTCTAAACAACTCTTGTACTTACTATTTTTCAAGTCTGCAGTTAACCAAAGAAATTCTTGAACAAGATTTTTATCTAGAAACGGATATCTTGTTTCGATTCCAAAATGTCCTGCTATATATTCTTCTTTATTAAGATATTGTATTTGAGTACCATCCCAAAAGCTGTGCCAGGGAAAGAATCCTGTTAAGTCTTGAGGAAACTTGCCACCAAAAGAACTATGTTTGTAAATTTTAGTTCCACCAAATCCATAGTCGCTAATTATTTCGTCGGCACCTTGACCACTGAAATATATTCTTCTTTTTTCTTTTCTTGCTCTACTACAAATTGCAGCCAATCCCATCGATGCCTGATCCTTCTTAATATCATAGCTCATTAAGTGATCGTTGTAGCTAAAATTTTCGCAGTTGGTTCTCAGTTCGGTCTTCCAAATTTGAAATTCTTCCCCGCTTAATTCAAAAGCTTCTGTATTTGAAATTTTCTTAAGTCTAGCATTCAGAACATCGATATTCTCATTGTTACGGATAGTGTATGCTTTGAATTTCGCTCGTTGTTTTTCAAGTTCGCAGGCAATCGCACCGCTGTCGTATCCGGAACTCATTCCGCAGAACATTCCGTATTCTGTGTTGGCGATCCTTTTTGAAATACTCTGTTGGAACGCATGAATCCAATCGTCGAAAGTAGTTTTATGTTGCCGAAGATCAAAAATAACATTTTCATGCTCGGCTAACAAATTAAGAGATATTTTTCGTAAATTATAAACTCTTGTGGTGTTGGATTTTTGTTTTATTCCATCTATGAAACCTAGCCCATACAATTGACTGTTATACGATGCTACACAAAATTTTCTATCTTTAATTTCATACCAAAGAGGTTTGCAAGAAAATGCATCAGTTACAGTTATTAATTTTTGTTGAACAAAATCTACAATACAAATTGCGAATTCACCGTCGAGTTTTTCAGCAAATTTATCACCGTAATTTTTATAAACATCGATGATACATTCGCCGTCGCTTCGATAAGTACCAAATTCTTTGTAGTTATAAATTTCACCGTTGAATACACAAACGATGTCATCTTTAACAAACGGTTGCTTTAATATTGATCCTGTTATATGCAGATGATTGTGCAGAAATTCAACACCATTGATTTCTTGTCTATCCGTAGAATCTGGACCTCTTTTAGAACAAAATTGATTTGAACCCAGAAGGTTTCCTACATTTGATACAGCGAATCCACACATTTTATACCTTTACGAAAAGCATGCCGGTGTCGTTAATATGGGTGGCACCATCTTCGTTAGCCAACCGTTTTATCTCCATAGAGTCGTCCTCTAATAATTTAAAACCTCTAGCCTGTAAATGATTTATCCAATAACTGGTGGGTTGATTGTTTACGTGGTGGTGGCCTCGCTGTTTTGGTCTACCATGCGTCATAAAAATGTATTTTCCGCAACATAAAGCTGTGAGTAGATTATCTAAATATTTTTCTTCTACATGTTCTACTACTTCTACACAATTAACCATATCTACGTCTGCAGTGAAAGTTTTTTCCGTTAAATCTACACATTCTGTAGGATGCACAGCGAGCCTGCAGTTTTCTTGCATACCTTCAATGGCCAAAGATATTAAACCTTGATCATTAAACCATTTAGCAGCGTGTCCTCGACCTGACCCGATATCTAAAACAGACTTTATTCCATATTTGCTGATAACATAGCTCCACGCTCTAGGGCTGTGAGTGTGCTCGTTCATATCTATATAGTTTCCACCTAGATGTGGATTATTTGGATCGTGAGCTTCGACGTGTTTTCCCATTTTATTTCCTTATATATAAGCTGCTAAAATATTTTTTGATACTGCTGCATCTAAAAATTCAAACTTGTATTCTAAATTTATAGACTTTATATATTCTTTAACTTGATCTATAGTTATATAGTCATGCGCTTCCTTGCCAAAACAATTTAAATCATCTATCAATATTGTATGATTTTTTATACGACTGTTTTTTATAAATTCTAATTCCTCTATCACAGGACAATTTTTTGCAAGTTTTTCTCCATAGTTAGAACTTATATGGGCATCTAACCAAAACGTAGCCGGGGCTGTTAACGATTCAATTATTGGACGTAAAATAATTCCTGAATCACCGTGATACAATTTTACTCGTTGTCGTTTAATTTCTTTACCAAATCTATCTTTGGCCTTAAGATATAAATGTTCATGTATTTCAACACTGTAACATTCTTGAAAGCCTGCTTGCAAGGCACAATTTAAACCGTTGCCTAAAAAAGTGCCCGATTCTATGAAAATATTATTCTTAAAACGTGAAAAATGTTTTAGTAAATTTTCATAATAAACTTTCACCTTACCTTCAAAATTTTCTGTTTTTTCCCACGGGTTCATAAATTATTTCTCGTCGTATCTTTTACTTTTTGGTTTACTTCTTTGAATAGGATAGACAAAGTCCTGATCTATTTTTTTAATGGCAGCGGATAATATGTAAGACTTATGTGGTCGGCTTTTGGGACCAAACTCCGGTATAATATCTCCCCATTCATTTATAATATTTTGTGATAAAATATCAAAACCGTTGTATTTAAAACCATCTTCGTGAAACAAAGGGTTGACATTAAAATATCCATGATTAAAATCATAAACAGGGGCTACCGTTGTAACTATTCCTCCTACTTTCACTAGATCACATAAGTTATTAAATGCCTGTGCAATGTTAAAACAATGTTCAAGACAACTGCTATCTATTACAAAATCAAATTTGTTTTTATATTCTGCCGGCAACGGTTTATTTAAATCTAAATAAACTTCTAATCCTCTATGCTGGGTTACATCAAAAATAGTAGATTGACAGTTAAATTTAATTTTTAATAATTCAATTAGTTGTATTACATCATTTAATTTTGATCGTTTAATAATTGTGCGACCAAACAATTCCTCAAGCAAAGGCATATTTTGATACAGATCTGGAAAACCAATCACTGCCACATTTTTTTCTTTGTCTCGCTGGAAATGAGAATCTAGTAACTGATTAATTTTAACAATGTGTAAGTTAATTATTCCCATATCAGCCTAGAGATTGTTTTTCTTGTTTCCATTGTCTACGTTGTTGTTTGTAAACAGCTTTTTTAGCACGTTCAACCCATCTCCAATTGAACAATTTATCAGGATCGTTCAAAATAGTTTGATCTAAATTTAATTTATGAACTAAATCATTTCTAACAAAAAATAAATTAAAACTATGACAAACCAACGTATAACCTTTGATTATTCCTACTTCCACAGTACTTGTAAAACTGTTTAACCAATTTTCTGTAGAGTGTCGCTGTTTTATTCCAGGGGGAATTTCATTGTTAATTTCTATCACTACGATTTTAGGCTGATATTCTTGTAATGATTCCCAAACATCTAAATCGTGTGAATCTATATCAATGCTTAAAATATCAAAATCTTTAGGTATAGATGTGTTTGATAAAATTTTATCTAAAGAATTTTTAGCATTAGGTGTATGATCTACATAAAAATTTAAAGCTATGATTTGATCAGGATATTTTGATTGAGTCCATAACAATTTAGGAAATTTAGATGAATCTCCTTCTATCATTACAACCTTTGCTTTTGTTGTGCGTATTAAATGAAATGTATTGCTAAGATACATCCCATCCCATGCTCCAAACTCGCAGCACCATAGATTTTGCAAATTTAGTCTTTTAATAAGTTCCTCAATAATACCGTCTTCGCCATTTTGAGAAACTATTTTTTTTTCAAACTGATTAAGCATTTTTCTTTATTAATTTCTCGTTGTATTTTAAGAGCGACCTAGTTGCTTCTGGATCAATTCCAACACTCTCAGCCCAGGCACACCAGGCATATACATCTTTAGGAATACACTTGCTGTTGGCTCCTCTACTTTTAGGATAAACAAATGTCCACCACAGATTCATTCTTGGATCGTCTCCATAGACCGCATCTCTAATAGTATAATAATCTATCCCAGCCGCTTCACAAGCATCATATAATTCTTGACATTGCATAACTTTATAAAAGATCGCTCGATTTTCGCTGAACTTAATTACTTCTGCTTCTAGTCTAGATACTTGTCTTATTGACACATTGGCATTGTAGGCCTGCTGATAACATTCAATGACCTTTCTGCGATCTTCTGGATCGCCTCCGATCACTATAAATTTTCTAGATTCCATCTGCAAGAATGGATGGTTAGGAGTTTCTCCTAGATATTCAGGTTGTACCACTATTCTTTTATTTGGAAACCTTTTTGTCATGCGATCTGCAAATCCTGGCTGTGTTGCTGATCTAATCACTATAAAATTACACCCACAATTTTCTATAGCATCCTCAACGGCAGAACAATCTAATTCCGGACCTCCTGTCCAGGGCGTTGGTACTGCTAGAAACGCGATATCACAATCATCTAATGGTTTAGAAAAATTTGTTTGATATTTGTCATATATTTGTGCTTGAGGAAATAACTTATGAGTTGCTTTTCCAATCCAGCCGTAACCAACTATTCCTACTTTCATTTAGTGTCTTCTATTCCGTTATCTATTTGATGTTTGATCCAAGCATAAGTCTGATCGATTCCGTATTCTAGATCTTCACCGGGTCGCCACCCGATACTGTCCATGATTAGTTTATTGTGGCTGTTCCGCCCCATTACTCCAAGAGGACCTGGAATATTTTTAATGGTAATTTTTTTGCCTGCTCTATCGGCAATTAACAAAGCCAGATCGTTAATTGCTATCATTCTTTCACTGCCGAGATTAATCGGAAAATTACAATCACTTTCCATTATTTTATGGATACCTTCAATACATTCTTTAATGAAAAGAAAGCTTCTTGTCTGCGTCCCAGGCCCCCATACTTCAACTTCACCGGTACTCATTGCTACTTTTCGACATAGAGCGGCAGGAGATTTTTCCTTTCCGTTATTCCATGCACCCAACGGCCCAAAAATATTATGGAAACGAGCGATTCTTGTTCTAATATCATAGTTTTTAGCGAATGCGATAAACACACGTTCACTGAATAATTTTTCCCAACCATATTCACTGTCCGGTGCCGCAGGATATGCGCTTTCTTCACTCAGCAACGGGTTGCTAGGATCTTTTTGATTGTAAGCCGGATACATGCAGGCGCTTGAACTGTAAAAAATTCTCTTTAAATCTTTTTTAACCATTTCATGAGCAATGTTGAGATTGATCATGGCTGAATTGTGCATGATGTCAGCATCATTCTCACCGGTAAAGATATAGCCAGCGCCGCCCATATCGGCGGCCAGCTGATAAATCTCATAAAGATCGTTTGTTATGAGTTTTTCAATATTCGCCTGAGATCTCAAATCACAAATATGGAATTCGTCTGCATCGGTCATACTATATTCCGGGTACTTTAGGTCTGCTCCGATTACATAAAAACCTTTTTCTTTTAGACTTGTAACTAAATGCGTTCCTATAAAGCCACCGGCACCGCAGACAAGTATTTTTTTCATAATAAATCCTTTATTAAGTATATATTTATTATGAAAATTCGTTGAGATCGGCTATCTGCCCATAGATCTTAGCCCATCCTAAGAAAGAGCTTTTATTTCTAACCACAATATTTGTTCTTGATAAAATCAAAAGGTCAGCCAGTGCTTGTATTACCGATTGCGCTGATCGATTAACATTATAGGGAAATATTCTACCCTCAGTATCGGAAATTTTAGTAGTCCAATCTCCGTCAGTTAATTTTTCAACATAGTTTGTCTTAGGAAATACAATGACGTTTTTTAATCTACTAAATTCTTTTTCTGTTGCTTCGTCATCTGAACAAACAAAATATTTTGATTTTAGATCGTTTTCAATTTGATAAAAAATTACGTTGCTGTCTAATTGTTTACCGTGATCTGTTTTCCTTAAATGAACACCTTTGATATTCTTATCTATACCTTTTGATTTACAAAAGTTTTGAACTACAGATAAAATGTTTTTTTGAATTTTAAATTTTTTAAGATTAGAAATTATCTGTTTTGATGTAAAATAACTTGGTAATTTGTTATTATAATAAACTATATCTTCATCTACATCTGCCATTGACAGCAATTTTTTTAAAGAATGTTCGCTTACTTTTTTTAAAGTTTTATTTGTTTGATTTTGATGGATGATGTAATGTCGATCATCTTCTAAAAATACAGAGTGTATATCATCATCCATCGTTAATATTTGACTTTCATATAGATCTTGAAAAGTACACCTACACCAATTATTAATAGGCCAACATATTATTGGAATTGATTGTGTAACTTCTGCTGCTACCAATCCGCCAATTAAACTATTCAACCTATTACCTAATCCCCCATCGGAGAAGATAATCATTTGTTTCATTTTGAAAACCCTACACTCTCTCGTTCTATATCGTCGTGATCAAACTCTGCCCAGTAAAGTTCAAACGCTACGGTATCTTCTACAGCTTCGAATTGATGATATTCTCCAGGAGCGACCTTTGTATATTGACCTGCTGTTAACACAGTTTCGTCTACTAGGTCATAATTGTTTTTCCATACACGGATAACAAGTTTACCCGATTCGACGAAAAAGCCGTTCCACTTAAATTGATGCTTGTGCTTGGAACACACACCACCTGCTGTGGCTTCAATACGGTGAAACTCTAATACACCGTTGGCTTCGAGGAGTTCTGTTTGACCCCATACTTTACCTGCTTTCATATTGCACCTTTTTAATTAATTAACTGAGTATTTATTTCAAACTAATTTGTGTAGCTGCACAACTTCACTTTGCCTGCTGACTTCCTTGACAAAAAACACACAGGGGGGATTTGGGTCGTCATGCAACGGCACAGTTAGTAATTGTCCATTTTTCATCTTGGGAAAATACCATCTGACATCCTGGAAGATATTGACGATTTCTATAGGCATAAATTCGGCTTTGAAGCCTTTGATAGGATTAAACACCAGCGCATCGAATCCTCGTTCATTGATGCTGGTTAAAGGAAGAACTTCGGGATCTAGCCCGCATTCTTTGTCGCCTACCACCATACACCAATCTAATGGCATCTGTATCTCGTGCCCGCCGACTTTCAGCAATATCGCAGGACTGTTAAACGATTCGAGAAAAATTAACGGCATGAAAAAGAAATCTGGCTCTTGAGGATTGCTGTTATCAAGAACTGAAAATCTAGTATCCTCATCTACTTCGTCGGGTAGTTCGTTAAGATCAAATGCCGTGTTGTTAAGTGTTAAAATTCTCATATGATTACCTTGGTTATCGTAAAAGGATATCGGGCATCCTTATAATATTTCTTTCGTTCTGTAAGATGCCTTTTAGCATACTTGCAGGTACTGGTTATGTCCCAAATTTCTACGTGATCTTTGTCTTCTGCTTTTCTAATGCCTCGCCCAATGCTTTGTATAACGCGGACAAAGCTCTTTCCGGGCTCAATAAGAACCAGATTAAAAATCCTTGGAATATTAATACCCACAGCGGCCACACCGTAAGTCGCCACAATAATCTTGTTGTCACTTGTTTTAATTTCATCATACTCTTCCTTGCGGTCATCAAGTTTCATACCGCCACTGACAAACACAGCGTCCGGAATCAAGGCGATTAATTTATTTCCCGTGTCAATTCTATTGATCAACACTAGAGTGTTGCCGGCATCAGATATGCTGATAATCTTATCAGCGATCCACTCTAACCTTCTATCATCTGTGACCAAGAACGTGTATTCATCTTGAAAGGATGTAAACACTTCGACATCTGTGGTCTGTAACACATTAATGTTCAATTGCGCCAGCACTCCTTTGTTCTGTAAGTCATGCGCACTCACTTGGTTGATTACTGGACCGATACTGGCCAGTATGCCCTGATACTCCCAGGCTTCCTTAGGAACGGTGCCAGTAAGTCCCCAACGTATGGCACAGTTTTTAAAATTCTGTGTCAGCAGTTTGGTCAGCACTTCTGCCTTGGCCTGATGCACTTCGTCTACGATCACTGCTACTACATCTTCGCAGAATTCCGCCAGTGTTAGTGTGGCTTCATCGTGGCTCTTTTTGTCTAAGATATTGAGACTCTGCCAGGTACAGATAGTGTGGGTACGTCCTAGTTCTTTTCTATCACCAAAATAAACTCCAACGTCTAATCCGAGATTTCGATAATCTTCCTCAGTCTGCACTACTAGGCTCTTGTTGGGCACGATGATCATAGTACGACCATAGGGTTCACATAAATGACTCAGTGTGGCTGTGGTTATAGTCTTGCCTGCTCCTGTGGCCACTTCCTGTAAGGCCTGCGGATTTTCCAAAAACTTATTGATCACATCATATTGATAATCACGCAGCACAATAGGTGTGCCTGCTTCGATGTGTCCTTGGGGCCAAGTCTTGCCCTGATCTGCCCAATAGGTTTCTGATACAGGTAGGAATGAAAATTTATGTGGCGATCTTAGATCTTCGATATCTAACTCGTAGCCTGAATCTTCGATGATAGGCAAGATCACATCTAGATGTGCGAGATATCCTGTGCCGCCAATGCCAAAATAGGTCTTGGTTCCATCCCAGCGGCCTAGCTTATATGCAGGCATATGTCTTGCATAGGGCAGATCGTATTTTAATTTATTCACTATCTTGCGACGAGTCTCCACGCTGAGGCCTTCAAATTTTACGTTGACTTCGTCTCGGATGATCAGTTTACAGCTCGACAATTTTTTGTCCTTTGGTCTCTGATGGTTTGATATCTCCAAGATATATCACACAAGGATGGCTGTTGAACCAATCTCTAGTTATGACATTCGTAGGAGGAAATACATTGTTCGTTACTAACAGTGTAACATCACTTGTATCTTTAAACAACCATTTAGCCGGCCTCGATTCAAATATCAATAATCTGCCGGACTCTACTTTACCGCCAACGCCCGCCAACCTAATCCACTCATTGATACCTGTGTCTTGATCCCTGCTGTCTCTAAAACACACCTTGATTTCATTCCTATTGACACCCTGTGCATCAGCATCTGCCACAAACTTCTGCAGCCAAGACAGTGTGTCTCCGGTGCGATCTAACATCACCGCGGCTTTACCGGTGATATTTTTATATAGGTCAAAAAACGTCTCGTTGGATTTGATCCAAAAGCTGTTTTCTGTGTGAGCAGCTATTTTTTCATTGTTATTTTTAGGTTGTCCGCGGTATGAGTATCCCATGTGCTTGGCAGTAAGCAGATCTTTATCAGTTTCGCCCACAAAGTGGAGATCGAACCATTGTTCAGCGTCGGCAGTGGCATTGAACAGGTGAACTCTATCATCGACGATATCCGACACAGGTGAAATTTCTTCCTGATTTTGCCAGATTTCTTCCACATCTGCCAACACATTTGTAAAACTATCGTCTATTTCAAAATTATTTCGATTGGCGAATTCGTACAGTGCAATGAGATTGAAATCATAAAGGTTTAGCCTTCGCAGTTTTTGATTTGCGTCCCAGTTATTGAATCTGGTGCTTGAGAGTTGATACGAATTTATCTGGTCATCGAACTCTTTTTTCAGCTGATAAGGAAATTTCACACATACCTCTAAATTCCCCTGACCTGTGCGTTCCACATAGATCCGTTTAGTAAGGTCTAATACGCGGAACGGCTGCTTCCATGCGAGATTTCTCAACGGATCTACATAGTCGAATCCTGCCATCAGAGCTAGGTGTCGGTATTTTTCAAGAATTTTCACCACAAAATCAGCCTGACTTTTGGTCAACGCATCTCCGTTGATGATTCGCAAGTAAAAACTTGAAATGGGACTTAGGTCCGTGTGTTGTACCTTGATTTTATCAGATTCAACTAGGTCATGGAATTCAAGAAATATGTCTTCGGCAAAATGTGATGATAGCATTAATACATTATAAGTGTTTAAGATCTGAAAGTCAACTGATTTTTGGCATTAATCTTGCTAATGGAATGCCTTGGCTGATTTCCTCCACGGTCCATTCGGTGTGACACAGTCGCAAGAACCATTCCTGTCTGTCTGGCATCATGGGAGTTTCTATTTGATCCCAAGTGATAGACAGATCCGAGGCCAAACTGGTGGAATCACACAACACAGGTACTCCTTGTATGACGGCTTGCACAGCAGGACCGCTGTTGTGATTGATAACACAGTGATAATTGTAGAAAATATCAAAATCGTCATAGCTGCCTGATATCAATCGAGGACGTTCTAGGGTCACATCTGGTATATCTAGACCAAACAATGATCTAGGATGTGGTCTCACTATGATTTTTCGTTGAGATTTAGCTCGTATCTGTTTCACAGTGTTTTCAACCCAGGTTTTCATCGACGGCATACCTTCCCATTGAAGACTGTGACTGTGTTGACACGCTATAAGTATGTCTGGTCGTTGGTCGGATCTCCTATCTCTCAGATCCGCACCTAATTTTTTTGGTCGAGCTGAGTCGAGATCTCTGTCGTTGGCAAATTCTCCAAGATTATTGATATGATTCAGCGAAATTCGCCACGTGTGATTTCTACGTAGATTTCCTACTTCGATGATGATCACTGGTTTGTTGATATTTCTACACTGATAGTAGACTTCACGATTACGACTCATCCTGCCAGACCATAGCACTGACCAAATCACTGCAACATCTTCATGATCATCGACTATGCTGTGGCCAAGAGACTGTGCTCCCTGTGCAAACGCATCAAAGATTGGTTGGCTGTTTAGTGCACCGTATTGCCGATATAATTTGAAGCGCATGTTGAGTAATAAATAACTGTGTATTTAATGATATTATGGCCAAGTTCGCAAAAAGATTAAGAAAATTATCTGGTTACACAGAAAACGCCTTGGTTGTAGGCAAGGCATTTGGTTATCTTGACCAATTGTTGGAGATCTACACCAATGTTTTTGTTGTGGATGCCGATCTACCGTCAGCTAAGGCAAGAAACCTCATCTACAAAGAAAATTTCGATGATCTAAATGTGTTGACACAGGTCGGTGCTATATTTATCGACCTAGATAAGATTGATAAATTAGATATCCTGGAAGATTTTTGGCAAAGGCACAAGTCAACTATATTTGTCGAAGGCAACGATTGCATACTTAGACATCTATCTAAGCCATTGTTTAAAACAGGATGGCAGTGCACCAGTTTACAGGGAATTTATCACGTATGGGAAAAGATAAAATGAAAATAGCAGTGGTAACAACCTTCCACGAGGAGGGTCTTAAAAAATATGGTCAAAGAATGATCAACACATTCTGCCAAAACTGGCCTGCCGAGGTCAAATTACACATCTATCCCGAATCGTGCAATCCTGCTATCAGTGATCACGATCACGTTACGCTGAAAAGATTAGAAGAAATTTCAGAACTAATGGCATTCAAAGAACGTTGGCGGAATGTTCCCAAGGCCAACGGTGATGTTTCGGCAGACCCTGTAAGATCTCGAAGAAAAGACTCAGGCAAGGGATTTAAATGGCATGCTGTGAGATTTGCACACAAGGTCTATGCGATATTCCACTGTGCTCGAGAAACTGATGCAGATATATTGATATGGATGGATGCCGATACCATATGTCATAGTCCTATCACCACGCAGGACCTGCACAGGATGATTCCCGCAGACTCTGAACTGTGTTATCTAGGTAGAAAAGGCAAATATTCAGAATGTGGGTTATATGCCATGAATCTTAGATCGCCGAACATACAAAATTTTCTAAAAGAATTCCAACGCATGTACGATGATGCAGAACGTGGAATTTTTCTTCTAGAAGAATGGCATGACAGTTTTGTATTTGATGCTGTACGTGTAAAATTCCCGCAGATGCGACAGTTAGACTGGGCAAAACACCTACACGATCTGCGACCAGCTCCTGGTATGAGCTCCGGGGAAGGACATCCGCTGATTAACAGTGAGTGGGGTGCATGGTTGGATCATCTAAAAGGTTCAAGAAAGAATCTTGGTCGCAGTAAACTAGAAGATTTAAAGATCCAAAGGACAGAGACGTATTGGCGATAATTTCATGCATAATTTTTTTTGTGTTGGTGGTGCAAAATACGGGTGTGAACTATTCTCAAACGGCAGTAATGGAAAAATTGTTACGGTTGATGAAGCATTATCTGATTTATCGTTACTGCTCTGCTGGGCAGGATCGCACAAAGAAGTATTATATCAGCACTGTATAGAGAATAATAGAAAATTTTATAATTTAGATACCGGATATTTTGATAATATCAAAAGAAAAGAAATAATTAGGATATCTATAAACAATTTTCAAGACCAGAGTCCGATAATTGATAGACCCGACGATAGACTGAAATCATTATCTCTCGAAATTCAAGATTTCGTTAGGGGAGCAACGATAGTAATAGTACCACCCGATGAAAAAATTTTAAAAAGTTTTAAATTACCAGATAATTGGGTTGAAAAGACTCAAGAAGAAATAAAAAAATATTCCGATCGTCCTATCAAGATAAGAAACAGACCAGACTCGAGAAATACCAGATTATTGTCTGATACTTTTACCGATTTTATTAGAAATGACACACATGTGGTTGTTGGCTACTCATCGAACGCACTAGTTGAAGCAGTTTTATCCGGAATTCCAGTTATTGCATTGGGCCATTCTGCCACAACAAGTTTAATGAATTACGAAATTTCAGATTTAGAAAATATTCCCAATATAGATCAAGGAAAAAGATACTCTTGGTTAAAGCATCTTTCTTATAGACAATTTTCTCATAGCGAATTAGAGAACGGAATCGCTTGGGAATTTTTAACCACCGAACCTAGCAGCATACGGGCCGGAACCTAAGTATCGACCAAATTGAGAGTTATCAGCCGGAGCATTGTGTCCAACTGTTGGTGCCCAAAGGAAAACTCTCTTACTTTTAGTATAAATGGTTTCATATTTTAATGATTCCATAAATTTGCAACAGGTATCAATATCTTGATTAACTTCAAAAATCACCCAAGGCCGCTGTGAACGAATAAGATGTTCTGCACCTTTTAGAACTTCTAACTCCCAACCTTGCACATCTATTTTGATAAGATCAACGTCTAGTAAATTTTCATTATCTAACTTAACAACCGGAACAGTATATGATGCCCCGACTCCCTCCCGACACAATTTTCCGTCGCCACAATTTTTTCCCGCTTGATGAAAATCAGCAGTACCTTCGAAGTCGGCTACCGCGTTAGTCCTTATTTCAATCGCTGTGCCGACATTTGCCTGAAGACATTCTATATTTTGTTTAGATGGTTCGTATCCAACAATTTTTTTAAATTTTCCAATTAAAGGAAAACTCCAAATACCAACATTTGCTCCAACATCGATGAATGTTCTTTTATTAGGAAGATGCTCTAAAATTTGATTTCGAAATTTTCCTTCGTATGACGGATTACTCTTGTCAACATCGTTCTCTAAAACGAAACTTATTTTTTTGTCATCATCTGGCACGTACCAACCATTATGCATTAATCTCATATATACCTCTTAAAAAAATTCCAGGCCTCACCCGAACGCAACTCTTGAAAATTCCAATGGCACATAGATATTTTCTCAATCCATGCTTGTCTATCCGGCACTTCGAGATTTTCTAATCGACTTAGATCTGTGTTTGCGATACCAAACGACTGACTGTGTTGCGGTACAGGATCTGTAACAAATGCCGGAACTCCTTCTATGATACTAGCTACACTAGGACTGCTGTTATATACAACAGTGGCCCATGCATTTCTTAAATCATCAACTAATCTTTCATTAGTGCTGAGATGCACACCCTTGCCGTAAATTTTTAAAATTGATTTGATTTTTTTATCCCCAGGATGTGTACGAACAACAATCTGTCGTTTTCTACTGTGTTGCCTAATTTGCGCTATGGTCTGATCTAACCATGTCTGCACACCGAGTCCCCCCATGCTCCACCCTCCGTGTCTTTGCAGACAGATCAATATATGATCGCCTTCTGTTCTCCAAGGTTTCAAATTGATATTGAGATCCTGGCTTATTTTCCGCCAGCGAGTAGGATCAATATCACGGTCAAAATAAAATCCTGTAGTTGGAAAAATTCCGTCGAAACTGTATCTTAGATAAGTTTTGGTATTATTTGGATCTGCATATAGAAAAAGATTGCTGTCTACAATAAGGCTTCGCCGATTGTTTTTCTTTTGTAAATTTACAGCATCTTGTCTCAATTGTAGGTGAGGTGCAGATTTGCCATGTTCATGCACAAATCCCTGTATCAATGCAACATCACAAGATATAGCATTCATTCCTTGATGCTGTATGGCAATATCACCGACCGCACGAACTCCTTGACAGAAATTATCTAAAATCTGAGGCTTCTCTGGGTTCCGGTTATTGGGCGGAATTCCGGCATAGTAGGCTACAGCAGTGAGATTAGACACCGTGATAACGCCTTACAATATCTAGGGCAGTACCATCCATTAATTCATCAAAGGTAAATTGACAATAGCTGAGCCAGGCCAACCAATCTCCCAGCGGTCCATAATATAGATCATTGATCTCACTTAGATTGCCCTTTGTCACAGGGTTACTAACATGCTTATTCAAAGTAATAGCAGGCACGCCTGCCCAGATAGATTCTATGGCACTGTTGGAATTGATACTGATAGTACAATAGTAATCGCCGTTCAATAGTTGTTGATACAGGCTGGTTCTGGTTTTTTTATTTGTTTTCGATCTAAATTCAATAGGACGATCTGTGTATTTTTTTAATTCATCAGCAACTTGCCTACTCCAAGACTTGGCCTCCACATGCATTATACCGGCAGCAAATTCTCCAGGTTCAATAATTAAAATTTTAGTTCCGTCACGTCGCCACGGTCCAGGAAAACTAGAAAAAATACCTAATCGATCAACCGGTGCTACGAAATTTCGATTGAAATGTAAATGATTCCTAACTAGTCTGTGCCATTTTTTGTTAGGTTCTATAAAATTCGTGTATCCACTGTCAATGAACCAAAAAGGCAGATTGCGATCTATTTTATCAACCAGTATCTGTTCGTTGCCTACGGTGTTACGTAAAAGACAATCCTCTTCCACAGCATCAAAATGTCTACGTCTCATCATTTCTGCGTCTGGGTCAATTTGAAGCCCTACAGTTTTAATAAAGTTTTGTTTGGGATGAGATCTATAGAGTTCTAGTATCTGTTCTTCTTCTAGTCTATCTATGAGAACATCGATGTGGCGATGTATGTTTTTGTAATAGTGTTCTTTGTGATTGCTGATCTGTTGATTTACCAAATCCATCCATGCTTTGAGGTCTTTGCGAACTCCCTGCGTGATCTTCTGTTTTAATTTTTCTCTGTGTTTGTTTATATCAAACTTAGGTTTATTTTTAGTTTCAATTACATATTCTATTGCTCCGGCAGTGTGTCGCTCGTCTAATTCAATATGTTTGCAGGCATCCGAGACGTTGACCAATTCAATCAAAAATCTAGCAATCTCTTTATCATTAAGCAGAAGTTTCATTTAATATTTTCCATGCTGTGCCATTGGCGATTTCTTCGTGAGTGAATTGACCATAGGCCAATGAGTGGCAATGTTGTGCAACTAATTTAGGATCTGGATACCAAGGAGTTGCAATTTTTGAAAGGTCTGTAAGAGCTAGTGGTGATGCCGCACAAGGTACTGTAACAAATGCCGGTACACCATAAGCAATAGATTCCATTGCGGCAATACTGTTGAATGCAACTGTAGCAAAAATTTTCTTATCTAAAGCGTCATAGATACTGTCACTGTTTCTGTTAGATCTCGATCCTTTGTGTCTTATTATGATCTGCATATCTGTGTATTTTTTTATAGTAGCGACAGTTTCATCTAGCCATAGAGGCATCTCATATCCAAAATAATGACAGGACTTGGGATTAGATACAATCAATAAAATTTTATCGCCGTCTTTTTTCCATCCCGGCCACTGCAATCTTCTGTCACCGTTTACTAACGCCTTCCATCTATCTGCAGGTTTGTTTTCTATTACAGATTTTTGTAATTCATTTTTGACTATTCTATGATATATTTTTTTTCCGCTGGGATTACCTGAACTGGTAAAATTTCCAAAATATCCGGTATCCATATAATAAAAATCTTCACCTCGATTTAGACAATTATGTATGTGTTTTCTTTTTATTATTCCTCGAAATATAGCAGGTGATAATCCTGTTATAGATTTTCTAAAGATTCCTTCCCATGATGCATCATCAATTTCCATTTAACAACTTCTCCATTGCTTTGCCGTTGCGCAATTCGCTGTTGTGGAATTGACCGTAGGCCAAATGGCAGGCCCATTGATAAATTTCATCACTGTCCGGATAACGAGGAGTTTCTATCAGTGAAAGGTCCTGCAGTCCCATTGGTTCAGCTGCATTAGTCGGTGCTAGTGTAAACACAGGAATGCCGTGGAACACAGATTCCACAGCGGCCACACTGTTAAAAGTCACGAGTGCGAACACATCGTCATCTAATGCTTCTTGCAGTGTATTGTGCTGTATTCTATCTATGCGTTTAGCAGCACGATCTCTTATCTCTATAGGCCTATCGGTGTGCTTGCGGATGGCATCAACGGTATTCTGCAGCCATAGATCCATGTCATAATCATAGAATCTCATCGGTTTGTCGTCTGGCTTTGCGATTAATATTTTAGATCCTGTCTTTTTCCAAAGAGAAATCTTTTTTTTGAAAATTTTAAATCTATCATCAGATCTTGGCACGACATATTTGTGTTGTAGATCATTCTTTACAATCCTATGCCAATACTTCCAACCATTGGGATTACTAGCAGTTATCTCATTGCCAAAGTATCCTGTGTCTACGTAGTAAAATGTTCTACCATCGGCTAAACAACGATGTATGATTTTTTTCTTGAGAATGCCTCTAAGCACAATAGGTTCGGAACTAGCGTCATAGTCAAAGTCGTTGGTATCAGTGACTTTTTTGCCACAGCCCTGTGCCAGCATGTTGATATATGGGTCTTGACCGTCTTTGCTGAGGAAGATCATTTTTTAATTCTAATTGAACATTGCATGTGTCTACTTCGCAGCAAGGGTACGAATTCTCGATCGTATTCAATTACCCATTCTTTTAATGCTTTAAATTCACCGAGTTGCCATTCTAGATACAGTTCGTGGCCGCCCCAAGGATATAATTCGTCGAAAAGTATAATTGTGCCTGGTACGATAATCGGATTTAACAGAGTTAAAATATCTCTAGCACTTGAATAAAGATCGCTGTCGATATGAATGAATTTTATTTCAGATTGATTATTCTGTATCCATTGAGGCAATGTATCTTTAAAAAATCCTTTTACTAATTTAACATTCTTAGCAAATTTAGGCAGCTCGTCAATACGGAAATGGCCTTTTGGATGGGATGGTTCTGTTTTAGAAATCGTAAACCAATCTTCAGGTAATCCCTCGAAGCTATCAAATCCCCACACAACTTCAGAAGGAAAATGATTCGATATTATTCTAAGGCTTCTTCCTTTCCATACACCAAATTCTAAAATTGATCCATTTATCATTGGCAGATCTAAAACTTGATATAGGTGATTTTGTCGTTCCGCTCCCAGAGGATGTACCGCAATTTCAAACTTATCTAGAAAATTTTCTGAAAAATTAAATTTATTTGTAATCATAGTCCGTGCTGTAAACAGTAGTCAGTGTAGATGCGTTCTCGGTGCCATTCGTCGCCCATCGGAGTAGTAGCAAAATCATGGAAGCTAGGAGTTCCTAGAGTGTAATGTAGTAATTTTGCTCCAGGGTTGGCACCGTACTCGTCGGGTAGCCAATTCCATTCGATGGGTAATTGCCCCACTAGATTAGCATCCAACCACGTGAATCTGTGCAAGATAGCACCGGTAGCAGACTGTATAAAATCGGTAGTTACAGATCGGTTAGCAGGATGTCCGCAATTCCAAAGTATCACACTACTCCAATTTTTACAAGGATAATTTTCATTTTTAGAACCGAGATATTTTTCAGTCATTTTAGTTTTATAATCATGTTTGACAACCATAACTGCTTTTGACTCGTCTCGTAGTGCCCATAGTTTTTCAATGTCATCACGCAACAGCATGTCTCCATCCATAAATATTGCCCAGCCCTTGTATTCCATGAGATGAGGAACAAGGAAACGACTATAGATAAAATGATTGCTGCCATCTGTGTGCTGTTCTTTATAATCTTTTAATATGTTTAGAGCTAATGGTGATATCGATACAGGCTGACTTGAATGTCTAATGATACTATTCGTGCATACATGGTATGCTATGGCTTCCCGAGGATCGTATCCGATAAAAATTGGTATCATTTTCTTTCTATATCCTCTTCGATGCATCTATCACCGTATTGTATTTCTATAACTTTCAGAGGCTGGTCGGTTTCATTGCATAACTTATGCCATTGATGTTGGTTAATATGTATGTGTTGGAATCGAGTAAACTCGCCTAGCAGGTCCATATCTGTAGATTTGTCGACGGTATAGACAGTAGCCGTGCCTTCAGATACAAACCAATGTTCTGCTCGATCTTGATGGCGTTGCATACTGAGACAGGTCTTAGGTAGTACTGTAAGTTCTTTGACCTTAACTTCTTGATCTTGTTCATGCAATACTCGATAGTAGCCCCAACCTCTGCCGGTCTTAGGAGCCTTCCATTCTTCTAATATCCACGAACTAGAATTGGCCTTGTTAAATCCGCCAACACCAAATGCAAATTCAAGATGGTTATCTTCAAATTCCATCTCTGGTATATTAGCATCTGTGCGATCGCCGCCGTTGGCAAATATAATTTTATAATCCGGCCATGTCTGCCTGGCTAACTTTATAGCCTGTTTGGCGCTGCCATCATCGTCATTAAATTCTAAAACAAAATCTACATCTTTGATATTTTTGACGATATTCATGCGTTCATCCCAGGGCATAAATGCTCGGCCTTTTTTACGAACCAACCACGCATCAGAATTAACACCAACAACCAGAGTGTCTCCTAATTGCTTTGCTGCACGAAAGTAGGCGATGTGCCCAGAGTGTAGAGGATCGAATCCTCCTGTGACAAGTACTAAGTTTTTCATGCAGATATTTATCTGCACATATTATCTCAGATTTAAAGAGTGGCGTCTTCTAGTCCTGCAGTTCTAAGTTTGACGATATTACTCAACTGCCATTGCTTGATATCTAAGGCTTTGATAATGCCTAGCCATTTGTTGCGTAGCAGAGCAAAGTCATTGATGATCTTTTCAAAATCTACAACATCAGCTTCACCTTCCACAAACTTTTCACAGTCTCTGGAACTGAGCTGACGTTGATAGTTTTCGAGATATTTACGAAAGTGTTGACTACGCAGTCTTCGAAGTTCGATATTGAGATATTCTAGGATACCTTCAATCTCTTGGAGTTGATTGAACCGAGTTTCTACGATGCCAGGCATCTGCGCAGAGGCTTTCTCGATGTTTCCCGTTACACGGACATCTTGTTTTGCCGAAATTAATTCAGCTTCATAATAGGCCACAGCATCGGGGATATTTGATATATCTTTGGAAACTCGATCATACCAATTCATTTATTCCTCGTCGTCTTCGTATTCTTCTTCGATTTCCTCACCATCGATAGCATACTCGATGGCATCGTCTAGATAGGGATCTACTCCTTGCAGTGACTCTAACACAGAGTCTTTGATACCGTGGTCTAATAGTGTGTTAACAAAATCAGCGGCAACATCAGCTCGTTGTTTTTCTGGAATATGACCAATCACTACATTCCATATATCGGCGATTAAATCTTCTTTCATTCGGCTTCCTCCAAGTCTGGTTCAACTGTAGTAGTTATCTCAGAAATGGATTTTTCACCGTGTTTTGATACATCTGCCATGGCCTTGTCAAGACCGAGATTGTCATTGCGTTCCCAAGCCTTGCGGAATTGTTTAATGATCTCGCCATCGGCAGTGACGTAGACTAGGCTGTTTCCTTCTTTCTTGAGCATGCCTTTGGCTTCGAACAGGTCGACCAGTCCACTATATGGATTCATACCTGTTTCATAAGGAATCTTCACCTGCACTGATTCAAAAGGTTTGGCATATCGTGTTTTCATAACCTTGCAGGCAGCACGGATACCTTTGACCTCTGAAATCTTGTTACCGTCTTCGTCTTCTTTGAGTTTCAGCTTACGCATGGCCACTACGATTGAACTGGCGTAGATAAAACCCTGACCACCGCTGATCTTGTCATCTGGATCAAACATGTCTTGGCTGGCGTAGGTGTGATTGGTACACACCAACCCAATATTAAGACTACCAAACATGTTCACACAGTTGCGAACCAATGCTGTAAGTGCTTTGGGCTTACGGCCCATGTCGCCTTTGAGATCCCCGGCTTCGAACTGGTTGACGTCCGTGGGAGTCAGTAACATTCCAAGACTATCTATCACGAACAAGATCTTAGGACGTGTGGCTTCGTCCATGGATTTGTATTCTGCTACAAACTCCACGATGGTCTTGGCCACATCATCGATCATGGCCATGTTCAACTTCATTAATTTATCTTCTGAAGTGTCTACGCCCAGGGCTTCCAACCAATCTTTATCCAAGGCGTTTTCTGTGTCAATCAATATAGGAAATATGCCCGATGCCTGTGCGTTCTTGACCAAGTTACCGGCACAGATAAAACTCTTGCCTGCACCAGACTCACCAGCAAACACAGTGACCTTGCCTAGGGGAATACCTTTGTAAAAATCTCCACTGATCAAATAGTTCAGTGCAAAATTGTTGGTTGAGATCCAATCTACTGGATCATTGAAGCCAATGCTAAGACCTTCGATGCTCTTAGTAATTGACTTTCTAAATTTAGAAATATCAAATGCTTTTGCCATATTATTATCCTGTGATGAGAAGAACTCGGGCGTAAGAACTACGTCTTAGAGGCCCGAGCCGTGTTAATTACTGCTTTTGACGATTGCGAATCATTGCAAGGATATCTTGCGCACGACTAGCACCCTCAGCGGCTGCTGCCGGGGCCTGTGCCGCTGGAGCACTCACCGGAGCTGCCACGGCCACAGGAGCGTCATCTGCATCCTCATCAACTGGGGCTGCACGAGCAGCGACCTTGTTAGGATCACCGGTGGCCTGGCCCATACCTGCTGGTTTGAAATACTGTCCCCAGCGATCCATGTCATATGCTTCGCCATCCACTGACGCTTCAAACATTTCTTTCATCACTTTAAGTTCAACATCTGTGGGCTTCTTAGGAAGGAAGCCACTGAGATCAAACAATCCGTGGGTGTCAATGGCTGCTTTTTCAACATCGCTCAAAGCACGTTCTCGTCTGCTCCACTTAGATGTAGAGTAGTCAGCGAATCCGCCTTTGCTTGTTTTAGCGATACGGAAGTCTAGACCTTTCAAGAAGTCTGTTGGCAGTTCATCTAGTTCTGGATCCATCAATGCCGAACGGATGATGTTATAGATCTGAGGACCAATGATAAATCTACGGATAGGATTTTCTGGAATCTTATCTTCCTTGATAGGGTCTTCAACTACGAAGCCTTGGAAAATATATGAACGCTTCTTCCAATACTTGCGACCCATTTCTTCAAGGTTCTTGTCTTTGAACCATCCCCGTACTTCTGCGAGGATCGGGCAAGCTGTGCCATCATTGTACATTTCCACACAGGGAACCTGTACCTGCACTGGACGCGAATCAGTTTCGCCTTTGATACCAGCAAACGGTAGTTTGATCATCGCACGTTCTACCCAAAAGAATGTGTTATTTGCGTTGCCATCAGGAAGTAAACGGATAACCGCTTCTTTGCCTTCTTGCATGTTCCAGTGGGGGTAAATCGCGTTGTCTCCACCGCCGGTGGATTGTCCTGTGGACTTGGATTGTGCTTCTTGAAGTTTCGCACGGATTTCTGCTAGTGTTGCCATTTTAAATGCCTCCTTGTGTTATGCCTAAAATGTTTATATGCCTTATGCACATGTTTTATTATGCGCTTTTTATTTATCAAGGTCAATAATTATCTGATAGTTTTTTGATTTTGTTTTGCCAAAAGAAAAGTGGGCTAACCCCACTTTTCTCTTGCTGCCATTAATGCCAACTGCCTTGATAAAAACAATCTCCATTTGATGTGTTCTGGAAGATCGTCTCCGTCATTTAATAGTTCTAATCTTGGTCTACTGTAACCTCTATGTACTGCATCTTCAAACACATACTCGATTTCACAATCATCAACAATTAGAACAACTGAGCGAGTTGTATTACTTCTTAGCAGGTTCTGCTTTTTTGTCGCTTTTGGCAGGCTCAGCCTTTTTGTCAGCAGGCTTGGCTGCTGCTGGCTTGGCTTCTTCCTTCTTGGCTGGTGCTGCTGGTGCTTGTGCAAAAGCGGATACTGCAAATAGTGATGCTACTAGAGCGATTACTGATTTCATATGAAATCTCCTTTTTGATTAACGACAGCGATATTGCTGTGCGTATATATATAACGCTTGTAAGATCGATTAGTTGACATCGTGGGCAAGAAAAAAGGCAATAAAGTGCCTTTTTCCGTTGATTTTGGTAAGATTAGTATCTAACCAGTTCTTTGATTCTGTCTAGTTCTGTGCTTTGCTCAGTGGTCTGTTGAGGAGCCATGCGCTCTACAAACTTTCGAGCAACCTGTTCAGCCTGTTCTCCAAACTTCTTGCCTACCATAATCACTACGCCTTCTGGGCCTTTGGGGAATGTATTTGAATCTCTGTCATAGAATGATTGAATAAATTCTGCCAGTTCTTCTACTTTGATGCCTGCACGTTCTTTACGATCACGTTCTGATTTTTCATCTTTGTCTTTGACGTCTCTCATTGTCAATGGTGTTTGACCGGATTTCTTTCTATCAATCGCAGGTCTCTCGTAATCTCTGGGATTGTCAGGATCGATAGCTTCCTGCGGAACTGGTTGTTGAACAGGAACTTCGGCTGCGGCTGGATCAACTGCCACTGGTTCTTCTTCCGGGGCAGTTTGGTCACCTCCTTGGGCTGCTTCCGGCTCATCGACCATATCACCAAAATCTAATTGCTCTAGAGTTTCAGGAGCATTTAATTCTAACCATGCTTTGACCAATGGTCTTACGCATGAGTCTGCGTCTTCGGCGGCCTGTGCTTTGATGCGTTTGTATAGTTCTGGATCTTCTATGATGCCTTTGAGGCTTTCTATGGCATTCGTGCCATCTACGCCTGCGGGGAAATGCTGTCCTACTAGTTCTTGTAGGCTCTGGACGGCAGTGGCCTGTGCTTCTGGATCTTCTGAGGTGATAGCGGATTCTTCACCCAGTGCCATCACCCATGATTCAAATTGATCAAATGGATCATAGGTGTCTTCACTGACTTCTAGATCTTCGTTGGCTATTTCTTCTTGTGTCAATGCGACTATGTCGTCGTAGCCTATGGTGTTTCCTTCTTTCATCAGTCTGTACAACACAGGAAACACTGATGCGATATCTTCTTTGAATGATTTTACAGTGAATTTTTCTTTGAAGTCTTCTACCACGTCCTGTGGAATTTCTTCTTTGCTATAGGCCTGGAAGTTTTCTTTATATGCTTCATAATGACTCTGCTTGCTCAGTGCCTTGATCTGCTCACGCAGTTGGTTTAGATATGTGGTTGATCTTTCAACGACTGAATTAGTGTCCGAGTTCATTAGATCGTTGCGTACCACATAGTTGCCGAAACTCTTTAACTGTGCGATTTCTTCGCTCATGCCTATGATGCTTTTGCCTAGATCATCATAGGGAACGCCACCGTTGGCCACATGTCTCTGCATGGCTCTAGCACCTGCTAGATGGATGAAAGGATATTTGAATCTTTCACCGTCTTGGTTTTCCACGAACAAAGCACCTATGTGGCGTGTTCTTGCACCTGGCTGATTCTCATCCATGACCGCTTGGTTGTGTTTGATAATCAATCTAGTGTCCATTAGTTTTTGGTAGCTCATGGTTCTGCTGCCATACATGTTGCTTTCTGCCATCATACTTTCTCCGACTGGTTTTTGTATAGTGTCCTGCTTGGTCTGCTTGGGCTGTGAGTTCTGCACCAGGAATTCGTAGTCCCTGCGATCCAGATTATCTTTGGCGATGTCTCTGGTATCGAAACTCAGCAGTCTACGTTTAGCGAACTGGCGCAGCTCTTTGAGAAAGCCGTACCAATTGACCTTTTGTTTTTCATCCATGCCTTCAGAAATACCGTGGCTGAAATACACCTTCATCGAGTTGGGCTCTGCAAGACTGATACTGACATGTCCTATGGGGGTCTTTCCTTCCATGTAGTCAAAATCAAAAAATCGAGCTTCTTCAGGATTAATGGTAATTTCCCCGGTTTCCGCGCCTAGTTTAAGGCCAGAAAAGCGGCTGCGTACCTTGTAGAATAAATCTGTTGCTATGTTGTTGCTTGCGTCCATAAATATATTTATCAAAGGCCCATGCTAACAAAGATTGGCATAGGCATGCTTTCTTCGGAGACTTTTTCAGTCATTTTATCGTAGATCTGTGGATCCCAATCAGCTAACACATCGGCCATGCGTATGATTAACAGTGTGCTGGATACGAGATCGTCGTGTTCACCGCTTTTGGCCTTAAAACCCAACCCTGTGGCCACAAAGTTCTTGAGTTCTGAAATCAAGGGCTTTGATTTCAAACTCATTTTATTAGTTTCGATGAGATTTTTTAATTGACTGCAGGCAGTGATCTTTGAACGGTGCGTGGTGTTGAATCCTTTACGGAACTTGCGTATGTGTCCTTTGCGTATGGGTTCACTGAGAAACAGTCCGTGGAAGTTTTCTTCGCCTATGTCGTTGATCACTATCAACGCAGCTTCACCGAGGCTGTTGTTTTCCACTGAATAATAGATCTGTGGTATACCGCCCTGTTCCTCTCCACGGTCGTGTATGTATCTCAGTATTTCTCGCATGTGTTTGACCTGCTGTTGGACTGGGGTTTGATTGTGATGCCATTCTGCTACTTGGGTCATTGTAGGCATTTCATAGACCTGTATAGCAGCATAATCTCCACCAGTGCCTAGGCTGGGATCTAGAGCCACTAGATAAGTGGCCTTGTAGTCTACGTCCTTGTACCAGCGTGTCTGTCCCATGGTCATCACAGGATCTGAGCCGGCGAGCTCAACCAGTTTCACAGAGTTGATTAGGGTTTCATCAAAGATCAAGAATTCGCATTCAAACTCACGGCGGAAACGTTCTTCACCAATTTTAGATCTTTCTTGGTTGGCCCAGGCATCATCTCGATCTGGATGCTCCGACCAATGAGCTGTATATGAAGCAAATCCGTTTTGTCCCACATCAGCTTCGTTACCAAACTCATCAAAACGTTTGTTGGCCTCGGCCCATATAATCGCAAACTGATCTTCGTCTGAGTTTGGAGTTGATGTGATTATACACTTACCGCCAGTGGCCAATGTGGGACTCAACGCAGTCCAGAACTCTTTGGCCTTTTCAGGTGGCTGCACAAATGCAAACTCATCACAGTATATTAGAGAAAGAGATTTCCCACGACCTGTGTTTTCAGTAGTCGTAGTGGCCTGTATCCTTGCACCGTTGTCATACTCGATGGTGTTTCTATTGTAGGAATAAACGCCTGCACGTACGAAGTCTGGTAGATTTTCGTAGCCAAATCGATATCTATCCATGATGTCTTTGGCACCTTCATATTTGTGTGCAGCTATCAATACCTGACAGTCTGGTATGAACATTGTGTACCATAATAGATAACCAGTGGCACAGGTGGTCTTGCCCATCTGGCGAGGCAGCATGGCTACACACTGTCTATTGGTGTGTATGCTTTTTATCAATCTTTCTTGATATTCGTAGGGTTCGAAATTAATAGCGCCACGAGTTGGATGCTGTATCTTTAAAAAATTGGTGCAGAAATACAAAGGTCCTGTAACAGGATCCAAGCAGGCTTCAAGATGCTTGACCTCATCCATTGTGTATTTGGTCTGAGCGTGAGCCTTTTTAATCAGTACGCCGTCGAGTGATTTTCCCATATGTTTATTTACTGAAAAAAATAGGCTCCTAAGAGCCTATTTGATTGTGTTGAATTTATTAACTGTCTATGGTTTCTGCTGCATCAACTAGTGTTACAGCTACATCATCATAAATATCTGCAATGGAGTCTGGTAAAGTTACAGTTAATGATTCTTGGATCTCAGCACCCTGTGTACCATCAAACACCCGCATGCTCTTAACGTGGTTGGTTCTGCCAATCGCCTGACCAATTTGATAGCGTAGTGCTTTGGCAGTGGTATCTACAGTTACAGCACCACCTGTGGTAGGAGTGAATTGATATGGAGATCCAATCTCTGATCGTGTGCCACCTAACACACCTTCTGTGGTTGAAGCTGCTGCGGCACCTGCTCGATCATATCTCACTGTGAATGTCACGGTTTGCGGTTGATTATCCGCCACAGTAGCACCCGCACTAGTGAACTGCACATCTTGTATCTGTGCATCTGCATATTTTTGTAAATTTTCGATGATGGCTAAAAATCTTTGTTGTCCTCTAGCCACACGACGACCAATTGCTAGCGTAGTTGGTTTGGTTGCAAATGCACTATGATCTTGTGGATAAACTGCACCGTTGGTGTTGCCGTCGGCTGTAGGATACGTTCCTGTGCCCCCACTTAATGTCAATACAACCTGATAAAACTCTGGACGTAATGACTCAGTTGAAATTTTAAATCCTGACATTATTTCGCTCCTTTAGCTTCTGCCAAACGTTGCATGAGTTCTGCACGTATACCGGCTCGTAGTTGTTCTTTGCTTTCATATGCTCCGGCTGCCATAGGATTGTCGCCGCGATATGGTTTGCCGCTGAAGCTTTTCTTTGGTCTGTTTAGATCGTCGCCCTTGTTCATGATGTCATCGATGGTTTTATAGGTCGGCTCAGAATCTGCCACGCTGTTACCAAATGCTTCTTCTTTATCGCCTTTTTTGATATCTCCGGTACCTTTGCCGTTGATTTTAATTTCTTCGCCAGGAGGAGTATTTTGTACAGCCATGCCGTATGCATTGCCTTCTTCTTTATCTTTCTTTTCCATGTCATGATCATCCATGTCATGATCACCATCTTTATCTTGATCAAGACCTTTGATCTCTGGACCTTCTTCGCTGTCGAGATCTGATAACATTTTTAATGTGGGCATGCTAGGCTTGATGCTCATGATGCTGGGTTCGGCGCCCATGCTGGGCAATGGTGGAAGATTAGGTTTGTCCATGTCAGGATTAACCTTAGTTACCAGCTTCATCAATGATTCGATGTTGTCCATGCCCTGGGCATTTAGATTGATGCTCATTGAAGGTGGTGGTGTGTCTGGTTTGGGCATGCTCATCGGCGAAGACATTGGCGGTGCCATTGGCGCATCCATGCCGCAACCTCCTTCATTTGTAGGTTGATCTAGTTCACGCATGCGTGCCATTAATTGATTGAAATCCATGTATTAACTCCCTAAGGCGCTTCGAGCACCTGCTTTGTCTTGTTTGCCCTTGGGCAGTTTGTATTCTACGTTGATACCATCCTTCTTGCGATCTTTGGCAGCTTTGTTCAAATCTTTTAAGAAACTCTTGTTGAAATCATCACCAAAATAGTCTTTGTGTTTGATTTTTCCTGTGCCCTTTTCCATGTCCTGTTCATCTAACAGTGCATCTCCTGTAGGCTCATTGTCCATTAGCAGCTGATCCATTTCTGTTGGCTCGCTGCTGCCACGCACACGGAAACAGTCTTCGGTGATGCCGGAATTCTTGATCATCTCTGCGATTTCTGGAGGTGTTATGGGATATTCGGTGACCACTTCAAACACTGTAACTTCCATGTTGCTTTTGTTTGGGAAATCCAACGGAAGTTTTTGTATAGGCGTTGTGCTCATCTTTTCAAAGGTTATGACCTTGCAGCGTTCTAGCTTGGTTTTGAGACTTTCCTGGAAATTTTCAGGAACCTCACCAGCAACTTTTACCTTGAAGCTGTAGGCTTTTTTGTTTTCAGTGAGATATTCTTTAAAAGTTTTCATATGAGTATTTATGCTTTTCCGCTTAATTTTTTCAGCAGCTCATTGCGGTCTGTGATCACATATGCTGCACCGTTGATCACTCCGTCCTGTTCATTGCCTGCGTCATTGTCTATTTTCAGCTTCTTCAGTTGTAGATCTACGCTTTTGAGTTTTTTATCTATTTTGTTGGTTTTAGCAGTAATCGCATTGCCCATCATGCTTGCAGCTACTTCGAAGATACGACCAGCATAACGAACTTCTACGTTCATGCCCAGATCCATGAGATCATCATAGGCAGCTTCTGCTTTTTTGGCCAACTCGTCCAGTTCTCGATCATCTAACTCATCTAATTCTTTGATCTGTGGCAGTCCTCTAGTGATTTCTGCTACTCTACGATAACTATCATCTAGGCTCTGCACCTGTTCGTGTGTGGGCGGTTCTACTGGCGCTTCTGCTAGAGATTCGGTGGTTTCGAGATTCAATAATTCTTCAAGTCTTTTGGTCATATCGTACTTATCTTCGTTTTGTGCCCTGATGGAAAATGTCTGTTTCGTTAATCACACGGAACTTGATGTTCTGTTGCTTGCACCAAGCATTAGCAGCTTCCCATTTGGCCATGTTTTTCACATACTGCTGTTGATTGTATTGACTCTTACCCACAGCTTCTCTAAAGGCGTGATTAGAAGGTTTTACCTCCACGACTTCTGCATGCTTTGCTCCTTTTTTATCTTGATATACGATAAAAAAATCTGGCACATATATGGTGCTGCGACCAGTTAGGGGATCTCTATAGGGTATCTTGATGCTTTCTGATGCCCAATTCTGTACACCTGGATGTTCATCCAACATCCGCATGAACACAAACTCCCACGAGCTGCGAGCCAATGGAGTTTTTAACCCCACGTACTTGGCAGGATTTTTCATTTCAAATCTACCCTGTGCAAATTTGCCCATTATGCAGCTATGTTTCTAGTCTGATTAGGTTTAATATCTGACGTTCTAAAACCTAAAAGGCTGGTAGGTACTCGATTGTTGTTTAGTATCTCTCCAACTAATTGGCTGAGGTTGTTTTTGTTCATTCCTGTAAGTGTGTCTAAGATCTGTGAGATAGGAGTAGCATCGATTTTGGCCTGTCGTAACAGAGTCATAGCCACGGTACCTGCTGCGTCCGAATCAAAGCCTGCACCGGTAAAAAAACTCACAGCAGCAGTAACGTCGTTGGCTGCGAACTCCAGTGCAGCTTCACCGTAGGTATCAAAATACAGCTTGGTGCCTGCGGCACTGTCTTGGATTTCAAATGCGGGTAAATTAGTGGCCATGTTATGCTTGATTTCCTGGACCTGAAGGGAAGTCTCCTACCAAGGGTCTTTGGGTTGCTGAGGTAGAAGGTGAACGATTAGCACTTTTAGGAAACACAGCGCCTACTACTCCACCTACGGTGCTGATAGCTGAGGAAATATTACCCGGATTGCTGAGTATATTAATAGCTTCAGATTTTAATTGTGCCGATGACAATGACTTGATATTTTTATAGGTGTTGATTGACGCTATTGCTGTGCTGAGAAATCCGCCCGGACTGTTGAAGGCTGCACCTGATCCTAGATTACCAAATATCTGTTCAAGGCCATCTAATACCCCACCTTCTCCGGTAAGTGTAGCAACGCCGCCGCCTGCTACTGATATAGGACTTGGTACTGAATCATAGTGCAGTGTTGCAAATCCTTTAGGACTATTATAGGCTACCTGACCTGCTGAATATTTCACTGATTCATACTCTAAAGTCATTGTGCTTTCTGCGAATTCGCTAGCAGAGTAATCCATGTTGCCATGGCTCCAAGTTTTAATTTTTGGATTAATCAATGTATAGCCCAGAAATCTTCTACGAGCCATAGTATAGATACTAACAGATTTAAAAAAACCAGCGGTAACGTTGTTGTCCATACCATATCGAAAATTATCTTTTGGTGTATCAGCTGCACGATATTTGGTTTCAGAGTAAGCTGATTCTGGAAGTTGTCTATCGGCAATATAATATCCATAGTACACAGCCCACATGGCACTGATAACTCCGGTAGCATCATCATGCATGGTGATGTTTACTGGTTCGTAATTGAAATTTTTATAGATTATTTTTTTTCTATTGTACTGGTTTTTTACCACACTATCAAAATTATATTTGGGCAGTTCTGCAGTTTTTACAAGTAATCCAACTTCATCGTGATGTTTATTAGAAAATGCTGGAACTCGCATCACACTTTTATCAATCTCAAATCTCACATAGTAGTTGAACTTGGTGCGAGGAGCCAGCCGCATGTTGCCATCTATGAACAGCTTGGTAGCGTGACGCCAGTTTGCGCTCTGTCCTTTGGGAGTCAATAAGCCTTCGCCGACACCAGTGAGAAATCGTGTGAAATAGTTTGCCATACAAATATTTATGTCACAAAAAAAGCTCGAAATAATCGAGCTTTTTTTGATACAGGGTTAATTATCCCTGTGCGGTTGAAGCGCCTGTTACGGCTGCACCTAAAGTACGTCCTACTGCTGCACCGATACCACCAATTGCACTTGTAGCTGCTGCACCTGCTGCAAACTGTGATAGATTGTCGTAGGCGATAATCAGTGCCACTGTCATGTGTTCATTGGTTGAATAGTTGGCTTCGCCGTAGTCTGCGTTCTGCACAAAACATCCATAGAGTTCAAATGTTTCTAGAGTTTCTGGAACTAGTGTGCCGTTACCACCGTCTAAGACTTCTATGCGTGTGGTAAATTTGTAGTCGATACCTGAACGAGCGGACGCCTGTTCCATGAAATCGTATTGTTTCTGGATCTGTTGTCCCACAAGTTTTTGTACTTGACCACTGGCGTCATCACGCAAGGTCAATGTGATGTTTTCTAGTGTGTATCTGCCAGCCAACTTGACCTTGGAGTTATAGACATCCAGCGTCATTTCTTCAAATGACACTTTGGGTCTGGTCACGTCCTGTACCTGCTTGGTAAGTTCTGTGGCAGCGGCAACTCCAAAACCCAACAGTGTTACTCTAAAGCGATATTTTAATTTAGGCATCAACAACACCTGGGTGCTGCCAGCTGCGTTTGTGGTTGGGATACCTAAATTATTCAGTGATGTAATTGCCATTTTTAAATTTCTCCTGTGTTCTTGACACGTAACGGAATGTAAATGAACTCTATAGCCTTCACAGGTTCAATTGCGATATCAACATACAGTTCGTTGCGATCTATCCTTGACGGTGTGTTGTTACTTTCGTCACAGACAACCGCAAAGTCGTAGAGTGCTCTTAGTCCTACTAGTTCTAACAACAGACTTTCTACAGCTTGTTTGATTTCATCACGTGTGATTTTGTCATTGGGTTCAAAGATATACGGACGAGCCAACTTGTTCAATTGACTACGTAGGTATACCACTAGACGTGCTACGTTGATGCGATCCAACGCTGAAGCATTTCTTGCGCGAGTCTTTTGACCATGTGCTACCAGTCCTATTCCGTTGAAGAATGGAATAGGATTAACTTTTAGATCGTACAGTGTATCACGCTGTCCTTCATTTAGCGCAACTGTTTGAAACTCGCCTGTGGCAGCGTCAATATAACCAACTGCTGTGGCATTAGTGATTCCACCTCGACGTGTTCCTGCCGGAGCAAACCATGGGAAGCTGACATTGTCGCTGAGTGTGATAGTCTTCAACATCATATGGCTGGCTGGAACTACTGCAGGTGCCCCAGCGAGGTCAGTGGTAAATCCGTTTGGATAATAAACTGCCAAATACTCATCATAGGTAACAATACCGTCATCACCGTTGTCTGTGACTAGATTAGCATTGGTACCCCATGTGGTCAATGATGTAGCATCTGAAGCCAAACGCAACGGAGTGTCGCCTACCACAAACGCAGTAACACCGCGATCTATATTTAGGTTCACTAGATTGCTCAACAGTTCTGGATAACCAGGAGCAGCTATAATATTGAAGTTACGACGTTCTTCGTCACGTATCTCTTGGCTGGTGTCAACCACACTCTTCAAGGCCTGTGTTACTACCTTGCGCTGTGCTTTGCGACCAAACGAGCCTGAACCATCTTCATTGTTACCTGAAGCTGTGGTCCAACGGTCTGTAGCATAAGTTTCCATGCTTTGTCCGCTGCCGCTGACGAATGCTGAACCCGACAGCGTAGCTGCGCTGGTTCTTGGATTGTCAGCAGTGGTATCAATGTAGTTGTTTTGATACTGTTTGACATTGCCTCCACTGCGTCGTAGATTCCATAACAATATGCCTTTGGGATATAGTGCAGGATCCGGAGCATCTGGATCTAAGAAGTTGTTGGTAATTAGATCTTCTATGGTGCTGGCCTCTGTTGAAGTACCTGCGGTATTCCAACGTGCATCTGCAAACAACACACCTTCTTCTGTGGTCTGATCTGCTTTGTCTACCAGTTCCCAACGCTGTGAAAGATCAGCTATGTCACTTAGATTAGTGTTGTATCTGTAAATGGTTGGATAATTTTCAAGGTCTGCTGTGCTGATCCATATATCACCATTGGCTGTGACGCCGCTCTTGTACGGATTTGAAGCTGCGACTATAGGCAGGTATCCTGCTCTTAGTGTTGCTGTAGCTGCCTCATAGTAAGGTGCTGTGGAATGACGATATCCTACCCAGGTGTTGCCGTTGTGTACCATTAGATCTACTTCTGAGAAATTAGGATTGTACCATAACTGTCCGTCTTGTGGTTCGTTTAATGGTTCATCACCAGAAGCAGCGAATCTCGGATCTGTGGCTGCCAGTGGTTTCCAACCAGATGCTAAGTATCCGCCTACTGCAGATTGTGCTTCGTAGAAGTTTTCTGTACCTGCCAAGGTATCTATGTTGTAGGCAGTGAACATACTAGCAACTGCTGTGCCAGAACTATCTGCTAGCCTAAAATCACCACCCAGTGTATGACTGATAACAACTCTATTTGACGTGGCACTAACTTCTGTTACTGAAGCCACAATGTTTGTGAATCCTGCTGCGTTGATAGCTGCCGCTATAAGATCTGCATCTGCGCTGGTACCTACAGCGGTAAATGAAATGTTTTTAGCTGTGTCTAGTGCCAACGTGGTCTTTAATGATTCGCTGATAGTAAATGTTTTAGCACCTGCTGAAATCGTGCCGGCTTTGATAATGTTACTAGTGATGCTGGTAGCTGCACCAACACCAATGTTTCTACGCCACAGTCTAAATGTCACTGTGGTAGGAGTCGTATCAAATCCTGATGTTTCTTTGGCATTGGCCTGTGTGAACAATGAATTTTCTGCAATGCCTGCGCCACCGCCGCTGCGATCTAGATAAAATAAGGCTGCTGCGGTGTCGTCATATATTGGTGCTTCGTAGCTGACCCACGATAGTGTAGCTGAACTCCAACGCTTGGCTCTCCAACGAGCACCATTGTTAGGTTCTGTGGTTTTGATCCATACACTGCCTGTTGCTGCGCCGCCAACTGTATCTGTGTTTTCACTACGTTTGTAGCTAGGTATAGATGTATGAGGCTGCTGTGCTAGCCGTGGGCTTAGATATACGCCTGCTGTGATACCTAGTGCGCTGAGAGCCGTGGTTCCGTCCTCAAGTAGAACACGACCGTCTGGGCCTGATGAATCACCAGGGGTGCCATCAGCTGCTGAACGACCATCGGAATAGATATACAATCTGCCACTAATAGCCTGTGCATTTACACCTTGGATATTCGCTGCATTAATAGCTGTGGCTATAGCTGCAGTAGTTCCTGAACCGCTGATTAGACTGTTGTTGACATAAAAATTGTAAGTGACTGACCCACTGACTGCTGTACCGTTAACCACTGGCCAGCTGGCCGACCATTCGTTAGAACCTACTAGTACCCATTCGCCTGCATCGACACCAGTTCCGCCGCCACCAATTCCACCGTTACCTGCTGATTTATAATAGATCCTTGCATATTCTTCTTCTGCACCAAATGAAGTGTCACCTTCTACTGTGCGGAAAACCACAGCATAGTCACCTATCTGACCTACCGCTGCTTTCGGCGCATTGCCATCGATCTTCGATGGAAAATCTGCGTCTGTTAATACTAGTGGAACTTTGTATGTGAATTTTTGTCCGCCTGCTACTGTAGCAGCAGCACCGTTCCATTCTTGAATACCCCAGGTTGTGGCCTGTGTATCAATCCACCACTGGCCGTTCGTGGGATTCGCTCCCGGGGCGTCAGTCTGTGCTTCTAGTTCATCTAGATCAATATCTGCTCTTACAATAAAAGCAGCGTTGCTTACACCTAATAAACTGTAGGCTGTAAGCAGTCCGTATTCGTTGCGCTCTGAACCATGTACAGGAGTAGCACTGGCTGTTTTCTCAAAGAATGGAACACCAAATGTTTCTGTTAGTTCTCGCTGGCTGGTTATCTTAAAGGCCTTGCCAGCATTGGCCGCTGTGGTACCTAATGCAGTGCCTGTGCCTGCACCATTGGTTTTATCTTGCGCTGTTGCTACTACGATAAGAGGTGTGGTACCAGGTTCTGCTGGTGTATAAAAACTCTCGTCGATTACCGTAACTTCTACGCCTGGTGATTGTAGTGCCATCCCATTTTCTCCTGGTAATAGTTGCTCATAATATTTAGCCGCCAAGTGTAAAAATGGATGGTTAATATCAGGATAAAAGGGGTGGAAAAGGTATAGATACGTTAAATATCTTTATGAGACCAATGTGTAAGTGTGGTGTAAGGCCATGTGCTGTGAACTACAAGAAAAATTCCAAGACCTACTACAGAAGTCTTTGTGAAATATGCATGGCACACGGTGTATACACAGGAGTACCTAGATGGTTACGCAGCGGCTACAAGATGAAATCGCAGTGTGAGAAATGCGGCTTTAGGTCACCGCACGTAGAAGTATTCAGAGTATTTCACATAGACAGTAATCTAGACAACTGCCGTCCTGCGAATCTCAAAACCATATGCCTAAACTGTGCTGGCGTTCTGAGCAAAGAGGGAATTGCTTGGAGACAGGGAGATCTCGTTGCTGATTATTGATCTCACCGTGTCGTAGAGCTCGTCTATGCTGTGATCGTTAATCAAAACATGATCAAATTCTGTGCCTACCCAAGCAGTTTCCGAAGCATGTATCTTACGCATTTTGAGATCCTGATGTGCCCAATTGTAGCCTTGATTAGCTGCCACAGCGGTATCATACCACTCAGGTAACTTACCACGTTTTACCCAGATGATTCTGCCACCTGCATTGCGTATGCTGGCAATTTCATTAGGGAAACGACAGTCACTGATTACCACATGATCCTGTGAATTGCGCAGTTTGTTTTCCAAGCTGGCGATCCATATGTCGTCATGAAATGCTTTGCGACAGACTTCTGTACCCCAGTATTGCAGCACCCACCGCGGAGTCAGTGTAGGCATGTCTAGTCTTTCTGCCCACCATGGATCTACCTGTTCGCGCCATTCACGTGCCTGTGCTGTGCGACCTTCTAACAGTGTCCGGTCCCATCCAAACACTGCGCTGACAGCATCTTTTAGAGTGCTGGCGAAAGACTCGCGTCTAAATTCGTGGAAGTTAACTAGATAGTCAGCGACTGTGTCTTTGCCGCTGCCAATGAATCCGCAAATACCTATAATCATAATATCCTCCGATTAAGGATATTATAGCATAAGAGATTTTATAAGGTCAACCGGTGATCCAGGTATAGCCAGAACCGCCCGGAACCAATTTCATCAAATCGTCTGTGAGTTTTTCCATTTCGGCCTGAGCTTCAGTTTTCATAGCAGCACCGTTAAGACTGGATCCGCCCTGGGGTCCTGCGATCTGCGCGAATTTTTCACGAGCTTGTCCTAGCATCATTTTACAATTAGCTAGACTGTAATCTTTAATCCACTGCCCAGAATAAACATCATCGACGATCGCGAAATCGGGTTTGGTATTGTATACCTGTAACATCACCGACTCTTCACCTCTAGGACGTTGATGAATGACTAACTTATGAGATTGAGGATGATAAGTGAAATTAATAAAACTACCAAACATTTTACCCACTAGTTCTTGATACTGCGCAAAAAGTTCATAGGTCAATAAACCGCCCATGTTAGTCGAGCTTAACAGATAGGTATTGGAATAGGCTAAATTGAATGGTTCAAACACCGTTCCACCTGTGCCATTGCCCGTTCTAGATCCCACTGAACGACGGAATATCTGTCTGACCTGTTGTATTTCTTTGGGTAGGATGTATTCGTTGTTGCTTTCAGTTAGTGTGAGAAAACAATAACTTTCCTCTACAGCGTTATCACTGCGCTGCCTAAACACAGCGAGGCTGCGATTCAGTGCAGTTTCGTAATGTATAGGATCTAGTTCTATGTCGATCATGCCGTCGCCCAGCATGGCCTTGCAGTAGTCAAAAACCTGTTGTTTTGCTTGATCAGTTGTGCTCATGATAGTATTTATCGGTAGCGGTAAATATATGACCATGCCAAGACTAAGTTTATACAGGCCCCAAAAGGGCAATGATTACCGATTTATAGATAAAACCATCTGGGAAATGTTCCAGGTTGGCGGCACGGATGTGCTGGTGCACAAATATCTTGGGCCCGATACCGCTGTGCAGGGCAATACTCCCTCGACGCCCACATACAACACAGACGACCCTTTCAACATACAGGATCTATTGTTCTTAGAAAATCGTGATCGCAAATATGATCCAGACATTTACCTGCTCAGGGGTGTATATAATCTTTCAGACATAGATTTTAATCTCAGCCAATTTGGACTGTTTCTACAGAATGACACTATTTTCATCACCTTCCATATCACAGACACTGTGGAAAAAATTGGTCGTAAAATCATAGCAGGGGATGTGATAGAACTGCCGCATCTCACTGACGAGTATGCTCTGAATGATCTGCAGTATGCATTGAAAAGATTCTATGTCATTGAAGAAGTTTCTAGAGCTGCCGAAGGATTTTCTGTCACCTGGTATCCACATCTGTATCGAGCCAAATGCAAACCATTGGTAGACAGCCAAGAATACAAACAGATCTTAGATGGTATCGCCAACACAGATGCAGACAAGGGAACCTATAATGCAAATATCACATACTATCCCGGTGATATTGTTACTGGTGCCGATGGTAAGAAGTATGAAGTCGTTCAAGAAGTCACCGGAACTGCACCACCTAATGTAACCTACTATGCAATAGCAGACACGCTGAAAGATATCATCTCGACCTACAACAAAGAAATGCAGATCACTTCGGCTGTGTTAAATCAAGCAGAAGCAGACGCTCCTAAGAGTGGTTATGATACCAGCAAGTTCTATACCTTACAGAGAACAGACGACGGTACTGCCGAAATAGCATCAACAGATGCCTCTGCTGTGACCGTAGATGCTGAGACACAGGCCACTGACATAGATGGCACACCGTTGTTTGATGCAGACGGCAATCCTGTTTACGTAGGACAAACTGCTAGTTCTGTATTGATGCCCGCAGACGGCGACGGATATAATGGATACCTCACTCGTGATGGTGTGCCTCCCAACGGTGCTCCGTTTACCGCAGGCATTGCATTTCCTATTAACCCCACTGTGGGACAGTTTGCACTCAGAACAGATTACTTGCCTAATAGACTATTCAGATTCGACGGATCTAGATGGCGCAAATTTGAGGACAATGTACGTATGACTATGAACAATCTCGGTGCTAGTGATGTGGGTGCAGGTGACACTTATGCTGGCAAAGATATTCGCCAGACACAAAAGGCCACATTCGTAAACAACACCACAGTAACTACCATAGATGGTCATGTGACTGAAGAAAAACAAAGCCTTACCAAGGCACTTAGACCACAGGCGGACGAATAATGGATTTTTTCTATGATGGGCAAATAAGGCGCTATGTCACGCAGTTCATGCGTGTGTTCATAGGTTTCAAATACAAAGCAGGCAATGGTGATGAGATCAGTGTGCCTGTGAGCTATGGTGACATGACTCGCCAGGTAGCTGCTATCATAAAAGAAAATTCAGAAAATAAAATGCCGTCTGTGCCCAAGATCAGCTGTTATATCAGTGCCTTGGAAATGGATACTTCTAGGCTCAGTGATCCTACGTTTGTTTCTAAGGTGCATGTGAGAGAACGCAGATTCACAGATGCCGGCGGAACCAGAGAGTATCAGAATGTGCAGGGCGGCAATTACACAGTAGAAAGACTTGCGCCAACACCTTTCAAGATGACCATGAAAGCGGACATATGGACTTCAAATACCGATCAAAAACTGCAACTGCTGGAACAGATCTTGGTGCTGTTTAACCCCAGTTTGGAACTGCAGACCACGGACAATTATCTAGATTGGACCAGTCTCAGTTCACTGTATCTTACCAGCACTAATTTTACCTCAAGAACTATTCCAGCTGGCGCAGAAAGTGAAATAGATATCTGTACCTTAGACTTTGAAATTCCAATATACATCACTGCTCCTGCAAAAGTTAAAAAATTAGGTATTGTTCAAAGTGTAATTTCAAATGTGTTTATGGAAAGCGGTGACATAGTAGATCTAGAGAGTTTGGTATACAATCGTGCCAGAGGTGCATTTACTACAACCACTAATAGATACCGTGTGCTGCTGTTCAAATCCAACACAGGTAATCTCACAGATAATCAATATGACCTAACTCTAGTAAATCCTGACTCGGCGGTGCTGTCATTGGGACTTGATCAACAGGAATATAAAAATGGCGAGCCCTTAGAATGGGATCGAATCCTAGAAGTGCAGGGCGGATACGTTCCGGGTAGCGATGTGTTTTTCCTCAAAGAGGATGACAGTGAAATCGTTGGCACGTTTGTGATCAATCCTCTAGACAGAACTGTGTTGGCTGTGACTCTAGATCCGGATACATATCCTGCTAACACAGACATAGCAAGTGCTATAGAAACTAGAGGCACAGTAGATGCTATCATCGATCCCTACAAGTACAATCCTCTAGAAGTTTATGGTAATCATGCTGGTATTCCTGTAGGTTTGAGATTTCTAATGTTAGATGATGTTAACAACAGTGCGAATCGTGGGGGATTCATCGAATACCCTAGTAATCCTGCAGATAGTACCAATGTGCCTTATCGCGGACCGCAGGCTTGGAGAGACCCTAGCAACGACGATTCGTCATGGGATAACCAGGACGGCACAGATCCTATTATAAAAGCAAATTCGATTATTGAATGGACTGGAGCTACCTGGTCTACAATATGGGATCCCGATGATAATACTTTACAAGATGCTGCTGTTGCCGGCCAAGATTTCACAGCGACCTATATCCAAAACATCCGCACAGGTATCAAATACAAATGGGACGGCTCGCAATGGCTCAAGGCCTTTGAAGGCGAGTATGCGCCAGGACGTTGGAACTTCAGGATGGTCTGACGCTAAGTATCACATGCAACAGCGTGCCGGACTGCTATTTTTAGCCAAAACCACAGGTAGAATACTGTTGATCCTTGAGGATCAACGATGGACCGTGCCCACTTTCGTGAGGTCGGGACCATTGTTGGAAGACAGTGCTCCTCTGCTCAAAGATTATGCCTCAGGTAGGATACTGCCTATTGAACTGTACCTGTCAGAGGATCGAGGATTTGAATACGGCACCTATGTGTGTGTGGTGGATCAAGAGTTTTTGAACTCTGCTGCGCGAACTGTGTGCTGGGCCGATCTAGATGATCTTCCTAAACAACTACACCTGGGTTTGAAAACCACGCTGAACAATCAAGTTATAAGAATCAAAATTGAAACTATTATGGAGTTAGAAAATGTCAAGCCTACTACAGAAATCTAGTAGATTTCAACAAGATCACGAACGGTATCTGGCCAAGATCGAACAGATTCCAGAAGGTGAGTTCAAACGAGAAGTCAAAGAGCTGCTGAACAAATTGGTCGCTGAGGTTAGAAAACTAGATACCATGCACATGGAAATGATCTACACCAAACAGATGCCGTCGATGGGCGCGGACATGAAGCAGGACATCTTGACTCTTAGAAAAAAACTAGACAGCAAGCTGAAAAGCATAGAGTAGTTCTCTGATTAGATGCTGCCAAAGTTTTTGATAGTTATCGTTCCCACCATAGCAACATGTGCAGAACATTGATATCTGTAATTACCTGATATAGAATCAGGAATCTTCCAATACAATGTGCCTGAGGTCTTGCCCTGTGCAGAAGCTCCCGTGGTCACTGTTCCGCCAGTGGTCACATGCACTAGACCCGTGTTATAATTATTTCCCGTGTTGTCCTGGATCAAGAAAGGATGACCTCCGACATTGAGATTGAAAGCGATGGTAGCACCGTTAAGAGCATATATGGTAGGATCGTCTGTGGTACCATACTGATCGAATCTATAGGCCGAGGCTCCGTTATTTGTCACGTTCAACATCGTGATAGCGGGCAGATAAAATTGATCTACGGTTAAACCAGCGGCATCACTGAGCCCCGTGAACGCGGTAGCACCTGCAGCGACCGTATTGGTAATTGTAACCGTGTCTGTACCGGCATCCGTAGTTATAGAAATACCCGAACCTGCTGCCAGTGTCAGGGTGTCCGTAGCGGAATCTGCTACGACGTTGCTCTGACCGGTCACGGCTATGGTAGTGAAACTATCAGACGCACTGCCGCTGTTGGTGATAGTTATCGTATCCGTGCCCGCATTGGTGGTGATGGTAATACCTGTGCCTGCTACCAAGGTCAATGTATCTGTGCTGGAATCTGCCACCACGCTTGATTGGCCGGCTACAGCAATAGTACTAAAACTATCAGAGGCTCCACCGCCTCCTGCGACCACCGCCCAGGTATTGTCGCCTCTTAAGAATGTGGTAGCATCTCTAGTGCCAGACGCCCCTAGTCTAAGCACAGGTACTGTGCCGCTGGTAAGTTCAGTGGCGTTCAATGCAGTGAGATTCGCACCGCTGGCGGCTGGCAGCGTTGCAGGTAATGCTGTGAGATTCGCTCCGCTTACTGCAGGTAGTGTGGCTGGGAAACGTGCATCAGGTATGGTGCCTGAAGTTAATTGGGTGGCATTTAAGGCAGTGAGTGCTGCACCTCCACCGCTAAAATTAGTAGCTGTCAATAATCCAGCGTCTGATATAGTGGCAGAACTATTTTGAATGATGGTGCCTGTAGTGCCATCGTAGCGTACGATAGCGTTATCAACGTATCCGCCGCCCGAACTAACTACATCTCCGGTACCTGCTCCTGTGGCGCCTGCAGGACCCTGAGGTCCTTGTGGTCCGGGAACTCCTACGGCTGTGGTCGATTGCCTTGTACCGTCTGCGAACACAATTTCATTACCTACCACAACATCTGAATCAAAAGCCACTGTAGGTGTAAATGTAATAGTGGAACTGTCTGCGGAATCTATTGTGGTTCCTACAAACGTGATGCTACCTGTGCTGGTTGTTGAATTAATAGTTATGGTATCTGTGCCAGCATTGGTGGTAATAGTAATATTAGAGCCGGCGGCTAGTGTTAGTGTATCTGTAGTTGAATCAGCTATCACAGAGCTCTGTCCTGCAACAACCACAGTGCTAAATGAATTAGGCAAACTAGATTCGCTGGCCACAGGTACCCAAGCACCTGCATGAGCATAATACAATTTTCCCGTATCGTGTACATGTGCTACCATGCCGTGATAATCTACAGGCGAAACTTCGTCGTTGAGATCTGCTAGCGTATCCCAGTGGAATCTTATACGATTTTTTTGGCCTGTGATATCTATCACACCCGATAACACCAAAGTATTTGTGCTGTCATCTAGCCATGTCAAAGCAGTTAAGTCGTTGACCTGCGAACCATTTGAAGGATAGTAGGCTATTTTGCCAGCCACTCCTGTTTGAACTCCGCCGCTGAATCCTGCTGAATTAGCTTTGGCAAGAAATGCAGCGTTAGAAACATTGGTGAGATCGCCTTTTGCCAGCGAAATGCCACCTTGGGATTGTCCATTGTATAAGCGGAGAGTATTAGTATCTTTATCATAGAATATTTCTCCTCTAGCTCCAACCTTTCTATTAAGAAATTCGGATTCTTTAGGAATTATTCTAATGTTATCGAGAACAGGTATTTTAGCCATTGTGATTCCAAGTTTGTTAAACGTTATTTATCCAAATATTATTTGCATAAATTTAGTAAGTTTTAACCGTGGTGTAGATTATTTTTGAATACTTCCAAAGGTAAAGTGCTGAGTATGTGTAAAGTTCACAAAATTTGCAGATAAAATTATTCTATCTTCAGTACTGGTACTTTTTTCGGATTTATGCATCAACCATCCCGGAAAAAACAAAACATCTCCTTGTTGTGCCGGAACTGAATAGTATTCTTGGAGATTAGAAACTTCATGTAAATTTTTAAAATTATAGTGGGGGTCTTGAAATTGTGTAAAGCCTGATGCATGCGGCAGTGAAATATAAGCTACACAACTTAACACACTGAATCCGTGATTATGTGGTATTGTTTCTCCAGTTTTACCGTGACGATTAATCCAACTATTGCCAACATAAAACTGATTGTTAGTGTCGTGTTTCCATTCGCAAATTATAAGTTTGCTTTTTTCTTCTAACCATAAAAAAAAATCTAAAAAATCCTTATGTTTATGTGGAGCGTTATTTTGATTTGATACTGTGCTTTGAGCATCACCTATCTCTAAGTTAGTGACAGAGTTGTTGGCAGTCTGCAGAATTTCGTAAGCGGCTGCAAGATGCCTGTCTGTAAAATCAAAATGATCTCGAAAAATTACTGGCGGAAAGGAAGATATTGATTTAAGACTCATATGTGTAATTGTGTCAATGGCAGACTGTTAATTTTTCCTTTAACGAAAGTATTGAAGCTTAGAGTAATTCTAGGTTCACTTCCGTAATAGGGTTCTACTAAATGTTCTATATTAGAAGGAAAAATTATAATGTTGCCAGCAGTTGATTGAAAAGTCCAACTTTTTGCATTATATATTGATGCATCAATTACCTGAAATTCTAAAGTATCATACTGGCTGGTTATTAACTTTAAATGTCCTGAACTGGCATCACCGGATAATGTTACTACTCCTGATAATATTGAATTTGGGTGCCAGTGCCTATGATGGCTTTGACCTGTTTCAGTTTTGTTTAGCCATGATTCTGTAATGTAAATTTCAGTGTCTGTAGATACTTGCATAACACCGTAAAAATAATCAGCAATTTTATTTCTTATCTCGTCTAGCATATTGTTGAAAGGCGCTGTGCTCAAAATATTTTGGCTTTCACTAATCCAGTTTTGATAGTTTCTTGCCCACTTTACATATGACAAGTCGACGTCTACACTTGTTATTTTAGATGTCAATATAGGTTTTGAAAAGAGTGGTATTAGTTCGTCATGATTCATTTTAAGGCACCAAGTAATATGATATATAGTATTATCGAACAACGTAAGTGGAATTTATGAAAATACAAAAAGACATTGCAACTTGGGATAATTTAGTAGATGCAGCCACCTGTAATGACATTATAGCAAGATATCATGCTTTAGAAACATTGCAATTATCGTTTCCTCGATTCGAATCGCCTGGACACATTAAACAAGATAGAGCTGTATTTGTACTATCAGACGATTCCATGCGCTTGACTCCGGACCTTACAGTATTACATCCGTTTTTAAAAAAGTTTTGGGTCTGTTGGGAGTCATATCTTAGACATTATAGTGTATTAGCCGAAACTGGAAAACATCATGTGCGTTCTATGAAAATACAAAAAACATTGCCCGGCGAAGGATATCACATCTGGCATTTCGAATCGGATGGCTTAGAAAGATGTTCTCGAGTGGCGGCCTGGTCTTTGTACCTAAACGCAGTAGACGAGGGAGGAGAAACTGAATTCTTGTATCAAAGCATACGGATTCCTGCTACGATTGGTACATTAGCCATATGGCCGGCCACCTACACTCATGTTCATAGGGGAAATCCTCCACTGTCAGGCGAAAAATATCTATTAACAGGATGGATTGAATGGTAAATGGAAGTCATTAAACTATTTCCCGTTGAATTTTTTAGGTTTACCACGCAGCAATTTCAACATTCAGAAATTGTTGACCACATTCAGTCGTTAAACATTTCTCCAAAGGTCAGCAGCAATCTCAGTTTTCAAATTTCATTGCATCGAGATGAAAAACTTTCAGAACTATTCAATTGGTTTCATGTATGCTTGGAACAACTAAGAGTTTCACAAAAATACGATTGCGATAGATTTACTATCAGCTCCAGTTGGTATAATCAAAGTTTGAAAAATCAAGGCATGCATCAAACATATCATAAACACACCAACAGTTTTTTCAGTGGAATCTATTACATGTCTGCAGGGGCTCCTACCATATTCGAAGATCCTGTAATACCAAGAAGTATGACACAGCTAGAAGTTTTAAGAAAAGATTATTTACCTGTCGAAAAAACCATGGCAGTTCCAGGCAGTTTAATTATTTTTCCCAGTTATGTATTTCATTATTCTCCGCCCCATGTGGACGATTTTGATAGGCATGTTATTAGTTTTAATGTGTTGCCTACAGGTAAAATCAATACCGGTGCAGGCTCAGACGCAGCTATAATTTTAGGACTAACATGATACGATCGCTTGGAATATTGGGAGCAGGAAATGCAGGACTAATATCAGCGTTAATGCTTAGAGCATGTTTCACTGAATTACCAATTACTGTGATTAAATCTAATAAGATTGGTGCAATTGGTGTGGGCGAAGGGTCAAACGAACACTGGGACGATTTGTCAAAAATCACAAACATATCAGTTAATGATATAATTGTGAATGCAGGAGCAACATTCAAGCACGGTATAAAGTTTGTGAATTGGAAAAATGGTAATGATATATTTTATCATAGCCTTCCTGAACATTTTGTTTCTCAAGATTCTTATACTGGCTTACCGTTCACATTAATGAATTTTGTAGCAAATAATGTAGACCCAGAAAAAATTGTTTTTGATCTTGCTATCCAAGGTAAGATCGCCGGGCCGTTGGGAGCAGGGGTAGGCCAATTTCATTTTGATACGTTTAAGCTAAATTCTTTTTTAGAAAAATTATGTATAGACCGCAACATAAAAATTGTATTAGATACAGTTGTTGAAGTTAAATTATCTGAGCAAGGGTTTGTTCAAACATTGATAGGTGAAAATCAGAATCATCAATTTGAATTTTATATTGACACAACAGGATTTGAAAGAGTCATTCATAAATCTTTAGGAAGCAAGTGGGAATCTTATCAAAAATATCTTCCTACAAATTCAGCAATAGCATTTCCTTCTCCTCTAGATAACAAAATAAGCACATTTACAACTGCTACCGCTAGGCAGCACGGGTGGAGTTGGCAGGCACCGGTACAGGGAAGATACGGAAACGGCTATGTGTTTAATAAAAATTTTGCTGATATTAACATGGTTATTGCTGAGCTTCAAGTCGAATACAAAGATGAAATTAAAATAGCGAAGGTGATCGATTTCACTCCTGGAAAAATAGATAAATTTTGGATAAAAAATTGTGTAGCAGTCGGGCTGTCTGGAAGTTTTATCGAACCGCTAGAAGCCAGCAGTATAGGTGCTACTATAGAACAAATAAAATGTCTAGCTAGTTCACTTATTTGTTGGTCTGATCAAGATAACTTTATAGAAAAAAAATATAATAAAACTTTTGATCGTGTTTATCAAAATATCCTAGACTTTGTGCAGCTACATTATCTTGGGCAACGAACAGACACAGAATTTTGGCGTTGGTGCAAAAACCACATGATCCTTACAGACTTTAACAGAGAGACCGTTGATTATTTCAAGGATAACTTTGTAAGCTGGAATTTTTTTCATGAAAATAATTACGAATTGTTCGATGAGTTAGACTGGATACAGGTCATGCACGGGTTAGGATTATTTAATATTACAAAGATTAAAGAAAAATACTTGTCCGATTTTCGAGTCTGGCAAGCAGTCACTGAAAACGAACTAAGTAGAGTACCATCAGAGAAAAATTGGGAATTTCTCTCTCATGAAAAAACTATAGAACTTATCAAAGAACAATATAAATGATTAACTCATTGGGCATTTTAGGAGGCGGAACTAGCGGATTAATTGCAGCTTTGATGTTTCGTGCAGCATATCCTAAATTAAAAATTACATTGATCGAATCCTCGCAGATTGGAATTATCGGTGTTGGCGAAGGCACTACAGAACATTGGAGGTTTTTTGTAGAATATTGTGATATTCCTCTTCATGAATTGTTTGAACACACAGGTGCTACATTTAAAATTGGAATAAAATTTACTAATTGGCACGGCGATGACACACATTATTTTCACAGTCTTTTACAAGACTTTGGTGGTATAGATCCGAAAAATGACATTCCGTACACATGGTTCAGGATGATAGGAGAAAACTGGGATCCTTTACATACACTAGGGGATGGCAGTCAAAAATCAAGACACTATGAGCCGTTACATGATAATATTAATCAGTTTCATTTTGATACTATGAAATTGAATAATTTTCTGCATCGCAAGTGTATTGAGAGAAATATCACAATAGTTGATAATATAATCAAGGAAGTAAAAGTAGATCAACAAGGTTATGTAAGCGAGATTATCGACGAAAATAATCAAAGCTACGTTTATGATTTTTACATCGATTGCTCTGGTTTTAAAAGAGTCATAGGTCATCACTTAGGAATGAAATGGGTTGATAAAAGCGAATTTCTTCCTATGAATAGTGCCATAGCATTTCAAACTGCATACCAAGAAAATATTCCGTCGTATACAGAAGCAACAGCATTGAGTAGCGGTTGGAGTTGGAGAATACCTACACAGGATCGTTTCGGTAATGGATATGTTTATTGTGACGGTTTCATCAAAGACGACGAAGCTGTGTCAGAAATTAAAGCACATTACAAAACACAGTTATCAATCGACGATATCACGGTAGGAAAAAAATTTAAATTTGCAGCAGGTCATGTTGATAAATTCTGGACTAAAAATTGCGCAGTCATTGGTTTGAGTAGTATATTTGTTGAACCATTAGAGGCTAGCAGTATTGGTACCACTATACAACAATGTGCGAATCTTGTATCTGCAATGACACACTTTGCAAAGGGCGAAGAAAGCACCGCTAGACAATATAATAAACTTATAACAAAAGTTGCAGAAAATATTGTCGACTTTATACAATTACATTATTTTACTCAACGATCCGATACTGATTTTTGGAGTTGGTGCAAAAATTCACTTAAGATCACTGATTTCAATCAAGAAAATTTAGAATACTTTAAAAAAAATAATGTTGATAATAATTTTTTTAGAGAACCTCTGTTATTGTTTAAGACCTTAAACTTCATGCAGGTAATGCATGGTCTTAGGCTAATTGATCAAAAACATTCTTTAAAAGTCTACAACGATCACCTAAGAGAAAATTATGATGAAAAAATTGAAAAGATGCTGATTCTTAATGCAGATTTAACAGAATCTATTCCGCATCGTCAGTGTCTTGAAATACTTAAAAACAGAGTTCCTTTGATTAAATATAAATTTTAATAAACAAATATGAAAAAAATAGTCATATTAGGCGGCGGAACGGCCGGCTGGGTCACAGCACTATATATTAAAAGATACTGGCCTGATCTCGCTATAACTGTAATCGAGGATCCCAATCGTCCACCAATTATAGCAGGAGAAAGTGGGAATACATTGTTCACTGATTTTTTAAATAGAATAAATGTAAACAAAGATGATTTTATCAAAGCAACTAATGCAACTCCCAAGCTCGGTGGAAGATTTGTAGATTGGAACGGGGTCGGTACAGAATTCCTTCACGTTATGCAGACAGATCACTCACCATGGCTAGACAACTGGGATAGATTTTTAGATAACGCTCCAACTCTCGACATCGCATTAAATAGAGTTTTTTCTGAAAAAATTCGCAGTATATATCTAAAGACAGTATTAGCAAACGATGTTCCATTGCATCACATGTTTCATTCTGGAGAACTTATAAGACAAAACAAAGTTCCGGTTGGACGGTATAGTCCTTTGCCTTGTAATCCTATGTGGCATTTCGATAGTCGAGCTGCGGCATTATGGTTCAAGGATCTCGGTCTAGAACGTGATTTAGAAGTTGTATTAGGTGAATACATAGATGCAGAATGCGGTATAGACGGCGATGTAACTCAAATTATTTTAAAAGATGGCCGACGTATCCAAGGAGATTGGTTTTTTGATTGCTCTGGATTTTCTAGATTGCTTATTAATAAACTTTTAAAAGTTGAACAAATCGATCTCAGCGAAACTTTTCCGGCAAACAGTGTTGTAGCATGGTGGTCTGATTCTTCTCCTTCGTTGACCACTAACGCATTCGCTATGCCGCATGGTTGGTCATGGAATATTAATCTAAAACATCGATCGGGTAATGGATATATTTTTGATCCAGATTGTATCACATTAGATCGAGCCATAGACGAAGCGTCTGTAAGATTTAATAAAAAAATAGAGCCGGTCGCTAATTTCACGTATACCCCCGGTATATCTAAATTACATTGGAAAAACAATGTGATAGCAGTTGGGCTAAGTTCGGGATTTCTTGAACCATTAGAAGCTAATGGTGTAGCAGTAATAATAGAAGCAATGTATTCCTTATTAGACTACTGGGATCCGGATAAATCAGTAAAAGCGCAACATAATAAAACTGAAAAATTTAATGATAGAATGTTTACTTTGTATAATGATATCAAAGATTTTCTAGCGTTGCATTATCGAGGAAAACGAAACGACAGCGAATATTGGAAAAAATTAAAAAATCCTCAAACTATTCCAGATTCTTTGAAAGAGAAACTTCAGCGATGGGAAGATTTTTATTATCGAGACGGAGTAGAGCCACAAAGTCTAGGATATTCCGAAGCTGCATGGTTAATGGTGTTACAAGGGCTTGATTATTTTGATGTAAAAATACTGCAACAACGGCCGTTCGTAAAAATACATGAAACTTCGGGATTAGAAATTATAAATAAGAGTAGAGAATATTATAAACAATTGGTTGATCCATTTTGTACCTTAGACGAATGGATGCTTACTCCCAGTTGCACTACAAACAAGGAGAACTAAAATGGCAGAAAATTTGAAAACATATGAGATTTTTTTAAGAGAGTCTACTACTTCCTTAAGAATTGTGAGAGAAACGTGTCAAGCTGTTGGTATAAAAGAAGCACAAAGGTATTTTGAACAAACTTTTGGTGTTGGACGCACAGTTGCAGGACCAAGTTTAGTTAAAAACCCTAACTAAATTTTTCCAGAAAGTTTGTGTTCAGCCATAACTTTCGCAACTTCTTGCTTTACTTCGGGGCCGGTGTAATCGTAGGGCAACCCCAGACTAGGCCTTGTATCCCATTTTAACCATGCAAGATTTCCGTTAGCTCGTACATACTGTAAAAAACATTGTATTTGTTTTTTACCTGTAAATTCATCTCTCCAGTGCTCTTGTGCATTTCCGTTATAGATTACAAGGTCTCCTTGATTTAGATGGATTTCGTGAGTAACACCTTGATCTGATTTAATAAACAACGGCCAATCTTGATCATCTTTTCCAATACATACGCTGACACTTATTTCACTACTGGATCTATCAAAGTGAGGATCTAATCTACTACCGGTGCGATAAATTCTTGCATAAGAGTATACAGGAAATAATTCTTCGCCGACAGTCTTTTCTATTACAGGCAAAAGATATACAGATAGTGCTTCAAAACACAAAGGAGCATATCTAGCAAATGAATTAGGTGACATGTCAGCCATAGACACAGTGGGATAGATTATTGCACAGCAAGATTCTTGCATTTCATATTGTATGGCGCAGAGTTTGCATATCTCGGTAGGCACTGCGTTTGTCAACAGTTTATAATCAGGCTGTATCATAGAGGAATGAAAGATAAGTTGTCCCATGGCAGCTGAGTATGTTGAACAACTTTGGTATTGTTGGTTACTAAAATGTCAAATCCTAGAGTAATTCTCATTCCGTCGTAGGGTCGCTCTGCGACAACTTTATGTTTTCTATAGCCCGGCCCAAAATAAATTTGACCAGGTTTATTATCTATCACATAATTTTCAAAATCAGTAAACGTGTTTTTCGGATCAATGGATATGTATCCATGATAATCAAATGCATGGTTATGCCAATCTAATCGATCTAATTCTTGATAAGACATATAATTCATCCAAGACTGCAACCATATTTCATTGTCTGCCCCTAACTGTAATTTTATAAATTGCTGTAGTTCTTTAAATATTCCATAGAATACACTTGAAGGACCAGCCAAACTAAAAATGTTATATCGATCATATGTCCATGTGGTATCAGCATCGGGATACATTTTTTTAAAAGAATGATAGGCTAGCTGCGTGTGCAATATAATATCCTTAATATTTTTTTCAATATATTCAGATTGATATAATGTATAATCTTTCATCATCAGGGGATCACTATATTTTCTAAATTCATGTTTATCACGCTTCTACATTTATTTTCAATTGGCCAGGACGACGTGTGATAATATTTTCCTTCGAATATTACCACTTTACCCTTTTTTGGTTTGATTTTTTTCTTGATTGTAAAATTTCCGGCTAGGGTTCTATCAATATCTAATTGTCCGCTGTTATAAGTATCGTTGGTCTCGTTAAAAATCACAGTTTCACCGTCGCTGTCATTAACGTAATAAATTGCCACCCAGTGTGGTCGCCATGTATCTATATGTGGAAGATGATGTTGCAGAGAAGACCCGGCTGCATTTAATGTTAAGTTGGCTCGCATACGTATGAGATTATTTGCAGATATGCACGGCTGGCTAGTAATACTAAGAGCCAATGGATACACCAGTTCGAAGTATGCTGATGGCTTACCTTCTTCTAAAAAAAGATGATTAAATCCTTGATGATTGTCATTTCGTTTCAAAAAGGGCTGATCCGGGCTAACTAGATTAGGATTATAATACCACGGGAAATTTGATCCTAACATAATTTTTTCTATGTGATTTTGATAATCAATGGGAATTATGTTTTCAATTTCAAATATATTATCATTCATGTTGCTATTCCAAAAAACGTAACGGTAAGTCTGCCTGTTTCAAGATCATTGCCGAACGTATTCGCAGGAGAATGCCACAAAGTTGGATTAAAAATAATCATTCTATTAAAGACATTTTCTACAGTTAGGGTTTTTATTAACTCGCCGTTAGGATTCTTATTATAAAATAAAGTTCCGGTACCTATAGGAGGATTTTCATTTAGATAAATTATTCCCGCTACGTTATAAAATAACTCGTCTTGATGTATATTTTGTAAAAATTTAGACTCCTCTGTATATGCAAATTGTATTTTCAATCTTTGAAAATTATTTTTTCCACTGACATGTTTAACAATTTTTTCTGCTAACGAATGGAAAATATTCTCGTGTATTTCGTCCAATGGTTTGCTTTTTTTACCAGGATATCCCGATTGATCTTTTGTGTATTCCTGTTTTAGTGCAAACGATCTCCATAAACCAGGCAATTCTAAAAAATTATCAACAATTTTAAAATGTTGTGCAATATTAGTTAACATTATCTTACCTTGAAAAAGAATACATTAGTTAATCTAGTATCTTCTTTACCTTTGCCAAAAAAATTGTCTGCACTATGCCAATTTCTGGTATCAAAAATAATACATCTGTTGTATACATTTCCGATCTGTATTGTGGGAGTAAAGTGCGATCTTTGTTCTTGTCTATATTTTGCAAATTTACTTCTTTCTTCTTCTGTAGAATACACATCTTCCATAAAAATTTTAGTATATTTTTCTCCATCAAAATCTATATTATCTGCATATAAGGTAGTGCCTGATTCTATTGGAGCAGTTGGGGAAAGGTAAATTAATCCAGCCACATGTAGTTTAGGATCGTCATCGTGTACCCATCCAGTACCCCAACTTTCGTCAATCAGTTGAAATCCGGTTTGCATATCGTATATTTCCTGGACTCCGTAATCTTTTATTATCTGAAAAATTTTTCGAATCAAATAATTATATAATTCTATATTTGATTCATGCAATAGCTCGGTACGCACACCTGGCCAAGTTCCTCTTTCTCCTTTAAAGAACTCTTGTTGTAAGGCCCAGTGTCTTACTAGATCCGGAGATTCGAAAAAGTTATCTATAATGATAGTGGGAAAGTATGGGTGTAAATGTCTATTCTTTAGATCAAGTCTGCTGATCATAACTCTACTATTATATTCTTCTCTAAGAAATTTTTCTAAAAACTGTTTCATTTTATATCAGCGGAAAAATTTATAGTGCAAACTATTCTTTTATTAAAAACTTTTGGGCAGGTACTGGCATGATAATGCATACCGTCAAATACAACTACTTTTCCCTTCTTTGGTTCTGACTTGTGTAGAGGATAATACTTTTCAGCGATTTCGGTTTCTCTAAAAATTACTGTGCTTCCATCGCAATCGTTTAGATAATAAACAGCAGTCCAATGAGGAGTTTCCATGTCTCTGTGTACAGTATTATATTGATATGGGCTGCCTGCGTATGCGTATTTTGTGTTGAGTAAAAACCCCAGACGGATTCTGTGAACTATTTTTAATTCCATATTGGCTTGTTCTGTAATAGCGTTAACTAATGGAGTAAAGAATTCAGCGTGAGGATTTTGAGATTGACTTGGATGATATACCACATGACCAAAGGCTGGAGTAGATGATGTTTTATCAGTGGCTTTTTCGTAGGTTGTATCTTCCATAAAATGCCACGGGAAGTTTATATCAGTTACTAGATTATAGATCTCATTTTGATAGGTTTTATCGACGACATCGAATAACTCCAATGGCTTAAACACGATTTTCTCCTATAAAATAACAATCTTCGATCTAAAAACAGGTGTACGGCCAGTACTTATATCTTTTACAAAAAAAACTAAGGTGAGACGATCTTCTCCGTCCTGTCCAATAAAGTCTTCGGCAGTGTGTATTAGATTCGAATCAAAGGCTATCAATCTATTATATTTAGATGAAATTTTTATGCTGTCTGCAAAACACGAATTATTTCTTATTCTCAGTTCATCGGCTTGTTCTTTAGAAATTTTACCTTGGTAAAATTTTATTTTTTCGTCCTGCCTATATTCCATTCCACTATTAGAATCTAATTGTTTTTTTTCTAAAATTGTGGTACCGCTTTTTTCACAAAAATCTCTATCTAGATAGAGTATACCTGTAATGATAGGTCCCGGATCTGTATGCGCCCACCCCGATCCGTATCGACTGTTTATTTTTTGGAATTTCGCTTCTACTTTCCATCCTATTTCCCCAATGTCGAAAAATATAGAAAAAAACTTTTTGGTAAAATTTTCAAATATTCCAGGATCTAGTTCATGTAATCCTTTGCTTCGGATACCCGGCCATCTTCCTTGATCATCAGGATAAAATTCTTGACTTAATGCAAACTTTCGCATCATATCTGGATTTTCTAAAAAATTGTCTAATATAATCACTGGTATAGTATGCATGATCTAATTTTTTCTCAATTGATACCAATTTCTATCTGAGCTCTTACTTGGTGGATCGCTAGGATATTTTATCCAACAAGGCACGCTAAGACTTATTCTTTTAGCAGTCGGATAGGCTACATGGTAACATCTCGAGGGAATATACAATGCATCGTTGGGCTCTAATTCAACATCTAGAGCAACTTCTAAATCGTTTTCATCTATGTGTTTGTCATACCGTTGATTATTTAATGTACCGATCTGATACAGGTTAGATATTCTATTATGAAATACTTTCCATCGTGTTTTTCCTTCTACCTGTATAATAAAATTTACAGGATAGTCGTCGTGTATAGGAAAAGATTTGGCGCCTTCTAACCCGCAATACACATGTAATGCAGCATTTATATCAAATATTTTTTCAAAAGTCTGCACTAATTTATTAGTTGTTTCGCTGTAAGATGCATAGTTCATTATCACTAATCCGTGTCCGTGATTAACTTTATCAAACAAAAAATTTTTATCTTGAACCTGTCTATCCCATACCCATGTCTTATTTGCCTGTGGGATATCTATTTTCATATTTGAATCTTTATCGATTAATTCAAAATTAAAAATCTCAGGACGATTTAAACAACTTTCTATGTCTGCCCACGTTGCTAGAGAACTTGCGTTTGACATAAAATTTTTAAAGAAATGAGGAGTATCATTCTTTAATAAATCAGTTTCACTTAGAATTTTTTGCCCAATAAAGTCCATCTATTTTCCTCATAAGTTTTACATTAAATGAAATAGAAATCCTATCGCTAGTGGTTCCGTTTCGTTCAACTCCGTGCGGTAGATACCCGGGAAACATAATTAATTTTCCCACGGCTGGTTGGAATGACATTGCCGATGCACTAATTGGTGTGTAGTGTTTTACTCGAGCCTGCGATGCCACAATATAATCTTGGGAATAGCACTTGTAGAAATTAACTGGACCTTGTCCAGGTTCGGCTTTCACATAAAATACTCCAGACACAAACGCATTATCGTGTATGTGAACTGAATTTGTGTGATTTTCTCCATTTATGTTTACCCACATATTTGGAATACACAACACGCATTCATCTTCGTCGTATCCATAATCACGAACACAATTTTCTGCTTGATTTAATATTTTTTTATAAAGACCTGCTAGTTCCGGATAAATCTCTGGTTCAAAATCTTGTGATTGCCACCCTCCTTGATTACTAAAATTTCTTCCAACAGGGTCACTTTCATGTAACCTATAACATAATTTTAATATAGGTTCTATTTCAATATCGTCAGTATCCTCCCACCAGATAGGAGTGGGGAAATATAATTCATATCTCATATTTTGATGAAATCTCGTAAGTTTAAATTGTTGCTTGTTAGATGCGAAAAAGCAAACGTATGGCTCCACCTAAAATCAACATTTTCCGAAATATACGGAGTATGACACACGTTGGCTTGATACATCGATAATGTTTTTTCTTTTGTTGGCACACTGCCTAAATATTCGAATCCCCATCTTGCTAAGTCGTCATCGTTGGTGTTGAACCACCCTGAACTTTTTTTAGGTATCTCAGCCAGCGATCGCCATTCTTCGTGCATTTTATGTTTTGTGTCTATTTGAAAATCGTATATTAAATCGTGCACTTCACCATGGTACTTATAAATTTTTGTACAGCTATCCTGAAGGTCATGATCAGTGAACCATAAATTAGCTACCATTCCGTGATCATAATCCATGTGCGGTATTCTCCAGCAGCTGATAGGTTTTATCGATGATTTATAATATATGTTTCCCCATTCGTGCACCTGTGGATCGAATACCGGAAGTTTAACATTCTCAAGATAAAAATCTCTAATCAATAGGCAAATATCTTTGTGAACCCATTCTGGCACATGTATGGTATCAAATGGGTTTGGTTGGATAGAGCTAGATAAACTATTGCTTTTCTGGATAGGAAAACAACTTATCACATTTTTAAATAATTCAAACCCGTCGTCAAAAAACGGATTTTCAACGATCCAATATCCTATGCCGTAATCTAATTCTACAAATTCAAATTTCCAATCTTGAAAAGATTTAAATTTTATAATCTTATCAAAATTATTTGCATCAGGATAGCATCTTTTAAAATTCATCATTGTATATTAAATGTCATTACATATCTAGATTCTGAACTCAAATTGGGTTGTACATAATGTTTGAGATATCCAGGAAAAATTAAAACATCATTAGTGGCAACTGAAATTTCTTGATACAGATGTTCTTCAGGAAAAATAGGCCAAGAAGATTTATGATATTCTAAAGGATCTTTAAAAACTATGTTTCCTGAATTTGGTGGGCAATTTAAATATGCTGATACCACAAAGGTAGTGTTGTTATGATTATGTTCTATAGTTTCTCCTGAGAAGTCGTGGCGATTGACCCATGAGTTAGTGATCTTATAATCAGCAGATTGAAAATTTAAATCTTTTGCTAGTCCGAGTGTGATTATATCTATCCAATCAATAAAATGTTGTAACTCAGACCAGTGGTGTGGTTGTAGATCAGAATCGCAGCTAACAGTTGACCATGCAGATTTTTTCTCTAATAGACTATTAGTCTTGCTATGTAGAAACAGATCATCTATTTTTGGTTTTAGGGAGTCCCAATTAAAAGAATATTGATACTTCCATATAGTCGGCCGAAATAACTGTATTTCTCCGTATTGATCTTGATTAGGCAGATGATTCATCACAGATTTCTACAGCTAGTTTCAAACCCATTAGACATCCCTCCATTTTTAATGAATCACTACTTAATTCTTGTCTCTTAGCAAAATCAATAGACGTAATGCCGTATGGGTTTAATTTAACGTTGGCGAAATCAGATTCTAATTGTTGCAACTCTTTTTGAATTTTTTCCCTTTCTATCTCAAGTGCAACCATTTTATCTAATAGAGTTTGTTTTACTGACATAATTTATTTCCTTTTGGTGTAATTTTTTAAGATCTTAGTTAATCTATTTAATCTTGAAGATAACGAATCAGTCTTCAGAATGGCACAATTAGAGGCATAAACCCAAGCTCTTTCGCGAGTCCAGTCTGCAGAATCGGCTTCATCAATAGTAACGTCATAGCTTCCCACAGACAGATATTCCCTCTTCATAGGAATAATATGGCATAGAGGTGTTCCGGCTTTTACCAAAGTTTCTCCGTGTTTTTTTTTCCAAAACAATTGAATGTTTAAGTTGTATCCATATCTACTATCTAAAATTCCAGTAGCTGAAAAAAATCTATCTTCGTTGTTATAATGCACCGGCATCATTACAAATACAATATCATCTGATGCCTCAACCCTCCAAGGAGTTTCTATTTTTACGATAGAACTTAATATTTCTGAAGGATCGTCTAACAAGCACATAGTTTGATTCGGTCCGTGTACCGCCGATACATACCGTGCCACATCGAGCGGATATTCTGGTCCGATTTTGAATCTCCAGGGTTCCCGCCAGTCATAAGATATACCAGATTCGTGTACTTTGATTATAAAATCAGCAGGAGCCGGTACTATCCACCCAGCCGAGGTGAGTTTAAGAATCCCCGGACAGTTTTTGGTTGACATCACATTCTGATCTTCTGGCCAAGATCTATATTTTCGACTCAGCTGTTTAGATGGATATATGGGATATAGAGTTGTGACTCCTGGCTCCATCGAGTAAAATCGTACCCAGGGTTTTTTCTTCCAAATTTTACCAAATAGTTTTTTACACAGAATGCTCATCGACTCCGCCATATATATTTTGTTTTAGAAATTCATAATGGGAAGGGCAACTTTTTACATAATCAATTACATAATCTTTATATTGTTCGTGATTACGTCTTGTAACATTTAATTCTTCGGTTTTTAAACCAGTCCAATCTTTATAGTACACAAGAGGTTTAAGAGATTCTGGTCGAATACCTTGACCGGCTGCTATGTACATGGCTCCTTGCATATCGGGAGGGTATACTTGATTAGCTGTTACGTTGCCTATAAGGTTAGCAAATCCACCATGTGTGGCTATAAAATCGTTCATCATATCTGGAGCATATTCGTTAATCTGAGTGCACCAACGCCAATATGGGGTATCTGTTCGCATACTAAATGCATAATGCATGGCTACAAAATCTTTGAAGGTTGTTACTTCTCTGTCAACTGCTAAATTAAATCCGTCTTTTTCGATTCTAGAAACATACCCGTTTCTTCTGTTTAAAATTTCTATCAGCTTTATGATATTTTCGTGTGTGGTGAGTAGTCCAGTAGATTCTAAAGGTTCGACAAAACCATAACTGAGTCCTATACCTACGACATTTTCTACCCAAGCTCTACGACGTTTGCCGTGTGAGATCTTCACTTGAAACATTTCTGCTTGTTCTGCGATTTCTGGACTGTGCTTTACAGCTAAGTGAGTACGAAATTCTTTTTGTGCATCTTCTGGAGTAACAAATCTTGTTGAAAAAACATACCCAGTACCAATTCTATTCCATAGTGGGATATTCCAAACCCAACCGTTATCTAGTGCATGACAATCTGTAACGTTGTGCATTTCACGTTCTCTATCGATGTATGGAATTCTACATGCCCATGCCATATCATTAGCAAGGCTGTCTTTAAATGAAACAAATTGTGAGCCCATCCAATTTTCTAATAGAATAGATTTAAATCCTGTACAATCAATCCACAGATCTGATTTAAGAATCTGCCCAGTCTCTGTAAATATCTCTGTGATGTTACCAGATCTGTCTTTTTTATAACTATGAATATCGCCCTGTAGATGTTTGACACCATTCGGGATAGCTATGTTATCTCGTAGATAATTTCCAAAAAGTCCTGCATCCATGTGATATGCAGTATCATATTTGAAATTAAAATTTCGCAAGACGCCTTGTTCATTTTTTGACTGTTTATTGTATTTGGCCAACATGGTATTTCCTGTACAGAAAAATTCTGCAAATGATTCAGGACCAAATTCTTTAGGAAACATTGCTGCTAGCTCTACCCAAGACTGAATACCGTTGGGCTTGTCTGTGAGATCAAATCCGGGAGCAAACGGATATTCAAATGATTCTCCTTGTCCCTGTCTAAAATTGGTAAATCTTATTGAATTTTTATAAGTAGCATTACACGCTGCCATCCAGTCTTCGTCTTTCAAATCTAAAATATGTAAAAATTTATTGATATGGCCTAGTGTGCTTTCGCCCACCCCAACCGTGCCTATCTTTTGAGATTCGATTAGAGTAATTTCTAAAAAGGGGCATAGTTTTGATAAGGCAGCAGCGGTCATCCATCCTGAAGATCCTCCGCCGATTATGGTAATTTTTTTTATATGCATACATTTTTCCTTTGGTGATTTATTTATTGATATTAAATCATAGAAATATTATTTTGATATATCGTATATCTGTATCGTTTTTGGATTTCTATACTGCTCGTAGGGATATTTTCCGTTCCATTTACTACATCTCGAAGAGATTATATTATAATTTTTCATTTAGATTAAATGCCAAGCTAATTCTAGGTTCAGTGTTATTATGGGGATATACTCCGTGTCTTAGATTGCTCCTAAATACAACAAGTTGACCTTCTAAAGGTTGATAGATAGCGGCCGTACAATTTAAATCTGTGTCCTTGTCTACTCGGATAGGTCTCATTTCAAATATTGAATTGGGATTTTCAAAAACCAGTCGACCGCTTTTTTCAGGTACAGAAACATAATATATCGCGCTGAAATCAAATCCTGGATGTATGTGCGGTTCTTGGAAATCTCCCTTTTCATAATAATTCATCCAGCACTGCTGTATCTGATAGTTTTTGATGCTTCCGTAGCTCCTTGAAAAATCATCGACTTCCAGTTCCACCCAATTAGAAAAATCACACAGTATTGGGGAATCTTTAAGAAGAGGATTCTGGAATCCCTTCTGTATCGATTTGGTCCAAAATGGCCAACCTTCGATCTCGCCGGACGACGAGTAGTCCTTTTTTGGATATAATTTTAACAATTCTTTTTTTAAAGAATCATGATACGGATAAAAAGAATGGTAGATTCCTATAGGAAACCAATAAGTTATCATCCTGTATTTAATTAGATAAAAAAATGCCCTAAATTTTTAGGGCATTTTCCTTACAACCTCGATTCGTTGAATCTAAGCGATGTATCCCTTCCATCCTGGATATCTTGTCCACGACGGAATTTCAACCGTAGATGGTCTGCATGGTTTATCCTCTGAAGGTTCAGAACTAAGAGCCTGTGCCTGCAAATATTCTTCTGTTAACGTAGCCGGGTCTGGATCTGCCGGCGGACGTTCAATCATGGTTTTAACCGTAGCTATGTGATTGAACCACTCTCCGTTGGTGTCTAAACTTCCATTTTGTCGAATGTCGTGATAGATTAAATCTAATTGTTCTTCAATCCGTCCATAAGCAACTTTTCTAGCAACTTTTTTATCGGTATAAGGAGCGTCTCTTTCCACCCATATCATTTGTTGTCGACTGGGACTCCATTCCAATGTCCATTCTCTTTGAATATTATCTGGTGCATCTACCCAAGCGATAGTAGCACCTGCGCCTTCATAAATTAAAAAATCTTCGCCGGGATCTACAATATCTTGTACATATCCTTGATAGGTCACTATTACTTTTTTCATATGTTATCCTCAAATTTATCTAAATTCTTCAACCACCACAATTCCTGGACGTCCATCTGATCCTCGATGTCCACTGAAATATCCACCAGTGCCTCCGGTTCCCGGAGCTGCGTGTCCTTGATGATTGTGTGTGAAATTTCCACCGTTTGGGTGTCCCGACGGAGCAGCCCCTCCAAAATGTGTAGCGCCGCCCATACCAAAACTATGGTGATGATCGCCACCCGATCCTTGGTGAAGATTTAGATTACCACCTGATCCCGTTCCACTCACACCGCCGCAGTGTTGTGCTTGTCTATTGGCACCATGTCCACCACCTGCGCTCATGAATGGACCAAAACTGGTGGTCCCCCCGTCGCCGCCAGCACTTGAGTAATATGTTCCACCACCACCACCACCGATGGTTACGCTAACACTGCTGGTTCCTGTGACATCGATAATTCTTTCTGAATAGCCACCAGCGCCACCACTTTCACCGTGACCACCTCCACCACCACCACCTGCTACTAATTTAACTCTGATAAATCTAACTCCGCTGGGTCTATTCCAGGTTGAGCTGCCAGTAAAAACCTGCATGCCGCTGAATCCGATTGATCTATATTCTAAGGCATTATTAGCTGAATTGGTTATTAGTACAGTATTTGCTGCACCGATTGTGGTTAGGCCGGTGCCGCCTTGAGGTACACCAACAGAACCTGTGGTAATTGCAGATGTTAGATTAACTGAACCTGTGGTCAACTTTGCAGATGTTACAGCATCATTGGCTATATCTGAAGTTGGAAGTGTTCTACTAGCAATATTGCTATTTGTTAGTGCATTGTTAACAATAGAATTCTGTGTTAAATTTTTCAAAGTTTGATAATTAAACGGCATCTTGTTATCCTATTTGTTAATAATATTCATAGACTACTACTATACCCGGTCTACCATCAGCACCTCTATGTCCACTGAAATAACCGCTGGTACCACCTGTACCTGGAGCAGAATGTCCTTGATGATTATGTGCGAAATTACCACCGTTTGGGTGTCCTGCTGGACCTGCTCCGCCAAAATATGTTGATCCTCCCATACCGGTGGATCGCTGTTCGTGACCACCACCTGATCCTTGGTGAAGATTTATATCACCGCCTGAGCCTCCTCCACTTAGGCCACCGTTGTGTTGGTTGTGTCTATTGGCACCATGTCCGCCACCTGCGCTCAGGAATGGACCAAAACTGGTAGCCCCCCCGTTGCCGCCAGCACTTGAGTAATATGTTCCACCACCACCACCACCGACGGTTATGCTAACACTGCTGGTTCCTGTGACATCGATAATTCTTTCTGAGTAGCCTCCGGCCGCACCACTTTCCCCGTGTCCGCTGCCACCTCCACCACCTGCTACTAATATAACATGTATGAATCTTACTCCTGATGGGCGACTCCAGGTTGAGCTGCCGGTAAAAACCTGCATACTCCTGATACCGCATTCTCTGAATGTATAGGCATTGTTTGCGTCATTAACACCTAGGATTCGATTTGCACCTGCAAAGCCTGTTAGACCGGTTCCTCCAGACCCAGCTGGAATTGAGCCTGTTACCTTTGCACCTGTTAAATTTACTGATGCATTGGCTAGTTCGCTAGCTGTAATTGTAGAGTTAGCTAAATTTGTACTGGTAACTGCATCGTTAGCAAAATCTGCACCCGTAAGAGTGTTTGCTACAAAAGAACTAGAATTTAAATTCCTTAAAGATTGATAGTTAAAAGGCATCGATTTCTCTTAATAAAAGTTAGTTACAATAATTATGCCAGGTCGCCCGTCAGTTCCTCTATAACTGTGGAAATGAGCTCCGCCGCCACCTGCTCCAAGAGCAGAATGTCCGTTATGATTGTGACCAAATTGTCCACCGTTGGGATAATTGCTAGCAGTTCCGCCACCAAAGAAACTTTCCGCCACAGACGATGAATCTCTGGCATGATGACTGTAGCCACCGCCTGTATGAATATTAAGATTACCACCCGATCCCGCTCCACTCACACCGCCGCAGTGTTGTGCTTGTCTATTGGCACCATGTCCACCGCCGGCACTTATGTATGGACCGAAACTAGAAGAGTTTCCGTTACCTGCTGCTCCAGAATAATATGTTCCACCACCACCACCACCGATGGTTACGCCCACACTTGAAATTCCTGTAACATCTAAAAATCTTTCAGCATAGCCACCTGCTGCTCCGCCCTCTCCGTGTCCGCTGCCACCACCACCTGCGCCATTTACCTGAACTTTTATATATTTTACTCCGGCTGGGCGAGTCCAGGTTGAGCTGCCGGTATACACATTTATACTGGCTATTCCGTGAGGTTGTTGACTTAAATTTGTTCCGTCACTTTGAAGAGCTCTTCCTGCTCCAGAAAAACCAGCTACTCCTAGGCCGCCACGCGATGCAGGTAATGTTCCTGTTACTGTTGCGCTACTTAAATTTACAGCACCTGTGCCTAATTTAGCTTCAGTTACACTGGCTAATACTAGTCTATCACCGGCAACGGTGGTGTTTTGTAATTTACCTGCCGTAATAGTACCATCAGTAACTGATTGTGAAGTATATTGTTTTAGTGTTTGATAGTTGAATGGCATAATATTTTATATAGAATCTAACAACCAGCCTCTAGTAGCATCATAATATGTCATAGACAGTGCTGCACCTTGTGTGCTGATAGTCATAGTATCATTGGTTCGCATAATAGGGGCACCGTTGGGTACCACTGAACAATTATTGGTTTGAAATGTACCGTGGGTGTCATAGATTTTAATGACATCTCCTTGTCTTGGACTAGCCGGTAGAGTTAAATTTACTGCTGCTGACGTGGTGTTGACCCAGTAGGCATGATTTGATCCCATGGTTTGGCTACTAGCTACTGCTAGATTTGGCAATGCCCCTACCACAAACCAATAACTGCCGTTCCAAATTTCTAGTTGATTAACGTCAGTGTTGAAATATTGAAAACCTTTTTGGTCTCCAGCCAGTGTTGGTCGTTGAGCTGTGCTACCGGTACCTACTAAAATAAACTCTTCGGTTATAGGTTGGATTCCGACTCTTGTGTGACGTCCCATAATATTTTCCTTTTACGCAGTAGTGGTTTCGATACCATAGACCATAGCAGTTACGTTAGCAGCACTAGAACGTGCCACTATTAGTTTTCCTGTATCTAATACTAGTCCGGTTCTTTCTAAAACACCACTTGGTCCTATCTGAACATCATATTCTACGAATTCCGCATTGCCCGGAGTAGCTGTTGTAGCTACTGCTAATCTTGCTGTCACGTTGACCGCATTTCTATTGCAGATGCTTACTGTGACTACTGCAAATGTACTAGCAGGCACTGTGTAAAGCGTGGTATTGGTGGCAGCAGATAAATCCGCTGCTCCTAGTCTTCCTGTTGCCATAATTTATTCTCCATGTTTATATTTATGTTAAAAAGTAATTGAATGCTAAAGGAAGGCCAATAACCCCGCCTCTAAAATCAAAAGTAGCATTCATCTTGATCGCACCGCCTGTGGTTGTCGTGATTATGTTTGAGCTGATAAACACCGATCCTGCAGTCACTGAGTTTACGTTCAAGCTAGCGCCACCACCACCAATTTGGCTAGCAATATAGGCTTTGATAGCTCTCTGTGTAGGTACGATATTATCCGAATCCGCAGTAAAGAATGGATCTGTTGAGAATTCAGTAATTGTTGCTGATCCGCCACCTAGTGTTACGTTGCCTAGATTAAGTTCTTGCAGCCCTGAAATGTTAAACGCATCAGCATTTAATGTTGCTATACCAGTTGACTGTTCGATGTTGAACAGATCACCAACTCTAAAGTTACCGTCTTGGTCTGTGGCTGTGAAGAACACACGACCGCCATTTTCTTCAAAGGTTTCATTAGCCGGAATAGGATCTGATAATGGGGCATTTGGATAATTTGTTTCTACAAAATTACCGGTACCGATATCTAAGAAATCATGACCAGTTAAACGACATTGACTGTAACGCAGTCTTGTGGTAACTGTGACTGCATCATCTGGTGCTTCACCTATGGTTAATGTAGGACTGATTTGTAAAAATGCTGTGTAAGCACCATCGTTCACTCCTAGGAATGTAATCACATTTACTAATTTGAATGTTCTGTCTGGTAAATGTCCAAACACCACATTTGATCCCGGAGTAGGTTGTTCAGATAGCTGTCTTACAGCCACAAATGATCCTGGTTGATAAGTGTCGGCGTAACCGTCGCCGATATCTACTTCACCGTTACTAGTTACATACTGTGATCCTCGATTAGTAAACGACGGATTTGCTAGCACACCTGATCCCGTTCTTACAGTCACTGGAGCTTCAAACGTGTTGTTCGGATCTGTGAATGTAACTGTAGGAACTGTGTCATATCCTGATCCTGGTTCTTCAATATTGACCTGGAATAACTTATTGGCTGCTACTAGTGCGCGGGCTCTAGTAGTTGCTCCTGTTCTGATGTATGTCGCTACAGTACCTGAGCTACCGCCAACGCCAACAAACAAGCCATAACGATCTCTGTTACCAAACGTGATAGATGAGAATCCGTTAGCTGCTGTGCTAGTAGCTCTCACAGTCCATGTCACACCGTCTGGAGAAGTTGCTGCTGCTGTGGTTGTACTCACAGCAAGGAACACTCCTTGACCGTATGTGACTTTGGTCCACGATGCTGTTGCAGGTAGTGTGCTGGCTGTCCATGTAATACCGTCTAAACTATAAGCTGCAATCGTACCGCTGGTGTTTGATACAGCAACAAATCTATTGTTACCGTAGGCAATGCTGTTCCAGTTTGATGAGCTAGGCAATGCACCTGCAGTCCATGTGCCCGTGACTCCCGATGTAGTAGCATAATTTGTCACTGCGGTGCCGCTCTTAATAGCCACAAATCTGTTTTTACCGTATGCAATAGCTGTGAAGCCGGTGGTAGTTAACGTACCTGTTTGATCCCAGTTTTCACCATCATTGCTGATCCTCACTGTGGTGACATCGCTGCTGATAGCTACGAATTTCTGTGCGTTAAATCCACCAAATGCTACATCCACCCATGTAGCAGATGTGACCATGTTGGCTGCTGTCCATGTTATACCATCTTCGCTGTACGCTCCTGTGGTGTTAGCTGTGGTTCCAGCAACTGCTACGAATTTACTGACTTTGCCCACTGTGGATCCGTCATCGAACAAGCCAGCGGTCATAGCTGACCAGTTTGCAGCACTGGGCATCAAGCTGGGTCTTGTAGTCCATGAAACGCCATCTTCAGATGTTGCTCCCACTGTAGATCCGCTACGCAGAGCCACATATCTACCACCTATGCCGTAGCCTGCATGATCAAAGTTTAAGATAGCTCCGGTGGCGGCATTGACCGCTGTGATAGTTATCACTAGGTTGTTGGTTGTGCTTAATCCACCGAGGCTGGTTCCTAGTATGGTTATGGTCTGTAATCTCACATATCCTGTGCCAGCTGTCTGTAAGGAAGGTGTGTATTTCCATCCGTTACGTATCACGGTAAAGTTTGCTCCAACACCAGCACCGCTGTAGGTACCCGTTACTGATGTGTATACTGCTGCGGTCTCACCATATTTTACTGCTGACCAGGTGCCCGAAGTTGGCAGTGCCGCTGCTGTGGATGTGTAACCTGGTGCAGAGAATGTTACTCTTGGTTCGATAATATATGTACTTGATGCATCAGGTGCAATAATAGCAGTGCCTGCAACTAAATGATTAAAGCCTGCTGTACCGTCCGATTCTTTGACCACACCAGCGACTTTTGTACCTGAATTGTATGTGGTAATAATACCAAACTGTCCGACGCCTGCACCACCAGTAAGCACAATCTTCATACCAATATAAGCAGTGCTGGACTCACTGTCTGTGGCAGCAATAGTTACAGAAGTTGATGAACCACCTTGGCAGGTGTTTGAATTAGTGATATATCCAAATCCACCAAAATTGCCTTCAGCTTCTTCGGCGTTGGTGCTGTCTTCGACTAGGTCTAGCATTCTTACTTCGTATACAGCATCGTCACGGAATTCATCCGGCTGCACCGATCCTCCAGTGCCTCCACCTGTAATCGTATATGTTACTTCAGTGTAATCTATACCGGCATTGGTAAACTCATATTGTAACAGTCCTGATCCGTCAGTGATAATACGATCGATCACTGCTTCGAATTGCAATCTGTTATCTACAACCGCTGTGCCAGGTGTTTCGTTGGAGTCAAAGCCTTCTGCAACCGCACCAAAATCTCCGTAGGAGCAGTTACCATTGGTACCACGGATTCTACCGCCGTTTTCTGCTAGATAACCAATGTGTGCGTAGTAAGAGAACACAGACACTAATTCAGCACGACCATTATTAGTAATCCAAGCACCTATACCGTCTGAGATAACCTGTGTAAAATCGTTGGAAACAATAGAATCATTGCCACCATTGTGTAATGAACCATCGATCTTTTGACCCACGGCTGCTGTGCCCAGTGTGGTCACACCCTGTACATATGGAGAACGATTAATGATCCATGCGCGATAGTCTTCTGGACCCCAACCTGGATCCAATGAACAATATGCCCCGGCTGAAACTCTTGAAGTACCAAATTCATTTGGTGCTAACAAGTCGCCAGTAAGTCCTTGTAGAGTTTGATCTCTAACACCAGTACCATCACGTAGATAGTACATGTCCTCTTCTAGGCTTCCTATCACGCTGTTAGCATAATATCTAGCAGCGTATCTTGATTTGTAGTTGCCTGGATATTTCAAATCATATTTTAGTGCGTCAATATATGTACCAACATCTCGTAGACACAGTGCGCTGTTATAGAATAAGCTCACTGTCATAGATCCTGAAGCATTAATTGGAAAATCTATTGCTGTATTTGAATTTCTAGTGGTAGCAATCTTAAAAGTAGTTGCGCTTACAACGTTCTGTATGTAATATGTGGTGGTAGTATTAATACTGTATCCAAAAACTGTACCTGAAAATCTAATTGCTGCATTGCGCTGCATCCAAGCAGTGCTAGAACATGTAAGTACATCAGTGGCTGCTGTTACATTAGTCACTGTGGTTGTATATGTTGAGTCTATATAGGCATCGATCTCTGCAACAATATAATCTCTATTTCTTTCTAGTTGCAACACTGCGTAATCGACCATTCTATTACCTGAGGCACAACGACTACCTTCATTGGTAGCGCCATAAAGAATATCATCTAACAGAGTCATCAGTGTTTCAATACGAGCCTGCGCAGTAGCATTACCGCCTACGTTGGCTTTAGCTAGTCCTTTGACGTAAGTAAATGCTGCTCGAGTGGCTGCTTTCTGTCCTAGACTATACACATCCGATGAGCTGGCTCTTAGATAGGCCAATGCAGCGTTTCTAGTTTGACCGTTGGCGTTGAACATGAAGTCATAGCCCACTGCGTCTAGAATAATTTTAGCATCGCGCTCGCATTTAGCAGAGTTATAGACCAATGTGGGGAAATTAGCAGCTATATAGGCGGTCATTGCTGTGACGATAGTACCGACCTGCGCACTCAGTGTAGTAAATGCAGTAATCAGTGCTGTGGTAGAAGTCACTGCGTTGGTGGCAATCGGACGATCCTCATAGCTCATCACCAAGGTCAATCCAGCGCCGTTGGTAAATCCTGTAGCTGCTGCACCTGCATAACTTGTCGACACTCTGAAATTCGTACCGGTTAGACCTGAAGCGATCACATAATAGCGTGTGCCTACAGTTAAACCATTTTGAGTTTCGATAGGAACCACTAAATCGCCAGCCTCAAGCGTGTGTCCAGCAGTGACAAAGGTGTCTGTGCCAGTTATCGAAGTCACTGTGACTATAGGAGGAGTTGCTGCGGTAGAGTCACCTGCCAACAGGTTAGTGATGTTGTCAATGTTAGCGCCGATGAATGCGCTGGCTGCAGCACCACCTGTGAGATTAGTTGCGTCAGTGAATTGTGTGGCAGCATTACCTGTAGATTTGGTCACTGTGGTGTTGGCAGCAATTTCTTGCATCACAGCTTTTAATCTACCATAAGCGGCCACAGTAGCGGTGACTTCTGATGCGTCGATTTCCAGTCCAGTAGCGCCGTCAAAATAGGCCAATCCTGCATTCAGTGTCTGGGTAAATCCGCCATAGGTCAAGTCATAGACCATTGCATCGACGATGAATCCAGTGTCTCTTTTGCATATGGTTTTAGAATATTTCACGGAAGGATAGTTTACAGTAATAAATGCAATGATTTCAGCTTTGATAAATTCTTTGTTTTCTTTTATCAGTGTTCTTGCGGAACCGTAGCCTGTGAGATATGCACTGTTGTATCCTGTAGGATCTGTGTTGGCAACCATGTGAGTGGTGCTGATTCGGTAATCGATCTGATGCTGTATGACTCTGACCAGCTGTGTTATGTCTGCCTGTTCATCTGTGCTGGCATACGGAAATGCTAAACTCTGTGTAGCAGTGTTTCCTGAGCTTTCTGTGACGTTAGAGCCAGCGATAATTTCACTGACCACCGTTTCTAGTCTTGACAGCGCACCCATAGAATAGTATGAATCTGATAGGTTGGTTATACTGCCTGCTGGTCCGGCATTTGTAGATCTTAATTCGTCTCCTATCACGCAGGTCTGTTCTGGAACGATAATTGGCAGAGTTTCTCTGTACTGTCCAGTGGCGATACTGATAAGATTGTTAGGACTTCTACGAGCAGGCACACTGGCTACTGCTGCTGCTATCTGTGCAGTAGTTGTAGCTGCTGCACGAGCAGCGATAGCATCTGTAATCACTTCAACTAATTCAGCTGCCGTGGTATAAGCTCCTGATTCTGCCGTAAGTTCTGCATTGAAGTACTGCGCTACTGTAGCAGTTGAATTATCACCGTTCAGAGTCTGATAGTTCACTGCTGGGGCTGTCTGTGCTAGTACATCCTCGACCACAGTGACCATATAGTTATAGGCCGCTATGGATTCGTCTGATTCTGCAGCTAGACCAGGATATGCTTCTGTTTCTTCTTCGCTGAGTCCGCCTATGAGAGAATTCGCCGCTCCTCTGATTTTGACGTTGCCGCCATGTCTAAGATCATAGATCAATGCGTCAACTACAAATCCCACATCTCTTTCGCACTTGAAATCGTCGTAGACAAATGCCGATGTAAACGGTGCGATGTTGTTGGTGATCTGATTCTGTATGAACTCTGTGGTTTCACGTTGTATAAACACACGATTCAGTTCAAGTAGATATGTGGCATCGGGATTTCTTGGACCGCGTTCTACCTGTTCACAGGCATATCTAATAGTCTTCCATGGCTTATCCCAGGTTCTACCATGTACGGGTGCAGGAAGATCTGTACCGTGTGGTGCTACAAAATAACTGTGTTCGACTTCGCCTAGTGTGGCCCATTCTGGATCTACGCCGTTTGAACGTAGGATCTGGCCTTCACGTCCAATAGGTAATCTTGCGGGGCCTGATCCGCTGTAGTAAACTAAGTCTCCTCTAACTGATAAAATATCAGTTTCTGAACCAACGTTTAATAGACTCCAATAGGTACCTGTGGAGTCTTGATCAGGGCGGCTGTTGGCCTGACCGCCGCCTGCTGCGCCTACTGTAGATCCATCGTCACCTTCTGATCTATGTGCCAGCAAACAGATGTAAGCGTTTGCTCCAAATCTAACTGCATCGCCCTGTAGATAATCCACATCATCTGTCCAGGCGCCTTGCCAACTAATACCAGAACTTAATCTAGTCCAGTATGAACCATTTGGTGGTTCTGCTGACACTGTTGCAGTCATCGAACCCGCAGCATCAGCTGTAATATTAAATGTTGAGCCACCAGATGTAGTTGAAATTGTTATGTTACCTGCGGCCACAGTCCTAACAAAATATCTAGCAGTGGTAAACACGTTGCCAAATGTTGTGCCGGTGAATCTCACTGTCATACCTACTGCGATACCTGTTGTAGAAGCTATAGTGAAGGTGTCTGTGCTAGCGGTAACTGCTGTAACTGTGACAGCTGTGGATGGTGAGTCAGCTGTGGCAAGATAGGTATATCCGCCTAGTCTAACAACTTCACCAATCTTATATGATGTTGCGTTCGTCCAGTCTGATTGAAATTTTAATCCTTCGGTGAATAAATCCCAATCTGCTGTTGTGATTGAGGGATTCGCTGCTGCAGATGCAGCGGTATGCACAGTTTTGGCTATGTATTGATTACCACCGTAGCCAACTATATCTCCGGGTTGATACAGTGTGGCAGAATTCCATGTGCTTTCAAATTCTGCACCTTCTGCGAACTGTGCCCAACGCCCTGCGGTACTGTCTGTCAAGAACGCAGCATCAGCAGTGTGCTGTGTGACGCAGATCCAAAGGCCTGCACCATATTTCACAACATCATTGAGTTTGTATCTAGTGGCAGTGGTCCATGTGCTTTTGTATTCTATTCCCTGATTGAAACTGTCCCATTTGGCTTGATCAGCTTCTAGTCCCGATGTGGCTGTGGCTGCAGATGTATGATATGTATTACATACATAGGTGTAACCACCATAACTAACTAGATCATTTACCTTGTATCTTGTGCTGACTGACCAAGAATTTTTCCAATCAAATCCTTCAGCATACAAGGTCCATTTTGCTTGATCGGCTTCCAGTCCTGATGCAACTGTGGCCGCAGATGTGTGACTGTCATTACAGATGTATAACAATCCACCATATTTAACCACGTCGTTGAGCTTATAGAATGTAGAAATTGCCCAGTCTCCCTTCCAATCCTGTCCGTCGCTCATCTGGTTCCATTTGGTAGGACTGTATTCTAGATCTGTGTTGAAATCTGCTGCAGAGGTATGCCCTACAGCACAGATATATGTGCGGCCACCATATCTTATTACATCATCTATATAATAAGTAGTCGAGGCTGCCCATGCGCTTTTCCATACAAATCTAATTCTACCTAGTTTAAATTCTGCCATTTTCTACTCCGTATCCTTTATTTATTAATATAAAATTAATTGTTAAAACGATCTATAAAACATAGTCTGTGCCAACATACTACCGCTAATACCGCTATTTGGTCTATCAAATTCTGCTCTTATAGGCACTATGATTCTAAGTCCAGCGGTGTTATTAAATCTATCAGGGCCCACTAGGATAGTACCAGCTATGAAACTGCCAACTGCGATCTCAGATCCACCGATACTCAGTCTGCTGGCCAAATAGCTTTTTATGGCTCGTTGCGTTGGTACGATATTATTGGAATCTGCGATGAATAGTGGGTCAGTTGAAAATTCACGAACCACGGCCCCAGTGCCGCCTACTCTAATACCGCCTAATCTTAGTTCTGACAATCCGCCAAGATCAAAAAAGTCTGCTGAAATCGTCACAATACCTGTGGCCTGCTCTACAGCAAATAATTCACCTGCACGGAAGTTACCACTTTGATCTGTGGATGTGTAAAACACTCTACCACGATTTAATTCAACAATTTCGTTTTCCGGAGCGGGAGTATAGAATCCGCTATACAATTCTGGATAATTGGTTTCTTCAAAGTTACCTGTGCCTATGTCTAAAAAATCATGCCCAGTGATGCGACATTGGCTGAACTCCGTCCTTATAGTGATAGGTGTAAGATGCTGTAAGTTATCTCTGACCTTGATTTCGGGGCTTACTCGTATTCTAGCAGCTAATCCTCTATCAGTAGCGCCTAGTGGCTCAATGGTTACTAAAGTATAAAAATCTGGCAAACTACCAATAGTTAAACTAGCTCCCGGTCCGGGATAAGCATCTAAATCATTCATAACAAAGAATTTTCCTGAGGGAGTAACATCTGCATATCCGTTACCGTCAATAGTAACTGTGGTACTGGTTGTTCTATAACCTAGACCTCTATTCAACCAACTAGGCTGTGCTATAACACCGTCACCTGTTCTAGATTCTATCACAGCATCTGAACTGTTGTTAGGATCAACCAGTGTGCAGGTAGGACCTTCTGTATAACCAGAACCCGGATCCCACATCTTGATGCTTCTGATAATACCACTGCTCAAAGTTACACGACCTAATGCTCTTGCTCCTGTTTGTATTTTGTTGAATATGTCAGTGTTGTCTATGGCTATCCACATAGGAGTTCTTTTACCTGTGGTAGAGTCTCTGGCATCTACATAAGGATTTCCAAATGCCACTGATACCCATTCTTTAGAAGATGCTAGTGTGCGCGATGTCCATACAATACCGTCGAATGATGTGGCTGCGTAGTTGGTTGGTACAGCTGCTGGATCACCTCCAACATCTCTACCACCGGTATCACCTACAGCAAAGAACACACCTTGTGCATATCGAATCTTTTTCCAATTATGCGCGGTGGATCCATCCTGTGAAGGCATTGTGGCTGGCAACCAAGAAATGCCATCAAAGCTGTATCCTACGTCACCTGTGCTGGATATCGCTACGAATCTATCGTTACCGTAGGCAATGCTGACCCAGTCTTTGGCAGAAGAATCTGCAATCACGTCTAATATGTGTCCGCTCCAGGTCCATGTGTTCAAGGTAGAATTATATTCGCCTACCATTACACTATTTCCACTGTTTGCCAAAACCACGTAGGTATTTTTTCCGTAGGCAACATCCACCCATTCGTTCAGTGTGGAATCACCAAACCCCGGTAATACAGTTGTGATCCAGCTAGTTCCATTTAAGCTGTAGGCCGCCGAATTTGAATCTGTAGCTATTGCAAAGAACAGGCCGCCACCATAGATGCATGAATTCCAAGATCTTGATGCTGGCATTGCTCTTGTGGTCCATGTGATTCCATCAAAAGAACTTGCCGCTACTGAACTGCCTGTGCGTATGGCCACAAATATATGATTTCCCACTGTGGGATATGTTACTCTGCCTGCTGCTAGACATTTCCAGTCGCCTGCAGTTGGCATGTTAAAATCAGTCCAGGTAGTTCCATCCTCACTGTACAGCGCAGCAGAACCACCGGTTGATACAACAACAAATCTACCACTGGCTGCTTCGTTGTCTTCACCTGTGCCGTAGGTTTTTTGTTCTGCTGCAAGTATAGAGTTGGTACTGTCGTCGCTGACATCTGTTACTAATATTATTAGATCGTTAATTGGTGTTGCTCCGCCAAGTTGATCGCCGTCTATAGTTAATAATTGGCCTGCTTCGTATCCAGCCCCACCGTTATTGATAGTAAGAGTGTAGTCTCTGCCTTGTTTTACAACATTGAATGTAGCTAATGCCGCTGGAACATCTATAGTTGTACCGGTACCTGCTTCGTTGACTGGTACGTTAGTATATGTTTCTGTGGTTTCGCCATAAACTATTTCTGACCAAGTGGTGTTCACTGGTAAAATAACCTGTGTAGCAGAATATGCCGGTGCAGAAAAAATCACTCTAGGTTCTATTCTGTATGTGGTATTGGTCAACAAAGGCACTGTTGGTAATTTTCCAGGTACAACATGATCCCATCCTGGTTGATCGTCAGATTCTCTAGTCACAGATACTACTTTTGTAATATTATCGTAGGCAGTGATATAGCCATACTGTCCTGTGCCAGCACCGCTAGTGATCACTATTCTCATACCAAGATATTGTGCGATCGAGTTAGCGTCATTGCTGGCTATGGTTATAGTGGTAGCTGTTCCTGATTGTGCATTGTTCTGCACTAACACAAATCCACCGCCACCGATGGCCTGTGCTATTTGTGCAGTACCAGCATTAGCATCTAATATTCTAGCTTCGAATACAGCATCGTCACGAAAATCTTCAAATACCACTGCGGCATCGATACCGGCACCTGCAAATATTGCAGTAGCTGAACTGTAGTCATTACCACAGTTGCCCCATTCTAAGATTTGTATCTCATCAACAAAGTCTCCAGCAAATGCTGCTACTACGTTGGCTTCTTGTGCCCTGGTGTAGACTGCGGCCGTAGCTGGTGTTTCTGTCGCATCGACCCCATCAGAGATAGCACCATAGGTGCCGTAAGAGCAGTTGCCGTTAGTAGCACGTATGATTCCGCCATCTTCCGCCAGATAACCAATATGGCAGTAGTAGGTAAACACAGACACAAGTTCTGCTCGACCGTTGTTCAATACCCAAGCCCCTATACCATCGCTGAGAACCTGCGTGAAATCGTTTGAGACTATAGATTTGTTGCCACCGTTATGCAGAGCACCGTCTATCTTCTGTCCTATACATCCCGTGCCTATAGTAGTCACACCTTGTATGTACGGTGAACGTGTGGTGATCCATGTACGATTATCAGCTGGTCCCCATCCTGGATCTAGAGATACATACGCACCTCCTACAGGTTTTTGATACAAATCAAAAGCCGCAGGCGGATTCAGAGTCGATTCAAGACCTTTCAGAGTGCAATTTCTAATACCTGTGGCGTCTCGAACATAAAACATGTCTTCGTCTTCGGTACATCCAAGCACAGCATTTCTATAATATCTTGCCGCAAATAATGATTTATAATTACCAACATATACTATGTCGTATTTCCATGCATCTATATATCTATCAACATCTCTTCTGCACAAATCGCTGTCAAAATCATATGCAGGATATGTTAGTTGCATGAATGCCACAGCTTCTTCTTTTAAGAAGTCTCTATTTTGCTCTAATGCTGTGGCTACGTTAACAACAGATGCTGTGGTTGTAGCGGTGTTTGTTCCCACCAGTGTTGGATTTGATCCAGTACTGTTTATATAGAAATTTATGTATGATACTATGTTAGTTATTAATAATTGTGTTCGTGTTATAGTATCAGCATCTACTGTGAGAGGAGTAATCACAGTGTTGAAACTAGCAAATATTTCATCTCCGGGTACAAATTGCTCATTACCGTCTATATCAAATAACGGCGGATTTTGAGATATCTGTTCAAATTGTGGGGTAGGAAATGAAACTCCTACCTGTGTTGATAAAAACGGTGCTACTGGATCTTCTGGATTTCCTGACGTTTTAGTAAATGTTGTTCCATTAATCAACGCTGGAAGAATACTAGAAATTCTGTTTAATACTGCGATAGTATATGTGCTATCTAGTGCCAGTGATGGTATTGGTCCGCTAGCTTTGATAGTTGTGGTTCTTAGTTCTGCTCCGAGTACTACTGTTCGTGCCGGAACAATAATAGGTATAATTTCTTCATATTCGCCAGCAGCAACTCTGATAGTGGTAGTTCCTGTAAACCCGTCGTCCATTTGCTCGCAGGCATATCTAACTGTTCTCCAAGGAAGGAACTGACTGGTTCCACGTTCTGGGTCTGTGACGTCGTCTACACCATCTAAGCTGACATATCGTACTCTGACAATATCTCCCCAATAAGCATAATCGACGCTGCCTTCACTGTTTATAGTAAGTAATTGGTCTGATTCGCCTACTGGTACACGAGTTGGTCCAAATGTACTACCGTCATTTTGCAGTGTTCGACTAAGATCATAAGTTAATAGGTCACCTCTAGCACTCATACCAACGTCTTGACCTGCCTGCAAAACTAAATCCCAGTAGAAAAATCCTTCGCCGTTGTCTCCAGGAAAATTCTGATCTGTGGCAAGGTGTTCAAAATTACAGGTATACAAGTTGCCACGATAAATGACGAGATCGTTTACACTGTAGGTGAAATCTTGCGTCCAGGATCCCCGCAAATTTTGTGCTACCGACACCAGTTCCCAATTGCCTGCATCTAGATAATCGATGCTGCTACCGTCATTGGTAGTATTTGCAGTGGCAATATATAAATTTCCCCCTCGGCGAACAAGGTCTCCAATTTTATAATTAGCAGAAGCTGACCATGTACCTGCAAAGTTTATAGCTTTGCTCAATATATTCCATTGTGTGGTATCATCTGCGGCAGGATTACGTTGATAATTATTTGTATTTGCAGTATATAGATATCCACCATGACGAACTACGTCACCGATGGCATAATATACTGAATTGCTCCACTCTTGATGGAAGTTTAATCCTAGAAATTCTGTAACAAAATTATTGTTGTCAATGTTACCGCTAGCCACATGTCCCACGGTGCACCGTAGTATGCTGCCACCATATTTGACTAAATCGTTGATTCTGTATCTTGTAGCTGCGGCCCAGGCACCGACATACTGTATTCCTTCATAGACTTCTTGCCATAATTCTCCGGTACTATCATCTTGTGTATCGTTATTTCCAATTTCTAAACCCAATGCAGTACTAGATGATGTATGTCCCACGATACAACGATATACAGTGCCGTTGTATCTTACAACATCACCTATACCGTATCTGGTATTTGGCAACCAGGCTGTACGCCAATTGTCTGCGCTGAGATACACAGTCCAATTTGAAATGCTTGCATCAAAAGTTGGTTGTGATGTGTGACTAGTTACACATAGATAAATTACTCCGCCATACAAGGCGATATCGCCTGGATTATATAAAGTAGACTGTGCCCATCCGCTTCTCCAAGCATAGCCATCGGTCATCTTTAACCACGCTGGTGTTGGTTGAGAATCCCCCTCATTTGCAAAAAATGCTTGATCGGCAGCAAATGAAGAAGCTGTGTGTTGTCGTTGGCAGATCCATGTGCTGCCACCATATCTAATTACATCGTCACGATTGTACGCCGTGTTGGTAGACCACGCATTGTGCCATGTGTATCTAATCCTGCTTATCTTAAATTCTGCCATAATTTATTCCGTTTAACTTGAATGTCCTGTGGGATATGTATAACCTTGATTTATACGTTGTGTTAATCTACCTTCACTGTCTATGTAGTAAAGCATGTTTCGATTATCCCAACGATACTGCGTCCATACTAGATTATCATATTCTACTTCATGATCCGCTGCTATGCCTTCGAAATAATCAACTCCGGGTTCAAAATCTTCAAAGGTTTCTGCAGGATCGCCAGGGAGATTTAGTTCGATAGAGTCTTTGTCCTTGAGCTGATCGCTGCGTAGCAAAAATAATTCACCGTCTTGATTCCTACGCAGAGCATACCAATATCGAGGTGAATCTCCTAGTGCTTCATCTGGACTTGTACCGAAATAATATGTGCTTGGCATGATCGATCCTTATGATATCTCAACGTAACTTACTGTAGCGTCAACACTGTCTGCAGTGTCACTGACCATCCGCAGTTCTGTTTCTGCAGGCAGTATTAATTTTTCACCTTGTGTGATCACTTTCACTGATGTGTTTGGAGGAATAGAAAGACCTTTTACATAGTAGGTCGCTGTGGTATCTACACCCACTACCTGTATGTCTACCACCACAGTGTCGTATTCTGTGACATTGGCTAGGTTACAGCCTATAACTGTGGCTCGAACTCCTGCACCAATCTCTACCACATCTATGGGACTAGTGCCTATTTGTGTTACCAGAGCGTGTTTGAATACTGTTGGCATATGTTTATCCTAGTGTCAATGCTAATTGTGCTGCAATGTCGTTGGCTTCTGCGATAGAAACGGCTCCCGATGCACCTGCGGGACTTGCCCAGTCTGCGCCGTCCCATATCTCTAAGGCAGCAGAATCTGAATTAAATCTTGTCATACCTAACACAGCGTAAGCAGTTGGTCTATTAGCATCTACACCTACCGGAGGCACAAATCCGTTAGTGCCCTGTATTTTAAAATAACCAATGCCTGTCTGTGCTATCTGAGACACAGCTCCGGAGACTATGTTGGTGATCACATTGTCTACTATACGGAAATTTCCTAATCTCACACCACCTGTGCCGTTGCCGTCGATGTATAGATCTTGTCCTGTGTTAGTGGTAATTTCGTTATCGCGGAACATTAAATTGCCCACGTCTAATGCAGGCACGTTGATGGCATCTGTGTAGAGATTATAGGCGTAGACAGCTCTCCAACGATACGTGGCAGAACCTAGATCATAGGTATTGTCAGTTTCAGGTACTAGATCACTTTTTATACTGGCATTAATTACTATCTGATCAGTTAGTGCATCACCAATCTGTATGTTACCGCCAATGACCACATTTCCTGTGGCGTTGATGTCACCTGTAACAGCTAGATTACCTGTAATGTTAGTGTTGGCAATAATGTTTACTGTGCCTGCCCCGTTGGGATCCAGTTCTATAGAGCTGTTGCTCACAGTGGTTGATATGGTGTTGCCCTGTAATTGCAGATCATCTATCTGCAGTCTTGCGTGATAAACAGTGGCTTCACCTGCGGCCGCTGCAAAGTTTATAGTTGATGAATCACTGGTTATGGTATTACCAGTAAAGTGTAGATCGCCTACATTTAATTGTGTGTCTACTGTGAGGTTAGTTGAGCGAATATGACCGTTGACATCGAGGTCTGTAGTTGGCGCTGCTGTTTTTATCCCGATTCGAGAGTTAACAACATCCAGATAGAGTAAGTCTGTCTCGAAAGCCAAATTCTCGCCTGCACGAAGCAAGTTGGATTTCAAGAGCTGACCGGAAATACGACCAATAGCCATTAGCTCTCCAAAATAACCCGGTGTTTCACCGTTAACCAGATTTTCAGCTCACGCTCTTTGTCGGTTTACCACAGTCGAATCCTGCGATAGTTTGGTCAACTACAGCAATTAAAAGTATTTAGCCGTTTTGGAAATTAACCCAGCATTAGGGTATAGACGTGGCCGAGATCTTCCATGATTTCTACCGTAACCTCGATACCGCCACCTGTGCTCACAGCCCATACGGTGCCATCGTAACATTCGAGATATCCCTCATCTGTGTTCCAGCGAGTTTCACCTACTTCGGGGCTTGCTCGACGTTGAGAGTTGTCTCCCGCCGGAATCACCATACCGTTGGTGCCTGCGAACCGATAGTAACCTATGCCTGTGCCTACCACAGTGAGTGCAGTGTTACTGAGGTTAGTGATGTCATTGATCTGCCACTGAATATTTTCGATATCTGTGATACCGGTATTCGGACTCAGTAGTATATCTTCATTTGATTGGATAGCGGATATTTTATTGATATTTCCGTCTAGAGTCATTTGATTACTGACTGTCACAGTTTGTGTCACCAGTCCGCTTCCTGGCCATGCTCCGGTGGTTATGTATTGCCATTGGGGTGAATGTAATTCGGCCCAACGGCGTGGACTTGAATCTCCTGCATCTGCGCCTAGAGCGTATGTGACATCATCGCCTGGAATTATGCTCTGTGTAAAATCTGTGTTTACTGTTACTGTGTCTATGGTTTGATCGCCTAGAGTCAGTGTGCCAAGTCCGATAAGATCGCCCGACATTGTGATATTGCCTGTGACTGCGAGGTTGCCAGTGATGTCTGTGTTAGCTCTCAGCTCTACTGTGCCTGAGCCGTTGGGGTCTAGAACTATGTTTGAATTTGATATGCTAGATATCTGATTACCATCGAATACTAGATTATTTGTGATAACTCTGTCATGGAATATTTCTCCGCCGCCATTGATATAAACATCTATGCCGCCTACGCTGGTAGAAAAAGTGTTGGGAACATTGATACGAAGATTACCCAGTGCAGCCTGAGTAGTCACAGTTAATTCGTTGGTGCGTGTGTTGCTGTTTACATCTATATCATAGATAGGAGTAGAATCCCTAACACCTATCCTATTATTGGTAACATCTAGATAAAGTAGATCAGTTTCAAATGCGAGATTGACTCCCGCACGTAACAGGTTGTCTGTGAGTACCTGTCCACCAATGCGCCCCAGTTGACTCATGATTAGTTGGCGTATCCGTAGTATACAGTTATGTAAACTGGATTACCGCCTCCTCCTGATGCTGGCACAGCTGATGTGAAAGTGATATAGTATCCCGCTTCTCGTACCTTACCTGTGCCTAGACCTGTGCCGCCGGATTTGGTAAACACCGTGCCCACAGTGTTGGCAGCCGCGCCAATCAATGTGAAGTCAGTGCTGCCTGCTGCGGTTATTACGTAACTGGTTCCGTTGTTGGCTGCTGTCAGTGCTGTAGCATTGATTTCAGCTCCTGTGCCTGAACTGGTAGGATTTTGATTAATGGTGAAGTTAGTGGTAGAAATCTGCATGACATTTTCTACCAGCACTATAACATTGTCTGCGCTGGCAGCATAGCTGGCAGCAAATGATGTATTCAAAGGACCGAAGATGGTAGAAGCACCGTCTCCGGGACCCAGAGTCTGTTTGGTGATGGCTGCGGCCAGTGCGCTGGCTACTGTTACCCATGCTCCACCTACATAAGCTTCAATGCTGTTAGTGGAAGTGTTGTATCTTATAGTACCGTTAGCGTCTGTGGGCTGACGAACACTGGTCAGCTGTGGACGCTGCGCTGTGGTTCCTTTGGGCAGCATGATACCACCTTTGGCGTTTACCACGATCCTATTACCTGGTCCTACTCCATCGGGATAGTATATCAATGCGCGATCATTGATACTGAATTTCGAAATACCTTTGGTCTTTAAGAACTTCATACTGCTAATGCACTCACGGTTACACTTAATCTCGCCGCGGCAGACGTGCCAACCCACAACTCATCTCCACTGTCGAACACTAGTCTTTCTTCTGAGAAAAACACAGTTTCTCCAGCCGGTACTGTGAGATTGCTGACGATTAAATTGCCGCTGCCTGCGGTCTTGCCGCTGCGTACCACATAGATGTTCACAGTGACTGCATTGGTTGTTTCATCAGCTGTACTTGGGGCAGCTGTGTTACACAGTGCTATGGTTGTGACTGCATTTTGTCTGCCTGTGACACCTCCGGCAATAGGACCACCTGTGGTTGAACTGGTGAATACTTTGACTGGCACAGTCACACTGGTAGAATCTACCAATAAAATTGTGTTTTCTGGGTTTTCATAATTTCTTATCATAGATGTCTCTTAAAATAACATGCTAAAAACCAATGCGCGGTTTTTGCTGATTAATTCTCCGTTCTGTTTAGCAGCTTCTGCTGAATCATTGACAAAATATATGCCCGATGTGCCTATACCAGGAGTATCACCGTAGAGCAGTATGTTGTCTGAGACATAGGTGGGAACCGCTCCTGTCTTTTCTAGCTGTATGGCATAGTTGGTCTGTAATTTACCTGTGCCCTGTGTTCTTACGTAGATATTGAGGTTAGTAATGCCGTTCTTGGTGGTAATTTCGTTGCTGTCTGGGCCTCCGCCGATCTCAAGATCTGAAATTTCTAAACGATTATTGTAGAACTGTCCTACTAATGCATTATCAACGATAACAGAAACAGCACTTTCCCCGCTGGTTGAATATCCAGTTACTGTGTTGAAATATTGCAAAGAGCCTGCAGTTGCGGCGAGATTAGGAGTGATTTCTTTGTCTGTGATTATGACTCTGGTGTCTTGGCTCTGTGGTGCTACGATCTGGAATGTGGGATTGTTTAGAATCGCATCATCTACGTATTTTTTGTTAGGCAAATCATCATCGTGAGTGACCTGAGTTTCATAAGTGGTTGTGCCAAATACCTTGACTACTCCTGTGCCTGTGCCTATAAGAGTGAGGTCACCGTCGTCTGTGGTTGGATTGGTATAGATCCTGCGCAGTCTAAGATTACTTTCATCATAGTTGAAAGGACCCGGTGCAGAGTTATTCGCAAGCAACCAAGTAGAGTTTGTTTCTTCAAACAAAAAACTTGCGGCAGGAGCAGCACTGGAGTCACCTAGGAATCCTCGATCAATTTCAATTCCTGAATAGATCAGTGTTACTCCCTCGCCAGTTTCACCGTCATTCAATGTGATGATGTTGTCTGAAACATTAAGATTCTCAGCAGCCACCGTTAAGGTTTCACCTTCAACTACGAGATCTCCAGTGACCCTCACTGACCCGCCAGCGGCAGCAGGACCAGTGTCAAGAACAATCTTGGCACCGTCTGCTGTTTTTATACTATAGTCACCGTTGACTCTGAGAAACTGTCCCATTAGATTACCTGTTATTACATTGCGGTTAAGTGGATATAATCGCTGGTAGAATCATTAACAAGGAACCACTTGTAACGAACACCGTTAAAATCAGTGGCCACACGTTTGGTGATTTTTGCAATCGCTCTTTCAGTTTGCCCATTGCCGTCTAAATAACCAAGGATACGCATTTCTCCATTAGCAGCTGGTACTGCCGATTGTAATTTGCATACTGCTGTTGCTGCTGCTTGATTAGCTACAACGAAAGCTTTTGCTCCCCGTTGCTTAACGATATAGGCATAATTTGTTGCATTGTTGTATGTTGCTTCTGTATAAGCAGCACCCCCAAAATATGCTTCAATTTGAATTCCTGTGTTGCTAGACGGTGTACCGATAACATCAACACCATTTACATCTTTTCTTAGTGGACGTCCCATTTGTTTTCTCCTTTAGGTTGACGTTCTAGGTCTACGCGGTGGGTACCGCATAATTACTTAGATACTTTATTTATCCGCGGCTCAGCAGACTCATCAGTTCCATTTTTTCCACTGTGGCAACGATCCTGTTAATCTCATCCAGTTCTCGCTGTGCTTTTTCCAAATAGCTGCGACTGTGCGTTTGTCTGTAGCGTATACCAGCGTTGCTGAACTCTACTATGTGCTGTTCTACCATACGTTCAATTCGTTGAACATCGTGAGCAAACATAGGGAATCGCATGCGCCATTGATTGATGTGTCTGCGCAGTTGGGGGAAATCTCGATCACTGGTTACCTGCATCAAGGTATTTAAGCCAAACAAAAAGGCTCCGAAGAGCCTTTTTGAAGTTTGCAAAACGTTCTGCGTATTAAGCGAAACGTAGGTTAGCGGATGTTACAGCAACAGTCGCTAGGTAATCAGCTGCGTTACCTAGAGAAGAAGCTGTGTTTGTCAACTCAACATAACCATAACGTGTCATGAATGACACGACTGGTTCGAAAGTTGATGGATCCAACACAACACCACTGCTCATCAATGGAATGTATGGGCAATAGAATGCTGCTGCGTCTGACTCAGAACCGCCCTTGTAACCAACAAGAACGTTGTCGTTCTCTGCGTATGTGTTCACATACACTTTCATTGCTGAATTCAATGTACCAACAAACTTGGTGTTTGTAGGTGCTTCGAATGTACCTTCTGTTGTACGAGCAAATGCGCTGGTAGTAGCAGATTGTAGCAGTGTCAATGTAGTTGGGGATACAACTGCCCAGTTACCTGCACCACGACGTGTACGCTGAGCGATCAAGTTAGCAGCACGGTTGATTTGAACTGCCAATGCGGCATGCTCGTCACCAACGAATGTAGCTGTGCCTGAAACAGCAGCTTGGTCATAGGTCAATACAGTAGAGCTCAATGTAGCCAAGCTACGTAGAACTTCTTGATCGATCTCAGCTGTGATCTCTTGTGCAAGAGCAGCCATGATTTCTGCTTCGATGTCAATGCCTTGTTGGGCTTGTGCATCTTGTGCAGCTTCAAACGTCCAGCGAGCTGACAATTTACGTGTCTTAGCTTCGACTGTTTGTTTCAAGATCTGGATGCTTAGTTTGTTACCAGCAACACCTTCTAATGCAGCAGTGCTAGCTGGTTTACCGGTAGTAGCACCGGAATAACCTTCAGCGATCTTGAATGGGCTCAGTGCTTCTTCACCAGCTGTGGTTGCGCCGCCTGTAGAACCTGCGAAGGTGTCAGAGTAGCGAACTCTTAGAGTATGGATCTGTCCAACTGGGCCAGTTAGTGGCTGTACACCAACTAGTTCATTAGCGATGACCGTAGGCATCACACGTCTGATCACTGGAAGGATCACACGATTTAGGGTTGCAACGTTACCGGCGGATGTAGCACCAGCAGTAGCACTCTCTGACAAATACTTGCGGGTATTTTCTAGAGTTGTTGCCATTACTGAACGCTTGTTACCTTGAAGACCTTCTAACAGTGCCTCTTTGGTTTCCGACCAGCGTGACTCGAGTAATTGTGACATTATAGTTCTCCTTAAACTTTTAGTCCCGCAAGCCTGCGGATGTCAAATATTTCAGCAGTTTTTTCTTCACTGCTGTGTTGTGCCTGTGCTTTGTCGCCTGTAATTTCTTTGCCTTCATGTAGTACTTTCTTCGCCGGGGTAGCACCGTTCATCACTGAACTGATATACTTGTCGAAAGCTGTACGTAGCTTTTCTGTCTGTACTGATTCTAGTAGACTGCTCATTACTTCACGCTTGTCACCGGTCAACGGGCCTAGCAATTCGCTCATAACTTCCTTGCGTTGGCTGCTTTCTTTGATGATGCGTAGTTCACGTTCTTTGTTTTCTACTAGTGATTGTGTATCTGCAACAACTTTAGCTGCTTCTTCTAATTCTGCTTCTTTGACCGCAACTACTTTTAATAGTTTAGCTGTCTCAGATTTTTCATTAAGATGACTGGCAGCGTATTCGCTGGCGAAGCTTTCAAAAATCCTGCGACCAAAGTCATTTCTACGAGCAGCTTCGATGTCTTCACGTAGCTGAGTCATTTCAGAACGCAGTCCTTTTGCGACTGTTTCTTCGATGATTTTAGCGGAACGTGCTACGAAATCTTTCTTGATCTGTTCAAACTTGGCCTTGCTTTCACGAACCAATTTTACTTTGGTTTCGGCCAAATCTTTCTTGTCAGTGTGGAATTCTGCGATTTCTTTCGCTAGTGCATCCACGATAAAAGATTCTAATTTTTCAACATTACCAGCTACTGCTTTGCGATCTTCGTGTAGTTCTGCAAGTTCTTTCTTGAGATTCTGAAGCACGAATGATTCCATTGCTTTGGCATCGTCCTTCATTTTCTTGTGATACTTGGCACGAGCTTCAATCAGGCCCTGACGGTCTTCTGCAAGCTCGCCTAGTTCTGCTTGTAGGCGATCTGTTAGCATAGCTTCAACAGCTTCTACCATAGCGCCTTTGTCGTGTTCGTATTTCTGTGCAAATTCTTCACGTAGTGTAGCAGTGACTTCATCACGGTTTTCTTGAATTCTGCTATTCCAAGCGGATTCAATTTCCGATTTGATTTCCTCGGAAATCACATTGTTTTCGAACAACTGTTTTACGATATCTAACATGTGATTCTCCTTGTTATTTGAGACCTGAAATTATGCGTTTCAGACTCTCTGCTAGGTATTTTTGTGCCTTAGGATCGCCTTGGACTTGTTGTGCTATTTGATAGGCCTGATAACCGCCTGTGTTATTCATTAGGTGTTCATACACTGGTGTAGGATAAGCGCCAGGTGCGCTGGGTTGAGCCACTACATCTACTGTGATGATCTCAAATCCTTGTACTTTACCTTCGCCGTCAACTTCTCCACTACCTCTGGAACTGACGCCTAGTTTCACTCCCGACTCCAGCATGGTCTGAATCAACTGACCCATGGGAGTTGGAAGTATTTTTAGTTTTCCGTAGCCGTTAGGACCATCCATCCACATCTTGGTAATCATATGACTAACACGATCTAGATTGATTTTCAAATCCTGTGGGTGATCAACTTCTCCCAGCACAGAGTAACCACCAGCGATCTGCTCGTTGAGCGTTTTGACAGCCTTGCCAATTTCTTGAGAAGAATAAACACGTTGGTTTGCATTGCGGATGTCTCCTTGAATGCAAATACCGTTTAAATGCAGCGACTTTTTACCGTCGCTGCCTTCTTCGCTCTCCAAGACAATCTTAGCCTGATCGTAACTCAAATGTTCTGCTAGCGTAAGTTTCTTCACCGTCTGATCCTATTATCTACGACCACGGAAAAGGCTCTGCTTGTTGTCAGCGGATTCTTTAGAACCAGCTTTCTCAGCACCATGTCCGGGTTCTTTCTTAGAGAAAGCACTACCAGCTTTACCGCCTGGGACATTGATGTTACCAGCATTTTCTTCTTTTGGGGTCGGTGCAGCTAGGCCACCTTTGGTGCCTTCGCTTTTGCTTTCACCACCAGCTAGGATATTGGCTGCGGTTCCGCCCATGTCATTCTTACCTGCTACGATGGATTTGGTGTTAGCGCCGTTGTCACCACCTTTTGGTGTAGTAACTTTCTCAACGTATTCACGAACTGTTTCAAGATCAAAATCATCTTTCATCTTGTCGTCCATGCCGCCCATGTCATCGCCACCCGTGTCATCGCCACCTTTGAGTTCATCAAATTTGGCCTGTAGTTCATCAACGATGCTGTCTAGATCCTGGAATAGTTCTTCTTCGGACTTTTCTTCCATGTCGTCGTCACCCACTTCTAGATCACCTTCTAGGTCATCTGTAGGGTCACCACCCACCATATCTGGATCTTCGTCATCAGCTTCTATAGCAATGTCTTCAAATTCTTCGTCGACTTTTTCGTCTTCTGCATCATCATCTTTTGCAGCTTCTTCTACATCCTCGTCATCTTCATCTTTTTCTTCTTCTTCAGCGATTTCGCTGTCGATCAAAGATTCGTAGATTTCACGGGATTGCTGTACCACGTACTCGTGAAATAATTCTTCAGCTTTCGCTTGATCGTCGTTTACAAGATGCTCAAGCATCTGTTGCAACAGTTTTTTGTCTGCCATGTTATGTTCTCCTTTGTATGGTCAAGGCTGTAAGTTATTTAACACTAAGATTACAAACCAGGGTTAAATGGTAGTTTTTTGATTGATTTGATCGGAATATATAGTGCCCGGGAACGTTCTGTCAAAATCCGCAAAGGTGATGTGGCTGAGGTTTGACAGTGTTGGGCCTAGTTTATCTGGTATGAAAGCACCGGGATCTGCCACTCTGAAGAATTTCACGTGCCTAAATTCTTTGATGGTTTTTTCAGTTTGGCTCAGCCAATTGCCAAAATAAGTGGCAGAATCTGAGCTTTTTTTATAGTTGTGAGTGTTGGCATACACATTGTTGAATTTGCCATTGTCGCCTTGATAGTCAAAGCCAAATATGTAGATATCTTTGTGACCCTGCGTGGCAGCGAACCATAGAGCAGTGGGTCCTGAGCTCCAACCTTTGTGGGGGGAAAAGAAGTTGATGTTGTGTTTGGTGCTGATACCTTTGTTGGGATTTGTCCAAACCTGATGCTTTTTGTGATAGCCTGCACCTATGATTTCGTTCACCATTTTCACATCCACAGCTATCAAATAGTGCGGAGCATACTCTCTGTATTGCGCATTGCAGCCATAGACTATGCCGAGATCCATTACACTGAGATGATTTAGTTTCAGTCTGCTGGTGCCGTTGCCTATGACGAATGCCGGATTATTCTGCAGGTGCTTCTGCTGGGGTTGCATACATTTGCCTAATAAATCCCAGTTCAGACTCTGATTCTACTTGGTGTGCTTCTGCCTGCAGTCTCAGTTGATTGATCTGCCGTAGGGTCAAACGTATTTTTCTAGTGTCACTTTTCTTCACAACTGATGAATCTCTGCCGGCATCGTATCTACGATCATTGGCAAAGTCGTTGTTTTTTTCGTTAAAATAAAAAAATTCGTTTAGAAGCATAATGTATTTATTATTGAACTGGTGCTTCTGCTGGTGCTGCTTCTGCACCTTCTGCGCCTGCTTCTGCAGCAGCTGCCATATCTACAGGTGCTTCTGCGGTCTGTGCTGCTGCGTCTGCGGCCATTCCGCCAGCTGTGACACCTACATTTCTCAACTGACTCTGTGCATCAAGATCTGGTTTTAATGTCGTTCCGTTTTCTTCTCTCCATAGCATTTCGTTTTCTTTGATTTCTTCTTCTGATAAACCTAGGAACCGTTTCATGGCAAATCTTTTGCTGAGATGTGGGATTGCAATCACTTGACTAAATGTAGCAGCGCGAGCAGTATCAAGTTCTGATTGGCGATAAGCAGCAAAGTTCTGTGGTGAATTGAATTTTAATTCAAATAAACCATTGTCTATGTTGATGCCTTGTGCGTTTAGCCACAGTTTAAATTCTAGATCAAACGTTTCTACGATCATTGATTGTAGGCGTTTACAGTATTCATTGAATCTAAGTTCTTGAATGTAAGCAGTACCAACTTTGCCGTCTGATATAGTGTTTGATTGTTCATCAATTGCAGTGGGCAAATAACTGCTAGGTATTCTTAGAGCACGGAATAGCTTGTTTGTAAAATAACGCAGGTCTGTGATTTCGCCTAGATTAGTACCTCCCGGTAGTGTTTCAACTTTTGATCCACGACCTTCTGCAGTCTGTGGGAAGAAGTAATCTTCATTCACGCTTAATGGATTATATGAAGCGTCTATGACGTTGGCGCCACCGCCTGTTGATGAAGGAATACGGCGCTGTTGGATTTCGTTTTTCACACGCTCAACAAAGCTCATGGCCATGTGTGCCGGCATGTTGCCCACGTCCACATAAAAAATACGTCTTTCTGGAGCACGTTGTATACGATAGATAATGATAGCATCTTCCAGCAATTCTTTCTGCTTATAGACTTTGAACACTGATTCTAGTATTGAATTGCCGAAAGGATAATTGTTGTCCAGTCCTTCGCTCATACTAATGTGTACCACATGTTTGGCATCTATGGTAACTTCATTGGTCTGGTTGCTGAATCTCGTGCCAGGAGGTTGAGCTGCTGCGCCAACCATGCCTCGGCCAAAGCCACCACCTGTGGTATACGAACTAGTGCCGCTGGGTGCTGTGTTTGTGGTACCATGTGGAGTCACAGCCACCATATCCTTGAAGTTGAAGTTGATGTCTCTGATCACATACTGCTCAGGTATTTTGCCTTCGCTTTCGTTGACTATGATCTTAGTGACTTTGGCAGCATCAACAAACAACCACTTTTTGGTTTCTGGATCTCTCACAAAGAAGCAGTCACCATATTTTAGAGCGTTGCGGAAAATACGGAATATACGAGTTTCAAACTGTTGTTGTTTGCTCCATTTCTGCAGACTATCTTTCAACAACTTGACTTCAGTGGCAGTAGGGTTACCTTTGAAAAATGTATTAAACGGTGTGCGATTTTCTTTTTCTTTTTGTGTGCAGAATTCAGTGAGTATGTCCAAGGCAGCATTGACTTCTGAGTCCATGTCCATGGTATCATACTGCATGTAGCGTTCTACTCGATTGGGAGCACCGGCGTAGACATCTGGTAGGAAGCTGGAGTAATTGGCACGAGCCGGACCAGGGCGGCCGCGGCCGCTGATCGGACTCATAGAGCCGCCCGAATTGTCAATTTTCACAGGGGTAAAGTGTCTTTTCCAGCTCATGCTTTATATAAATTTCCGTTTAGGCTCTTAGCAGCTTCGTAGGTAGCATAGGTGTTAGTAGTAGTTTTGGCTGTTAAATCTAATAATTTTACCATATGTGTATTTAACTGCGCCATTAGGGATTCTAAAGATTCTGGTTTTTTCGCACCATCTTCTTTCTTTTTGGCTTCATCTTCATCAGCTTTTTTCTTGGCCGCTGCATCATCTTCCGCTTTCTTTTTGGCAGCTGCTTCATCGGCTGTTTTCTTTGCTGCATCGGCTTCTATTGTTTTTCTTGTAGCGTCTGCACTACTAGATGCAGCAGGCGGAGCAGTGCCGCTGCGTCTTGTAGCGTCTGCACTGCTAGGTGCAGCAGGCGGAACATTGCCGCTGCGTTGTTTAGCCAATGCTTCAGCTTCACTCAAAGCTTTTAGTTTGGATTCAGCAGCTTCAATTTTTTCAGCAGCAGCTTTCTTTTCTGCACCAGTTTTGGCTGCTGCTAGTTCTTTGTCTGCTGCTTCTTTCTCTTTGGTAATTTCTCCTTTCTTGATGCCTATTTCAACTGCTCCACCTTGTTTATCGCTGAACTGTTTTAGAAGTTCTTCTGGGCCGGCCGAGTAGTCTAAGAGTTTTTCCTGGGCCTTTACTGCAGCCTCTTTGGCTTCGGCTTCGCGTTTGGCTGCCGAAGTCAATTGATTGTGTGAAACTTTTTTCTCTTGAAATCTCTTAGCATCTTCTTTTGCCAACTTCTTTTGATTTTCGACATTTTCTTTACTTTGTTTTTTATTATCTTCTCGAGCTTTTCTTTCTTTATCTCTATCTTCTTGTAGTTTTTTCCTTTCTTCTTGACGTGCTTTATATTCCTCTTCTTTGATTCCGGCTAGGCCTCTGGTAAGTTTGCCTATGGCAAATAGAATATCATCAAATAAGCTGTCAAAAAATGTACCCACGTCCTGTAGTATGTCCATAAACGACGAAAACCCGTCTATGATATTTTTGGTAGCTGACCAAGCTAGTTTGAATGCTCCTACCAATAGATGAATCACCGGTGTGAAAATAAAATCAAAAACTTTAATTAATGCTCCAACTGCTATACCTAGATATTGAAAAACCTCTCCAGCAAATGCTCCTGCTTCGATGAGAATATCTCCAAATCCACTAGCACTGTCTGATACTCCAAATATGTTTGTTACCAGTTCTTTAAACGGTTGTATAACTGCTTGTATACCGTTCCAAAGTCCGTCAAACGCTATGATAGCTCCTCGCATACCAGCAGCTAGTATCGGAAATACCGCATTCAACACATCGTCTAGGAATTGCGCAGTGCCTGCTAGACCATCAGCACCAAATTTTTCTCCTAGATAATCCAGTGCAGGTTGCAGCAGTATGCCTATACCATTGGCCACTTTCATTACCACAGATGCGACAATGTTAAATGCAGGAACTAGATACTGATTGGCCAGTCCTACCAGTCCTTGGAATGCCTGTATCAATACATCTAAGATACCACTGTTGGCCAACAACATCTTAAAGTTATTGCTTACTTCTGCAATAGCCTGCTGAAACTCTGACATTTTTTTGTTCATTTTATCAGTTTCAGCAGCAGCTTTTTTCTGTTCTTCAGTGCTTTGTATAAGTGCGTTAGCATTAATCTGCTGAGTAGCAGCAAGTCTATTCACTGTCCCGGAAAGTTCTGCACTAGCAGCGCCTGCACTTTTTATGCTCTGTAGTTGTTTGCCGCCTTCCTGCTTCATGAGATTGTTTAAGGCATTGCGTTCTTCTAGAGTAACTGCTTCACCACGCTGCATTTTTTGATTCATTCTCTGCAGCATGGCTGCGCTCTGAGGCATCATGGCCATGAGCTTTTGATTTTCTTCTGTTGTTGCTGTGCCAGTGGCCATGATGTCTTTGGCAAAATCTTGTAGACCATCTGGAAGTCCTGTTGTGACCGCGAGAAAACTTTTCCTCACCCCTTCACCTAGTCCGGACATAGATGCTTGGAACTGTGCATCTTTGGCCATAGCTGCCATCTGATCTTCTACCTGCTGACGACTTTTGCCTGTGGCTTTGGCCAGCAGATCCAGTTCTTTCATATAGCTTCTAGCACCTTGTGCTAGTTCTGCATTGGATTTTTTGCCTTGCTGACCTTGCAGTTTCATCAAATTACCATAACTGGCCAATCCTTGATTTATTTCTGCTGTAGAAAATCCCAAAGCGTACAAGTCACTACCAGTAGCTCTTAACTGTTTAGAAACTCTAGCAAAATTGGCAGCACCGCCTTCTGTGGTAGTTCCAAATGCTCCCATAGCCTGACTATTTGATTTAATCAATGATCCGAACTCTGCCATGGTCATTCCAGCTTCAGAAGAGGCAGCTGCAAATTTACTGATGCTTCCTCCAAATGTTGCGCCTGACTGTGATACAGATTGATATGATTTAACCACATCATCAGCCGCTGCTGCCACAGCACCAAACACCGGACCAATCAATGGAATGTTTTTAAATATACCAGCTACACCACTAGCACTGCCATCTAGCTGTGATAAAGCCTGTACTGCACCTGTAACAGCTTCGCCCATTCCAATCGTAGCGGCCGTGGCTTTCATTGCGCCACCAGCAAATTTACCTACAACTCCGGTGGCAAATCCTGCAACTATTCCTAGTTTGTTAAATGCTTTCCCTACAACAGCTCCAGCTAGTCCTAACGGGCCCATCCCTCCACCACCTGCTCCCCCTCCACCACCTGCTCCCCCTCCACCACCTGCTCCCCTTCCACCACCTGCTCCTCCGCCACCGCCACCACGCATAGCGGCCAGCAGTTCTCTCAGCGTGGCTTCAGAAGCTGCTCCTTGAGCTTCTACGTTGCCGACTCCGGGGATGTTAATGAATACACCTGCCATGACTTATTTTTTTCCTGGTAAAATGCGCATATAAATACTTGTGAGCATTATATATTTACCGGAGATAAAATGAACCAAAATCAACCTAAAAAGAATCCTTTAGCCAGCTTTTACAGGCAGCCAAAGATCTATGTGCAACTACCGTCCAAAGGAGAATTTTATCCTCCAGGAAGTCTAGATGTCAGCGAAAATGGTCAATATCCAGTGTATGCCATGACTGCCAAAGATGAACTTTTGTTCAAAACTCCCGATGCCTTGCTCAACGGTACCAGCACAGTTGAATTGATTAAAAGTTGTATTCCTGCAATTATAAATCCTTGGGTAATGCCAAATTTAGATCTAGACTTTGCACTGATAGCTATTCGCATAGCTACGTACGGTAACAAAATGGAAGTTGGCACTAACTGTCCTCACTGCAATGCTGAAAACAGCTACGACATGGATCTCACTGCATGGTTTGATGTTTTTAACAATTTCACCTATGAAAAAGAGATTGCTATTGATCCGTTAACTGTGCATGTTAGACCTTATACCTATAAAGAAGTTACTAAAACTGCGCTAAAGTCCATGGAACAACAGCGTATCTTTCAAGTTATCAATGATGATGCTCTCAGCGATGAACAGAAACTAGAAAAGTTTGGTGCTAGTTTTTTGAAGCTCACAGAACTTACTGTTGATATCATCGCAGATTGTATTACTGCTATAGATACGCCCGACGGATCTGTATCAGACAAGGGTATGATCAAAGATTTTATCGCTAATTGTTCCAAAGATATTTTTCAACGCATACAGAATCATGTGGTACAGATGAAAGAACGTATTGAATTCAAGGCACAAAATGTAACCTGTGGAGAATGTAACGAACAGTTTAATCTGCCAGTTACTATGGATCAATCAAATTTTTTCGCCGTAAAATCTTAACTCTGTCCTTGCCAGAGATTTTACGAGAAAGTGAATTACTAGACAAAGAAGGCAAGGCACTGAAAAAAGACTGCATGAAATTGTGTTGGTATATGCGAGGACTCAGTTATACTGAAGTCATGCACATGAGTTGGGAAGAACGAGAAATTATTGGAGAGATTGTTGCAGAAAATCTCGAGACAACCAAAAAATCAGGATTGCCGTTTTTCTAGAGTGAGTTTCTGTATATCTTTAGACTGCGTAGGTCTGTAAATTCTAGTGTAGAGCCGCGCTGTATTTTATCTAAGGTCATTTGTAATTGCGAATCATCAACTTGATTTCGCAGTTTCATAATATGCTGTAGGTCTTCTCGTGATGCAGATTCACCTTTAATAACCTTATCTAGTATTAGTTTAGTTTTTTCAATATTCAAAATGCTGTTGGTTGCAGTTTTTTTAGGAGCAGGTGATGCTGATTGATCAGTCTTAGATTTTTTATCAGGCTGTTTATATGGAACACCCGCAAGAGTTTTTCCTAGTTTGATAGTTTTATCAACTGCTGATACAGCAGAATCGGGAACTTCTTTGGCTAAGTGTCCCGCCAGTGATAAGGGATTACGACCCAAATTCCGATATTTTTCAAAATCACCTTCTGCCTCAATGACTATTTCAGGAATTTTCATTTTACAAACACGCTGGCAGTACCATTATTAAGTGCAGATTCAAACATCCTGCGCTTGTGTACTTCCAGCTTCTGCGCAAATATTTCATTTAGACTCTTACCGTGATGCACTAGGCTAGCAGTGACTGCGGCTGGTTGTTTGGCCGCTGCTCTAGCTGCTCGTTTTTTCACTGCTCCGGGTGTCTGACTGAGTTGACCTGCTACCTTGCCGCCACCTTGCGCTCTGCCTGCGGGCTTGGCCAACTGTTGGGCCACATTGGCAAATGCACCCTGTCCTGCGGGCGCCGGAGTTGTTGGTGCCGCGTCTGCTGCAGGCGCTGCTGCAGGTTCAGCAAGATTCGGATTGCCAGGTTTAGCTGTATTTGAGGCACTAACTGGTGCATTGGCCATTGTATTTGGAGGTTTTCCACCTGCTAACTGCTGTGCCATCTGTCCAAAAGCTGCTGCGCCTGCTGCAGGTTTAGCTGCTGGTTTCGCTGGTGACTGTTGAATGCTTTTCTGTAGGAGATTTAGTATGCGTGTCTTACCTTGTTTATCGAGTTTATTAATGTTGGCTTTGACCTGTGCGTATACAGTTTCTCCAGCTTTGGTTGCGGTTTGTTTGTCTGTGACAGCGTCTGTTTTAGCTAGAGCTGTTGCGGCTTGTCCTGTCTGAGGTTTAGCGGCCGCTGTGCCTTTAGGTCCTTGTGCATTAATATCTTGTGCGGTTGGTGGAGGCTCTGCTGCCGCTGCTGGTGCTGCTGCCGCTGCCGCTGCTGGTGCTGCTGCCGTTGCTCCGCCTGCTGGTGCTGCTGCCGCAGTGTATCCAGGAGCTCCTGCGTTGGGGTCTGGGTCATCTCCTACAATAGCTTTACCAGTTTGGAATCCTTTTTTCAATGCTCGACCAGCACCGACTACTCCGCCTGCTACAGCTCCGACACCTTTGGCAACGCCTCCTACGGCTTTGCCTATGCCACGACCTACAGCTCCTAGGGCTGATCCAATAGGACCTTCATCAAGTTGCGCTAACTGCGATTCGGTAAGTATTTCTGTTATTCTCATTTTATGCTGTTCCTAGTTGTTGCTGCAGATATTTCATGATTTCTTTTTTCTGTTTAGTATTTAACTGATCTATCAGTTTATCTAAATCTGCGTCACTCATCGCTGCCGTATCAGCAGCGCCTGTGGGCAGTTTCATGTCTGTGTAAACTTTGTCTATGGTTCCAGCATCGATACCGCCATAGTTGAGTAAAAATTTCTTTAGTTCTTCTGAATCTGTAGGCGAACCTTCCAGTTTCCATGCAGCCATTAACTTGGCAGATGTTACTCGTTCAGTGGCCTGCTTGCCAGCCCATTCAGCACCCTTAGCAACTGCACCAGCAACTTTGCCCGCAGCACCTTTGACCTTGTCTAGAAATCCTGCTTCTGTGAGCACACGATCAAACAGCATATAGACCTGACCTTCGCTGAGTGGACGGGTCTGCGTATAATAACTTTCTTTCTGATCTTTGCCAACATTTTTAGCATCACCTGCAGCGGCCACAGCACCTTGGCTCAGAGCCTGTCCAGCCTGTGCCATGCCTTTGATCCATTGCATTAGTCCGTCGTTGGCCAGTTGATCGGATCTGGCATTTGCCATGATGTCTTTGATAGCTGATTTGTAGTCAGCGGATCTTATTTCCTGTGCGATCTTTGCCAATGTGTCATAGCCACCAGATTGACCATCTCTGATCATACGCATGGCTTCTTCTATGGCTGCTTTCTCTTGAGGAAATACCACTACATTAAATCCCTGTGTGGTCTGTTTCCATTCCATGCCAGGACCGGACAATGTTTTGGTTGCACCCCAAGATACCTGTTCTAGTCCCGACTCTTCAGGACCAAATGGTATGGCATCTGCTCGCATGCCGGCCACAAACTTGCCTAATACTTCAAAGGCCTTGCCTGATAGATAGCCCAATGCCGCTGTCTTGATGCCTTTGCCTACGGCAGTGCTTAGTTTTTCACCTTTGATCAATTCTGCAGAACCACGCAGAACCTGACCAGCTATGGCACCACCTACAGGACCACCTGCCAGAGAAGCCAAGGCAGTTAACACACCAATGATAGCTGCACTCTTACCAGGATTTTCTTTCATCCATGTGCCTAGACCTGTTAGCTGCTGATCTAGTGCAGGAAACTTTTCTCCAACCTTGGCTTTGAGCTGCTCGAACTTTTGATCAGCCATCTTAACAGGAGCTGTATCCTGTACCCATTTGCCCACGTTGTTGATGATTTCGTTGGCCTGTTTAGCTACATCAACACCTTTGCCTGCTAGGGTTCTGCTGCTGCCACTTTCTATGTTAGATTTTTCAATCTGTTGGAATATGCCTTTGATCTGATCTGCACTAAGGCTAGCTTCGATCAAAGGCAAAAATTCATTATAGATACCTTGTACTATTTTAGACTGTTCCGGACTGAGTCCTTCACAGCTTTCTTTTAATATTGATCTACTGTTTTGGAGATGTTGTTCCAGTAATAGTATAGGATCTGATAGTGTTGTTAAACGCATTTAGTCATCTCAATGATTTATAGTTATTTATTTGTATAAAGAGCTAAAGCTCTTTTGCGATTTCGCTTACGCTCATCGCTTTTCTTTCTTTTTAATTTTTGCTAGATGCAAAAATTTTTTGCGCGAAGCGCAAAGTTAGCATTATCCAGATTGTTCAGCCACACTTCGCCCGTTGCCGGGCGATGATAGTACATTATCCGAGTTGACAAGCACACAATAGCGTTATGGCATTACAGAGGCGGTCATCCGGTACCTCGAGCCACGTCTTCATATGACGGCGGTTTACTAAAATACGCTAACACTTTAGTAAACGTAGGGTTTTTCTCCCTTCCTTTTACCCTTACAATACTTTTCAAACAACTAAATCGCAGGTTTTAAGCGATCCTCATCCATAAATGGGTAGTAGTTGAGTACCACTGCGGCATGGAATTCCGTCCCTGCGACCACGATTGACCAGGTTTAGAGCGCACGAATTTAGGCCTGCGCTAGCCAAAAACCGCTGTTATTTTGCCTTTTTATGTTCTTCGATACGCTGTCTAAGCGTGTTTGAGCCGCCAACTCTGACGTTTATAATGCCATTATAATAGTCATCTGACTCTAAAACTCTGCGTTCAAACTGCTCTCTAGCCTCTAGATATGACATCTCTGCCTTAGATTTACAAAGATAAAGTATTTCTCTCGTGAAATTATTCGGACCTAATGCTTGGACATCTGCTTGTAACCTATCAGATGAACCCCAATATTCGCGCCAATCGCTTTCTACTGTGCTTCTGCGTTTAAGTCGTTTGCCTTTGAGTGGTGGTTTGGTGCGTTTGAACTGTGCAAGTTTCTTGCCTATGTACTTCTGCCCGGTCTGTAGATTGGTGATGAGATAAACAAAGCCAATATAGCCTTCTGGTATTTCGTCTACTAGTTGATTTTGATACGTCCACAGCACTCACTTAGTTATGTTGAGCGGTTTGCCTCTCATGCCTTTTCTGGCTTTTCGCCGTTCTTCTCTTTTTTCTTGTATTTCTTTTCGTCTTGTACTTGCCTCATTGCGTATTTCTGATAGCCAATATCGTGCCTTAATGCCTGCTTCGTCTGAATGTTTATATTCAAACCGTTCTTGCCACTTAAAGTATTCTTGGAACGCTTTAATCATGCGATCATGACTGTCTGTGCTCATGATACTATTTCGATATCTGTTGAATAACTAGTGAACCCTCCCTCTTTGATCACTTTCAACACATGATTCACACGACTGGTTAGATCATCTCTGTGCGAAATTAAGAATACATTCTTGTCACGCTCGCGGGTCATCTTTTTCAACACAGCGATACTGGATTCTACTCCTGAAGCATCCATGCCTGAATCCACTAATTCGTCAATGAATAACAGATTGATGCCGTGATAGAGATTCTCCCATACATCACGGAAAGCCCAACTCAGAGAAAGTATCAATCTATTGCGTTCCCCGCGGCTCAGATTGTCAAAATCTAGATCCTGGCCCAGTTGGGTGATGATCACAGTGAGATCATTTTGGAATTCCACGGTGTGTGGTAGTCCGATCTTGTCCAGATAGTAGGTAAGGCGTTGATTGAGGAATGCGAGATTCTGATCAATGATGCGTTTGCGTACAAAACTATCTTTGTTTGTGAGCAATTTGTACAGAAACTCCTGATGGTCTTTGACACGCACTAGTTCGTTCATGTAGTTCCAATCGATCTCTTGTACCGCAGTGGCTTTGAGCTCGATGATCTGTTCATCATAGGGATTTTCATCTGCGGCCTTAATCTCGAGATCTTTTTCTAAACTGGTTAATGTGTTCTTGTGATTTAACGCCTCTTCCAAGGTATCATACTGCACTGTTGGACAATCGCCTAGTGCACCAAGATCTACTAGTGCTGATTCATAGGCAGAGATGTTCGCAGTCTGTAGATCATATTCTGCACAGGCAGCGGCATGATCTTTGCGTTTTGCAGCCATAACTTCGTCGTGCTTGGCATCATGAAATTCTTGACCACAGGCATGACAGAGATGCCGTTCTAGAGTAGCGATTTCTGCTGCTAATCGATCACGCAGTTTTTCTTCTCTGCTTTGATCTAGCCTAGCACGATTCAATTGAGCAGTGACTTCGTTGATGTCTTTGCGCAGTTGATTATACACAGCCAGAGCCTTGTGTGCAGCCACTTCTTGTTCGATGTCGATGTGACTTAGATGATCGATGCTCTTGAGAATATTTTCGAGATTTTTTTCCTTGGCTTCTTCCCACATGTTCTGCTTACGCTCTAGGGCAGTGATGCTCTGCTGTATGCGCTCGTTGCTGGCTTTAACAGTTTCTACACGAGTAGTTTCAGTGCTGATACTGTCTTTGGTCAGCTTGATCTGTTCCTTGAGAGCATCTGCTTTTTCACTTAACAATGTGATACCTAACAACTGTTCGATGATAGCACGTTGTTCTGCTGCCTTCTGCGCCAAGAACGGTTCTGTGTAGGTGTTTAGAGCCACTAGATGCTTGAACATGTCGTGGCTCATGCAGAATCGTTCTTCGATGCTTTTCTGTGTTTCTCTGCTGTCACCTTGCGATTCGTCTAGATCTGTGAGCTGCTGTTCTTCACCATTGACACTGAATTTCAGTATGTTGGGTTTGCGACCCCGTTCGATGTGATATTCAACACCGTCTACATCAAAGGTCACAGTGACCAGCATGCCCTTGCCGTTGATCTTATTGATTAGATTATCACGTTTGATATTGGTCAAGGCCTGTCCGTAGATGCCGTAGCTGAGACCATTGATGATAGTGGTTTTGCCTGTGCCATTTCTTGCACCAGAGTCGTCACCTCCTAGATCTAAGTTTTCACCTAAGACCAGTGTGAGCTGTCCGCGATCAAAGTCGATGGCTTGAGTCTGTGCGCCCACACTCATGAAGTTACGCACAGTTAGATTCTTGATTTTAATCATAGGTCGTTGTATATCTCCAACAGCAGGCTCTTGTCAAAGGTATCGCTGTCAATGGCATTGATCTGATTCATCACTATGGTATCTACACTTTCAAAATTGATGTCGATTGGTGCAGAAGTAGCGTCTACTTCTACCTTTTCAGGTATCAGCATCAGTTCTCTGAGATCATATTCAGGCATGAACTTTTCTTTGATAAAGTTAGCTTCTTCGAATGTGATAGGTAAATCAATGGTCACGCGACAGTGCATCTTAGGCCGCAGCAGTTTTTCTGGGGTGTCGATGATCTGACTCAGCTTGAACAATCTGTAGGTAGGCTGATCGGGCCAGGTCTTATACACAGGAGCCTTGCCCCACTCGAGGATCATCATTCCTCGCTCATCATCTCCGGCGTCCGCATAGTTGTGCGGAAAAGCATTGCCTATGTAAGTGATATTGCGTCCAGTCTGCCGTTTATGGAAGTGCCCGGAGAACACACATTCCTGATTCTGGAAGTGTGTGCTCTGTAATTGTCCGTGATCGGGCATCTGCACCATGGCGTTCATGTAGAAGCTGGGCAATTCTAAGTGACCGAATATGTAACGGCTCTTGATCTTAGGCACAGCCTGCCATTCATCCCCTACCAGCCAAGGCATGATAGTGACATCGCCGTCTGTGAATGTATCTTTGATAGGAACGATGTTAGGAAACAGGCGCATAAACTCTATGGAGTTGATCTCACGCTTGTCTTTGTAGAACAGATCGTGATTGCCTAAGATGAAATACACGGTGTCGAAACTCTTGCTCAAGCGTTCTAAGTTTGACACGGTGTAGTTCATCGTGGAGACATCTGTGGTCGAACGATTGTTATGCCAATCACCTAAAAACACACAACTTTCACAATTTTCTTTTTTTGCCTCTTCGCAGAACCACTTGACGAATTCTTCGCAATCGGTATTATGGGTTCGGCTACCACTCTTGAGACCAAAATGTATGTCTGTGAAACAGGCTACCTTTTTGAATAGATTCATAGATATATTGTACGACCTTTGCGATTAGAGATCAATCCCAATCGCCGCCGTCTGAGACTGGCCCGGAGGATATCACAGGGCCGCTGCCGCTGTTCTGTCTGGTCCATGAAGGATTCATGCCGTTCATTTCAAGAATGTCGTCTCGAATGTTTTGGTTGCGTTTTTCAATGTTGATGATTCGCACGAATGAATTAGTAACAGCAGCGGTATAATAAGCGAAAGGATTATCGGATTTGGATTCATCGAACTGTAGTCCTATCTGAGTGAGTTGTAAGATGGCCTGCCCACGCATTTCGTCATTGTAGGTATAGCCTCGAACGTTGCCTCTGGTAGCATAGCGTTCACAGAGCTTGATAAACATGCGAGCGAGATCGTTGGTCATCTGACCGTGATCCTTAGAGAATTCACCGTGCTCGAGATCACCTTTCCAGTGGCTCTTGCCAACACAACTGATATTACCTTTGTCATCGAACTTCCAATGTTGGAATGGAGGAAAATTAACTTTGTCATGACTGTCCGCGGTGTTCTTCAACGTCTTTTTGCGACCCGGAGCCAACGGTATATGTTCAAAGGTCATCACACGGAATATGAGATCTTCCTTGCGCATCTTTTTGTAATCTACTTCAAATTCTTTAGCAGGTAGTTTTTTACCTCCGGTTATTACCGCTGCTTCGTGTGCCTGTTTGCTGAGTCTAGCTGCACAATTTCTTTTAGCCTCTGCTATGGTTCTTATGTTGATTTTAGCTAGATTAGGTACTATGAGATCATAGAATCCATATTCTGGTTTGAGGTAGCTGCAATAGGTATTTTTACTAAGGTGTATTTCTTTCAGTAGGTCTTTGTTGGTCAAATACTTGATCTTGGGCACTGTCATTGATTATATGTCTCCGTGGTTAGTAATATAATAGCATATTTTCCTAATAATAAATAGTCTATAACAAGGAAATCTGTTCAAAATGGCGAGAAAAACCTATCCTGAAACCCCTGCAGAAGAAGCCGCAAGAATAAATGCTGCCAGCGGTGATCCCGAGGGCATCACTGCAGAGCAAGTGGCCAACAACCGCAAGCTAAATGAATCATTGACCGCATCATTTGGATTTGGCAACAGTTCTAGTGGTCCCCCGGTTAACCCTTTCGCAAGTCTAGTAGCAGGGGTTTCTTCTAGAATACAACAAACCCAGGAAGCTGACGCGGCCCAATTACCTGGAAATTTTGCACAGGCCAAAGCTGAATTAGACGACAAGATTTCTAAAGCATCTGGAGAGATAGGATCGGGCCTTAACGGATTTACCGGTAATGTAAAACAAGGAATCTCCCAGTTGCAGGCATCTTTAGGTGCCTCGGGTGCTGAAACAGGGCTTGGAGGATTCGCTGATGCTGCTAAAAGTAAATTTAGTGGTGCAATAGGTTCATTGCAATCAGTGGCAGGCTCAACCAGTAACATTGCGGCAGATATCTCCGGTACTATAAACAAATTAACAGGCGGCAGCCTTGCTGGGGGTCTGCTGAAAGCTGCAGGACAAATTAGTGCAGCTGCCGGTATGCTTAACAATATACTTAGCTTAAAGAGAGGAGCCAATCTTCCAAAGGGAGCGGATGTGTTTAGTAAAAACGGAGAACCAATAAAATTAAATGTTTCTTCGAAAAATGATTGGCGTGTAAGAATAGATTGTCAATGGAATATTTTTGATAGTCCTATATTTGAAAGATTGAAACTCACAGGCGGAGTGGTATGGCCATACCTACCTAGTATCACAGTGGCCACCAAGGCGGAGTATACACCAATTAATACAACACACAATAACTACACCAACTATGCCTATAAAGGCAGCATGGTAGATGACATACAGATCTCTGGAGAGTTTTCGTGCGAAACAGCCAGCGATGCGGCATATTGGATAGCTGCTACTACCTTTTTCAAAACAGCAACTAAAATGTTTTTCGGTCAAGGAGAACTAGCTGGTAATCCTCCGATTATTTGTATCCTCAAAGGCTATGGAGCCAGTGTGTTTAACAATACACCAGTGATTATAAAAAGTTTTTCAGTAGACCTCAAGGATGATGTTAATTATGTTAAATGTGAGGAATTTGGATCTACTACATGGGTACCGGTCCTCAGCACAATTTCAGTGACAGTATCGCCAGTATATACCAGAGCTAGAATGCGTAAATTCAGTCTCCAAGATTATTCACGTGGTAGTCTTGCAGGAGAAAAAGGTCGAGTAGGATATATCTAATGGCAAAATATTCTAAAGCAAGTCCGTGGGCCAACACTCAACAAAATAATTTTTATCTGGAACTGTTAGATATTCGTCCGGTGCCTTCTGAAGCAGACGATGTTAGATATGTGATTGAAAATCAATATCGTAACAGACCGGATTTATTAGCCTATGATCTTTATGGAGATCCTAAATTATGGTGGGTATTTGTGCAAAGAAATATGTCAGTGATAAAAGATCCTATCTATGATTTCAGACCAGGCACAGCCATATATCTGCCTAAGAAAAGTAATCTATCAAAGTTTCTAGGAGTGTGATATGGCTTTAAGAGAACTAGGAAGAATTTTAGAAATTAAAAAACCAGACGGAACTTCTGTAATCCCGTTTGATACTGCTGCTGGCTTTAATATAAATTCAGTGTTTCGCTCCACAGAAAATTTGATTGCGAGAGCAACCAATCCTATTCAGGACGGTAAAAGCAGTATAGCAGCCGATCCAAAAAAATTATCTTCAGCTGCAACAAAAAATTTACCATCTTTAACTCCTAATCCTATGGAAGAGTTTGCCACCAGCACCATATTATGGACGCTGGCCGCATTGACTCCTCAGCAGTTTAATGATCCAGCATCATATAGAAATAGTACCAGTGAACTGAAAAATATTGTGTTTAGTTCCGGTGGAAGATTTGATGACCAACGTGTGAACACTGCATTCGGAGCTCCGGAATATTTTATTAATAATTTTGTTATGAACAGCATTATCGGAGCCAATGAAAAAACTGGAAACAGTAATGCCATAAAATTTAGTTTTGAAATTATAGAACCTCAATCTATGGGACTGTTGTTACAGAGCATGCAGAATGCTGCAATAAAGGCTGGATATCTCAGTTACCTTGACAACTGTCCGTATGTTCTAAGAATGGATATCAAAGGGTTCGACGAACTGGGAGTACCTATAAGTTCAATCAGACCAAAATTCTTTGTGATGAAGTTGGTTTCTATGAAATTTACAGTTACTGAAGCGGGTTCTAACTATAAAGTAGAAGGCATTCCATATAATCATCAGGCATTTTCAGATGCTATTAATACAACCTATAACGATTTAAAAATAGCCGGAGATATTAAAGGACAAGGTGTAGTAGCTGAAGTTTTACAGACCAGTCCAGACGGGTTGACAGCGGTATTAAATCGTAACGAACAAAAATTAAAAGAAACAGAGCGTATTGCTTATCCTGATAGATATGTTATACAATTTCCTCAAACCAGTAGCACTTGGTATTCTTCTGCAGGAAAAAAAGAAAAGAGAAATTCAGCTACAGTAGATCCTGTCGAAGAAGAAAACGAGGGAGACATTGAGTTGTTTGATTCTGGAGTTAGTGTAGAAGCAGATGTGTCAAACTTGCCGATTAATGAAATAGGAAGGTCTAGTCTCGGCTTCGATCAATTGAGAGGCGGCGCCAATATTTTTAAACGAGCTGGAGACAGTATAGATGAAAAAACAGGACTAGTGAAAAGAGATGGGATGACTATAGATCCTAAGCAACGAGCTTTTCAATTTGGGCAGGGACAGTCACTGACTTCTATTATTAATCAGATAGTGTTGAGTTCTAAATATGCATTTAATGCCATTAACGAAAAAACTACTCCAGAAGGATATATCAAATGGTTTAAACTAGATGCACAGATAGAACTTTTAGAATATGATCCGTTAATAGGAGATTACGCTAAAAAAATTACTTATAGAGTAGTGCCCTACTTTATACATCAATCTATATTTGCTAATCCTAGTTCTGCACCTGTGGGATATCATGAATTAATGAAATCGGTAGTGAAAGAATATCAATATATCTACACCGGTCAAAATGTTGATGTAACGCGATTCGATATAGAAATTAACAATTTATTTTACACAGGGGCTAATCCCTCGGCGGAAAAGAGCGGATCAAAAACTGCTAATCAAGACCAGAAACCAGCGGAAAGAACCAATGCAAACACAGGCACAGGGCAGGGTAGTGCGCTATCTTCACAGGCAGCACAATTAGGTAGAGCTAGACCTAAACGAGATCCTAAATTGTTAAAGGGTTACAAGGGCGGTAATTCAGATAAGACAGTAGAACAGAACATAGCAGAAACTTTTCAACAGGCCTTTCTCAGCGGTAACAGTGCCGATTTAGTTACCGTAAATCTCGAAATACTCGGAGATCCTTACTGGCTTGTAGACAGCGGAATAGCTAATTATTTTTCAGACGCTCCATCACCTAACAGCCAAATTACCAACGACGGAACCATGAACTATGAAAGTGGCAATGTTTACATCTATCTAACATTTCGAACTCCCACCGATATTAATGAAACAACTGGATTGTATGATTTTTCACAGGCCGGTAAAGAAAGTCCGTTCGGCGGCATATACCGAGTCGTGATGTGTGAAAACACTTTTTCTGATGGACAATGGAAACAAAAACTCAAATGTATTAGGATGCCAGGCCCCCAAGGACCAGAAGTAACTGATGAAGACCGGTCGGGCACAGTAACTCCTACCGATGCTGGGGCTATTGACATTAAAGAACAGGAAGCTCCAAGTACTAGCCCTATAGATGATGGGGACCCCACTACACAACTAGCTTCTAACACCAGTTCAACATCAACAGAAAGCACAGTATCGACTAGAACAACTTCTAATCAAGCACCGACTAGAACAGGTTTTAGATATTATAGAGATTTAGGACAAGGATAACACATGGCAGAATTAGGTCGTCCCTCAGCTGAAGGAGAAGGAAAGTCAGGAGGTCTCACCCAAGGTATATATCTTGCAAGGGTGATCAGTCATCTTGATCCAACTTTCATGGGATCGTTGGAAGTGACATTACTTAAAGATCAAGGTAATGACCCTGGAGATGACAGTCAATTACATATAGTAAAATATGCTCCTCCCTTCTTTGGTTACACAGGGTTTGAATATATGGGCAAGAATGATGGTACTAGTTCTACCATCGATGGATTCAATGACACACAGAAGAGCTACGGCATGTGGTTCGTGCCTCCAGATGTCGGTGTTAACGTGTTAGTGCTTTTTGTGGATGGCGATCCTGGACAGGGCTATTGGTTTGCGTGTGTTCCTGGCCGTTATATTAATAACATGGTTCCGGCTATTGCAGGATCTAAAATAAATGCATTAGATGCAGAAGATAAAGCTAGGTACGGTAACACTAAACAGCCATTACCTGTAGCAGAAATAAACAAACGTATCAACGGTGAGAAGCAAGAAATAGATCCAGAAAAAATTCCTAGAGTTGTACATCCTATTGCCGATAGATTTTTAGAGCAAGGGTTACTAGAAGATGATGTTCGTGGAACAAGTTCGTCATCACCTAGAAGAGAACTACCGGGTATGGTGTTTGGTATCTCAACTCCTGGTCCAGTAGATCGCAGAACTAATGCTAAAAAAGCAGTGATAGGAAAAAAAGACAGCAAGTCTGCACCACTACCTATCAGCAGATTAGGTGGCACACAGCTAGTCATGGACGACGGCGACGATCGTTATCACAGAGAAAAAACAGCCGCAGAAGGACCTGTGAAATATGTTGACCTTTTAGATCCAGAAGTTCAGCGTAGAATTTCACAGGGAGAAGCCACAGTTCCTTACAATGAATATTTCAGAGTCAGAACTAGAACTGGTCATCAGATACTGCTGCACAATTCAGAAGATCTAATCTACATAGGCAATGCTAGAGGCACTGCCTGGATTGAAATGACCAGCAATGGTAAGATAGATATCTATGCACAAGACAGTGTCAGCATACACACAGCTACTGATCTTAACATACGTGCCGACAGAGACATCAATTTTGAAGCTGGCCGCAACATGAATTTTAGAACAGAATCAGGCAAATGGCATGCAGAAATTGCCACCGACATGGAGTTCCTGATCAACAACGATGCCAAGCTCACCGTGGGGGCTAACTGTGATATTCTAGTAGGAGCCAAACTAAAGATATCAGCCAACAACGACATGGATATTGCTACCAACACAGAACTTAAGGTGTCGGCTACTGGTGATATTAGTGTAGGGTCTGCGTCAGAGTTAAAGATGAACGGCACAAAAATTAATCTCAATGGACCTAACAATTCGGAAACTGCCGAGGTAGCAGACTTTGTAAGACCTTATGATCTCAGAGATAACGTAGCAACCAGCACCACCGCAGGCTGGGACAAGAGATATCAATCAGGAATAGTTCAGAGTTTTATGAAAAGAATTCCTATGCACGAACCCTGGCCTTTGCATGAACATCTGGCTCCTGCGCAACTAACTCCTGATAACACAGATAGGGACGCATAATATGGCAAATAAACTTTATAATCAAAAAACAGTAGCTAATAATACCGCTGTTACAACAGAAAAAAATCTGGGAGTTTTTTTGTACAAGGGATTTAGTAGTCAACAGAGTTCAAAAAATTACAAACTCTATGATATTGATTTAGTCAAGCAGGATTTGATTAATCATTTCTATATCCGTAAAGGAGAAAAATTAGAAAATCCAGATTTTGGCACAGTGATATGGGATATGCTTTTTGAAAATTTCACAGAAGATGTCAAGCAGATTATCGCCAAAGATGTTGAAGCCATAATAAATTACGATCCAAGGATCTCAGTGAACACTGTGACTATAGACAGCACGGATCAAGGAATTCGCATACAGGCTGACATAGTGTACATTCCTTTCAACGTCAATGAACGCATGTCTTTTGATTTTGATAAAACTAATAATATCATAATATGACCACTTTATTTTATAATAAATATTGGCATAGGGACTCGAAATGACCACTACAAGTAGACAAAATAATCTAATTCTAAACCAAGACTGGACTAGAATCTATCAGACATTTAGAAACGCTGATTTCAAAAGTTATGACTTCGAAAATCTACGCAGGGTTATAATCACTTATCTGCGAGAAAATTATCCAGAAGATTTCAACGACTATATTGAGTCATCTGAATATCTAGCACTAATTGATGCCGTGGCATTTTTAGGCCAGAGTCTAGCATTTCGCATTGATTTGGCCAGCAGAGAGAATTTTATCGAACTAGCTGAGACCAAAGAAAGCGTGTTGCGAATTGCTCGAATGCTTAGTTATAACGCCAAGAGAAACGTTGCTGCTAAAGGACTGTTAAAATTTACTTCGGTGACTACTACAGAAGATATTGTAGACAGTAACGGACGTAATCTCGCACAACAGATAGTCAGCTGGAATGATCCAACAAACACCAATTGGCTTGAGCAATTTATTTTAGTTTTAAATTCAGCAATGGCCGACAACACAGAATTTGGTCGCAGCCAGGGTTCAGCGACCATACAAGGTATACCTACAGAACAATATAGATTTAGAACTACCAGCACAGATGTGCCAATCTATTCTTTCAGCAAGACTGTAGCTGCTAGAGGCATGCTGTTTGAATTAGTTTCCACCGCATTTAAGAACAGTGAAAATATCTATGAAGAACCTCCGGTGCCTGGCAATCAATTAGGATTTGTATATAGAAATGATGGCACAGGACCTGCTAGTCCCAACACCGGATTTTTCCTGATGTTCAAACAGGGCACACTAGCCCTAGCTGATTTTGGTATAGGGGTGCCAACTCCTAACGAAAAAATCGCTATCGATACAGCCGACATTAACAACGATGATGTGTGGTTATTTTCATTAAACAGTGCAGGAGCACAATTAGAGGAGTGGACTAAAGTTAGTACGCTGGTAGGTAACAATATTGCCTATAATAGCGTAGAACAAAACATTAGAAACATATATGCGGTTAATACTAAAGAAAATGATACCGTTGATCTAGTTTTTGCTGACGGAGTATATGGTAATCTACCACAAGGTTCTTTCAGAGTGTTTTATAGAACTAGTAACGGATTATCTTACACCATCAGTCCCAACGAACTTAGAGGAATTAATATTAGTATTAGTTATTTTAATAAATCAGGAGTAGAGCATACCTTAACAGTAGGACTGGCTCTTCAGTCTACAGTAGCGAACTCAGCTGCAACTGAAAGTATAGATTCGGTGAGAACCAATGCTCCTGCAGTTTATTACACGCAGAATCGTATGATTACTGCCGAAGATTATAATCTTGCACCGTTAAGTAGCAGCCAAAATATAGTCAAGATTAAATCCATTAACAGAACATCTAGCGGTATTAGTAGAAATTTTGATATCATTGATGCATCTGGAAAATATTCAAGTATCAATGTGTTTTGTGATGATGGATATATCTATAAACAAGAAAGTGAAGAAACTCTTGGATTTAGATTCAACAATAGAGTCGATGTAATTAATTTTCTTCGGCAAAATGTAGAACCAAAATTTACAGACGCAGATGTTTATAATTTTTATTTTACAAAATTTGATCGTATTCTTTTCACAGATAATAACACGGTATGGCAAAGCATTACTTCTACAACCCCTACCGGCTATTTCAAGAATGTGGTGGATAACTCACTGTTAAAAGTAGGTACGTATTCTACTTCTAGTTTGAAATATCTGCTCAGCGGAGCATTAATTAAATTTACAGCACCTGCCGGACTAGCATTTAAAAAAGGTACATTAGTAGCTATCAATGCTCAAGATCCAGAGCAACGTGATAGGCTTTGGACTAAAGTAGTGTCTGTGGTAGGCGACGGAACTAATGCTGGTAGAGGTGTGCTGACCAACGGACTAGGGGCGGTAACATTTAGTGACGCTGTGCCTACAGGTGCAGTGGCAAATCGCATTGTGCCTCGATTTATTAATGATTTAGATGCTGCGTTAGAAACAGAAATAGTTAATCAATGCTCTCAGAATTTAAATTTTGGATTGAGATATGAATCGGTTTCGTCGACCTGGAAGATTGTTACCGCTACTAATATTAACTTAATCAGCGATTTTAGTCTAGGAAAATCAGGAGACGTAACTAACACAAATGCAGATAGTTCATGGTTAGTAGCCTTTGTTAAAGAAGCCGATAGATATGTAGTTAGAATAAGACGACTTAGTTATGTTTTTGGCAGCGTTATGCAGAATCGTTTTTATTTTGATACCAACGAAAAACGTTATAATGACCAATTAGGTGCTGTGGTAAAAGATCAGGTCAAGGTACTTGGGATCAATACCGACAGCGGGTTTATCACAGAATTACGGCAAGACGTGCCCTTTGAAATCAGCGACACTATTAAATTTGATGATGGATATGAAAGCACTACGGAAATAAAATTAAGTTTTCAAGACAGTGACGACGACGGAGTTATAGATAATCCGGATTCATTTGAACAGATAGTTGGCGCAGACACAGCGTTAAATTATTTGTTTTTTAAGGAAACCGTAGATCAATACGGCACAACTGATTATCAGTTAGTGGATAACTCAGATAATCTAATATTAATTCGAGAAAAAGAATCGGTGATTGATTTCACTGATGCAACAACTTATCCCGACGGGCAATTGATCTATTTTTATACCATCGACGAAGATGTTGTTAAAACAGTGAACCGAAGCACAAATACATTTGATCTTGATAGATCATACAGAGCTAACATTGGTCGAAGGAATCTAAAATTTCAGTATATCCATAATGCCAGTGTGGATCGCAGAATAGATCCTAGCTCTAGCAATATCATTGACGTGTTTTTATTGACTAGATCTTATGATGAATCATATAGAATATATCTTGCAGGCGGTACCGATACCGCACCAGAACCTCCCAGCACAGACAGTTTAAGAACAACGTTTGGAGCTAACCTATCTGCGATTAAATCTATCAGTGACGAAATCATTTATCATACAGTAAAATACAAGGTGTTGTTTGGTTCAAAAGCAGATCCTAAATTACAAGCCATATTTAAAGTGGTTAAAAATCCTGGACAATCTATTAATGATAACGATCTTAAAGTTCGAGTTATCTCAGCAATAAACACATTCTTCGACATTAGCAATTGGGATTTCGGTGATAGATTTTATATGGGTGAACTTACTACCTACATACTAAATTCTACAGCACCCGATATCAGTAACATAGTTATATGTCCAAAACAAAGTGGTCAATCATTCGGAAGCCTGTTTGAGATACAGAGCAGATCGGATGAAATCCTAATCAGTGGAGCCACCGTCACAGATGTTGAGATAGTCACAGCTATCACAGCAGCTGAAGTTGGTTCTGCTATAACCAGTGTGGTATCTACTACCTATTAACATGTCAGATAAATTTTTCCCTTTCAGTAAACTACCTATAAGAAAATCAGTAGAACTTCTACCGAAAGTTTTTCAGACAGAAGCTAACGATAAATTTCTTGCAGGCGTAGTAGATCCTTTAGTACAACCAGGATTATTGGATAAAATTACAGGATATGTTGGTCGAAGGTTTGGCAAAACTTATAATGGTAACGATCTATATCTAGATACAGATGCTACATTAAGAAGTGCTTATCAGTTAGAACCCGGAGTGATATATCGAAATCAGGATAAGATTGAAAATTTCTATGATTACATTGATTTTAAAAATCAATTAAAATTCTTTGGTAACACAGATGAACGTGACGACAAACTTACTAGCCAGGAGCACTATGCCTGGAATCCGCCTATTGCCTGGGACAAGTTCATCAATTATCGCGAATATTATTGGGTGCCCAGCGGTCCGCCTAGTGTCTCAATATATGGACAAAGCGCCACAGTCAACAGTACATATAAAGTAGTATTGAGTACAACTGCAAACAGTTTTGTGTTTACTCCAGATGCCTATACCAATAATCCTACTCTAACATTATATCGAGGACAGACATATAAATTTAAAGTTAATGCTCCTGGTGAAGGATTTAGTATTCGTACGAATTATGATACAGGAAGTTTGATATTCAAACCTAATCATCCATATCTTGCAGGCAATCTAGCAGTATATGATTCTAAACTATATAGAGCACGCCGAGACATAAATCCCGCAGACGGTAGTTCTATCACATTAGATAGTGAAGATTGGGAATATCTCGAACCAGCCGCATCCGGTTCCGCCTTAGAATACAAAAAAGGTGTAATCAACAACGGCACTGAAAATGGCACAGTGACTTTTACTGTTCCGTACGATGCTCCTGATACATTATATTATCAGGGATTAATTACTCCTGATACCTTTGGTAGATTTGTTATAGCTGATATTGAATCTAATACATATCTCAATGTAGATAAAGACATGGTTGGCAAGAGTGAATATACTAGCAGTACTGGCATTACACTAAGCAATGGAATGGTTGTCAAATTTCAAGGTACCGTTATCCCAGAAAAATATAGTCAGGAAACATGGGTGGTTGAAGGAGTTGGAAAAGCTATAACATTGACAAAATTCTCTGACCTTATAGTTCCAGTATTAACAGCCACAGTACCTGAAGTATTATTTGATAACGCAGGCTTTGACACAGAACCCTTTGATGATGCCACCGCATATCCTACCTTTAAAGATTACATCACTATAGCTAGAGACAGTATTGATTCTAATCCTTGGTCAAGGTATAATCGTTGGTTCCATAGAAGTGTATTAGAAACAGCTTATACTCTGCGAGGCGAAGATTTTCCTGCAGAAGAATCTACTAGAGCTAAACGACCTATTATAGAATTTTCAGCTAATCTGCAGTTATTCAATCACGGATCGGCAGCTAAACAAACTGTAGATTATCTTGATGATTATACCACTGATGTATTATCTCGCATTGAAGGCAGCACAGGTTACAACGTCGATGGAGAGTTTTTGTTTGAAGGTGCTAGGATATTGGTTATTGCTGATACTGATAGATTAACCAACAACAAAATATATGAAGTAAAATTTATTCGACACATAAACACTACTCAGATACATCTAGTAGAAACAGAAGATAGTGATAGTATATTAGGGCAAGGGGTGTTAGTACGCCGAGGTTCTAAAAACGGTGGAAAGATGTTTCATTATAACGGAACTAATTGGATACCAAGTCAAGCAAAAACTTCAGTGAATCAGGCTCCGCGGTTCGACGTATTTGATTCGGCAGGTGTAAGTTTTAGCGATATTGAAAAATACACCACTAGCACATTTACCGGCACAAAAATTATAAGCTATAAGCTAGGGTCGGGAAGAATAGACACTGAATTGGGTTTTAGTTTAAGTTATTTGAACATTAACAATGTTGGTGATATAGAATTTAATTTCGACTGGGATTCGGATATCGCAGAATACACAGAAATACGAACACCTAAACGTGTTAAAATATCTACCGGATACTATAAATTTAATCCCGACGAAGTCTATGCTAATAATTGGTTACTAGCTGGTTCAGAATTTATGCAACCTATAGTAGATAGTCAATTAGTAATCAGAGATACAAATACGTTGACCTTTGATACGATAGACTGGTCTGCGTTGAAGACAGACCCAATAATCAACATTTACATAAACGGCACAAAGTATGCAGGAATGTACACTAGGACGGAGAACATATTTGAGTTTCCCCTCACCCTGTCTGCCAAAGACGCTGTAGTTCTGAAAGTTATTACAGATCTTGATCCTGATCAAGGTTACTATGAAATACCAGCAGGTCTAGAAAAGAATCCATTTAATACAGCACTGACATCTTTCACATTAGGCCAGGCTGTGGACCATATTGTTTCAGCTGTAGAATTTGATTCTGAGGTTACAGGTAATATACCGGGAGTCAGCAATCTAAGAGACAGCGACGGATATCAAAAACACGCCAAACGTTTTCTGAAGCATTCTGGTATAGCACCACTGGCTATTATGACTCTGTGTGATAAAACACACAATGTTATCAAATCAATACAATATGTTAAAAAAGCCTACACAGATTTTAAAAATAATTTTGCTGCCAGGGCAGTAGAAATTGACTATAATAATAGTGTACCAGATTTTGTTGATGATGTTATTAACAGTCTAGCAAAAAATAAAACTGCGGTGAGTCCGTTTGCAGACAGCGACATGTTAGGAGCAGGCGCTTATACTGCTATAACATACACTGTAGAAGATGTTGGAATAAAAACATTTTCACTCACCGAAAAATTTGATCTCACTAGTCTCAGCAAACGTGCTGTTTATGTGTATCTAAACGGCATTCAACTTTTAAATGCAAGAGACTACTCATTTAATTCAACCTTTGGTTTTGTACAATTGAGTGTGCCTCTTGAAGAAAATGATCTGGTCGAAATACGTGAATATGTTTCTACAGCTACTAGTCACATTCCGCCAACTCCTACCAGCATGGGACTGTATAAAAAATACACTCCTATGCGTTTCATAGACGATACCTATCAAGAGCCTCGTGAAGTCATACAAGGCCACGACGGTAGTATCACAGCGGCGTATGGCGATTTCAGAGATGACTTATTACTAGAACTTGAGTATCGTATCTACAACAATATCAAGCAGGAATATGATTCTTCTATCTTTGATATTGATTCTATTTTAGGAGGGTATTACGGTGTTGGTCTTTATACCAAACCTCAATTAGATAATATTGTTAATCAAGAGTTTTTAAAATGGATACAAAACACTAACATAAATTATACTTTAAACACGTATTTTGACAGTGAGAATAGTTTTACCTATACCTATTCTCGAATGTCAGATCCTTTAAAAACGCAGACATTGCCCGGATATTGGAGAGGAGTTTATAAATGGTTTTATGACACAGATCGTCCACATCGTTGCCCATGGGAAATGTTAGGATTTTCGCAAGAACCTACCTGGTGGCAATCACAGTATGGTGCCGCACCATATACACGCAACAATTTATTGCTCTGGGAAGATCTGGAGAATGGACACATTAGGCAAGGTAACAGAGCTGGTCGTCATGATAGATATAAGCGTCCGGGACTGTTGAATCATATTCCTGTAGACGGCGATGGGGTATTATTAAGTCCGCTAGATAGTGGTCTCGCCCAGGATTTTTCGCTTATCAACAATCGAGGCCCGTTTGTACTAGGAGATATCGGCCCAGCAGAACATGCTTGGAGATCCAGTTCAGAATGGCCGTTTGCAGTCGTAATGGCCATGTGTTTAATGAAACCTTTTGAATTCATTACAGATAACTTTGATCGTTCTAGAACTACCACTAATGTATTAGGCCAGACAGTTAACGCTGCAACTTCTTTGTTCAGCACATTAGGCGAAATTGCACCAACAACATTGTCAGATTCGTATATAGGTCTGTTAAAATATATAGTGGCCTATGTGAAATCGAGAGGTATCTCACAGGACAGCATTGTAGAAAAAATTAACAATCTTGATGTTTCTTTGAGTTTTAGAATGAGTGGATTTGTTGATCAACAACAACAGAGATTTTTGTTAGATTCTAAAAATCCATCTGCCACTACCAGCAGTATATACGTACCTGCAGAAAATTATGATATTATTTTTAATGTTGGTGCTCCTGTGGCTACTGTGGCTATTAGTGGGGTCATATTTGAAAAAACTCAAGGAGGTTGGATAGCCACAGGCTATGACGACATACATCCTTATTTTGAATATCATCAGGCTTTACCAAGTCAGAGAGATCCGGTAATATCTATAGGCGGAGTTAGCGAAACATTTTTAGACTGGACCTTAGATAAAAATTACAATAACGGTACATTGGTAAGATATTCTAATGATTTTTATAGGGCGTTACGAACACACAATAGCGGAAATACATTTGATAAGTCAGTGTGGCAAAAACTCAGCGACATTCCTAAGATAGGAGCAGTCGAAGCACAACGTCGCCGTACATTTAACACACTGGCAGTAAAACGTGTTAGTTATGGCACACTGTTCACTACCGTTCAACAGGTAGTAGATTTTCTATTAGGATATGAAAGTTATTTAAAAAGTCTGGGATTTATATTTGATAGATACGATCCAGTAAATCAGGTCAGTCAGAACTGGCTCAGCAGCGCCAAAGAATTTATGTTTTGGACCAAACACAACTGGGAACTAGGGTCGTTAATAGCTATTAGTCCTATGGCTGAAAAAGTGGATGTTGAGGTACCTGTAGGAGTGGCCGATAACATACTTGATGGGTTTTATGATTACCAGGTACTGAAAGGTGACGGCAAACCTCTAGAGCCAAGATTTATAAATGTAAATCGCAGCTTTCAAAAAATTACGGTAGAAACCACTAACACCGATGAAGGTGTATTTTTCTTAAAATTAAACTATGTGCTCAAAGAACATGTTACAGTATTTGACGATCGTACAGTATTCAATGATATCATTTATGATAAGACCACTGGCTATCGTCAAGGAAGAATTAAAGTGCAGGGGTTTCGCACAGTAGATTGGGACGGAGATTACACAAGCCCGGGATTCTTATTTGATAATGTTAACATACAAACCTGGCAGCCATTCCAAGATTACAGGCTAGGCGATATAGTATCTTATAAAAGTTTTAATTGGACTAGTTTGAGAAATCAACTTGGTTCTGAAACCTTTAATGATTCTGTTTGGAACAAATTAGATAGCACACCTCAAAAACAGCTGATTCCTAACTTCGACTACAAGATCAAACAATTTAGCGATTATTTTGAAACATCGTCAGAAGGCACAAACCAGAGTCAACGGGCATTGGCCAGACACACAATAGGATATCAGCAGAGAGATTATTTGAATAATCTAGCTGAAGATCCAGTGAGTCAATTTCAGTTGTATCAAGGATTTATACGTGAAAAGGGATCAGCTAACGCTATTACAAAAATATTTGGTAAACTTAGTCGATCGGGATCTGATAGTGTAACTTTGAATGAAGAGTGGGCGTTTTTGTTAAGCAGAATAGGAGGCACTGACCAACTCACAGAAATAGAAATACAGATAGAAAAAAATAAAATAAAATTTAATTCTCAGGTATTAACTATAGAGTCTGGAGTTCGTGGTGTTGTTCAAGATCTCAATTATAAAATTAATATCAACGACTTTACAGTACCACCGATACCGTATGTAACAAATATTAATCCAACTTCTTTAGAAATAGATCCAAGTTTTACCGCAGGATATGTGTACGAGAATCAATATGAACACGTGGTAGCCACACAGACAGCATTAACTACACTAGATATCTCCACAGTCAAAGAAAATGATCATATATGGATAACGTTTTATAGAGATTCCTGGACAGTGCTTAGAGCTAACCAAGCTGAAATGCTATCTGTGATTACTGTTGAAAAGTTCGACGATACAACGGTCACTATTACTTTTAATCGACCACATGTATTCTTAGTCGATACATATGTGGGATTTAGAAACATAGTTAATCTTCAGGGATTTTTTAAAATAATAACAGTGACTAATACCACAGTTAGTATTGAAATTGATGCTGACAATGAAGATCCAGAAATAGATTCTAGTACTATAGTAAATCCTACGATACTTACTGAAAGTAGATTTGATAATTATCAGATTATAGATAGAGGAACATCTGCGCTATTATATAACGGTGCTAGATTGTTTATAGATAACAACGGTAATGACCTATGGGAAGTCATAGAAAAGCAAAAACAATACACCGCTAATTCTATCACTGATTACGCTACAACCAGTCCTATCAATGCCGGTAAGAAAGTAATATATGACACAGTAAACTCTCAGCTACTGGTTAGCATACCTGGGTCTGGCATAGTAAACGTTTACGCAGAAAGTTCTACAGGACTAGTACTAAAACAAATCATTTCTCCCCCCAATGGATTTTTCGCCAATGCATTAGGATCTTTCGGTAATGCGATGGCACTAAGTCCTGATGGTAAGGTGCTGATAGTTGGTGCAGCCGAAGCCAGCGGTGTAGCTAGTGCATTCCGAGGTCCGTGGGCTACAGATCAGTTTTATCAACAAGATGAGATAGTATTATATGGCGGCAGACTGTTCAAGGCTAAAAACGCCAACACAGTAGTAGGCGATGGCAGCAGCGAACTAGCAGTAAACACAGATGATTGGGAATTAGCCACAATTATACCTGCGCTAGAATCTGGAGTCAACACAGGTTTATATCAACAAGGTATGGTAGCAGTGTATACCTACGCTAACGGAAGATTTTCGAACACCGCAGCTTTTGTTAGTCCAAGACCTGCTGACAATGAAAAATTTGGCAGCGAAATAACTTTATCTGTCAGCGGCAGCTCTTATTATATGGCAGTATCTGCTACAGGTTCCTATAATAATACTGGCCGAGTGTATCTGTTTAAACTCAACGGAACAGCATGGAGTCATTTAGAAAATCCCATGTACAAAGGCGTTTACGATTTACAAGAATCTTACAAAGCGGGAGAAATCGTATGGCAGGCCGCCCAGGATCCCGTAGCAGAAGCCGTGAGAGGGAACCTATGGATGAATCTAGAAGATTCTACCTCAGACGGCAGCACAATTACTATAGAATCTCAAGGTTGGCTGAAAGTCAGCGACATCAGCACCAATTGTTCTCTGCCAACCACATTATCTGTGGAGGATGATGGATCGACCTTAGAATTTGCAGTAACAGGTCTATTGAATGAAACACAAATGGCAGAATTAGTCAAACAGGGTGATAAGTTTGGATCTAGTATGGCCATGAACGGAGACGGCAGTATATTAGTAATAGGTGCTCCTGATGCAGATGGACAATATTTTGCAAACTATCGAGGACTATGGAGAGGCGATGTAGAGTATGTAGAAGGGGAAGTTGTGAGATTCAAAGATCTTACAGCACCAGGAGATTCTTATCAATATTATCGATTGGGCGATGCATTCCTTGGAGCAGACTCTACCTATAGAAGCTATAATGAAGATCCATCAGACAGTGCCAACTGGCAGGTAGTGGGAGACAGCACCACACAGTCTAGCGGTAAGGTTTGGGTCTATGCTCGCACAGCAGGCGATGTCTATGAACTAAAACAAATGATCAATGCAGCATCGATCAGCTCATTTTCAGATATAGATTCTGGATTAGTTATTAGCACAGGTGACCAGTTCGGATTTGCAATGGACATGGATCTTACTGGTAATACCTTGGTTGTTTCTAGTCCTAGATCAGATATTAATTATCAGGATCAAGGCAGTGTATATGTGCTAGAATTAGACAGTAACATCACTGAATACAGGGTGAAACAGCGCCTAGAAAGTTTCGAAACATACCCTAATGAGTATTTTGGATACGGAGTCTCGGTAAGTCCGGACTCAGCAAAAATTGCTGTAGGCGCAAGAAACGCCTCTAACGATATTGCTATTACATTCGATATTCTTCTCGGTACAATTTTTGATCTCGGAACGACTAGATTCAGCTCAGCGCAGGGTTATACTGGCGGAGTTTACATATTTGATAAAAAAGACCAGATATTCTTTCTCACCGAAAAACTGCAGGAAGTCTTTTCACCAGACGAAGCTTTCGGTTCTAGTGTAGACTGTGTAGGATCTTATGTGGCAGTGGGATCTCCGTACTATAGAGCTCCTGTGCTCGACTCAGAAGGAGAGCTAACCTACGAAGGTTCTTACATAGGAAATGCTAGATTGTTTAAGAAAGATTCTACACTGTCTTCTTGGAATATTTTAAACACACAGCAGCCTGTGGTAGATACACGGAAAATTCGGAGTATAGAATTTTATGACAATGTGCAGAATATCAAAATACAAGACCTTGATTTTATAGATTCTGCCAAAGGTAAAATATTAAACTCTGCCGAACAAGAAATTAAATTTAAGACACCCTATGATCCTGCAGTGTATACTATAGGAACTGATCAGGTAGTTACGGATCCTGCCATAGCCTGGTACGAATCTAATGTTGGAAAATTATGGTGGAATATAGCTGCTGCAAAATGGATCTACGCCGAACAGGGCGATACTGCTTTTAGAACAGGTAATTGGAATCAATTAGCCAAGGGCAGCGATATTGCCGTGTATGAATGGATACAAAGTGTGTTGTTGCCTAATGAATGGGCAGCAGTAGCAGACACCAACGAAGGACTGGCACAAGGAATCAGCGGACAACCTCTTTATCCCAACAACGATGTATATAGTGTAAAACAGAGTTTGAATCCAACTACTGGACAGGTACAAGAAACTTTGTATTTTTATTGGGTAGAAAATAAAACAGTGGTGCCTGCGAATATGGCAGATAGAACGAAATCGGCATCAGAAGTTGCAAGTATTATTGCAAATCCTGTGGGCACAGGCACCTCGTTCATAGCACTAATAGCCTCTGATAAATTTGTTTTGTATAATGCAAAATCAGTTATGTCATCAGATACTGCGTTGATCAATATCAAATATAGAAATGATTTAGAATCACTTAGACCTATACACAGTGAATATCAGCTATTGACAGAATCTGTTGCAGACAGTGTGCCAACTTTACAACTAGAAAATAAATGGATCGATAGCCTGGTAGGAACTGATACACAGGGAAACAGAGTACCAGACACAGCGTTGCCTACTAAACAAAAATATGGCATAAATTTTAGACCGCGTCAAAGCATGTTTGTCGACAGACTAACAGCATTAGAGTTGGCAATAATCAACATCAACGAAGTATTGACCAATCAACCGTTCGCTGACCTTATAGACTTCACAAATCTAAACGCCAAAGATCCTGCACCAGCCGAAATATTAAATCTATATGATGTGACAGTTAATACCGAGATTGATCTACAGACTGTAGGCACAGTAAGAACTAAACAAGCGGTACTTCGGGCAAATCTTGTTGATGGTGAATTAGATACTGTTGACATAGTCAATTCTGGATTCGGATATAGAGTAGTGCCACCAGTAGAGGTAGAAGGTGATGGCCAGGGAGCTAAAATAGCAGTAACGCTAGATAACCAAGGAAGAATAGCTACTGTTACCGTGTTAGACAGAGGTAAACGGTATCGGACACTGCTGGCCAAGGTACGGAATTTTTCAGTGCTGGTGTTGAATGATTCTACTATAGATAATTTTTGGAGCGTCTATGCCTGGGATGATGTGAGAAAGGTGTTTTTCCGCAGTCAATCCCAAGCCTACGATACTACCAAATATTGGAATACTGTGGATTGGTATCTTTCGGGATATAATCAAGATTCACCTATCACAAGAGAAATTTTAAGTGTGTTTCAAGAACCACAATATCAAATTTCACCAGGAGAACTAATTAGAGTCAAAGAATACGGAGCCGGGGGTTGGGCGATATTTGAAAAAATCAACAACACAGGTACAACTTTTTCAGATAGATTTAAATTAGTGGCTAGACAGGACGGAACTTTGCAATTGAAATCTTCTCTATTCGATACCACGGTAGCAGGTATAGGATTTGATAACACACAGAGTTTTGACAACACTACCTATGATATTTCAAATGCAATAGAATTAAGAAATATTTTACAGGCTGTAAAAAAAGATATTTTTGTTGCAGATTATGCTACAGAATGGAATAAATTATTTTTCTCTAGCATAAGATATGCTTTGTCAGAACAACAATATGTTGATTGGGTGTTTAAAACCAGTTTCTTAAACGCTACACACTCCGTAGGCAGTTTTGAACAAAAGCTAAATTATAAAAATGATAATCTTGAAAGTTATCAACAATATATAGATGAAGTTAAACCTTTTAGAACTACAGTAAGAGAGTATGTGAGTCGTTACAATACTCCCGAGCCTTATCAATCAGCTATCGCAGATTTCGACCTTGCTCCTAATTTTTCAGTTGTAGATGGTAAAGTAGTTCCTATAACCTTTGATCGTGCAGAATTAACACAGTTCCCTTGGAAATGGTGGGCAGACAATAACGGTTACTCGGTCACGGAAATTTTATTATATGATTACGGCACACTATATACCACTGTGCCTAGGGTGGTTATAGAAGGTAACGGATCAGGAGCCACAGCACAGGCCTATATATCCAACGGTCGTGTATCTGGTATTAAAATGTTGACCTTAGGCAGTGGCTACACACAAAAGCCTACAGTGACCTTGGTAGGAGGAAATTCCAACGACGGAACACAGGCTCGAGCCACAGCGGTGTTAGGCAATACTAAGATTAGAACTTTTAATCTCACAGTGAAATTTGATCGTGTTAGCAAAACAGGTGATTATCAGTCATATACGCAGAATCAAACATTTACGGCCACAGGCAGCACAGCAGTGTTTGAACTGGGATACGCTCCTACTAGAGATAAAACCAAAATATCAATATTTCGAAATAATCAATTAGTCTTAAACAGCGAATACACTATTAGCTTATATTATTTGGCCACTGATAATTATTCTTTGTTGAGAGGAAAAATTACATTCAATACAGCTCCAGTTAGCGGCGATGTGATCACTGTAAACTATGAAAAAAATATCGAATTATTATCTGCTGTAAACAGAATAGATAGATTCTACACTCCTGTTTCCGGTATGGTGGGTAAAGAACTTAACCAACTTATGACCGGAATAGATTTTGGAGGCGTACAGATACAGGGTACGACGTTCGAAGTCACAGGCGGCTGGGATGCATTGCCATGGTTCACGGACAACTGGGACAGCGTAGAATCTGCCAGCGACTTTTACATAGTTCATGACGGCAGCACAAACACAGTGACCTTACCATATATTCCAGCGGCCGGACAAGAAATCAATATCTACATCAAACGTGCGGGAGAAACACGAGTAGTAAGAATAGACGATCCGGCATATAATGATCAGATAGATTCGTCTACTAGTGCAAATCCTAATGCAGAAATGCCTACTTTTATAGGCGATGGCGTTAACAATGTTGTAGAAATTGGAGATTATCTATCAACACAAAGTGGGGATACATTAATTTTCCGTCCTGTAGAAAGCGATGGATCAGTAACAATCACCGACGATAATTTGCTAGATACCAAACTCAGTGGAGGCACATTATCGGCCATAGATAATATATATGTCACAGCCAGAGGAACCACAGCAGAAGAAATAGCTATAACCGGTGGTAAGTTTATTGAACCCGATCACGTGCCTGCTCCAGAAGAAAATCTTCCTGGACAGGTTATGGACAGTGTGTCTATCAGAGTGTTTCAATCGACTCCAACGGGATCAGCGGCACTGCAATCTAAAATTGTCAAAGGTAACGGAATCGATACCGATTTTGATATCGGACAACCTATTGTTGAAAACAACTCAGTGATTGTGTATGTAAATAAAGTTAAAAAATACCTAGGTGTAGACTATACTTTAGATCTAGTACAGAATAGAGTAGAATTTAATACAGTACCTATTAACAATGCAGTAATAGAAATTATCTCTATAGGTGTAGGTGGAATAGGTATATTATCTTCAGACATATTCGTTGCCGATGGAGCTACCAACTTATTCCTAACAGATGCTAACTATAACGACACAGCATTAATATTTGTTAGTGTAAATGGTGAGCCCAAAGATACTGGGTTTATAGACAGTACCGGAGTCACAGATATTCCGGGAAAAACTCTAGTAGAATTCGGAATAATTCCACCAGCGGATGCAGTAATAAAAATAATAAGTCTTCAAGCCAGTGCAGACGTAGATAGTTCGGGGGTGTCTGTGGTGCAGGTCAACACTCAAACGATGTATTTTGAAGGTAGTACAAGAAGTTTTGATCTTGAAGGGTTTGTAGAGATATCTAGGGGATCAGCACCTAATTCAATGTTAGTAGAAGTAGATGGACAATATCTCAGAGGTGCAGATACAATCTATGTGAAATATGACGGAACTAACAACACGTTTATTCTAGGTCAAGATCCTTTAGAAGCATCCGGAGCTATTCTACCCAGCAATATTAGAGTATATGTTAATAACCAATTGAAAACTTTTATCACGGAATATACCTATAACGCTGCTACGAAAGAATTAGTAATTATACCGACTGTTCTCAATGAAGGAGATCAAATAAAAATTGAAAATAATCGTAGGGCAGAATATTCTATAGTTGATTCTAATCTTGTAATAGATTCTGGTGTTTCTATGATTACTACCAACGAAACAGATAATGTAGAAATAAATGTTACATGGTTCAGCGAATATGCTTCATTGGATATGATATCGGATGAAATTGTAGGCGGCAAGGTACAGTATCAATTACCCCGTGCTCCTATATCTGCTAGTTATGTTTGGGTATATAAGAATGGAACCCGCCTTACCCAGGATCAAGATTACTATGTCAATATACCTAGAAATGTAGTTTATCTGGTTGCAGATTCAACCTTTAATGATCAGATCAAGATTGTGTTATTTTCATCAGACATTTATCGATCACCTAGTGCTTTTGAAATCCATAAAGATATGTTGAATGTATATCATTATAATAGATTTTCTAGAGGTGAAGTGACACTGTCCTCAACACTAAACTATTATGATACTGCTATTACAGTCACTGACGGTTCAAAACTAACCGAACCAATTACTTCAAGGAACATTCCGGGAATTATAAATGTAGAGGGCGAAAGAATAGAATATATGAGTAAAGTTGGGAATGTTCTATCACAGCTAAGAAGAGGTTCTCAAGGCACAGCTATTGCAGAAATTTACTCTGCGGGAACCGCGGTTATCGATGTAGGCTACGAAGAAGTGTTGCCCTACAATGAAACACAGCAAAGAACAGATTTCTATAGTGACGGTAGTTCACTATTAGTTGGGCCTTTAGATTTTGTGCCTATACAGGGTGTGAGATCTTCATGGTACAGAGAAACTGTGCCTAGTTCTTACAGTGCCTGTGATCAAATTGAGGTGTTTGCGGGAGGTCGCAGACTGCGTAAAGATCCTGTTGCAGTATGGGTAGAAGACAACGGAGCCTACAGTCCAGAAGCCGATGAAATACTAGAGGCAGAATTTGCGGTGGACGGTATCACTGCTTATATTAGGCTCACAGCACCATTGGCCGCAGGTACAAGGGTCACTGTAATTAAAAGAACAGGCAGAATATGGTACGATAGAGGAGAAACCTCAGCGTCTAGTGGCCAAACATTGCTGGATAATTCAACGGCTGTAGCAAGATTCATAGCGGAGAAGACTACAGTTTTACCTCGATAAATACATGATGAATTCAACAGAGAACAAAATGTCAGAAAATCAATCAAAAATCTCCGAGATCCCCCAGGCTCGACCAAATGAAACGGGCGGTTTCCATTTTGAAGGACACATTAAGATCTTTGATCCTAACACCAAAGAAGTGTTCATTGATAAACGTAACGCTATCCATTATGAAAATATGAGTGTGGCCATGGTACAGAGTCTTAGCAATCAAGGTCAGGGAACAATCTATCAAATGGCGTTTGGTTCTGGAGGCACAATCGTTGATCCAACTGGTCTGATTACATATCTAACACCAAATACTATAGGAGTTAACTCTAGTTTATACAACCAAACCTATGTGAAAGTTGTAGATCAAAACGCTATCGAAAACACAGACCCTGCTAGAAATCTCATGCAGGTAAGACATATCAGTGGCGCTACTTACAGTGATATTTTAATCAGTTGTTTACTAGACTATGGAGAACCTCTAGAACAACAAGCCTTTGATAACTCAGTCGATATGAATGGAAATTTCGTTTTTGACGAATTAGGATTAATCAGCTACAACCCTAGTGGCACAGGAAAACTACTGACGCATGTGATATTTCATCCGGTGCAAAAAAGTTTAAACAGACTGTTACAGATCGATTATACGATCCGTGTACAGAGCTTGACCGGTTTCACAGAGGTATAATAGATGCCATATTCAGTTAATTTTACAGATAAAGAAAACAAAACACCAATAACGGTGTTTGATAATACTTCCAGCACAGACACCAGTCTAAAATTTCCAGGTAGGAATGTCACAGGATATGGACAGATTATCGCAGAAAACTTTTTGGCTCTATTAGAAAATTTCGCTTCTGCTGACGAACCAATAAATCCTATAGAAGGACAGTTGTGGTATAATAGTACAGACGGAATTCTTCAGATCTGGGATAACACTGCATGGAAAGCAGCCTCCGGCATACAAAAAGGTGTAAGTGAACCCTCAATACAAACTAGTAAAGTTGGTGAACTATGGGTCGACACTACAAATCAACAGCTACGTATTTTCACAGGTACACGCTGGATTTTAGTAGGACCAACAGAAAGCTCTGTGGACGGATTACGATACGGACCTGTAGTAGAAAAGATCGCCGACTCTGATAACATTGACAGATTTGTTCTTACGTTTTACATTGCAGACATACCAGTAATTATTTTTAGTAAAGATAGTTTTACTCCTAAGACTATAATATCTGGATTTAATATTATTCGTTCCGGTATTAATATATCTGATCCTAGTACCGCACCTGAGATAGCAGCATTCGTTGGAGGTTTTGAACCGATAATGTTTGGTACAGCCACTCGAGCTAACGCATTAAATGTCGGAGGTATCGAAGTTGATTCCGGCAAGTTTTTGAGATCGGATACAATTAATACTACGGATTTTGCATTTAACATTAGAAATAACAACGGAATCACTGTTGGAATTGATGGAACATTTAACATTGGTACTTCTGCTACCGCAGCAAAAATATATAACAGTGCTGCTGGTAGTTCGATTGACATTCAAACTAATCGTGACGGAATTCCATCTACGATTTTAAAAATCGTAGACAACAGAGTGGGTATTAATCAGGCTTCTCCTAGTCAGGCATTAGACATTGATGGTAGTCTTACACTTACAGGCTCCGTTATTGTTACAAACAACACTGCTAGCACCAATTTGAATAATGGAAGTTTCAGAACAGCAGGCGGTGCCGCAATTACAAAAAATCTCATAGTAGGAGACGGTGTTGACATCACTGGAACTACACAGCTCAATAACCTGCAACCTAAAACGACTGATTTGTATGATTTAGGCACAGGCCTGAAACGTTGGAAAACTGTCACAGCCAAAACAGTTATAGCAGATACTATAGAAGGCGTATTATCCGGAAATATCAGCGGTAACGCTAATACCGCTACTAGTCTCACGAATGTAACTAGTTTTCAACTGGCAGGTGATGTGACCAGTCCAGCTGTGCAATTTGATGGGCAGGTAGGCAGTTACACCAAAATATTTAATACCACCTTAACTGCTAATATTATTGTAGACAAAAATCAACCTTTTCCAAACGTATCTAAATCCACAGACTTTGTGCTTGTTTACAGAGCAAGTGATGCAGCCCTAGCATCATCGGGATTATTAAAACAAACTAGAGACACCTTCGTAGGAGATTTAGGCATTCCTATTGGTGGTATTATTCCTTACGCTGGAGCAACTGCTCCCTATGGATTTTTATTCTGTGACGGTTCTGAGATTGAAAGACCAAAATTTTCTGTATTGTTTGACATCATAGGCAGTACATATAATGGAGCAACACCGTTGGTCGGTGTAAACACTTTTAGATTACCAGACCTACGAGGTAGATTTCCACTTGGTAGAGACAACATGGATAATGCAGGAACAGTTCCTATAAGTGCGGGCGGATTTGTAGATTCGGGCGGCGGTACTGCAGGTAGGGTATCTGACATACAGGCCACTACCACAGGCGGTTCTGCAGGTTCAAGTTCGGCTACGCTTACATTGGCAAACTTACCAGAACACAGTCATACACTTAGTTCCGGAGCACAAGATTACTCAGCTATAGCAGTGACCACAACTATCGATCCAGCTGCAACTACGGGACTTGGACCAACTGCGCCTGGTCAAGCACAGTATCTCAAAGATTCAGGAGGAATCAAAAAGCCGGCTCTGACTACACTGAGTACTCCGGTAGGCATCATGAATCCATTTCTAACAATAAATTATATTATTAGATCTGGTCCACCGTTATTTTAATTAGAGAACAAGAATGGCATACCAAATAAACAAAACGGACGGAACTATTATAGCAACAGTGGCAGATGGTCAGGTAGACACCCTATCCACAGACATCACACTGATAGGTAAAAATTACAGTGGCTTTGGCGAAGCATTGAATGAAAATCTAGTAAAAATACTAGAAAATTTTGCCAGCACCACAGCACCCTTGCATCCACTAAAAGGTCAGGTTTGGTTTGATAATGCAGAAAATAAGTTGAAAGTTTATAATGGCTCAACATTTATTCCTGTTAGTTCTGCAACTATTTCTAGCACACAACCTGCTACCTTATCTATAGGCGATTTATGGTTTGATGATGTAGGAGCTCAGTTGTATTTCTTCGACGGGAATCAACCTATATTAATAGGACCAGCATATTCAACAGCACAGGGTAAAAGCGGATTAGAGGTTGACAGCATATTAGATACTCTGAATCAAACCAAAGTAATAACATATCTTTATAATAATGGTATATTATTAGGAATCTTTTCTAAAGACAGTTTTACACCTAAAATTTCTATTATTGGATTTAGCGGTAGCATAGAGCCTGGATTCAACGCAGGAACATTGGCTGGTATAAAGTTTCGAGTAACCTGTACTAATTCAGAACAATTAGGAGGCACAGTAGCTACAACATATGCTAGACGAGATTCAGCTAACACGTTTAGCGGACAATTAAGTATAAACGTAGATGCAGGTCTAGTAATAGGCTCGGGTAATCAGATGAATCTTTTAGTGAGCTCGGGAGATATTGAAGTATCAAATTTTGCCAGCGACAAAGATCTATTTCTTAAAGTTAGAAAAGGTATTGATCAAGAAACTGCGGTATCTATAGATTCAAGCACACGGACAGTTGGAATATATTCAGGATTTCCGACTAGCACAGTAAATGTCGGCGGAAGTCTAGTAGTTACAGGCGATCTAACAGTAGAAGGTACAACTACCACAATCAACACCGCTAATGTAACTATCGAAGATAAACTACTGACATTGGCCAATGTAGCAGCGCCTAGTGAAACCACAGCCACAGGAGCTGGAATAAAAATAAGATCCACTGGTGCAGATTCATCTGCCTACGACAAAGAAATCATATATAGAAGCACAAGTGAGGGACCTCCTCCTACTGGGGTATTCGATGTCAGCGAGGACCTTAACCTAGCCGCAGGCAAACAGTTGCAGATAGGCGGAGTCAAAGTCATTGATGGCAACAGTCTGGGAAGTTCAATAACCAGTATTCCGGGAGTTACAGCATTTGGCACACAGAATGTCGTAAACATCGGTCCCGGTGCGCCACCAGTAACACAGATGCGTTTAGAAAACCATAGGATCAGCACGGTGTCAACAAACTTTGACATCGAGCTTGAACCCGACGGCACAGGAAATGTTGCGTTAATAGGTTCGCCGAGAATCACGGGCATGCAGGATCCAGTAGGTCAACAGGACGCCGCTACCAAAGAATATGTGGACGATACCATAGAGCTGCGCCCACTGATATTCAGTATGGATCTGTCTGATGGAAAATCTAACACATATATAATCACCAACGTACTAAACAATCTTGCACCCGTCGCTGAATTTAGGAATGGCACTTATGCAAGGATATTGTGTACTTTGATCAATCCTTCCAGCACTACGTTGTCCATCAATGCACTGCCTCCTGGCATCAGTACAAATCCTTTCTTGACTGATCTATCAGGAAGCAGTGCTTTAGCTATTACTAGTATCTCGTTTCCTACAGCTACTATTGCAGCAGCAAGTATTTCAACAACTAGAATTATAAAAACGTTTCAAATTGTGGCCAGCGTTTGGACATGGCAGTCAGATTTAAGTTTACCACCATAATGAATACAGGAGCGCAATAAATGGCTTACATAGTTAATAAATTTAGCGGGACACAGTTAATAGTTCTTGAAGATGGAACTATTGATACCTCCACCAGTCTGGGACTAGTTGGTAGAAACTATGTAGGCTACGGTGAAACACAGAACGAAAATTTTGTGTTTTTATTGGAAAATTTTGCTAACGAGTCTCCTCCATCGAGACCCCTACAAGGACAAATTTGGTTCAACACCACTACCAACTTAACCTATGCCTACGACGGTGCAACTTGGAGCCCTATAGGTGCTGCTCTATTAAGTGCAACAGCTCCTGCTGATTCTAATGCAGGAGCTCTTTGGCTAGACACTACTGCCAATCAACTGAAAATTTACACAGGGTCTGCATGGACTTTAATTGGTCCGGAAGTGGTAGCTGGATTTGGATCGACTAGAGCAAGGGCTACTTCCCTAGATGATTCTGTAGGTAATCCTAGACCTGTAGTAATTTTAGAAACTGACGGTATCGCTTTCGCTATATGTACAGCACAGGCATTTACTATAAATTCCTCTAATTCAGTTGTCGGGTTTGAAAATAATTTAATATCAGGTATCAATCTTTCTTCAACCGCAAAAGTCAAGGGTGACATTACGGGGAATGCTGGTAGCGCAGATAGACTCAGCACCGCTAGGACTATTAACGGTGTGCCTTTTGATGGTCAACAAAATGTCACTATAAAATCTTCTACCACAAATAAACTGGTCAAGGGCACATATATTCAAGGATCAGACTTTGATGGTAGCACAGAGATAACATGGAGTGTAGATGCTACATCTTCAAATACTATAGGTAAGATAGTAGCTAGAAATTCAGAAGGCGGATTTTCAGCTGGTACTATTTCGGCAAACCTCATAGGAAATGTCATAGGTAATGTAACTGCTGAATCCGGAACCAGCACATTCAATGTTGTACAGGCCAACACATTTATCGGTGCAACGCTAACTGGTAATGCTAATTCCGCTACACAGTTGGCCACACCAAGACAGATCAATGGTGTAAATTTTAATGGCACCAGTGACATCACAGTGCCCGTAGCAGCCGATACGCTGACCGGCAATACTTTAAACTCTACGATAATTCAGAGTAGTTTGCAACAATTAGGAACATTAGTGAATTTAAATGTTACTGACAGCGGAGTTAATATAGGTAGTTCTGGTCAGTTAAAAATGTTTGTAGATGCAAGTAGACCAACTATAAGATCCAGCACCGGAATACTTAATTTTGATATGGGAGTTAGTGGTCCTGATATTTCTTTTGTAGACTCTGCGACAGCATTATCATTAGGCGGTCCTAATGCACCTGCTGTGCTAGGAGATAATACCACAAATCTAGGTATCACAGGATATAAATTTAACAACATCTATGCTAACAATTTCTTAGGTAATGCTACTTCATCCACTCTAGCCACAACAGCTACCAATATAGCAGGCGGTGGCGCAGGAGCTATACCGTTTCAGACCGCCGCCGGTACCACTTCGATGCTGGGCTTAGGCACAGCTGGATCTGTATTAACTGCACAAGCAGGCGGATTAATTTGGTTGCCAGTAAGTAGATCTCCTCTTACCAAAGGATCTTATCTAACACTTGCACTTTCTGGATCGCCGTTTACTCCATTTGCATCATATAATGGTTTAGATGATCTAACTATATCTGTTGACGCTACATCTGTCAATACTGTTAACAAAGTAGTTGCTAGAGATGCCAGCGGTAATTTCTCTGCAGGAACAATTACTGCTAGTTTAACAGGTAATGTAACAGGCAATGCAACATCAGCCACACAATTGCAAACCGCTAGAACTATTAACGGTGTAGCATTTGATGGCACACAAAACATAACCATAGTTGCTAGCGACAGTACAAAAGTTGCGCTGGCAGGCAGCACAATGTCTGGATATCTAACACTAGTTGGAGCTCCAATTGATACCAATCATGCTGCCACTAAAACGTATGTAGACAGTAGATTACCTCAGTATACAATTATCTCTGGAGTCAGTTACAGCATAGCAGGATTTACCAACCAGGTAGGATCGTTTAACGATGGTGCCAATTACTTTGATGTGTATCCTCCCGCAGGTAAATCTATGGGGAACCTAGTGGCTTTTATACCAAGTATACATGTGGTTCATTATGCCGGAGGAGTAGATGGCAATGACAGTATCAGATGTACATATTCATACCTAGGTGATAGGATCAGAGTATGGGTTCAAAACACAGAACAGCGTTCGACACCAGCAGCTAACTATTTGGTAATTTGGAGTTAATCATGCACTATGTATGTATAGAAAACAATCAGATCACAGCGATACAGAGTTACGAACCTGCGGTGCCTAACACAGTGTCCGTGGTTACTATCTCAGATACTCAACATGAACAGATCATGGCGCAGACACACCGATTTGATGTGGCTTCTAGAACTGTGGTGGTTGTGGACCAAGCGGTGATCAACCAACAAGAGCAGGATAGATTAAACGGTATAGAGCGCGAGTTTTTGAATTCCACAGATTGGAAAGTGATGCGCCACATTAGGCAAAAAGCTCTGGGAATTGCTACCAGCCTTACTGATGCAGAATACCTAGAATTAGAGCAGCAACGGCAGACCGCGGCAGCTCGCATAGTTTGATAAGTAATAATAATGACTAGCGGAGTATATCAATGGCATATCAAGTAGATAAATTTAACGGTGCTTTTTTTGTATCCGTAGAAGACGGTACGATCGATACCACCTCGGATCTTAGATTTGTAGGTAAAAACTATGCGGGATACGGCGAAGTACAAAATGAAAACTTTCTACATCTTTTAGAAAATTTCTCAAACACCACTGCTCCGCCCAAAGTGATCACTGGACAGATTTGGTTCGATAGTGCCAATAAAAAGTTAAAATTCTATGATGGTTCAAGATTTAAACTGGCAGGTGGAGCAGAAGTCTCAACCACTGCACCCAGCGGGCTGAGTACCGGTGATTTTTGGTGGGATTCTGCAGCCAAACAATTGTATGCATGGACAGGCACTGAATTTGCACTCATTGGTCCAGAAGCCAGTCCAGATCTCGGATCGTCAATCATTAGTGCTGCTGTAGTTAAAGGCACGATAAGCACCGCGGTAGGACCGCATACTATACTTAAAGTCATAACTGATGATAAAACTATAGGCATTTTCAGTAAGACTGCGTTCACTTTAGACAATGCACAGAATGCTATAGATGATTTCACAGTTATTAAGAAAGGTTTCACACTAGCTAAGTCTCAATCCGGAATCAGCTCCGATGACTACATTCTATGGGGTACTGCAAATAACGCAGATCGTCTAGGCGGGTTTACTGCAGATCAATACTTAAAATTAGGAGATAACTCATTTACTGGCGAAGTTAAATTCTTTGATCCAGGTTTAACAGTAGGTGATGGTAATGATTTTAGACTGCGTGTAGAAAACGGTGATGAAGTAATTGTTGAAAATCGTTTAGGAAATCCTATAACATTTAGAATCACAGTAGTTGATACCACAGATGAACGGGATGTTGCTGTAATAACTAGTACAGGAGTAGTACCCGGTAATGACGCTGCTTATGCACTAGGCTCCGCCGGATTGCGCTGGAGCAATGTGTATGCTGCTATCCATACCGGAAACCTAGTAGGTAACGTCACAGGAAATTCTACCGGAGTCCATACAGGTAATATATTAGCCTCAGACAACACGGTGATGATCAATGCCGCAACTAAACAGATCGGATTTGCAGGAGCCAACATAATTGGCACCCTTACTGGTTCAGTCACAGGAACAGCTAGTTCAGCCACTAATGCTAGTAAACTAAATGATCTAGATCCTAGTGCAACAGTACCGGGATCTGCTGTTGCTACTATTGCTGTAAGAAATGCATCAGGAAACATCGTAGCAAATCAATTCGTTGGCACGTCAGATAAGTCAGATAGACTGTATCTCGACGATAGCATAGCTGCTGGAGTATCGGATCCGGCATGGGACCCTGCAACTACCAGCACAAAATATAGAACTGCAAAAGTAACAGCTACCGCTTACAGCATAGCAGCTAGAGATGCCAGCGGTAATATTGCAGCTAATATTTTTTCAGGCACTGCAACTGCTGCTAGATATGCAGACTTAGCAGAAAAATATTTGCCCGATACAGAATACCTACCAGGCACAGTTGTTATGATCGGCGGAGAAAAAGAAATTACTGCAAGTGTATTCGGCAAACGTGCTATAGGAGTTATCAGTGCAAATCCTGCATTTATGATGAATAAAGATCTAGAAGGTGGTGTGTATGTTGCTTTGAAAGGTCGAGTACCTGTTATGGTAATTGGACCTATTATAAAAGGTCAAGAGCTAGTTCCAGCAGAAAATGGCCATGCTGTATATAACGGTGATAATCCGACTAGAGCATTTGCGGTTGCATTAGAATCAGATAATAGTATGGAAGTTAAATTAATAGAAGCATTGGTGCTGTAAAATGTCTTTGAACTCGGATATCACAGCCGCTGGGTTTGTAACAATACAGAACAAAGCTGAGGAACTGTTAGGTACAGGTGCCGCCACTAGAGGATACAATCAAACAGTTCTATCGTCGGATGTGTTTTCTGGCAATCAAATTACTAAAGCACAGTGGGATCTATTAAAAACTGACATTGTTAACATATTGTATCATCAAAATGGAGAGTTGCCAAATATTGTATCTGTTAATGCTGGCGATGTAATTGGATTCGGCGCCAGTCATCCGAATACCAACTATGATACTCTGTTAACAACAGCAGACCAAAATAGATTTCAGATAGCAGCTACTCAGTCTGCGGTTAGTTCTAAAGGTTCAGCAACCTACACTAGTGCTTGGAGTTCATCTGTACAATTTACACTAACTGTAACATTTGCGTCTGCAGACCAGGGACGATATTTTTTTAACAGCGGTGGCAAAGTTAGAATTAACACAACTATTACCGGCGGCACAAACACCGCTCAGTATAACGCCTGGCTTAATGTTTTAAATGCAGTGGGGGTTCGATCATTTGGTGCAGACACGGACCCATTAGTGAACTATTATACTCTTACTAGTTCTTTCCAAATATATTATCAAAATTCTCTTTCAGCACCATATGCTGCTAATAATTATCGATTAGAAGCCAAAACTGATGTGGCTAACAATTCTACAGGCACGGCAACTATTTTAACTTTAAGAGTAACTTTGACTGATGCATACATTGACCCAGGACCAGCATCTCCACCGGGAGACTCAGTCGACGGAACGCTGACTATATCGGTGGAAGAATTAAAAGCATCAGGCTCACTTATACCGTCAGGAACTTTTACAATTTCTAGCCCTGCATACTCGCTTTCTGTGATCAGTGGCAGTTAATCGATTATATAAGACTTAATCAAAGACAAAACGCATGCCAGTAAATGACATTATCACCCAAGCAGAATACAACAATATCAGAAACAAAGTACTCGGAGTGCTTGGCACAGGATCGGGGAATTCTGGCTACGGACAACCTTTTGTTAGTACCTCGGTAGCAGAAGGAAATTCTATTACCATTAATGAGTATGCTAATCTAAGATACGATATTTTCAGTGCTTATGTACATCAGGTAGGATCTAATCCTTCTACAGTGACCGTAGTAGAAGGTAACACGGTAAGATTTAGTGCTATAGATGCTCCGGTGACTACATACGATACAATAGCTGATACACTTATATCAAATAGATTTAATGTAGGAGCTGGACAATCAGCTATAAACATACCTACCGCACCTTCAAGTACTACCTGGCCTGGAATATATGGTGCAGATTGGTCTAGCCTTATACAGTGTACAGTGACCGCTACATGGCCTGATAGTAATCAAGCTAGGTATTTTTGGAATAGTGGTGGTCAGATTAGATTTACAGCATCTCGTAGCGGCGGTACTGCCGCCACTCAGAACACACAATGGACATCTATTCTCAGCACCGCTGGTACACAGACCTATGGCGGTAATAATCCTGGCGCTGGCACTAGTCCCAACGATGGTCAAAACTGGTACAGATGCACCAACACTCGACAGTTGTGGTACAGTCAAAGCGGATCTAGTCCTTACGGCTCTAATACCTATAAAATATATGCTAGAACTTTAGATGCAAGCAATAACTCTACAGGCACTGCTCGCCAAGGCGAATGGCACATAGAGTTTGTTGATAACTATACAGATCCAGGCCCTCCTGCTCCAGGAGATTCAGTAGACGGGACATTCTCAGTAGCAGTTAGTTTACAATATGCCACAGGTATTTTGGTACCGCCAAGTCAGGGCAGTTTTACAGTAACATTGCCTACAGTCACTATTTCAGCTATAGCACCTTAATTTTTTCTTGAATCTCTAAGCGGCTAAATAAAGTGCGCAGATAAACGAGGAAAATACATGAATGATCAACTTAAAAAAGCTTTGGAGTTTGCTAATTACAGGCAGACGTTTTCAATCCAACGTAAGATTCTAAAAGAAAAAATCGCGGCCAAGTTAACACTAGGTTATAATGGCGGACTATTTCAAATTGACAGAACACTTCTGACTTTTATAGAAATGTTGCTAGTCAAAGGAAGAAGCAGTGGAGTTGTGTTATTAGATACAAATGAAACCCCTATAATGATCGAGGATTTAGTTGCTTTTCGAGATGAATGCTTTGATAGGTATTTTGCATCCACTTATGAGTATTTTGAACAAGATCAAAATCTCAAAAAAAGTAGATCAGTAGAAAAATTGCTAGAACAATGAACAAAGGTGTATTGATCTACGCTCATAATAATCGCACTGTAGATTATGCATTAATGGCGATTATTTCTGGAGGACTAGCTAAAAAATATCTTGGACAGCCTGCGTCGTTGGTTACTGACCAAGCTACGTTAGATTGGATGATAGAATCTAAGATATACACTCGTGCTCAAACAATTTTTGAAAATATTTTTATAGTTTCTAGACCCGAGTCAACTAATTCTAGAGGTTTGTATGATGGCACAGAACGCAGTACAGTTCAATTTATGAACGGTAACAGAAATTCCGCCTACGACATTACTCCATATCAACGAACACTTTTGATTGACGCAGACTTTCTAATATTTTCCAATAGACTGGCAGAATATTGGAATATAGATGACGATTTTATGATTGGAGAATCTATTAATGATATCTATGACAATCACCGACTAGGATATCATGATAAGTATGTTTCGGACGTAGGTATTAAATTGTATTGGGCTACTACTGTGATGTTCACGAAAAATGATAATTCAAAAATGTTTTTTGATCTTGTGCGCCATGTCAAGGATAACTATCAATACTATGCCGACACATACAGATTTGATTCAAAACAATACAGAAATGATATTGCATTTAGCGTGGCCAAACACGTATTAGCAGGATTTGAACAGTCACCATTGGGGTGTTTACCGCCTGTGTTAACATTATTAGACAGAGATATACTACACTCTGTTGATGCCGATAAATTAACGTTTCTGATATCCCCGAAATTAGATGAGAATTATTGTGCGGCTTCGATACAGAATATTGACATCCATATAATGAATAAACAGAGTATAGTAAGACACAGCGATAAATTACTGGAGCTAATATGAAATTCGGATATCTGTTAATAGTAGCAGAGAATGAATTTGTGGACTATCTACAGTTAGCCTATGCCTTGGCTATTAGTATCAAAAATACACAAAAACCTGGGTTTGATCAAGTGGCGCTGGTGATCAATGACAAGCAAAAACTTAAAGATTTAAACAGCAGTTGGGTCTTTGATCATGTTATAGAATGGAATCAAGAAACATTCTGGGATGGTCGTAGCTGGATGGATCAGTTGACACCTTTTGACCACACAGTATGCTTAGATGCTGACATGCTGTTTATGCGTGACTACAGTCATTGGGTCGAATACTTTATTGAAACCAGCGAATTATATGTTGCCAATAAAAGCTACACATATCGAGGAGAGATAACTGTTGATCAACATTATAGAAAAACATTTATAAAAAACGATCTACCTAATCTGTACAGCATGTATACCTTTTTTAAAAAAGACAGCGAAGTGGTTAAAGAATTTTTCGATCTAGGAAGATATATTATAAAAAATCCTATAGAATTTACAAATACTTTCTTATCGGATCATAAACCTCGAGTTGTAGGTACAGATGAATCCTTTGCCCTAGCAGCCAAAATATTAGATATTACCGATGATATTGCATATCCTTTAGAGTTTCCCCGAGTTGTACACATGAAACCAATGGTACAGAATTGGCCTTGGCCTGCTGATTGCTGGAGTGATCATGTAGGATTTTATCTAAATCAAAAAGGAAAATTGAAGATAGGAAATTATCAACAACATGATATTGTTCATTATGTAGAAAAAGATAAAATTAACAAGGAAATGATCAACATTCTCGAGGAAGTATTATGGAAGAAATAATTGATTTTGATAATTGGCTTGCAAATTTAAAATTGCCCCCTGTAAAATTTGTTGCAGTTTTTAATCCCGACACTGGCGCAGTAGTTAGTGTAGGTCCTAGTCATGCCTTTAAAGATCAAAAACACAAAATATCTATAGGTAAAGAATTGGCACAATCTATAATTAATGCAGAAATTAAAATTAACAACTGCATAGTTGATATAAATTCAAATACTTTAGAAGTAGCAGAAATAAAAAATACCTATAAGATAGATGATGTGCTGCATAGAATTATTTCTAAGAAAGATTCTGAAATAAAAAACCCAGATATCTATATTAAATATGATTCTAAATTACATACTTTTAAAATAGAAATGTCTTCAGAATTCGGGGGTACACGTAAGGCTAGAGCTGGGATAAAGAAAAGAAATATTGTATGGGATGGCGACACTAAAATGCATTTTTTTATCACAGAATACAATGATCCAAACTTGCTTTTTGAATCAGTAAGTGTTAAAATTAACGATCTTACTGGAAACCATAAGTTAATTACAGGTTTTAAGTATCCTAAATTCAGCGTGTACACTAGACGCTTGTTTAAAAACTATGTGATAGAATATAAATGAAAATTATTGAATTTGATGTTGTTTTTATCAGTTACGACGAGCCTAATGCAGATATGCATTACGCAGATCTATGCACTAAGGTACCTTGGGCCAAGCGTGTGCATGGTGTAAAAGGCAGTGATGTTGCTCATAAAGCAGCCGCCGATCTATCAGAAACAGAATGGTTTATAGGAGTTGATGCTGACAATATTGTAAGTTCCAAATTTTTTGACATAGATCTAGACATGTCTAATGAAAGTGTCAAGGTCTATAGTTGGTTAGGTAGAAATAAATTAAATGGTCTATTATACGGCAACGGAGGATTAAAAATCTGGAATAAACAATTTGTCTATGATATGAAAAGTCACGAAGCATCTGATTCAGATAGAGCACAAGTTGATTTCTGTTGGGAAGATGGTTACGTACAATTTAAAAAATGTTTCAGTGATACAGTGATTACAGGATCTTCATTCCAGGCATGGAGATCGGGATTCCGAGAAGGTGTTAAGATGACATTACTCGACGGAGTTAAAGTTCCGCCAATGGAAATACAACAGAGAATTTGGTGGCACAATATACATAGACTGCGTATGTGGAGTACAGTTGGTGCTCACGAGATAAATGGAATTTATGCTGTATATGGAGCACGATTAGGAACTTGGTTAGCTAATTGCACTAATTGGAATTATGTAGAGGTTCGAGATTTTGAAATATTAAAAGGAATCTATGAACAATATACAAAACCCTATGTTGATGTTCAAGGTGAAGGTTTAATAGACGAGATAAAAAATCTCGGAGAAAAAATTAAACAACAGTTAGGTTTTGATTGGCCATGGCTAGATTCTCAACAGAGTAAGTATACTCTAGATCTTTACAACGAAACTATTAATCTTACAGAGACCTATTTAAAATGATTTATGATATTTTTTATGTAAGCAAATCTAAAATAAATGATTTAGATTACGCCCAGTTTAGGCAGAGATTTCCTATCAGTCAAAAAATAGAAAATGTTAGTAGTTTCGAAGATATAAGAATAAAAGCATTTACAAAATTTTTTTATGTAATATGGGATGGAACTAAAATTTTAGATTTTCAATTTGATTATAAGGTAGGAGATTATGATCAAGAGTATATTCATGTATGGAAAACTTTAAGAAATGACGAAGAAACATATCAAGGAGGAATAGCTCTATTTCCAAAAAATATTAAATTAGTTTCTTCTAGAGAATTTGCCAATAAATTTTATATAAACAAAAAAGAAATTGATCAAATAATTTCTAAACAAGTATATCCTCGTTATAATATCAAAGATTACGACGAATATAAAGACATATTAGAAAACACAGGACATGATATGTTCTGGTATGTTCCGGAGGATATTGAGTTAGTTGATGAAAGTATTTTTAATTTATATTTTGATCCTAATAACGGAAAGTACGATTATGATCGAAATGAAAATCATTCTTTTAAAAACGGCGAATATTATGACGGAGTATTTTTATTTTCTAAAAATAAAATGATATCTGAAAAAGAATTTAAATTTAGATTCTTAGCAACTAAAAAAGAAATTGACATATTAGCAAGTACCCCTAAACCTTTTGAACAGCATCATATCGATTCATATTCTGAATATTTGGATATTATAGAAACTTGTAAGACTAATATGTTTTGGGTAGTATGGCCCGATATTGAATTAATCGAAGATTTAGATTATCAAGTTCCCTATTATGATCAGCATATAACCCATGTATTTTTAAATGATAAATGGTATGACGGTGTTGTATTATTTTCTAAATCAGAACCAGTTACTAAAAAAGAATTTGATTACAGATTTTATAAAAATAGAAAAGAAATAGACATGCAAATGTCTGTGCCTAAACCGTATGATATTTTCTTTATAAGTTATAATGAACCAAGTGCAGATAAAAATTATAAAAATTTAGTTGCAAAATTTCCTAGAGCAAAACGCATACATGGTATCAGGGGTATACACAATGCACATAAGGCTGCAGCAGAAAATTCTGAAACTGAAATGGTTTGGGTAGTAGATGCCGATGCTATTTTATTAGAGGATTTTAATTTTGAAATAGAGTATTATCCTCATTATGATTCTGGTAATCGTAAAGAACATTTATCTACCGTTCATATATGGCAGAGCAAAAATCCTATTAACGGATTAATATATGGTTATGGCGGTGTCAAATTATTGCCTAAAGATTTAGTTCTCGAAATGAATATTGATTCGGTGGACATGACAACTTCTATTAGTGAAAAAATTAAAATACAACAAGAAGTAAGCAACGTCACAGCATTTAATGTTAATCCTTTCGAAACTTGGAAATCTGCTTTTCGAGAATGTGTAAAATTATCAAGTAGAATTATAGATAGAAATTATGATGAAGAAAATGAAGTTAGATTAAAAATATGGATGGAAAAAGGTGAAGATCGATTGTTCGGTAAATATGCCTTAGCAGGTGCTAAGGCAGGATATATGTATGGTAGTATGAATTTAGGCAATAATGATAAACTAAGATTGATAAATGATTTTCAATGGTTGAAGTCGCAATTTATCGAATGGCAAAAAGAGAATGAGCAACCAGGAAAAAATAATAATTCTTAGACAAAAAAGAGAAAAAATAAATGAAATAAGCTCGTGTTTTTGTTCTGCTAAATGGCTGCAAACGACTCTATATCTACAAAATGGCTTCAACCATAGTTGTCATCATCCAAGCCCGCATAAAATACCTTTAGAAGAAATAGAAAAAGATCCCGCGGCTTTACACAATAGTAAATTTAAAAAGCAACAGAGGAAAAAAATGTTAGCAGGCGAACGTCCTGCTGAATGCGATTACTGTTGGCAAATAGAAGACCTTAATAAAGATTATTTCAGCGATCGACATTATAAAACAGCAGACTATTGGGCGTGGGATAGATTTAATGAGATAGCATCTGTTGATCCAAATGCCAACGTATATCCATCGTATCTTGAAGTGAGTTTTTCAAACGCCTGCAATCTCAAATGTAGTTATTGCAGTCCGGAAATTTCCAGCAAATGGCTAGAAGAAATAAAGCAATTTGGCCCTTATCCTATACCGGAAAGTAATCAAGATATTGAATGGTATAAGAAAGTAGGAAGATATCCTTACAAACACAGTGATGACAATCCGTATATCACTGCATTCTGGCAATGGTTCCCTCAAGCATTACCTCATTTAAAAGTTTTTAGAATCACCGGCGGCGAGCCATTGATGAGCAAAGATACATGGAAATTATTTGAGTTTATCAAAGAAAATCCGCAACCGGAACTTGAATTAGCCATTAATACCAATCTAGCTGTTGATAGCAAATTAATAGATAAATTTTTATCAGAAGTTAATGCTATCAAAGACAAAGTTAAAAATATAGACATTTATACAAGTTTAGAAAGCACAGGAGCTCAATCTGAATATTCTAGATTTGGTTTAATTTATGAAGATTGGATATCTAATATCAGACGTTGTTTAAACGAAACAGATTTAAGAATATCTGTTATGACAACGATCAATATATTAAGTTTGCCTACATTTGTTGATTTTATAGAACTAATTATGAAATTAAGATGTAATTATAATGACAGGTTTGAAAAAAACAGGATACCTATAAGCATCAACTATCTGAGATGGCCTGAACACCTCAGCGTCAAGCTATTACCTCACGAGATGAGATTAAAATATAGTCAGCAAATATTAGAAAAAATCGAACCTTGGGTTAACGGATATCTTCCGGGTAAATTTGCCAGAGTTTATTTAGAAGAATGGGATCAGATAGAAAGATTCTGCGAGTATCTCACACAAGATGAAAATAATTCAGAAAAAAGAATGTATTTTATCAAATATATAAACGAATACGATCGCCGTAGAGGAACTAATTTTTCTAAAACATTTCCCGAGTACGCACATTTTTTAGAGGAATGGGATGTCCAAAAAACCCTATGAAACATTAATTGATTATCGAAACAGAGTTATCGATACAAAAAGCAAAAGTTTTTGCGGAGCTAAGTGGCTTAATGCTACCACATGGTTAGGTAGCGGTTCTACTGCTAGTTGTCATCATCCTCCTGCACACGATATTCCTTTAGACGAACTTAAAAATAATTATACGGCTATACATAATACCAAACATAAAAAATTAATGAGGAAAATGATGATTGAGGGAGAACGTCCCCGTGAATGCGAATATTGTTGGAAAATTGAGGACATTGATGATAGCAAAGTTTCTGATCGTGTTTTTAAAACAATTATCTATAAAGACGAAGAACTTGAAGATATTTATAATAAGCCTTGGGATCATGATGCACAATTAAAAACATTAGAAATAAGTTTTGATCGTGTATGTAATCTTGCCTGCTCCTACTGTAATGCTAGTTTTAGTACAGCCTGGGCTAGAGATATTAAAAAGAATGGGGCATATCAGAATCTAGTCTCAGACGGAGCCGCCGCTTTTCAACAGGACGGGTCTTGGGTTGAACCATACAACAAAGATGAAGATAATCCTTACATACAAGCATTCTGGAAATGGTGGGACAACGGTTTAAGCAGCAGCTTAGATGAATTAAGAATAACAGGCGGCGAACCATTGATGAGTGGCAATACCTGGAAATTATTAGATTGGTTTAATTCTCAAGGTACTAGCATGAGGTTTGCTATCAATAGTAATTTAATAGCTAAAGATGAAATTATAGATAATCTTATAGAAAAAACAAAGAATATAAAACAATTTGTTTTATATACCAGTTGCGAGACAGTAGGTGCTCATGCAGAATATATTCGAGATGGGTTGGTTTATAATCAGTGGAAAAATAATTTAATAAAAATCTTACATGACGGCAACTGCAGAAATATAAACATAATGATGACTATCAATAGTTTATGTTTATTTTCTATAACGGATTTTTTTGATGAGATATTAGAATTAAAATCTAGGTACGGAAAACATTTAACAATGAGTATCAATCTATTAAGATTTCCAAGTTTTCAAAGTCCTTTAGCCCTGCCCGATCATATAAAGGATCATTGTAGAAATCAATTAGAAGAATGGTATTCGAGTAATAAAGATAATCCTTTGTTGCACGAACACGAAACAGCCAGTATAGAAAGATTAATAGATTATCTAATAGTAGTGGATGCTCCACATCGTAGAACTAGTAATAAAATTACGTTATGGAGAGATTTTAAAAGTTTTTACAAACAATACGATGAGCGCAGAGGAAAAGATATAAGAGTTTTTCCACAAATATTATTAGACTGGTTGGAGCGAATTCCTGAAACAAAATTAGATCAAATACAAATTCTTGTTGACGGAAATAGTACAAAACAATATGAAAATGATGAAGAGTTACAAAAATTAGCAGAAAAGGAAGGTTGGATTTTAAAACCAAACAATAAAAATATAGACGATCCATTAGCCAAATATGAATAAAAAAATAATAGACATTGTTTCCTTAGATCCTTCTTCCTTATTAAAAGAAAATAAATCTTTCTGTGCAGCCCCCTGGGTACATACTCATACTTGGCCTGACGGACGAGTGTTTCCTTGTTGTATGGCTGATTATAATGCAGTATTGGGCAATTTAAACGAATCTAAAACTTTCGAAGCAATATGGAATAATGAAAATTATAAGATATTGCGTCAAGATATGATCGAAGGCAAAGAAAGACCCGATATCTGTAATAGGTGTTATGCTCAAGAAAAACATTCTATCACTAGTCTTAGAGAAAAAATAACTAAAGAATTTTGGAAAGAAACTAAAGAACAATTAGAAAACACTAAAGAAGATTATTCGGCTGATTTAAAACTGCCGTATTGGGATTATAGATTTAATAATATCTGCAATTTAAATTGCAGAACCTGTGGACCGGACCTTAGTAGCAGTTGGTATCAAGATCATATTGCAATGTATGGAAAACCGCCAAAATATGCTACAACAAAATTTGTTGTATTTGACCCCAATAAAGAACATTCGGTGCATAGCGAATTAATAGAAAGTCAAATAGAATATGTTAAAGAAATATATTTTGCCGGCGGCGAGTCTATTTTAATGCCGGAACATTTAGATATTATCCAGCGATTAATACAAAAAAATAAAACTGATATTTTAATTAGATATAGCACTAATTTGAGTGTTTTATCTTACAAAGGGGAAAATTTTTTAGATTTATGGCCTAAATTTAAAAAAGTAATGATTTATGTTAGTTTAGACGAAATCGAAGATCGTGCTGAATATTGGAGAAATGGAACTAATTGGCCTAGATTAGAAAAAAATATAAAAGCATTAATCGATCTCGAGAAAAGACATCAAAATATAAAAATGGGATATGCTCCTACAATTAGTATTTTTAACATGCACAGGATGCACTCGTATATGAGATATCTTGTAGACAACAGATTAATAAATGAATATACTCCTTTTGTGTTTAATATTTTACAAGGCCCAACAGAATTTAATATAAAAAATGCTCCCGAACAATTAAAAATTTTAGCGAGAAAATCTTTAAAAGAATTAAAATCAATAACTGCCGGTTGGCCCAAACAGTCGAAGGATATAGATATATTACAGAATTGGTTAAATGAAGAAAAAGATGATGAAGAAATTTACTATAAAACATCAAGACACTTAGCCGAAATTGATAAGGTTAGAAACCAAAGTTTAAAATTAGTGGCTCCTGAATTGTACGAAATTTATCAAAATTATGATTATGATCGATACTATAATAACTTTACGCCTTGTAAACCGACTAATCAATAATATTGATCCGTTTTATCTCGCCATTCAACTGTCGGATCATCCTGCTGTTGAGATATGGGCTGATAGATTTCTCTACGAATTAAAAGCAGGAGCGATGCTAAAAAAAGAACATATCTTTATGAGTCACAGTCCATTGACTGTAGAACAAATGATAGAGCAGATAAACAAAACTCTAGATAGCATCGATGAATATGATTTTGTATCTAACCAACATCCGAATTATCCTATATCTGAACAACCGGAGTTGACAGAACGGTTGTCGATGACTGATTTTGCACAAGGTCCCAATAACGCAAAAATGAATTTAATACATAATTATTTTCCTAAGTTAGCAGGATCTGCACAAAAAACCAGCAATTATATGTATGCGGCATCACCCGAAATTAGGATAAAGATATGTAGATTAAATTTAGAAGTTCACGAATTACACACACTACTACAAAAAGATCCTAATCATATCGGTATGCATCTTAACATAAGTTGGCAACGTGCTCCTAAAAATTTACCAACGCTGCCGAATATATTTGATGATATTTTTTTTAAAAAAATAAGTTTTGGAGATGTTTTACTAGGCTATCCACAGGTAGGAAAAACTTATTTTGAAGCATTTATCGAAGAGGACGAAGAATTAAGTGAAGAAAATGTAGAACCTATACGACTGTTGAGTGGTGATATGTTGTTACATCTTAGCTCTGACATAGATGATAATATAATCGAAAAATTTAATAAATGGTTAAAAGATAGAAATCTTAATCCAGATGATAGATCACTTAGATTGGGATTTGCGGTCCTGGGAAAAGTAATAAATGTTGATAGAAATGTTGTAAAAAATGTTTTATGTAATTATAACGATATTGATCAAATAACTTTTGAAAAAAATCAAATTAAAGAAACTTTCGATTTTCTGTATAGTAGATTCGATTCCAATTATGATAAGGTATGGCTAAAACATGTCGACGACTAAAAAAATAAGTCCATATTTTTGTATTGCTCCCTGGACACATACTTATATAAGTCCTCAAAGTGAAAGAAGAATTTGTTGTGCCAGCAGAGAAAAAGCCACCTGGACTCAACAATATATAGATGAAAAGGTACCGGCTTCGAGTAAAAA
>Ga0172372_10000052_pt1 | contig 160655 bp, 169 predicted proteins | sample LakKiv5m_2_FD_114544 | JGI IMG/M metagenome (GOLD analysis project Ga0172372, IMG submission 114544) | Freshwater microbial communities from Kabuno Bay, South-Kivu, Congo - kab_092012_9.5m | ecosystem: Environmental > Aquatic > Freshwater > Lake | place: Democratic Republic of the Congo...
AATTACGACGATCGCGGCAACCGCATAGAAGAAATTGTTGAGCGCGGCCCACGCCAAGGGCAGGTAACGCGCTACCGCTACAACGCCCAAAACCAGCTTGTTGAAGTGAACGTGGCGGGGGTTGTAACCCGCTACGCCTACGACGCATTGGGCAGGCGGATTAGTAAAACCAGCGAGCATGGTGCACAGCAAAGCACCATTAGCACAACTACGTTTTACTGGAATGGTGATGTGCTGCTGGGTGAAATCAATGAGGGTGTGAGCAACACCAGCAGTGATGGCAGTACCAAACCGAGCCGCTCTTATTTGTTTGAACCTTTGAGCTTCAAACCGCTGGCCTTGGTGCAACACGGGCAGGTCTACCACTACCACACCGACCACATCGGCACTCCGCGAGAAATTACCAACGCCCGCGCCGAAGTGGTGTGGTCCAGCACCTTCAAAACCTACGGTGCGCTGGCCCTGGCCCACGTGAACGAAGTGGACAACCCACTGCGGTTTCAAGGTCAGTATTACGACGAAGAAACGGGGCTACACTACAACAGGCACCGCTACTACGACCCCAACTGCGGGCAGTTCACCACGCAAGACCCCATTGGTTTGCTGGGTGGAATGAACGCCTACCAGTACGCGCCGAACCCCATGACCTGGGTGGATCCGTGGGGGTTGAAGGGCGAAGAGGGGACAGAGGTACTGGCATTGCCAGCACCCAAAAACTCAGAACCTTGGATGCCTGGTGCACCTCTAATATCAGAGCCAGGACCAAAGGGTGGAATGATGATAGAAATGGCGATGTCGCCCGGACAGACCCGCCCTGGAGGGTGGGCAACCACAGATAATATTCCAAATGTAAATTACGTGAGAAACGAGCTGGCTGTGACACCAGAATTTAAACCAGAGGTGGGGACTGTGCAAAAGTTTCTGATTCCGGAGGGTGTTCAGATACAACGAGGTACAGTGGGACCTCAAACTTTCGAAGGTACTGTTTATGCTGGTGGCGGAAGTCAAGTGCAAATTTTGAATTATTCTGATCGAGCAAAGTTGATTCCTATTGGTGAACCGAGGCCAATTAATTGAGGTCAGTATGGAAAATTTTGAACTAAAAGAGATTTATGCACCTTACATGTCGGGGGCTAACACCTTGGGCCTAAGCGTTGGAGAGCGACTCCCAAAAAAGGTTGTTTGGAGTTTTAATGGAGTGGAGTTTTCGCTTGAGTGTTCAGATGGGTTAGTAGCTAAAAATTTTCAATCAAATATTTTTGTGATCGAAGCTCCTTACGAAATCAAGAAGAATCGAGCATATGTATTGTCTGCCGATGGCCATCGGATAGCTGATCTACCGAAAAATAAAGGTGATGTTCAATTCTGTTACTACGACATATTTCTTCGAGGATCTGAAGCGATTTTTCTTGCCTCAAGTAATGACGGTGATTTGCAATTAAGTTTTGACCCGGGCAGTGGCGCGGTCACTTCAATTAGTGAATTTCGTTAGCCATTAGGAGGGTTTGTTGAGCATTCTGGATTGAAAACCCAAACGCTGAAGTCATTAAGTGAAGTCCCCGGTGTTTACGAGATTGATACGGGTTTTCTCGAGGAGAATCAGAATTTCCTAGTCAATATTACTAAGGAGTTTGAATTTGAAATTGAATGCCGTTTGGTGTCTGTTTGCACCAGATCGGTCAAAGAAAAATTGTATTCGTATTTTTCCAAATACTCCCCTGAGAGAATATCCTGCTCCCTTTCTTCCATAAAGTCCTCAGAAACTTTTTCGCCTTCGAACCAACTGCCCCATGTATTCGATAGTGATTTTTTCATTAGTCAATCCCAACATGTAAGTAACGTCCAAATCCAATAACGCAATCAGTCCCCGTCAACTCCCCCTTCGCCCCACCCGTTATTACCTCAACCGTAAACACCTCGAGGTAGTACCCATGAAGCCGTTCATCGTCTTAACCGCAACCGTGACCGCGTTTGCATTCACTGTACCTGCCTTGGCTTGGGGTGGCGGCGACTATGGCTATTGGGAACGCAGCAAGCAAGAGTATTGGGATGGCCCGTGCCTGGTCAAAATTGAATCCAAGCCCTATGAATACAAAAAAGAAGTGAAGTGCGAAGATGGCTTTTCGCCTGTGGCCGATGCACCCTGGAAAGAGGAATATCGCGATGGCGAATGCAAGGTGAAGCGAGAGGCCAAATACGACGAGTTCAAAGAAGAAATCAAATGCCGTTGAGTTTCCGCAATACACCGCGAAGCGAAAGTATTGCTGTGACAAGACTGGCTGGCGCAGTGTCACTCATACCCATGGCACGCATGCATTTTTCCAGCCAGTCGGGCTTGTCCAGTAATTTACCAATTGCTTTATCAAGGTCTTGCTGAATACTCTGGCCGTAAGCTGTTTCAGCTTTGGCAAGCGCTTTTGCAAACACGTCAAAACCTGGTTTCATCATGGCAAGGTCAATCAAGTCGCGATTGAACACACCTTCATCCGCCCAGCGGTCGGAATTCGCGAGCAATTTGCTTGCAAGCAAGTCAACAACACTCAGCGTGGCAACGCCGCACACTTCATCCGTAACCTTGGGCGTCTCAAACTCTATCCGGCCTTCCAGCACAATTTCAAATTTGATGTTGTGTTGGCCCAGTCCAATTGCAGTGCGAATGCCGTATTGGTCTGCACGCACTTCTCGAAGTTGCGAAATCAAAGTGGTGTTTTCATTGAAAAGCACCAACACGCTTCCAGATTCCCGCACCAATGTACGCAAGGCCCTGTAGCTGGCAAGGTCAGACACCATCAAATCGATGTCCACTGACTCCCTGTATTCCCCATGTCGCAGCGCAATTGCGGTACCTCCGCCAAAGTAGCACTGGTGTGCTTTCAGCAAGTCGGCATTCATCAAGCGAAGTACCTGTTCAATTGCCTGGTGGTGTGTGCGTTTAAACATTCAGGCACCGTCCTTCGAACCAGGTTCAAACTTCGTCCGCAGTCGCTCGATCAACTGTTGTTCATCCGCAGTTATTTTCGTTTCATCAATATGCCGCCAGTTGCGCACATAAATATCCCAGGCTTGCCGGGGAGTAATCGATTCAGCCCCCTGCACATGCCAGGCAAGCGATTTCAATTGAGGGTAGTTGCCCAAAGCGATCACTTCAGGAATCGGTGCAGTTCTATCATCGCAAGCACTCACAATTCCGCACCTTAAGCCCAGTGCGGTAACAGCAGCCCAATAGGCGCCCGCGGCTACAGAGGGCTCCCCCAGTTCAATCCGGTGCAGAGTAGTTCGTGAAAGGCCTGCGGCAGTGGCCACCGCCTCGGCACTTAATTTGTTGGCCTTGCGGTATTGTTTCAATTGTTTGCCCAAAGCAAGCAATTGATCTCGCGGTGTGGCAGTTTGTAAATTGAATTTAGCTGGCATAGTGTTTCTCATTCTATACAAAAATAGAATTTTGTATACAACCAGAAACAAATTGTCGCTTATTCCACCGAAAAGCTCGACCCACAGCCACAGGTGCTCTTTGCCTGCGGATTGTTGAACACAAAACGTGAGGCCAAGGTGTGAGCCTCGTAGTCGATGGTGGTGCCTTCCAGGTAGGGGGCGCTGACCTGGTCTACATAAATGTGAATGTAGGGGTTGATTTGCACCAGAATGTCGTCCTCGTCCGTTTCCTTGGCCAAGTCGATTTTGTATTCAAAACCTGAGCAGCCGCCACCTTGCACATACAGGCGAATCATGGCCGGTTTGTGCATATTGTCACGCAGATCCAGAATTCGCTCTTGGGCCGCGTCGGTCAGGGCAATGTTACAAGTGGGTGTTGCTGCTTCAGTGGTCATGTCAAATCAGGTTGGTTTCCGCTTTCTCGGTCTCGCAGCTGGAAATTCTCCAGGTGCCGTCCGGGCGCTTTTGCAATACGTAGTATACGTTCCAAAGCGTTTTCTGGCGGTCGATCATCTGCACCGCGTGTAGTGCATTCATTCCATCGGTCTCGAATTTCACGAAGCGCACTGTCACGGGCTTCACCACCACGTCGTAGCCTTCACGAACCATTTTCATGAAAGTCTCGGCATCGCCAAACATGGTTTGAATATTGGGGGTTGCGTAGGAAAAGGCCTTGGGGCCGTCGCCTTGTTTAAAGGCTTCGAGTTGGGCTTCAATCACTGCTCGGGTTTCTTTGCGGTCGCTGGCTTCGTCAGCCTGGACCATGCTGGTGGTAAAGGCCGCAGTTAAAACTCCAGCAAAAATTACCAGCCATAGCTTCCATATTCGCTGTCTGAAACTGTTTTCTTTGTCAAACCTGAATTTTTGTTTGGTGCTGGAAGGGGGGCGGGAAGAACTGTCACTTGGCATTTGCGAACTACCTGTGCAAACAATCGAGTTTTGAGTTTGCATCGAATCGGGCGCATTTGCAAGTCCGAAAAGAACAAAGGGCAACCTTCCGAAGAAGATGCCCTTTGTCAACTGAAGTCACAAACAATCAATGACTTATGCGCTTATCAGGTGCCAATAATGCCACCGTCTGTGCGGCGAACCACCACGGTTGCCGAGCGTGGGCGGCTGGCAGTTGCGCCATCGGGCCAGCTTGAAAACGCGGTGGGGTTGGCAATCAATTCAGCCTCGGTGTATGGCATACCCGTGGCTGGGTTGGTGGCGTTGGGGTGACGGCCAACTTCGCCTGGGTGCTGAATGTCCACGAACATGGTTCGCATGTCAGGTGTCCATGTCACGCCGGTTACTTCGCAGCCGTCCGGGCCCACAAAGAAACGCTGAACTGTGCCTGCATCCAGGTCAGCAACAAGCATCTGGTTGTTGCCGTGGCCTGCGTAGGCGCCCGTGTTACTGAAGTTACCGTCGGTCTGCACCCACAAGCGGCCCAAACGGTCAAACTGCAAACCGTCGGGGCTGTTGAACAGTTCCTGGCCAGGCTCGCCTGCCAACAGGAAGATGTTCCAGTCAAAGGTAGTACCTACAGCGTTTGCATTGGTTTCATTGATGCGAATAATGTGGCCGTAAATGTTGTTGGCGCGTGGGTTGGCTTCATTCACCTGACCCGCTGTACGGGCACTGTTGTTGGTCAATGTTACAAACACTTCACCTGGCTTGTTGGGGTTTGCAGCCAGCCACTCTGGGCGGTCCATCGGGGTGGCGCCTACGGTGCTTGCAGCTTGGCGGGTGCGAATCAACACATCGGCCTGGTCGATATAACCGTTGCCAGTGGTCAGGCCGTTTTGGCCATGCACCAGCGGAATCCATACACCAACACCCACGCCGTCGCCAGCTGTGCCATCGTCATTGAACTGGGCCACATACAGAGTACCCGCGTCCAGAATGTCGGCATTGGCTGCCATGTTGTTTTCGTCGTAAGCCGCGTCCGAAACAAACTTGTACACGTACTCAAAGCGCTCATCACAACCCATGTACACCACCACTTTTTTGGTGGTTGGGTCAATTACCAATTCGGCATTCTCATGCTTGAAACGGCCCAAGGCAGTGCGCTTTTTGGGTGTGCTTGCGGGGCGGAACGGGTCAATTTCTACAACCCAGCCAAAGCGGTTGGGTTCGTTGCGGTTACCCGTTGCGCTAATGTCAAAGCGGGGGTCGCTTTCGTGCCAACGGTAACCAAAACCTGTTTGGCTCAAACCATAGCGGGCTTCCAGCGCATTGCGTGTAAATGTTGTGTCAGTCCAGCCAAAATAACCGTTGAAGTTTTCTTCACAAGTAATGTAGGTGCCCCATGGGGTTTGGCCGGCACCGCAGTTGTTCAGCGTGCCCAGTGCACGTGTGCCTGTGGGGTCTGCTGCAGTTTGCATCAACACATTACCGCGTGCAGGACCAGAAATATCGATAGGCGTGTTGCCGTGAATGCGACGGTTGAATGTTGAGTTGCGGTTCACAGTCCAAGTGCCGTTGCTGTTTCGCATAACTTCGATCACAGATACACCATGGGCGGCTTGGCCTTTACGTGCATCTTCAAAAGTGAATGTGACTGTGGAGTCGCTGACCACCTTGTCATAGTAATACTCAGCGTTCAGGTACTCGTGGTTAATACACAGCAGGCCAACATCGCTGCGTTCGCTGCCATCTGCATTCTTGAACGGGAAGAAGTTGATCGCATCGTGGTTGTCGCCGCTTTGCTGTTCCGCCACCGCAGATGTTTCGCTCAAGTCACCTGCGAATGCGGGTGAGCCGGCAACGCAGGGATCACCCCAGCGGTACAGAATTTCAGCCACGTAACCATTGGGTACCACTACTTCGCTTCCCGAAGATGCCGCTGCGGCTGCAAAGGCCACCTCAGTGTTGGCGGGGGCAGTTGCTGCCACTGAACCATCCGATCCACAGGCGTTCAAACCAAAAATTGACAGCGCGGCGAGGCCAGCACCACTTTTCAACACATTGCGACGGCCCTGGTTCACCTTGATCGCGCGTTCAACGATCTCGGTCAGGCTCAATTCTTTGGCGGTATTTACGCCAATGTCTTCTGGTTCAAGTTTGTATGACATCTCTCAACTCTCATCGAATAGGTTATTTGAAAAAGCAGGCGTATCTAATCGCGTTTTGTATGCAGAAATGTGACAAACCGTCATATGGCCGCGATGTCATAAAAATTTCAAGATTAACGGGGAAAGTGATTGCTTTAGTCGCATGTCTGTCGATGACACGGCGCGACAGAATTCAATTTGAATCCATGCAAGGCGCATGTGGGTACAATTGAATTGAACCGGTTTTTTTCGGAGTAGTTTCAGTGGCAGCAGCATTCAGCAAAGTAATCGCAGTGGCGCTTTGGGCGCTTCCCTCCATCGGGTTGGCGCAAGCTTCGAATGTGGTTACCACCACCGCCACCCCCACTCCCATGCGTTGGGTGGTCAACATGGGCAATCAAACGCAAGGCACTGCACCCGCCGGCATGTTGCAAACTTTGCAAAACACCTTGGGGGTTCCGGTCAGCCTGGTTCGCCCGTTGTTGCAGCCCAATAGCTACCTGGTTGAAATGCAAAGCTGGCCTGTGTTGGGCAGTTTGCAGACACCCCAAGCCATTCGTGCGGCGCTTCAGGCTTTGCCCGGTGTGCGTTTTGCCAGCCCCGACATTCAATTGCAACGCACAGCGGTGCCCGCCCCGAACGATGGCGCCTATGCGGTAAACCAAGCCAGTTACATGCACACTGGCGCGTATGCCTCACTGCGCATGCAAGACGTGTGGGAGCAAACCCGTGGCAGCAGCAACGTGGTGATTGCTGTGCTCGATTCTGGCGTGTTGTTTGAAAACCCTGAATTGAAAGGCCGCCTGTTACCCGGGTACGACTTTGTTAGCCGGGTAACTCCACCAACAGGCTCCACAGAATCCGGCACAGTGTTCGATTCGGGTTCCAACGATGGCGACGGTCGTGACCCCGACCCTTCCGACCCCGGAGATGCGCCGCCCCCGGGTTTTAACTGCCCCGATGGTTCAACCACCAGTTCATGGCACGGCACCACGGTGGCCTCAGTGGCAGCAGCACAGTCCAACAATGGGCAGTTTCTGGCCGGTATGGACTGGAATGCCAAGGTACTGCCGGTGCGTGTCTCTGGCCGATGCGGCATTGCTACCAGTTCGGATATTGTGGATGCCTTTTATTGGGCCACCGGCTCGGGCCGGGTTGATCCCACCATTGGCGTGAACCCCAACCCTGCCAATGTAATCAACCTCAGCTTCGCCACTGACACACCTTTGTTTGGCGGCGGTTGCGCTGCAAATGACATGGTGGCATTGGCCATTGCTGATGCAAGGGCGCGCAATGTGTCGGTGGTGATATCGGCTGGCAATAATTCCGGCGGGGACGTGCAATACCCAGCCAACTGCGCGGGCACCATTGCAGCAGGCGCAGCCGAGCAAGACGGCCAACTGGCTACTTACACAGCCAAAGGTGCAGGTACCGGCTTTGTAACCCTGCACGCGCCCGGCAATTCAAATGGCTTGTATGTGGGGGCCAGCAACACAGGCACTTCCTCGCCCAATTCCAATGGCAGCACTGCATTTTTGTTTGCAGGCACCAGCTTTTCCGCGCCCATGGTTGCGGGCGCCATTTCATTGCTTAGGGCTGTGCGCCCCAGCCTTACACCCAGTCAAATTGACTCCCTGTTGCGCAACAGCGCGCGCCCTTACCCCGCCAATGCCAGCAATTCAACCAATTTGGTGGGAGCCCGTCTGGACTGCACACCCACAAGTTGTGGCGTTGGTTTGCTGAATGTGCTTGGCGCAGTCCAGGCTGCCAGGACCTTAAGCAACCCCTTGCCGGTGGCCAATGTCCAGCAATCGGCAGTGGTGGCCAGCAATGGCCCGTTTGTGCTGGATGCGGCTTTGTCCACCAACAGCGCCGGTGGCGGTGCCAATCTCACCTTCAGCTGGCAACAGGTATTCGGCAACCCGGTGGCGTTGGCAGGTACCAGCACCAGCGCCCTGCAGGTGCAGTCTGGCATGGCGGGCAATATTGCTGAATTCGCGCTCACGGTCACCGACACCGCCACCAACCGCAGCAACACCAGCGTGGTCCGCCTGGCCAATGTGTCTGTGAACGAGCGAACCTTCACCCCCAGCAGTGCGGGTGGGGGCGGTAGCAGCTCAGGTGGGTCAGGCACAGGCACTTCCGCCCCAACTCCAGTGGCCACCAGTTCCGGTGGTGGTGGTGGTGGGGGAGTGCTGGGATTGGCAGGAATGCTAGGTATGTTGATGCTGTTGGGGGTTTGGCGGCAAAGGCTTGGGGTTGCCTGAAAAAGTTGGGATAGAATCGGGATTCACTTGGTCATACCCCAACTAACAATCAGCCAAGAATCCAAATGCCCAGCCCAGTACCGCAGCATCAAGAAAACACCACCCTTCGTTGGGAATATGCGTCCGTAGTCGGCATTTTGGCCATTTGGGTCAGCATGTTGAGCCTGAAAATCGGGGTTGGTCTTATTGCCGGCCTCGCTATTTTTGCCCTTACCCGCTTTACCCGCCGAGGCTTTGTGCGCCTGTTGCAGCCGCACATCAACAAATTTAACGGCGCTTTCATGCGTGGTCTGTTTGGCTGGTTGCCCACCTTTTTAACCACTGCAGTGGTGGCAGCGGCCGTGGTGTTGTTGGGAATCGGCTTGAACAGTGGGGTGCGCTTTGTGCTGGCCACCATGACCCAGCAGGGCCCACAACTGGTTGACGAAGCGCTGCGCAACCTGAATTCGGTCACCGCCAGCCTGCCGCAAGCCATTAAGGAACACATACCCGGCAAACCCAGCGAATTGTTCCGCATGATCAGCAAAGACGACAGCGACTTCGTGGGCTACATTCGCAGCTTCGGCGGTGCCAGCTTCTTTATTTTCCTGCAGTTTGTATTTGCCCTCATTCTGGGTGTTTCCGCAGCACTCATGGTGCCTGCGCCTATCACACAAGCCACGCCTCGCCCTTTGGCCGACGCCTGGCTGCAAACCCTTGAAAAATATGTGCGCTGTTTCACCCTGCTTATGGGCGCGCAGGTGTATGTCAGCATTTGGAACACCTTCTGTACAGCAGTATTCATTTACGGCATATTGCCCGCATTCGATGTGGTACTTCCCTTCCGGGAACTGCTGCTCATGTTCACCGCCGTGGCCAGCCTTATCCCGGCGGCCGGCAACATCATGGCCAACACCCTCATTCTGGTACTCACCATTCGATACGGCGTGTTTGTGGCCTTGGGTTCGGTGCTTTATCTGTTCATCATTCACAAGCTTGAATACTTTGTGAATGGCTACATCATTGGCCGCAACGTGCGCGCCAGCGTACCTGAAATGCTGATTGCCATCATCCTGGGCGAAGTGGCTTTCGGCCTGCCCGGGCTTATTACCGCGCCCGTTACTTACGCATTCCTGAAAATGCACTGGCAACGGTGGGGGTGGGTTTGAACTTTGTTCAGCGAATTAACCCAGCCTGGTTTCTGGCAGGGGCGGCGTTTTTCTTGCCGATCAAGCCGGCGCCGGTGAATTTGCTGTTGGTGCTCGCTTTGGTGTTTGTGTTGGTCAATCCACAAACTCGCAATCGACTGCCCGGTTTGTTCAAGCATCCTATAACCGTGGCGGCGTATGCGCTTGTGGCATGGCTGGTGTTTACGCTTTCCTTCGACACCAGTAATTTCGATTCGGCCAGCGACTATCTCAGCAAATATCTTCGCCTATTGTTGTTGCCAATTCTGGCTGCGGCATTCTTGACCAAACAAGACGGCACCACCGTATTTGATGCATTTTGTGTTGGCGTGTTTGTTAGCGTACTCGGCAGTTATGCCGTGGCGCTGGGGTTTTTCCCATGGCCCGAGGGTTCGGAATCACCACTGCTATTCAAGCTACACATCACCCACAACTTTTTCATCGCTTTGGCCACCGGCTACGTGGCCTATCGCCTGCGGTCGGCATGGTCGCAAACTCACCTGGCAATCAAGGCTTTGGTTTTATTGGCATTGGGCCTGGCCCTGTACAACTTCTTTTTCATGGTTGAAGGGCGATCGGGCTGGGTGGCCATGGCCGTGTTGCCTGTCGTTATCGCCTATCAACGTATTGGTTTGAAGGGATCGATCATCGCAGCGTTTGCTGTTTTGCTCATCCTGCTTGCCATGTATTTTGGCTCTGACTTCTTCAACACCCGGATCAATGCCGTGTTTACTGAAGTTCAGCAGTGGATCGACGGGCAAGCAATTGCACAAGAAACCAGCAACGGTCGCAGACTGAGCTTTTGGCTTCATTCAATTGAGGCATTTGTCCAGGCACCATGGTTTGGCTACGGTATGGGTGGTTTTGAGGCCGCCGTTACACCTCATGCGCAAGCATCAGGTTTCACTTTCGCATTCAATAACCCGCACAACCAATACTTGTTGTTTGCAGTACAAGGCGGTGTTGTGGCCTTGGCGTTGTATGTGGTTTTTGTAGCCATGGTTTTACTGCGGAACAACTCGCAGCACCTGTTGCTGCTGCATGGTTTTGTGTTGGCTTATGTGTTGCTCAATCTGCTGAATTCGTTTCACTATGATTTCGCCGAAGGTGTGTTCTTTGTACTCGGCTTGGCTGCTTTGGCTTATCGCACGGAAGAATCATGAATTCGCGTTCAGTGATGTTCTTGAGCCAATGGTTTCCGCCTGAACACGCGCCCATGGGCTACATGCTCAAAGAGCTCGCCGAGAATTTGGCCGCTCAGGGTTGGGACGTTGAAGTAGTTACTGGCTTTCCCAATCACCCCAGTGGCAAGGTACAGGCACCGTATGTCAAGCAACGAATTTTGCGTGAAACCTCAGGCCCGGTTCGTGTTACCCGCTTGTGGCTTTACACCTCTGAAACGCGCAGTTTTCTAAGCCGTGCACTTAATTTCCTGAGCTTCGTTGGCAGCAGTTTTTTGTATCTGCTCACTTGCAAAAAGCCAGCCCTGGTGTTTGCCGTGTTGCAGCCGTTGCCGCTTGGCGCCACGCTTACCTTACTGGCTAAATTGCGTGGGTTCAAACTGATTTTCAACGTTCAGGATTTACACCCCGATGTATTGGTTGATTTGGGTTTAATCAAAAGCAAACCAGTGATCAACGCCTTGAAATGGATTGAACAAACTGCTTATCGAAGGGCAGACGGTTTGGCAGTTATTTGTCAGGGTTTCAAAAATCATGTCGAGCAGCACGGTGCGCGAGGTGCAGTTGAGGTTATTCCCAATTGGATCGACATCGACGAAATAAAACCCCAACCTGAGAAGGGGCAGTTAATTCGCGACATGGCAAACATTCCAGCCCACGCCCCAGTAGTTTTATATGCTGGAACAATAGGTCATGTGTCGGGCGCGCAAGTTGTTTTACATGCTGCAAAGCTTGCTTCAGAACACAACTCAAGCAAAACAATTCATTGGCTTTTTGTCGGGGAAGGCCCCTTGTTGCCCACCTTGCAACACTTGGCGCAAGGTTTGCCCAATGTGCACTTTCTCCCGTTTCAGCCCAGGGAGCTTTTGCCCGCTGTACAAAACTGCGCAAGCATTTCCATGGTTAGTTTGTTGCCCCGTAAGGGAACGTTCTCGGTGCCTAGCAAGGTGCTTGGTTATATGGCCGCCGCAAAACCCGTTGTGGCCAGTGTCGACGCCAACAGTGAAACCGGTATCCTGGTGCAACAGGCTGGCTGTGGTTTGGTCGCAGAGCCCGGTAACCCACAAGCCCTGTTGCACGCCGTAGAGCAACTTCTTGCCAGCCCGCAAAACGCGCTTGAGCTTGGTGCAAAGGGCCGGCAGTTTCTGGAGCAGCGTTATAGTCGAACCCAAGTGTGCGCGCAGTATGCCGAATTTTTTCAACAAACACTGCAAGGGCACAAGCCATGACAAAGCTAGAGCCCATCCAAATTCGCCCCGCGCAAGCCAACGACATTGCTCAAATTGTTCAGGTACACATTCAGGCTTTCCCCGGTTTCTTTCTCACACTCATGGGTCCCCGTTTTCTGCGTCTTTTGTACAGCGGGTTCTTAAATCACCCCACTGGCGTTTCATTGGTGGCGTGTTCAAAGGCCAAGCCTTCCCAAGTAATCGGTTTCGTAGTGGGTACAACACAACCCCAGGGGTTTTTTTCCCAATTGCTCAGGCAGCGTTGGCTTGCATTTGCCTTGGCCTCTTTGTGGCCCTTGTTGAAAAGGCCTGGCCTGGTTCTCGTAAAATTGTGGTCAGCCTTGTTTTACAGGGGCGAGTCTTTGCCCGATCAACCCGATGCCGCCTTGCTTAGCAGCTTGGGCGTTAAGCCCGCAGCGCAGGGGCAGCAAATTGGTCAACAATTGGTATCCGCTTTCCTTGCCCATGCACAAACTGCCGGGGCAACGGCCGTGTACCTTACAACTGACCAAAGCAACAATGCCAAGGCCAATCACTTCTACACAAGGCTGGGTTTTGGGCTTGCGGGTACCTGCAAGCGCCCGCATGGCCGTATACTCAACCGATATTTGATCAAGTTAAACGCATGAGCACTCAACCGTTTTTGCCATTTGCTTTGCCCGAAATTGGCGAGGAAGAAATACAGGAAGTGGCCAATTGCCTGCGCTCAGGCTGGTTGACCACAGGCCCCAAAACCCGGCAATTTGAAACTGATTTCGAAGCCATGCTAAACGCAGCAGGCGGCGGCGTAGCTGCGGGTAATCAGCCAGTGCAGGCCATTGCGGTCAACTCAGCCACGGCAGGTTTGCACCTTGCGCTGGAAGCGATTGGCATCGGCCAGGGCGATGAGGTTATTGTGCCCACCCACACCTTTACCGCCACTGCCGAAGTGGTGCGTTACCTGGGGGCAGACCCTGTTTTTGTGGATGTACTGCCGGGTACTTTGAACATTGATCCTGCCTTGGTTCGCGCGGCCATTACCAATAAAACAAAGGCCATCATCCCAGTTCACTTCGCGGGGCTGGCTGCCAATATGTCGGCCATCATTGCGATCGCTCAAGAACATGGTTTGAAGATAGTCGAAGACGCCGCACACGCCTTACCTTGTGTGGTTGATAGTGTCGCCGTGGGTAACCTGCAAACCGATGCCGCCGTATTCAGTTTTTATGCCAACAAAACCATCACCACAGGTGAAGGTGGCATGGTGGTCTCACGCAATCCGGAAATCATCAAGCGCTGCAAAACCATGCGCCTGCATGGCATTAATCGCGATGTATTTGATCGCTTCACCTCCAAGGCACCCAGTTGGTATTACGAAGTAGTTGCGCCTGGCTTCAAATACAACCTCACAGATCTGGCCTCGGCCATGGGCATTCATCAGCTGAAAAAGGCAGAGTTGTTTCGTGCCAAACGCCAGGCTATTGTTGATCAATACAATGCCGCTTTTAAAAATTTGCCAGTCGTTTTACCCCAAGGTGCACCCACCAATGGCCTGCATTCATGGCACCTGTATGTGTTGCGTTTAAGTGATCAATGCCCACTTACGCGCGATCAGTTTGTTGAAGCGTTGTACGCGCGGGGCATTGGTTGCAGTGTGCATTACATACCTTTGCACTTGCAGCCCTATTGGCGTGACACGTACAAGCTGAAAACCGAACACTTCCCTGTCAGTCAGAAAGCGTACGAAAGCATGGTGTCAATTCCCCTGTATTCGAAAATGACGCAGTCTGAAATTGACCGTGTCATCCAGGCAGTTCAGTCCATTTTGGCGAAATAAAACCCGTGATAAAACGTCTTTTCGACATGGTACTTGCATTCACGGGCTTGTTATTGCTGAGTCCTGTGCTGGTGCTTATTGCAGTGTTGATTAAACGCGATTCAACGGGCCCGGTATTCTTCCGGCAAGAACGCATTGGCCTGCATGGCAAGCCCTTTCGCATTCACAAGTTTCGCACCATGACCGTGGCTCAGCCAGGTACAGCCATGCAAATTACAGTGGGTCAAGACGCACGCATAACCAAAGTAGGAGCCTTTCTACGGCACTACAAAATTGATGAATTGCCGCAGCTGATCGATGTGCTTCAAGGCACCATGAGCCTGGTGGGGCCTCGTCCAGAAGTGCCCAAGTATGTAGCCTTGTACCCCGAGCCCACCAAAAGCATTGTGCTTTCCGTACGGCCTGGCATTACCGATTTGGCAAGTATTGAGTATCGAAGTGAAAGCGAGTTATTGGCTAAAAGCAGCAACCCGGAAAAAACTTACATCGAAGAAGTGATGCCTGCCAAACTGGCTTACTGCGTGCAGTACGTTCAGCAGCAAAGCGTGTGGCTGGACATTCAAATAATTGCCCGCACCTTTCTTGCAATCTTGAGGTAGCGTTTCAAGCCGTTGGCTTGCCGGCGTTGGCCAAGGCATCAAACGTTTCACTTTCGGGCTGGTAACCATCCACCAAGCGCAACAACAGGTTCTTTAGCTCAGGCACGTTTCTGGTCCGCAAAATACTTTGCAGTGCTTCAACTTCCTGGTCTAGTTCCTGAACGCTGATACTTTTCTCATTGGCTTTCATAATGCGCGGGTGCTCCGTGGGTTTCGGGTCGTTGCCAATCAGCAGCTCTTCATACAGTTTTTCGCCAGGGCGCAAACCAGTTACCTTAATTTCAATATCACCATCGGGTTGCTCAGGTTCCTTCACTGAATAGCCCGCCAAGGTAATCATGCGTTTGGCCAGGTCGATGATCCGAATCGGCTCGCCCATGTCCAGCACAAACACATCCCCACCTTTGGCCATGGCGCCCGCCTGAATAACCAACTGCGCCGCTTCAGGAATGGTCATGAAAAACCGCGTCACTTCGGGGTCAGTAATGGTAACCGGCCCAAGCTTGGCAATTTGCTGTCGAAACAGTGGCACTACCGATCCACTTGACCCTAACACATTGCCAAATCGCACCATGCTGAATCGTGTTTTTACACCCGGCTCTGCAGCCAAGGCTTGCAGGGCCAATTCGGCCAGGCGTTTGCTGGCCCCCATAATGTTGGTGGGGCGCACCGCTTTGTCGGTGCTAATCAGTACGAAATCTTCAACCCCGGTTTCTTCGGCCACCTGCGCAGTCAGGCGAGTGCCCAAAAAATTGTTTCTAATACCCTCAAAAGGGTTCAGCTCAACCAGGGGTACATGCTTGTATGCGGCTGCGTGATAAACCGTGTCGGGTTTTATCGCCTTGAATACCTCTCGCAGCCGGTGAGCATCCCGAACATCCCCCAGAACCGGTGACAATTGCACCTCGCGGTAAAAGGAATTGACCTTCTGTTGTAGCTCATGGTGCAAGGCATACAAAGCAAACTCATTGTTCTCAAACAGCACCAGGCGGGTAGGGCGGGTTGCCAAAATTTGCCGGCACAACTCCGAGCCAATGCTACCCCCGGCACCTGTTACCAACACCACCTTCTGGTGGTTCTTCAAATTCAGCAACTCTACATTCGCGGGCACGTGGTCGCGGCCCAACAGGTCATCAATGTCCAGTTCCCGAATGGAAGAATGTTCGCTGTCCAGCGTTAAGCCAGCGGTTTGAATGTGCACGGGCAAGCCCTTGCATTCTTCAATAATTTGGCGGCGAGCACCTTGCGCGCCACTTTCCAGGGCAATTACCAGGTCCGAAACCTCGTAATTTTCAATCACCCGGCGCAGCTCATTCAGGGCAAACACCCGGTGGCCAGCCATATTGCGCCCAACCAGCTGTTGGTCATCGCTTACAAATCCAATCTGAATGTATTCAGGCGATCCCTTCAGCGCATTGGCCAGTTGCACTGCCTCTTGGCCTGCACCCACAATCAGCAACCGGCGGCGCAGCACCCGCAGCCTGGGGTCAATGGTGCTTGAAAGCAGCCAAAACCGCGCAAACATTCGCACCCCCACAATAAAGGCGCTCAAGATAATCGGTTGCAGCACTCCAATTGAACGGGGGTTGGGTGGAATATAAAAAGCAAACACCACCGCTGTGTAAATGGCGGCATACACAGCTACCGCCTTCACAATTTGCTTGATGGCAGCCAGGTCGGTATAACGGAATATGGCACGGTACAGGCCAAAATGAATGAATATGGGCAAGGCCAGCAAGGGGCCAAACCAGTAGGGAATCCATTCATTCCCTTGGGGCACGTGCATCCCGTCAATTCGCAGGCTAAAGGCCAGCCAGGTGGCGGCAATACCCATGGCAATGTCCACGGACATAACCAGTATTTGCTTCATCCAGCGGGGAAGGCCGATTAAACGTTCAGATCTCAAATTAACCTTTGATCAAAATAGGCGTATTCGGTAAACCACTCGATGATAATTCACTTCACTTCTATTGAAACCAAAATGGGCGCAGCAGCGTTACATTGAATCAAAGTAAAATCAACAGGCTTTCTAAATTACCCGCTCATTCCATGACAACTCAAAATGCAGTCCTTATGCTGGTGTTTAACCGGCCCGATGTGACTGAACAAGTATTTCAGGCCGTGCGCAATGCTCGCCCCCCGCGCCTGTATGTTGCGGCGGATGGCCCACGGTCTGGTCGGCCGCAGGATGAGGAAACAACAGCCCGAGTGCGTGAGGTTTTCAAGCAGGTTGACTGGCCTTGCGAAGTGCACACCCGGTTTTTAACTGAAAACCTGGGTTGCCGAAATGCCGTTTCAAGCGCAATTGACTGGTTTTTCAGCAAAGAAGAGCAGGGCATTGTTCTTGAAGACGATGTGTTACCTTCCCCCGCTTTTTTCAGCTACTGCGACACCATGCTCGAGCGCTACAAACACGACGAGCGCGTATTCTCGGTTGTTGGCAACAACCTGGTAGAACCTTGGTACCAACACCCAGAAAGTTATTTCTTCTCAAAAGTATTTTTTGTGTGGGGGTGGGCCAGTTGGCGAAGGGCTTGGCAGCATTACGATGTGAACATGGCCGCTTGGCCGAACACAAGGCTCCAGGTAAATGCTTTGCCCTACAAGCCCAAGCAAAAACTTCACCATGCATATTGGGATCTGGTTTTTGATTTGGCCTTTAAGAATCAAATTTCAACATGGGACCATCAGTGGACCTTCGCACACTGGGAAAACAATGCAGTATGCGTAACCCCAGCAAATAATCTGGTACGTAATATTGGTTTTGGTGCCGATGCCACACACACGTCGGGAAGCGACCCTGAGTACGTCAAGCGTCTTCAAGTTGCCCAGCAATTTGTACCCGGTAGTTCATCCCCGGCTGTTGTCGACAATCGCAGGTATTACGAGCACATGTCGAGAATTGTGTTGGGAATTTCAGTCATTACTTGGGTTCGACTTTCCTTAAGAAGATTCCCAACAATATTTGCCCAGCTGAAAAAGATCTCAAACATGCTTCGCTCTGCGTAAGGAAAAACCAATGCCGAACACTGAAAGCTTGGTTAGCGTGGTAATGCCGACCTGGAACAGCATGAGATATATTCAGGAGTCTATCGAAAGTTTGTTGAGCCAAACACACCAAAATTTTGAATTGTTGGTTTGCGATGGAGGCTCAAACGATGGAACCCTGGATTATCTCGAGTCACTGGGTGACTCACGCATACGTATCGTTTCCAGGCAAGACAAGGGCTTGGTCAATGCACTCAATATTGGCTTTTCGCACGCCAAAGGCGATGTTCTATGTTGGCTGAATTCTGACGACAGGTACCTTGCAGCCGATGTATTGGCACGGGTATGTCAGCGTTTATCCGTGGGCGATTTACATTTTCTGATCGGCGGCTGCGCCATGTTGGCTGAAGACGGAACGATAATGCGTTATCTATTGCCCTGGATTCCCCAGCCACCCTTCAAATACCGAGGTCACAGTAACTGTTTCACCGGAAGTCTTTTTTTTAGTAAGGCGGCATGGGGTCAGTTCGGTCAATTTTCCGAGAACAACAAATACGCATTTGAATATGAGCTGGTTCGTTTGTTAATGAACTCGCCGCATCAGGGGGGCATATTGAAAGGGAAGCCACTTGCAGGTTTTCGACTTAGGCCCGATTCTGTAAGCGGGGCCAACAGCAATGCCATGGCCCTCGAACGCAACAATGTGGTCGGTGCCACAGTGCATGAAAATGCCCCTTTTGCCCACCAACTTATTCGTCTTTATTCCTATGCAAAGCTGGGTTTGTTACCCACGTTTCTGAAGTACTTGCGCGCAAATCGCAATATCACGGATGCGCTCAATGTTTGGAAAAATTAAACAAGCATTGGGCAATCTTGCACAACGCCCAAATTTAATGGCAGCGTTGCGCAACCTGGGTTGGCTGGTATTTGATCGGGTCTTCCGGCTCGGGGTGTCATTCGTTGTCACCTTGTGGCTTGCCCGTTATCTTGCCCCGGAATTGTTTGGCGTCTACAACTACGCAATTGCATTCACTGCTCTTTTTTCTGTTGTTGCAACTTTCGGTTTGCAAAGCGTAGTGGTGCAGTACTTGGTTGACAAGCCCGACCAACAAAACTCCACACTGGCCAGCGCCTTTGCTATTCAACTGGCAGGCGGCGTAATTGCTTTCATTCTATCGGTGCTTGCGGCTTTCAATTTGGTTGGTAATGAACCAACTGTACTTGTCGCAGTACTGCTGCTCAGCACGATCAATTTATTTCGGTTCTCGGACACGGTACGTTACTACTTTGAATCCCGTGTCCAATCCAAACGCATTGTGGTCACTGAGAACCTAGTGTTCATGCTGATTGTATTGCTGCGAATCGCCATGATCTTGCTTGAGCTACCTCTGATTTACTTTGTTGCTTTGTTGGTACTTGAGGCAGTTCTAACCACCCTGGCGTTTCTCTGGCTATTCGGTATTCAAAAGCTTAAAGCTCTCAGGTTCGACAGCTCCAACTTTCTAAGCATGCTAAAGGTGGCCTGGTTGTTGGCCTTGTCTATGGGCGCAATCATGCTTTATATGCGTGTTGATCAAATCATGTTGGCCTCATTGCTCAATCAAGAGGCTGTTGGTATATATTCTGCTGCAGTTCGAATAAGTGAGATTTGGTATGTATTTCCTGCTGTGATTGTAGGTTCAGTGTTTCCCAGGATTATCAAAGAACTGCGCATCGACGCCGCGCGTGCCAATCGACAGCTTGATGTTTTGCTCACTGCATTTTCAATTGTTTCGATATTAGTCGGTCTACTTGTGGGCAGTTATTCAACGGAAATAATTGTTTTTCTGTTTGGCGAAGACTACCGCGCTTCCGCTTCAGTATTGCGCATTCATGTGTGGTCGTCGGTGTTTGTTTTTTCAGGAATCTTGGGAGGCCGATGGTTGGTGGCCATGGACATGCAAAAGGTATTGTTGGTCTCTACCTTGATTGGTGTTGTTGCAAACATCGCAATGAATTATTTGATGATCCCTGTATACGGGGTTGAGGGGGCGGCCTGGGCCACCCTTGTTGCCCAATTCATGTCTGCAATATTGGTAAACTGCTTCCATCCAGCTTCGCGGCAACTATTCTGGATGCAGATGTCTGCTCTAAGCCTGTTGTCGCTTCGGCACATCGCACGTTGGTGGCGATTGAATTCCAGATGATATGTCGTCCACCCTTCACAGCAGGCTTTGGTACACCTCCAACGTTCGCTTGGCCGTGGTTTCCCAACTGTATTTGGCACTTTGGTGATGACCTGCGCTGATCAGTTCATTGCGAAGCGCAGGGCTTGACAGAACACGCTCTACCGAGTCGGCCAATTGTTTCTCGTCATTCGGGTTGAAGTACAAACATGCATTGCCCAGTATTTCTGGTAACACGCTGGCATTGCTGGAAATTACAGGACAACCCAGTGCCATTGCTTCGAGAGGGGGAAAGCCGAAGCCCTCATATAACGATGGGTATACAAATACAGCGGCATTTTGATAAAACTCAACCAGTTTTTCATCGTCGCCCGATTCATGGCGGTAATGTTTTACAGCACAATGCTCAAGCAAAGTTTGTTCTTCATCCGTGAAGGGTCCCCCACCAAAAGCCAGCAGTTCGACGTTTTCCCTTAGTGCCAAACTATGGCCAATACCCCTTACCAAGCCAGTGAAGTTTTTGTATTTGTTCCGGGCACCGACATACAGCACTATGGGACGTGTCAGGGAATTTTCCCGTGTCTGGTTTGAAACACTGAGTCGAGTGGGTTGCAGGCCAATACCGTGGTGAATAACCGATACTTTCGTTTCATCTACATTAACAAACTGGAGCAAATCTTTCTTGGTATTGTCTGAAATACAAATCACCCAGTCAGCTGACAATACAGCGCGGCGTTTAAGTGCTTGAGTATTGTCTTTTTGTCTGAACTCTTCAGGAAACAGTTCATGGATCATGTCGTGTACTGTTACCACGTGCGGCGCCCGATAAGAATCGGTTTGCAGCGGCGAGTAGTAAGTTTTGTGCACAACCTGGGCTTGCCACTTGCGAATTTCCTTCGCACCTTTCCATGCGTTGTACTTCACACTCAACCCACCAAGCTTAGGTGGGTAGTGGTTTATTTTTTTGCCTTGTACTGAAATCGCTTTGCAAGTTTCAAGCGACTCATTCACGTGGTACGGCGCAAAGGCAGATACCTCATGCCCTAGTCTTTTGAATTCATCTGCCAGGCAGCAAAAGTATCTGGAAATCCCCCCCCGGTTTTGCAGGCAGAAAATTTCGTGATCAAAGGCGATTTTCATATCTTATCGCGTTGAAGTCTGCAATGGTTTTGGACTGCAATTTTAGCTTTGCCACAATTGGGGCAAATCTCGAAAATCGTGTCGCAACTTTCCAAAGTACTGGCACTGGGTTTCTGGAAAGTAAATGCACAGAAGTTCCAAGAGATACAACATGGCATTTACAAACGCCAGCGAGAATTTCCAGGCTTTTGGTATTGAAAAAGCCAATGTGTTGGCCGTGTTCAGGTGCCCGGTACCACCAATCCTCTTCTGGCCCGTTTTGTTGAACAAATAACTCCGTCGATATCAACACATTGTCTGAATATTCCAGCAAGTTATTCAATTCCACCACGGGGTTCTCAAAGTGTTCAAACACTTCAAAAGCCGTTACCAAACCATACCGGCCATCTTGGTGTTCAAACCCCTTCGCTAGAAGGTTTGAACAATGTTTGTCGCTCCAAAAGGCATCTACACCCAAGTCTCGGAGCAAACGGACCAAGATCCCGTAGCCACCGGCATAATCCAAAACACGCCCATCTAAATCGCCCAGTGAAAGCAGGGTCATAATCACCCGCCGTGCATTGTCCTGGTTTCTCACCAAGATTCCGGTATCGGAATCATTGATGGCGTTGCTGTATGCCTCATCAAGCCAAAAAGGTTTCTCAGTTTGAAAATAATCGCATTCAGAGCATTGAAAGTAGCTAACCGTGTAGCGTAGCAATTTTGAGTCGTAGGCATGCTTTGCGACAGACCCACAAAGTCGGCATTCCGTGGTTTTATTTATGCCCATGCGTTTATTTACTCCACTTGTTGATCCGGCGGCCAAATCGATGATTGAGTGAACCCTTCAACCGTTTCAGGCTCAGTCGATCTTAATGTACTTCGAACACCTGATTCAGTGTCGTTGGTTTTTACGCATTCAAACTCTTGAAATACTCAATGGTCTTTATCAGACCATTCTCCAAATGCACCTTGGGCTCCCAACCCAACTTCGCTTTGGCCAACTCAATGTTGGGTTGGCGTTGCTTGGGGTCGTCTTGCGGCAAAGGCATAAAAGTCAGCTTGCTCTTTGAACCCGTTAATTCAATTACTTTCTCGGCCAATTCCAGCATGGTGAATTCGCCGGGATTACCCAGGTTCACTGGCCCAGTAAAACCAGGCTCAGTGTTCATCAAGCGAATAAAGCCTTCAATTAAATCGTCTACATAACAAAAGCTACGGGTTTGGCTGCCATCGCCAAATATCGTAATGTCTTGGCCTTTCAATGCCTGCACAATAAAGTTGCTCACCACACGACCATCGTTGGGGTGCATGCGTGGGCCGTAGGTATTAAAAATTCGGGCTACTTTAATATCCAGGTTGTGCTGGCGGTGGTAATCGAAAAACAGGGTTTCGGCGCAGCGCTTGCCTTCGTCGTAGCAGCTGCGAATACCTATCGGGTTTACACGGCCCCAATACTCCTCGGGCTGTGGGTGTACTTCCGGGTCGCCATACACTTCGCTGGTGCTGGCCTGAAAAATTCTCGCCTTCACGCGCTTGGCCAAGCCCAGCATATTGATTGCACCGTGCACACTCGTTTTTGTAGTTTGCACAGGGTCATGCTGGTAATGCACCGGGCTTGCAGGGCAGGCCAGGTTGTAAATTTGGTCTACCTCTATGTAAAGCGGAAAGGTGACATCGTGCCGAATCAGCTCAAAGTAGGGGTTGCTCAGCAGGTGTGCCACATTTTCTTTGCTACCCGTAAAATAATTGTCCGCGCAAATTACTTCGTTGCCTTCGGCCAATAAACGTTCGCATAGGTGCGAACCCAAGAAGCCGGCACCGCCAGTTACCAATATTCTGTTTTTCATTCGCTTGTAATCCGCTCTAGCCGTGGGTGCAATCCGGTATTCTAAAGCCATTCAACATTTGAAGGGCGCAAGGCCCGGTTACTTATGAAAATAGCAATAGCTGGCACGGGTTACGTGGGTTTAAGCAACGCCATGTTGCTGGCCCAGCACAATGAGGTGGTGGCCTTGGACATTGTTCAAGCCAAGGTTGATTTGCTGAACCAAAAAAAGTCGCCTATTCACGATGCGGAAATCGAAGACTTCCTGGCCAACAAACCACTGAACTTCAAGGCCACCACCAACAAGGAAGAAGCCTATCTGGGTGCAAGCTTTGTGATCATTGCCACCCCCACCGATTACGACCCCGAAGCCAACCACTTCAACACCAAGTCGATTGAGGCGGTGGCGGCCGATGTGCTGGCCATTAACCCAACAGCCACCATGGTGATCAAAAGCACCATACCGGTGGGCTACACCGAGCAGCTGCGCAAGAAGCTGAACACTAAGCAAATCATATTCAGCCCTGAATTCTTGCGAGAAGGCAAAGCCCTGTACGACAACCTCTACCCCAGCCGCATCGTGGTGGGTGAGCAAAGCGAGCGAGCCGAACAATTCGCAGCATTGCTGCAGCAAGGTGCCATCAAGCAAAACATACCTACTTTGTTTACCGTCAGTACCGAAGCCGAAGCCATTAAGCTGTTTGCCAACACCTACCTTGCCATGCGGGTGGCCTACTTCAACGAACTGGATACCTACGCCGCCACACACGGGCTAGACACACGCCAAATTATTGATGGCGTAAGCCTCGACCCACGTATTGGAAACCACTACAACAACCCAAGCTTTGGCTATGGCGGCTATTGCTTGCCCAAAGACACCAAGCAACTGTTGGCCAACTACCGCGATGTGCCGCAGAACATGATCCAAGCCATTGTGGATGCCAACACCACACGCAAAGACTTTATTGCCGCAGATGTAGTTGCCAAGAACCCTAAGGTGGTGGGCATTTACCGCCTGGTGATGAAAGCGGGCAGTGACAACTTCAGGTCGTCCGCCGTACAAGGAATCATGAAACGCATCAAGGCCAAGGGCATTGAGGTGATTGTGTATGAACCGGTGTTGCAAGAGCCCGAGTTCTTCCGAAGCAGGGTGGTGAACAACCTCGAACAGTTCAAGCAGCAGGCCGACATAATTCTTTGCAATCGCCACGTTGAAGAACTTGCCGATGTAGAGCACAAAGTTTACACACGGGATTTGTTTGGTAGCGATTAATCTGCCCAATCTATTCAACCACCCAATCCTCAACCGCCAGCCCTTTCACTCTTAAAAATTCCTTGGTGTTGTGGGTTACCAGCGTTGCATTCTCGGCCAGTGCATGGCAGGCAATCCACAAGTCATTTGCTCCTATGGGGGTTCCTGCATCTTTCAATTGCATAAATTGTTCTGCATAGTGCTTGCATATCGTTGGGCCTTCCGGGTACATCACATGGATCTGTTGGGCAAGTTGATCAAGCCTTCGCAAGGTTTCTGGCTTGCGGTTGCTGCGCTCTGCACCCTTCAACAGTTCTGCCCAGGTAATAAAACTCATGGCCAGCTTTGCATCTGTGGGTAGCGAATTTACTTTCTGGGCAATGGTCGGTGGCTGGTTTTTGATCAGGTAAATCAGAATGTTGGTGTCAAGCAGGTAAATCACAGCGCCTCGCGATCTTGCATGGGTTGGCTGTCCTCCTGCTCGGCTTCCAGTGCAGCGATAAATTGCTCGTCAACTTCACCCAAAGCTTGCAGTGCCTGCAACAAAGCCTGCCCGCGCTCGGCAGGTATGGGGTGAATAACAAGGTCGCCGTGTTCATTGCGGCTAATTTGAACCCGGTCAGTATTCAAGCGAAACTCGGCGGGAATGCGCACCGCTTGGCTGTTGCCGTTGTTGAAAACCCGAGTAATAGAAACAGGTGAAGTCATTGGTGCCTCTAGGTGTGTACATATCAGTGTGTACGGTATCAAACTTTAGGGCGCACAGCAAACGTTTGGCTTTTTGTTGGTTTACCCTTTTACGCGCATAAAAGTGTTGCCGCTTTACTTCGCTGCTCACAGTGTTGCATTCACGGTCAGCCTTTAACTCGAAAACGGGTTCAGCAACGGCACATCAAACCGGGTAAAGTGTTTCGTGTTGCGGGTTACCACAGTTAACTTGTTGGCAAGGGCAGTGGCGGCAATCATGGCGTCTTCCAAACCTGTGTCTGTTTCCCGGTGCATTAATTTTGCCCACACTCGAAAGCACTTAGCATCCATGGGTAGCACCTTAAACGTCGCTTCCAATTTGTTCAGCCATAGTTCTATTTCCTTGGCTTTGTCCTCATCTTGTTCTCGAGTCCTCTCGATTCCGCTTTGAATTTCAGCCAGCGTAAATGCGCTAAGGTAAAGCAAATGCTCGGGAATGTTCTTGATCCACGCCAGTACTGCTCCATGGGGTTTTGCTTTTCGTAGTTCGGAAATAACGTTGGTGTCCAGAAGGTACATGGTTCAGCCTTCCTGTCTGGTGGCTTTTCGGCGCTTAAGCTGCCCTCTCGGGGGTACAAGGTATTCCGTACGCGCTTCTTCCGCCAGTAGCAAATCTTTCATACCCGGCTGGTTTTGTTGGGTAAGCCGCAACCATTCCGCCATGGGTACCAACACCGCTTGTTCCTGGCCGCGTCTGCTTACAGCTTGTGGGCCATCACGCAGGCAGGTGTCCAGTAGTTCACTGAATCTGGCTTTTGCATCCTGTACGGGCCATGTTTGCATAAATTTGTCCTAAATGACTAGTTATTTGACTAGTTTAATTGGCCAAGTATTTTCAGGCAACGAGCAACAGCAATAACCCCCATCCTGATTACGTAGCCAGCTCAGTTTTTGCCACCTACCCCATCCAGTGCTAGCGTGCTTGTTTGTTCAATACTTGCAGGCTTCAACCATGTACCGCATTTTGTTTGCCCTGGTATTGCTGCTGCCCCTTACTCCCGTTTCCTCGGAGGCCTTTGTGTTCAGAAAAATTGTGTACTGCTCGCCCATCGAGGGTTTTATTCATTGGCAGGGAAAGCCGCTGGCCAACGTAGTTGTAACGCGAGAACTCTACAGCGGCGGGTTCGAGGGGGGGAAATACAGCGACACGGCGACTACTGGCAGCGATGGTCGGTTCAAGTTTGAGGTTGTTCAGGAACGCAGGTTTTTGAGGCCCGATTTGTTGTCGGCGAATCCGGTGGTTTCTCAAAGCCTGAAAGTTAACTATCAAGGAACCAACTACCTGATTTGGTACTTCCGAAAGCCAAATTACGAGCTTGGATCCGAATCTCTTAATAGTTTTCTAGAACTCGATTGCGACCTCTCCATTTCTGAAGAGGGTGGTGAAAGTCAAATTGTTCGCTGTAAACACAACGGAGCTTTGTAAAAATGGAATTAAATCCTGGTCAAATTTATAAGCTGACTGACCAAGCTTATGAAAGTAAAGACATCTCTTTGGGAAACTTTAAAGACAAGGTGAGGTATGCGTTACCGTTTGTTGCCAAAGAAAGCGTCAAAATCATCACCGCCACCTCTGGCCTCATCACTCCCGTCTCCAGCGGCTTTGGCTTCATGGCCCAACTCAATGGTGGTCGCTCCCGTGAAATTGTTATCGCCACCCGTGGTACTACTAATTCGCGTGCAGACTACGGCACCGACATCAACGCCATTCCAACTCCCGGCCCCACAGGGCACGCCATTCACAAAGGCTTTGGCACCACATTTAAAAGCTATGTTCAGCAGCTCAATGAATTCATCCAGCAACAAAACCTGGGTTTCAAACCCACCGCAGTGCACTGCATGGGGCATAGCTTGGGCGGGGCATTGGCCAACCTCAATGCGGCGGCCTGCGCCGAACTGGGCCTGAATGCTTACCTGTACACCGTAGCCGCCCCCCGCGTGGGCATGGTGCCGTATGCCGAGCACCTCAGTAAAAAAATGAAAGCCGCCCATGTGTATCGGGTAGCCAACGAGGCAGATATTGTCACTATGGTGCCTTGCTACCCCTTTGTGCATTCTCCCTATGTGCACGGCACTTACCTGCTAGAAGCCGGCATGCTGAAAATCAACCCCATGCAACACATGCTGGCCAACGGCTACGGCAGCATGGTCAACGCCAGCTGGAAGCAAATGCAAAGCCTCACCCAAGGCAAACAACAGCAGTTGGAAAACTCCCTATACCCCGCCAACAACAAAGAAGCAGGGCAGTTTGAACAACTCGCCAAAATGCCCGGGGCCATGTTCAGTGGGCGCTTACTCAAGCTGATCAACAAAGCCATTCACGACATGCTTTCTCGCCTTGGGGCTCAAAGCCTGCTCAGTGTGGGCCATTACCGCAGCGGCGCATTCACGGTGCTCGATCAAATGGCCGAAATACTCGCCCGCTACGCCCAAGCCAGCCACAAACAGGCCAAAGAGGTAGCGGGCATGCTCAACGCAATCATGGCTTACTTGGGTCGCTCAACCCATGCATTGGCCGATGCCTCAGTGGCCACCATCCGCTGGGTGTTCAACCTGCTGCACCTGTCGGTCACCACCATGGCCAAACAGGCCATTCAACTTGTGGCGCGATGACTATTTTGGCTAGATTGCACGCGATGCTACTATCGCGTAAGCTGTTACATGTAACAGTAAAGGGGAACCTCATGGCAAACAGCAATATTAATCTACGTGTTCAAAAGCACCGTAATTCCTTGCGTTCGGCCGGGTTGCGCCCAGTTCAAATTTGGGTGCCCGACACCCGCAAACCAGGCTTCTCTGAGGAATGTGCACGCCAATCAAGTGTTGTCGCGCAAAGTGACTCTGCAGATCAAGCGATGAATGATCTGTTGAACGAGTCTTTACGCGACCTCGAAGGTTGGACTGACTAATGAGAGGTGATTTCGTAACAATCGCAACGCAGGGCGATTTTGGTAAGCCTCGCCCGGCGTTGGTTATTCAATCCGACCTGTTTCATGAGCACCCTACACTCACTGTGTTGCCGGTAACTGGCACGCTTTTCTCCGCGCCCTTGCTGCGTGTCACAGTGCATGCCACTCCCGAGAATGGTTTACAAAAAACTTCCCAGATCATGATTGACAAAGCGATCACGGTGAAACTAGAAAAGGTCGGCCCCGCCTTCGGGCGCCTTGATGCAACCGGGCTTATTGAGATTGAACGCGCCCTGGCGGTATTCCTTGGCATTGCAAAATAACGCTCTGTTAATTATTCGCCGTGCCAACCAATTCTCCACTCGCCCGTTAGCATTTAATCGCCTTAGGCTGAATCCAAAAGGCTGTAACACGTGTAACAAAGGCAGGCGTATACTTCACCCTTAGGTGCTGTGTCACAAACCTGCCATGAAGCAGGTGCAATAATTACGAAATATTACCTGTAGCAATTTGCCGTTTCGGGCATTTTTAATTACTTAAATAAAACAATGTGCTTGCCTGCCCGCAAGCACTGTTTCATGTGTGTGGAGCATCATGCAAACAGCAGCGGCACTAAGCTTGAACTGGTCTTCGGCCATGGTAGGGCTGTCATGTAGCTTTCTGGTGGCCTTGTTTATTGTGTTAACTAAAAAATGGCATGGCCGCCTTACACTCGATGCCCCGCAGGGCATCCAGAAATTTCACACCATTCCAACGCCCCGCATCGGCGGTATAGCGCTGGCCGTGGGTTTAATTGCGGCTTGGTCTTTCCTGCCGGTGGGCAGCAACCGCCAACACCTGCTAGGCCTGCTGTTATTGGGTGCATTGCCGGCCTTTGCTTTTGGCCTGGCTGAAGACGTTACCAAACGCATCAGCGTGAAAGCCCGCCTTCTGGCTACCATTGCCAGCGGTTTAATCGCCGCACTGCTTACCGGCTACTGGGTCAGTTTTGTGAATGTACCGGGCGTAGACCTGTTGCTGGCACTTGCCCCGATCGGCCTTATATTCACCGCCTTTGCAGTAGGTGGCATTGCCAACAGTGTGAATATTGTGGACGGGTTCCACGGCCTGGCTGGCGGCGTGGTGGTGCTTATGTTGCTTACGTTGGCCACCATTGCCTGGCGGGTCGACGACTTTGTCATTATTCAGCTGGCGCTACTGGGTGTGTCGGTTACCTTGGGTTTTTTGTTCATCAACTACCCCAAAGGCCACTTGTTCCTGGGCGATGCTGGTGCCTACTTCCTTGGCTACTACGTGGCCATGCTGGCTGTTATGCTGGCCATGCGCAACCCCATCGACGTAAGCCCATGGGCCATGCTGCTGGTGTGCGGTTACCCGGTTATTGAAACGCTTTTTAGCGTGTACCGCCGAACCACCCGCAAACGCAGGCACAACCCTGGCACTCCCGATGCAAGCCACCTGCACAGCCTTGTGTACCGCCGCGTGGTCAGCCGCAAGTTGTTGCCTTACGCGCCTGCCTGGCAGCGCAATGCCGCTACTTCACCGCTTATGTGGATTTACGCCGCAGTGCCCATGCTAGGCGCGGTGTTCTGGCCAGAAAGCTTGGGCATGGTGTTGGCATGGCTGGCCTTCAGCGTAGTGGCTTATGTGCGCTTGTACCGCCGCATGCTGGTGTTGGGTATTTTCTTTCGCAGGCGTGCCCACTAAAACGCACTTATACCAACCTAGAAAATAGACACAATAATATCCAAAAATGTTATAATTGGCATTCATGGATATTATTGTATCTAAAATGAAGATCAGTTTGTCTACTGAAACCAACCTGCAAAATCAGCTGGCCCAGCACCTTCAGCGACTGCGCAAGCAGCAAAAGCTGTCTCGTCAGGCATTGGAAAAAATCAGCACTGTGCCCGCGCCCACCATCAAAAAGTTTGAAACCACCGGCCAAATATCGCTACGCCAGTTTTTGTTGCTTTGGGAGTGCTTGGACAACATAGACCGCCTGGCCATGCTGCTTAATCAGCGGCACAACAACACCTTAGCCCACCCAACAACCATCGAACAGGTGCTGGCTGATGAGTTTTAAACCCATCCAAAAACTGAATGTAAGCCGCACCCTGTCAACTGGCCAGCAAGTTGAAGTGGGCACCCTGGCGCAAAACAGGCAAGGCGTTTACTTTCAGTACCACGACAATTATTTGGGCCGTTTCGGCAATTTGTCGCCTTACGCGCTGAATAACACGTTGGCCCTTCAGCAAGCCCCGGCTGGCCCGCACCAAGGCCTGCATGGTGTGTTTGCCGATAGCTTGCCCGATGGCTGGGGGCTGTTGCTTCAAGACCGCGTATTTCGCCAGCACGGCATACTGCCCAACCTGCTGACGCAAATGGACCGCCTGGCCTTTGTGGGGCAGGGTGCAGTGGGTGCCTTGGCGTACGCCCCCAATTCACAATATGCAGCTATAACGCAGGGCAATGTTGACCTTTGCGAATTGGGTCAACAAGCCCAAGCCGTGTTCGAGGGACAAACCGGGGAGGTGCTGCAAGCCTTGGTGGTCAGCGGAAATTCGGGAGGCGCAAGGCCCAAGGCCTTGATATATGCGCAACCCGGCAACTGGGCCAACAGCAGCACGGCACCCAGGGCGGGCGATGAAGCCTGGTTGGTTAAATTTACTTCCGCAAGTTTGCCCTTGGGCCATGAGGAAGGTATTTGCGAAGCGGTGTACTTGCAGCTTGCCGAGCAACTTCAGCTTGAACCGCCGCAACACACTCTGGTTCAACCTGGCCATGCCAATCGTGAGTACCCTTGGCTGGCTTTAAAGCGTTTTGACTGGGTTTCCAATCAAGAGGGCCCCGCCGGCCGCTTGCACATGCACAGTGCTTGTGGCCTGTTGGGTGCAGACTTTCGCTTGCCAAGCCTGGATTACCAAACGCTAATTTCAGCAACCCGGCGCTTGTGTAAATCGCCTGCGGCAGCTCAGCTTCAATTTCGGCGCGCTGTGTTCAATTTGCTGGCGTGCAATCAAGACGACCACAGCAAAAACTGGGCGTTTTTGCAAAACGACCAAGGCCACTGGCAGCCTGCACCTTTTTACGATGTCACCTTTAGCCCCCACCCCCACGGTGAGCACCGCACGGCATTTGCAGGTTTTGGCAAAGCGCCGCCGTTGAAGGCCGTGCAAGGTCTGGCCGCTGCAGCAGGTTTTGCGAATTGGGGCGAAGCCAGGCAAATAGTTGAGCACACCGTTCATGCCCTCGCTCAGTTTGAAACCTTGGCCAAGGCGGTAGGTTTAAGCCAAGAAACCAGCGCCTTGATCGCCAAGCAGTTAGATGAAACCAGAAAGGCAAATCAAGGCTTGCTCGCGTGCAGTTAAAAAAACTGCTTTATTTTGCTCAGGTTTTTAAACACCAAGGTGCCAAAGCCGCCCACGCCGTTGTTGCGCAGGGCGGTCATGTCTTCGCGGCTTTTCTGCATAATTTTTTTCAGCGACTTGTTGCTCTCGCCGCCCACCCGCATTTTGACCAACACGCGCGGAATGTAAGCCAGTTGAATTTGCCCCTTGTGCAGGTAGCGCAGCATGGCGTCGTAATCGGCGGCAATGCGCAGGCTGGTGTCATAGCCGCCCCACTGCTCAATCACTTCGCGCTTTAAAAACAGGGTAGGGTGCGGTGGCATCCACCCGCGTTTCAATTTGCTGGGGTGGTATTGGCCCGATTCCCAATGGCGAATCACCTTGTTGGTGTCGTCTTTCGATACATACTGCAAATCGCCATACACCCCGTGTACACCGGGTTGGCTTAGGGCCTGCGCAACGTCCCGAAGCACATGCGGATCGGCCAAAAAGTCGTCTGAATGCACCAGCCCAATTACATCGCCACTAGCCAGTTTCAGCCCTTTGTTCAGCGCGTCGTAAATGCCACCATCACGTTCGCTTACAAACACATCGTGCGCGCGCATGCGTTGCTGAATGAGTTCAACAGAACCATCGCTAGAAGCGCCATCAACCAACACATGTTCGGTGTTGGCATAGCACTGCAGTTGCACGGAATCGATCGAGCTGCTGAGTGTGTTGGCGCGGTTGTACACCGCGGTAATAATGGAAATTTTCATGAATAGGTAAGAATGTATTGCTCATGCAGTAGGCTTGCATCAGTGTAGTTATTTTGTATAGCGGCCAGTAGTGTTATTTCACTCTAAATAGCACTTGCCAATGCCAAAACAGCATTCATCGCACTGTGCAACGCCACATTCCACCACAGGTTCCTAAAGCGCAGCCAGTAAAGGCCCAGCATCAGCCCCGGTATCAGCATGCCCACGGCAACCCATCCTATCCAGGGTATATGGCACATCGCAAAAATGATTGAGCTGGCCAGCAAGGCAAACCGGGGCGCCCGAAAGCGGTCCGATATCCATTGTTGCAACATGGCGCGAAATACGTACTCTTCCAGCAAGGGTGCCAGCAATAAGAAAAGTACTGCATGCCAGGCTGTATTCAGCCGTAATGCGTAGCCCAACTGGTGGGCCAGCAGGCCACCCAGTAAAATCACAAAAAAAATAATTGCAAATTCAAGGTGGCGCACTTGGTTAAACACTTAGCGCACCTTGGGTATGTCCAGTGCGGGGTTGAAGTCGAGCACCGAGGGTAAGTTACAAAAACTTCTATCTTGAGTTAACAGCCGAATCGGCCATGAAGGTGTGCCTTGGGCTTGCCCCTCTATGGTTAAAATTCGCGCTACACCTGCGTTGTAATCGGCAACAAGGCCCGATCGCAGTTCATCCGAAGCCGCATAGCGCTGTTCCCTTCTAAACCGGCTCAACTGCAATGGGCATTCCTGCGCACGCGCACCTTCCATGTGTTCGAAACTAAGGCTTACTTGTTCATAAAACTCACGCACTGGGTAAGTGGCATGCACGGCGAACCCGTTGGCCTCTTGTTCAATTTTCAGGTGGTGTGGGGGGCGTTTGTCCAAGGGGTGGTGCAATGGCAGCAAGTTCACCTGCTGCCACATTCCCCGTTGATTGCTCACCGTTAAAGTCCACAGCTTGTCGCTTTTGCTGAGCGACAAGCTGGTTTCTTCACCAGCCACGGTTTTGTAAATCACTTCAGCGTTGGCAGCTTGCGCGCAGGCCAGCACCAGCAGTGGTGCCAGGCCTGAAAACAAACAGTGTTTAACGCGCACTGCGACCACGCAGTGATTTAAAGCCGCGCCCAATCAAGCCCAGCACGGCCAGCGACAGCAATACCAACAGGCCGCCGTCCGTGCCATTGCCCACTGTACAGCCGCCACCACCATTGCTGGCACGCGCAGTGGTGCTTACTCCGGGTGCTCCAGAATCCAGTGTAAATTCACCTTCAGACTGGCGTTGAATAGGAGCGCCCACCAGCTTGGTGCCAGGTGTTGTACCCGAGGCATTAATTACCCCTTGTGAACTGAACCTTGAGTTGCCATCGGTTGTAGCTTCTGCCAACACAAAGTAGTTGCCCGCTGGCAAACGGCCGGCCAGGTTGAGCGTGTAAATACCGTCATTGGCACGGTTGTCGCCATTGTTGCCGCTGTCGTTTTGGGCATTCAAAGTAATTTCCGGAATAGCCGGTGTTTCACTTTCGCTGTCAGCGTTGAATATCAACACCTTGATGGTTGCACTTGTAATCGGTGTGCTACCCGCCAACTTGGCCATCAACACCGGTGGGCGGCCACTGGCAACAGTACCGCCATCGATCATCGCGCTTAGTTCTACTGCGGCGCCCTGCGGGGTTGAAACCACTTCTACCTCAACAGCATCGGCGTTTGCATTGGTTTGAACCGTTACAGTTTTACTGCCATCGGTTTTGATAGTACAGGTGGCAAGCCGTTCTTCATCGCTTAAATCGCTTCTGGTCACTGCACTTCCGTCTGCACAGGTAAAGCTCAACTTTGAATCATCTTCAGTGTTGTAATACCAGCGCACCACGACATCGCCGTCTACTGCATTGTTCACAGTGAAGGTTGTAGACAGCGGTTCATTGGCCGTAAAGGGGTCTTCTGACAAATCTGCTGTCATCAGTGCCTCCGATACACCCATCGCATCCATCAAGGCAGCATTGCCTTCTTTAATGGCCTCGTTCGCGCTTTTCACGGTGTTGTTGCTGCCGCCACTGGCAGTAGCCAAGGTTTGCAGGTTTTGCGCTGGGGCGGGTGCTGCGGCAGCTATGGCTGCCGGGGCTTTAAAGCCCAGCACGTTGAATGCAATTTTGTCGCCACGCGCCGTGGTACCCAAAGTGCTGGGAACGGTGGTGGTGTTCAAGGTAAGCAAAGTCAGCGTGTCTGTGTTTGCTGCATTCTCGGTGTTACCCTCTGTGGGGCGCGCGCCGGTCACAAAAACTCTGGCCTGGTTGTAGGCAGCTTGCAGGTCGGGCGTTCCATTGATGCGGGTTAAAGCATCCAGGCCTGCTTTAATTGCTTGCTTGTTGGCAGCTTCCATATTGTTGGTAAAGCCAAGGTTGCCGTTGGTTTGCGTGGGTACGGTAACAATCGCAAAGCGCGTATTTGCAGGTGCGCGGTCTGCCAGGCCTTTGGCTGCGGTAATTGCCTCAGCAAAGGTTGCGGCCGGCAGGGTACGGTCAATTACCAGCACGTTGCGCGGCTGGGCGGGTTGCATAGCGTCGCCTTCAAAAATCACTTTCAAGCGTGTGTCGTAACCTGCAAAGGTTGCAACCTCCGCACCATCGCCAGTTTGGCGGGCCAAGCGGTCGTCACGGTTATTGGCCATGTCGGTAAAGTTTTTTAGGTCGCCAATGGCTGGCACCGGCACGCCGTTGAATGCTTCAAAACGTATGCGGCGGTTTCCGTGTGCTTCTTTGGCAGTGTCGCTGTCTTGTGCCGGACTTTTCACCAGGGTTTGCCAAGCGCTCTCGCCATAGGCGCGCCCGTGGGCTGTTCTCGCAAAGTCGCTTTGTGGGTAATCGCCCGTGGTAGAAATTCTGTAGGCTGCTGCCTGATTGTTCATGGCGGTGGGGCGTGCAACGTCGTCTTTACAGGGTGATGAAGGGTTATCTGGGTTGCAGTCTGTCGGGTCTACATATTCATCAAACAGCGCATACAGGTAATGGCCCAATTCATGCGCAATTACTTCACCGGTTTGTACAAAGTTTTCTGGGTCTAGGTTTTCGTCGCCCGCGCATTCACCGTCGGGCTGGTTTTGTGCATTGCAGTTTGTAATGTAGTTGTTGGTGGTTAGCCCACCATCGGATAGCCAACCTGGGGCAGAGGCGTTTGCACGGCCAGGTACGTTCAATACACGAATGTCCACGTTCTGGCCAAACTTGCCATTCTTAAATACATACACATTGCGCAGGCGGTGCTGCCCGTTGGTCATTACGAACAGTGTGCGCGCGGTTTGGTTTACCAAGTTGGTCACGTAGGTGCGGTCAAGCACTACGGCAGGGCGTGCTCCATCACCTGTACCTCCTCTGTTCGTGCCTGTTCCAAGCTGTATGCGTTTGCGGTCCATGGCGTTGTCATAATCCCAATCCACGTTCAAGGTAAGGTCGAAGTACTGCACGCGTTGGCCATTTACAACTTCAACGGCGGTTACCGTGCTTAGCGGGTTGTTTGCAGCCATTGCCGCTTGCTGGGAATTTAACCCCACCGTAGCTGTAAAGGCGAAAAGACTGGTTACTGCCAAACTCAAAATTTTCTTGTTCAGTGCCATGGTGGGTATCTTCCGTAAGCGAAATTAAATGAATAAATTGCATGCAATTTGAATCAATGCTTTCGGAAAATAGCAGAGTGAATTTTGCGAAGATTACAATTTCTTACATTGGCTAGAACCAGGTCAAAATGTAGGGTTACAAGGGCTATGATGTAGTTGGCTGGGCGTTAAGCCACTTTTGGCCGGCTGCCATAGCTGGAAGACATATTAACTATTGTTCAGTATCCTTTGGGAGTCGTGTGGCTTGCATCAATAGCGCTCAGTAATCAGTAATTTACCGATCCCCGCAAATGCGGGGGTTAGCCCTTTTGTCCCTTCTCTTTGGTATGTGCAGTGCGGCAATGTCATAGACATGTAACGCTGTGCGTTCTATTATCCATGGTGTTCAATATTGAACACGGTCTTTCCCTTTTCCATTTAAATGCGCATTCCCGCTTGTTGATCGGCGCACAACATGGCGGTAGCGTGCCCAAAAGCTCAATCCAATACAGTGTCTGATCGACTAGAACAACAACGCGAAGAGGTGCGGTTTCGCGTACTTCGATTAATCGAAAGTAACCCTGAAATTTCGCAACGGGAGTTGGCAGATGAACTGGGTGTGAGCCTTGGGCAGATCAATTACCAACTCAAAGCGCTGAAAGAAAAGGGGCTTATTAAAGTGGGTAATTTCATGCGCAGCGACACCAAACTTGCATACATTTATTTGCTAACGCCTAAAGGCGTAGCCGACAAACTTGCAATTACCAAAAGGTTTTTGGTGCGCAAGCGGCAAGAATTTGAATTGATGAAAGCCGAGCTAGAAGAGCTGGAACAGGAAGTAAACAAACAATGAAAATAGCAATTGCCGGTACGGGTTACGTGGGCTTAAGCAACGCCATGCTGCTGGCCCAGCACAATGAGGTGGTGGCCTTGGACATTGTTCAAACCAAGGTTGATTTGCTGAACCAGAAAAAGTCGCCCATTCACGATGCGGAAATCGAAGATTTCCTGGCCAACAAACCACTGAACTTCAAGGCCACCACCAACAAGGAAGAAGCCTATGTGGGTGCAAGCTTTGTGATCATTGCCACCCCCACCGATTACGACCCTGAAACCAACCACTTCAACACCAAGTCGATTGAGGCGGTGGTGGGCGATGTTCTGGCCATTAACCCAACAGCCACTATGGTGATTAAAAGCACCATACCGGTGGGCTACACCGAACAACTGCGCAAGAAGCTGAACACGAACCAAATCATATTCAGCCCGGAGTTTCTGAGAGAAGGCAAAGCACTGTACGACAACCTCTACCCCAGCCGCATTGTGGTGGGTGAGCAAAGCGAGCGGGCTCAACATTTTGCAGCATTGCTGCAGCAAGGTGCCATTAAGCAGAACATACCCACCCTGTTTACGGGCAGCACCGAAGCTGAAGCCATCAAGCTGTTTGCCAACACCTACCTGGCCATGCGGGTGGCCTACTTCAACGAACTGGATACCTACGCCGCAACACACGGGCTAGACACACGCCAAATTATTGATGGCGTAAGCCTCGACCCACGTATTGGAAACCACTACAACAACCCAAGCTTTGGCTACGGCGGCTATTGTTTGCCCAAAGACACCAAGCAATTACTGGCCAACTACAGCGATGTGCCGCAGAACATGATTCAGGCCATTGTGGATGCCAACACCACACGCAAAGACTTCATTGCAGCAGATGTAGTTGCCAAGAACCCCAAGGTGGTGGGTATCTACCGCCTGGTGATGAAAGCAGGAAGCGACAACTTTAGGTCATCGGCTATTCAGGGAATCATGAAGCGGATTAAGGCCAAGGGCATTGAGGTGATTGTGTATGAACCGGTGCTACAAGAACCTGAGTTCTTCCGAAGCAGGGTGGTGAATAACCTAGAGCAGTTTAAGCAGCAATCCGACATCATTTTGTGCAACCGGCATGTTCAAGAGCTTGATGATGTGGGGTACAAGGTTTACACACGCGATATATTCCAATCCGATTAACTGACACTTGCTAATTGGTTAGTCAGAACAAAGTGTGCGGTCAGGTCAAAACTAACGAAACTATCAAAATAAAAGTGATTCCCGTATCAAAATACCTAAATAGACCAAATAATTAACATATAGAGTGACGTGAATAAAGTGGAAAATAATCAGAAAAAAATATTAATCATAGGTGCTGGTTGGTATGGTTGTCATATAGCTAAATCTTTAATTGAGAAGAAGCAGTCGGTTACAGTTTTTGAGAAATCATCGGGCGTGTTTGGTGGCGCATCCTTCAATAATCAAAATCGATTGCATCAAGGTTACCATTACCCACGTTGCTCAAAGACACGTGAGCAGTCGTCAAGAGGGTTTCATATATTCAAGAAAAAATACCCGATGTTAACTCAGAGACTTGACTACAATATATATGCGATTTCAAATATAGAAAGCTTAATAGATTACGAAACGTATAAAGCGATAATGAAATCGCAGGGGTTGAAGTTTGAAGATATAACCGATGCCTCACCGGTAGAATTAAGAAATGTTGCTGGTCTTTTGGATTGTGAAGAAGAATATATTTGTCCTTATAAGTCTGCGGATTACTTTGATAATGTATTGAAAGGTCGAATTAATTTTGATAAAGAGGTCTCTGCAAAAGACGTTCAAGTGTTGAAAGAGCAATATGACTATGTTGTCGATTGCACCTGGGGTGGGATCCTTTCTTTTGAGAAGGATCTTTATTACGAACTGTGTTTATACTATATAGTAAAAAGTGAAATTTTTATAAATATGGCGATTACATTGATGGATGGGGAGCTTTTCTCGATATTCCCACATGGCGAGGATAAGTTTACGCTTACGGGTGTAGGGACCATAGTCAGAGGTACATACAGTGAAGTAAGTGAGGCAAACAAAGCTATTGTTCAATTGCGAAGAGAGGCCGAGGATATAAGAAGTATTGACGAAAATCTTATGAATCTTGTTTTAACTTACTATCCAAATTTTTTAGATCACTTCAAATTTGAGCGCGCGGTGGTATCGATGAAGACAAAGTTCAAGAGTCAAACTGATTCACGTTATGTAAAAATATATAGAGAAGACAACTATATTGGCGTTTTGTCGGGAAAAATCGATACAATATTTGACGCTGAGTCGATGGTAAACCGAATTATATTTGAATAGTATGAATAATAAGATAGTGGTTCTTGGAAGCAGTTCTACTTTAACAGTGGAGTTGGAAAAATTCCGAATTGAATTAGTTAAGCTGGGTAGATCAGAGAAGCTAAAGATAAATTTTAGTGATGAATGCCAAAAAAGTTTACTTGAAAATATTCCTCTTAATGAGCGATTTTATGTGATAAATGCTGGGTACTTGCTGGGAAAGAAAATTCTAGATTTATCGAGTGATGAGTTAAAATTGTCGGCAAATATTAATCTTTTTAATGTTGTAAAGGTCTGTGAGTATATTCTTGAAAAAAACCCTATTTCGAGGATTATCATATTAGGAAGTGAGTCTGGTAGAAAGGGAAGCTTCGATACAGTCTATTTTCTATGCAAGTCCGCTTTAAGAAGTTATGTACGTCAAAGATCTGTTGGTATTGATCAGCAAATTGTGTTGATATCTCCTTCTACCATTGAAGATAGTAATATGACTATTAATCGTATAGATTCCGATCGTTTAAGCGAATACAAAAATAATCATCCAAAAAAGCGTTTTCTTAAAATGAGTGAAATCGCCAGTCTTGTAAATTCGATATTTTTTCATAATTCGACTTACCTTACAAATATAGAAGTTGAGTTGAACGGTGGAAAGTTTGCTCGCATGTAGACTGTAGAGTATGAGTTAAAGAAAACAAAATTAGGTATAAGTATGAATATAGCAGTAATAACTGGTTGGTACTCAACTAAAAGCACCCGTACATACACGACATTTGGAGATGAAAAGATTAGATCTTTGAGCTTCCGAGGTCTATGGAACACTTCGGTGGAAAATGCATTAAAACCTGAATCAATTTCTATTATTGATTCTGCATCGCCTGTTAAATTAGATGTGCTCAAAGAGGATTCTAAAGTACAGATTATAAATTTGGCCCATAACCTAGGGCATGCTCGGGAAAGCGTAAATTTACTTTGCGGTTATACCATTGGTGTGCTTACAGGATTAATTATTCAGTATTCGAGTAAGGCAGATTTTATTGTGTACGTAGAGCAGGATACACTTATTTATGGTGACTTACGCGGTTACATTAATGCGTTACCCAGAAATATTAAATATCAATTTGGATCTGGAGTTGGATGTCCTCAGCCTTTGCAGGTAAGTCTTATGATATTTAGGCGAGAAGATATCTTAGAGTTTTGCTCAAACGTTTTGTCTTTAAATTACAAAGACAGCGTGATTTCTCCAGAACTAAAATTTTTGTATGCCTCTACAAGAGGTCTGGGAAAATTTATTTTAAACATACTTATAAAGTTATCGATCAGAGAGTTCAGCTTGTTGGCAAGAATTTCGAGGAAGCTTATAGGATTATTCTCAAGGCATTTATATCCTGCTTCTCAATTGTTGAGGTTCGGATATGGTCGAACTAGACCGATAAACTTTTCAGATGAATTATTTCACTTCCAACATTCTACTGAAAGTGAACTGAGTTTATACAGAAAAAAGATTAATGATTTGGATGTGCCTGAACTTGCCCCCTGAATGACAGTACTCTACGTATTTCTTAAATTTGGAACTAGGAATACATCTACGCTTACGATTATGAGTTCAGAAGGCAAGCCCGAGTTGGTTGAAGTGATTACGGGTGTCCAGTGCCAACGGCGCTACACCTTTTGGACTACTCCGCCTATGGTGGACAACTCCCGGCTAATATTTAGACTACCCCGCCTATCGTGGACAACTCCCGGCTAATATTTGTGCATAGGAGAAAGTCATCATGAGTGGACAAAGGTATCCCGAATTTAAAGACGAAGCCGTCAAATAGGTCATTGACCGTGGCTGCACCATCGCTGAAGTGTCTGAGCGACTTGGCGTTTCATCGCACGGTCTTTACAAGTGGGTCAACGCGGTAAAGCCCACAGAGACCGAGCAGCAAAGAAATGAGCTGCTTGAAGCCAAAAGCGAAATTTTGAAATTTTGTTCCCAACTCCGGCGTACCGGAGAGGAGAGAGATATTATAAAAAAGGACCGCAAGGTACTTTGCAAGCCAGCCTGAGTAAAGTACCAGTTCATTAATGAGCATCAACAAGAGTTTCGTGTGGTCACGATGTGCAGAGTGCTGCATATTGCCAGGGCTGAATTTTATGTATGGCTGCACAAACCTGTTTCTGACCGTGCGATTGAAGATCACCGATTGTTGGAATTGATTCAGGACTCTTACTCTGCCAGTCGTGGTGTGTATGGAGCACGTCGCGTGTTTCAGGATATGCAAGAGGCCGGTGAGCTTTGTGGCAAACATCGTGTGGCTGAAATCATGCGAGTTAACCGTATCAAGGCTTTGCGGGGATGTAAGGCACCTCGTCCGATTGCTGGCAGGCCTTCCATCATTGCCCCGAATCGATTGGAGCGCGAGTTCACGGTCAGTGATCCAGACACAGCCTGGGTCACTGCATTACTTACATTCGGACTTGGCAGGGTTGGCTTTATTTAGCAGTTGTAGTGGATTTGTATTCGCGCAAAGTCGTTGGATGGTCAATGAAACCATTCTTGAATCGAGAAATCGTTCTGGATGCTTTGTTGATGGCTTTGTGGCGCAGGCGTCCCAAGAAAAAGCTACTTGTACACTCAGATTAAGGCTCGCAGTACAGTAGTGATGGTTGGTTGCGATTCTGTAAAACCCACCAGCTTGAACCCAGCATGAGTCGGCGTGGAAACTGCTGGGACAACGCTGTAGCCGAGTCCTTTTTTAGCAGTCTGAAAAAAGAGCGAATCAAAAAACGAATCTACAAAATGCGTGATCTGGCCAAGGAAGATATCTTCGATTATATTGAAGCGTTTTACAACCGAACCTGATGCATTACCATCCCGGTGGGGTCAGCCCTGAGGTCTTTGAAGCAGCCTCAAAATGAGGCTCCGGTTTGTCAATGAAAGACGTGGTAGTCCAGTCGGTAAAAATCATCTATATCTCTGATTTTGGTAATGCGAAGCACTGAACTATCATAATTCCCCTTTTTCACCGAAACTTCCAAATACATTCGAGACACTTTGAACCTTCTTGACGATATTCGCTTACTCTGGCCGCATATAAGCGAGCGGCGCCGTTTGCAGCTCCTAATTTTACTTTTCCTTATGTTGCTTGGGGCTGCTGCTGAATTAATCTCGCTTGGGGCTGTCGTTCCTTTTATTGCAGTATTAAGTAATCCTGAAAGGGCTATTGAAACCCCTGTGGTCGAGACTCTTCTTAGTACTTTTGGAATTTCAGCTTCTGAAGTTGTTATCTCCGTGAGTATTAGTTTCGCGTCTTTAGTTGTAATTTCAACCCTAGTTCGGCTAGTTTTGTTGTGGGTTACCAACAAGGTTGTATTTGACATTGGGTTTGATCTAGGTGTTGGGGTATTTACCAAGACACTTTGTAGGCCATACGCTTGGCACGTTAGTCGAAATAGCAGTGAAGTACTTGGTGGTCTAAATAAAGCTCAAATTGTTGTACAAAGTTATTTATTGCCTCTTTTGAATGCGCTGGTTGCTTTTGTTTTGGCTACAGGAATGATTGCGATGCTGGTTTTTGTAGATCCATTCGTAGCCATGGCTGGAACGGGTGCGTTTGCTCTATGCTATTTCGGGATGGCTTTAGCAATACGTAAGAAAATTGCTAGTAATGGACTAGTTATTGCAAAGGCTGATAATCGGCGTATTCAGGAAATGCAAGAGGGTATCGGCGGGATTCGTGATGTAATTCTAGACTCATCTCAATCAATTTATACCAATCGTTTTTCACGAGTTGATGCAGAAATGCGCAAAGCGCAGGCAACTAACATTTTTCTATCCAGCAGTCCTAGGCTTGCTATTGAAGGTATTGGTCTAATCATAATTGCCTTATTTGCTTTGATTGCTAGCAAATCTGGAGGAGTTAATGAATTGCTACCTGTTCTTGGCGCTCTCGGGCTTGGTGCCCAAAAGCTTATGCCGCTTATTCAAACAATCTATGCTGGGTGGAACGCATCTGTATCAAATCGCCCATCACTGCATGATGTTATCGATTTGCTTGATACACCCGATGAAGATCTAAAACCTATTCGGGTTGAGTTTCGCCATTCAATCGAGTTGTTAAAAATGGAATATTTTTATCCTTCTGTTACTGATAAACCAGCGTTAAGCGATATCAATTTGAAGATCGAAAAAGGACAGGTTATTGGCATAGTTGGTAAAACTGGCAGTGGTAAGAGTACTCTAGTGGATATATTGATGGGTTTAATCCCAGCTTCTTCGGGTCAGTTCTTGGTCGACAAAATAGACTTGGATAGCAAACAAAAGCTGCGTGGTTGGAGTATGGGCGTGGCACACGTTCCTCAATCTATTTTTCTTGCTGATTGTTCAATTGCTCAAAATATAGCACTTGGCGTTGAGTCATCATTAATAGACTATAAGCGATTGGAACAAGCTGCCAAGGCTGCCGAAATCCATGACTACATCACTTCGTTGAAACGTGGGTATGAAACAGATGTGGGTGAACGTGGTGTTCGCTTATCAGGAGGACAAAGACAGCGAATCGGAATTGCCAGAGCTTTGTACAGGCAAGCCCAATTTCTAGTGTTAGATGAAGCGACGAGTGCGCTTGATGATGAAACAGAGAAACGGGTGATAAGCAATATTCATCGTGTTTATCCAGACCTTACCATCGTAATGGTAGCACACAGACTGTCTACGCTTAAAAAATGCGATTTCATCGTTAAGTTAGAGCAGGGTACGATTTTACACGTTTTCGATTATGAGCAGTTAATTCAAGCTTAAAGGTTTTATTAAGTGAATCTTAACAACAAAAAAGTTTTGGTTGTCGGTGATGCGGGTAGTTAATCGCCCAGCGCTCAGTAGGTACTTTTTATCCTCACAATATGTGCAAGTAGAAATGAATCGTCCCGCTTTCCCTAGGCACTTTATATTCTCACAATACGTGCAAGGAGAAATGTGCAATGTCCAAGAATCAATTCACTGAAGAATTTCGTCAAGAAGCCATCAGTCAAATTGTTGACCGAGGCCGCCCTGTGGCCGAGGTCCCTGCTGCTCTCGGTGTATCCACCCAGAGTTTGTATGCGTGGCTCAAGGAATTCAAGAAACCCGTTGAGGTGTCTACAGCCGAGGAAGAAGTCAAACGCCTTCAAGCTGAACTTCGCAAAGTCACCGAGGAGCGCGACATCTTAAAAAAGGCCGCCGCGTACTTTGCCAGCCAGTCAAGGTGAGGTAAGCATTCATTGCCATGGAAGAGCCCAATCACGCTGTTAGAACTCTGTGCAAGGTGATGAATGTGAACCGCAGTGGGTATTACGCACGGCAGGCCAATCCAGAATCAAAGCGTCAGAAGCAGGACACCAAATTTCTTGGTCTGATTAAGCAGAGCTGGTTGGAAAGCGGTTCCATTTATGGCTGTCGCAAAGTGGCTTATGACCTTAGAGACATTGGTGCCAAATGCGGTAAACACCGTGTGTACAAACTCATGAAGCAAGCCAAGCTTACTTCGCAGCGTGGCTACAACTGAAGGCCTTATATGCGTTCTGGTGCTGTGGCACAAGCTGCACCGAATCGTCTTGAGCAGAACTTCACGGTGCCCCAGCCCAATTAGGCCTGGTGGGTCACAGACATCACTTACATCCGCACCCACGAGGGCTGGTTGTATTTGGCCGTGGTGAATGATTTGTTCTCAAGGCAAGTCGTGGGCTGGTCCATGGGTTCAAGAATTGACACTGAGCTGGTTATCAACGCTTTGCTGATGGCGGTTTGGAGACGTAAACCCACGAAGCAAGTAATTGTGCATTCCGACCAAGGCTGCCAATTCACCAGCAAGGAGTGGCAGGACTTTTTAATAACCAACAGACTGGTGTGTAGCATGAGCCGCCGAGGAAACTGCCACGACAATGCGGTGGCTGAAAGCTTCTTTCAACTGCTCAAGCGGGAAAGAATTCGGCGCAGAACCTTTTATACGAGAAATCAGGCACGAGAAGAAATCTTTGATTACATCGAGGTGTTTTACAATCGTAAGCGCAGGCACTCATTCACCAACGGAATGTCGCCTGTGGACTTTGAAAACCAATTTTTAACGAGGCCAACGAGTGTCTAGTTAACTCGAGGCGATTCAAGTAGGAAACTCTGTTTTTAACTCTTAATTTGGCAGTTAATCCTCAGTATTTGCAGAACATGCATTCAATCGATTGTAAAAGGGAAAGCTTTGATAGATTTAATTGATGCTTTATACTTAAAATTTTATTTAAGAAAAAAGTTTATAGGTAGTAGGCTAATACGCCGATTAATTTTGAAGTCAATAAATTGTTGTCTTATCCTGATTTTAAACAGATTCACGTATTTATTTTGGTATTTATTAGTTCTTTTAAGAAAAGAAAGTGGACGCTGCTGCAGGCAAAGTGTTGTTTTTTCAATGACATCATATCCTAAAAGAATCAAAGGAACATGGAAAAGCGTTTTATGTTTGATTTTACAGAAAGACATTTCTGCGGTCGTTTACCTTTGGCTTTCGAAAGATGACTATAAGTGTGCAAACAAGTTACCGCTATCACTGAGGTTGCTAGAACGATATGGTCTAAATATAATTATAAAAGATGATAATTTAAGATCACATAAAAAATATATGTATTTAAAGGAAATCTTAAGAAATAATGATGTAATTTTGGTTGATGATGACTTAATTTATCCTAGCAACATGAGTCGACAGTTGGTTGATTCGAGTCGCGAAAAGAATAAAATAAGAGCAAGATACACAAAAGAAATGATTAGAAATGAATCTGGAATGATATGTTTGTATAACTCATGGAGTGTTACTGATAAAAATAAATACAAGAATGACTTGCTTTTTTTCTGCACTGGTGGAGGAACCTTGTTGCCGAAGGGTGATTATAACGAAATATGGTTCGATCAAGAGGCTGCTATGAAGGTAACACCAAAAGCGGATGATCTTTGGTTGAATGCAGTGGCAAGATACACAAATAAAAAGATCGAAATAGCTGCTCACACTCCGGTCTGCTTAGAATCCACAATATTAAATAAAGATAGGCTTTCAAACTATAATCTCAGTGGTGGTAACGATATTCAAATTCAATCTATAAATGCATATTTTGAAGAGAAATACAGATTTACTCCGTTTTAAGTTAAAAGAGCAGACTTCGGAAACTCGGACTAGTGAATAAAAGATTACAGCTCTGCTTTTTTGGTCAACAGTGTGGGCCAGGAAAGGAGAAATCATGAGTCGCAGACCACCTCGAAACCACTAGCCGGACTTTAAAGTTAAAGTGGGGCTGGAAGAAGTTCGAGGCGAAAACCACTTGCCGAGCAAGCCCAGAAATAAGATGTTCATGCTACACGGATTGCTCAATCGAAGACTGAATTGCTGCAAGGCGCATCCAGCGTGTTTAGTGCCACTGAACAAGCCGAATCCGCAGTCGATGTAAAAGTGTTGCATGTAACATTAGTGAGCTCACACTGGAAAATAATTATTTAGAAAGTACGCTCATTAAGGTGGGGTTGCGGAGCGCAAAGCGATGATTGACACAAATCACGAATTGCGAGTGAACAAACAGGCCAAAATTCCTCGTATAGCCTGATCGACCGAGTATTAAAAGCTTGTGCCTGACTCGGATCTTGCGATGATGGCTGCGATTAATCGGATTTATTTGGACAGTCCGTATGAAGGCACGCGCATGATGCTTGATCTGCTGCGTCAATCGGGTTCTGTAGGTGTAAGTCGGTGCAAGTTCATCAGCTTGATGCGTAAAATGGATATCTAAGCCATTTATTGCAGGCGCAACACGAGCAAGCGAAACCCTGGGCAGGAGATCCTATGCGTATTTTTTGCCAACACGGTCCATGGTGCACCCAATCAGTTCTGGGCGCTAGAAATCACGCACTTGCCGATGAAATGTGGATTACTGTATCTCCGCGCAGTCATTGATTGGTTCAGCAGGAAAGTGCTCAGTTAGAGGCTGTCGAACACCATGCATGAAGATTTCTGCGTTGAAGCGGTTCAAAAAGCAATCATCAAATACGGCAAGCCTGAAATCGTCAACACCGATTAAGGCAGCCAATTTACTAGTTTGGAGTTCACGGAAATGCTCAAAGGTCATGGGATTCAAATCAGCATGGATGGCAAAGGTTGTTGGCGCGACACTGTGGTGATCGAACGATTCTGCCGCATTGTGAAATACTAGGAGGTCTACCTTCGGGCATACGAAACCACATCGGAAGCCAAAAGGCATTTGCACGAGTACATTGAGTTTTACAATATTCGGCGAGGTTATCAGACTTTGGATTACAAAACCCCTGATGAGATGTATTTCGTCGACCAATTTGCGGTATTGGCCGCTTAACCCGCAGGGCTAAATCTTTATTAAAAATCTACAAAAACTGTCTGATTAAATGGAGCCTGCTCTCTATGCGCTAAAGAACTATTCAAGTATTGAAATAAACGAAAATAACTATAGCTATGAGTATTTCGAGAAAGTTTCAGAAATAAAAGTGGTTAAATATAAATAATTTTTTAAGTAAGTAAATAAGTAAGGCTGAGGTAATCATTGTTTTTGAGGTTTTAATATTTGAGACCTGCAAAAAGTTAGATGTCAAATAAATTAATAAATAATGAGAATGATAGCAAATATACAATTTCTAAGATTTTTTTCAGCTTTACTGATTGTTTTACATCACTCAATCGGGACTGGATCAGCATATGGTTATTCACCTGCAGTAAGTAATCACCTGAGTGAAATTACAAAAATAGGCGTAGATATATTTTTCATAATTTCTGGAATTGTTGTTACTCTCTCGTTCTTAGAAAAAAAAGAAACCGCAAGTTTATTTATATTTCGAAGGGTGGCAAAGGTTGTGCCTCTCTATTGGTTCGTCACTACGCTTTTGCTTGTTATCTTGATTGTTCTTCCTCAAGACGTGGTAAATAGTTCAGTTGCTTTGCCTAATGAAATAATAACTTCATATTTATTTCTTAGTCAGATTTCTGGCAATGGATACCCGATTTTTTTTGTTGGATGGACACTTGAGTTTGAAATGCTATTTTATTGTGCATTTGCAATTTTTATTTTTTTGAGCAATAAAATATCTGCAATGCCTAAGGTATTGATTATATTTACAGTGTTCCTTGCATTTGCAGTGAGTCATTTAATATTTTATTTTGCAGTGGGCGTAGCTATGGCTTATGAATACCACTTCAATGCAAATAAGAGAATCAACGTACGTTGTATTTTCAGTTTTACTGGGATAATAATAATTTCATTGGCACTCAGTTTTTCAGAAGGCGTTCTGCGTTTTGATAGTTTTCTTTTTAAGTTGGCTGCAATAAGCAGTTGTTTCGCTGCATTATATTTTGTGCAGATTAAATGTAAAGTCATATTACTCTTAGGCTCGATAACGTATTCTACTTATTTGGTGCAGGTTTTTGTGATATCTGCTTTTTATAAGTTGATTAAATATAGTGATACTCGCTTTTCAGCAGATTTGTTATTGATTCCCTGCATTGTTCTCGTATTAATTGCGGCATTTTTGTTGCATTATTTTGTTGAAAAACCGATTGATGTTTACTTTAAAAATATATTTATACGAGTGAAAAAGTTATGATTGTATTCGCCTCATCTCTAACCGTTAATCACGAAAGTGCGCGCATCGTATATTGGAATTATGTAAAAGCCTTATTAATGATTCGTCGTGTCAAGTTGGTCTTAATATTAATTACCCCTCAGGAGTATGATATATTAATTAAAAATAATAGATCATTTCATCAAGACTCACGAGTTAAATTTGTAGTGAAAAATTCTAGGGGAAGGTTTTGTGACAGAATTACAGAATTTATTGAATTTCGATTAAAATATTTGAGCGTTGGGTTGCAAGATTCTATTTTTCTTTCTTCTTTTAGTTTGCCATTGTTTTCTATAGCATCGACGAATATAATTATTAACCAGAATCCATTAGTGTATAGACGCCCGGTCATAAGTCAAAAAATTATTTATTTTGCATGTTGCCTTTTGACACGTTTGAGCGATTGGATCTTTAGCTCTTCTAACTCACAGTATATTTTATTTTCTGTCTCAAAGTATATTGAGAATGAAGCTAAGACGTTTCTTCCTTTGTACGACCATAAATTTGTTGTTCACTCGGGGCACTCGGTTCCGACTAATTTTGCAAAAGATGATTCATCTATAAATTTAAATAAATACAAACATCAAAATTGTATAATTCGGTTTATTTCAGTCTCGAGTTACGCTTCTCACAAGAATATTGAAGAGACTCTGCATATTCTTTCTATGCTTTCAGCCGAAGGTATTAACGTAAATCTTACATTAGTAGGTAGTTGGCCTGATAACGAATACGAAAAAAAAATATTAAATTTAATTTCTGTTGGCTTACCTTTCGAGGTTCATGTTGCTGGTAGGGTTGAAGAAAATATAAAGCTTGAATTGCTGAGGAAAAGTGATGTTTATATTAGTACGTCTAAGATGGAGTCTTTCGGTCTTCCGATTTTAGAAGCGCATGCTAGTGGCCTTATTTGCATTGTTAAAGGGGGAACTGGAATGGATGAAATTGTGATGAGTACTGATTTAACTTATGAGATGGATATAGATGTTTTGTACTTTATTAAAAATAAAATTGAATCAGGTGTTTTTTCCTGTATTGATAACAATCGTAGAGAAAGAGATTTACGAATTAATTTAGCCAAATTACGATGTTGGAATTTGGTTGTTTCCAGAATATCTAACATTGTGGATAAGTACGTTGAAAGAGTCTAAATTAATCCTGTACCAGGAAACATTTCCTATATATCGAAAAGAATTTATAGACCTATTATATCAATCCTATGGAAGCCGTTTAACGCTAAAGCTATATGGTTCAATTGGTATGGATGTAAAGACTGATTCTTTTTATCAAAGCTGGGTATTACGTGGCGGTCGCCAGTTTAATCTTGCTGGAAAATTGAAGCTGTGGACTGGTGATATATTTCGTGACTTTTTCAAGTGTGCGAAATTTGTTTATCCCGCGTTTTCAAATAATTTATCCATCTTTGCGATTGCTTTGATTTCGATATTTTATCGTCGTGATATATATTATTGGGGACATTTTAGGAGTGGTGTTGGAAAAGTTGGTTCAGTGATTCGAATCGCTTTTTTCCTATTGTCCGGACGTTACATTTTCTATACCGAAACTGAAATGAAGGAGTTCTTGAATGTGCCTTTCTTTCATTTATTTAAATCAAGGGTCAATTTTATTGGTAATGCAATTAATCTAAGTGAAATAAATAAGTATAGATTGTCTTATGTGGTAGAGAATAGAAATCGGGATATATTATTTATTGGTCGTAATACACCAAAAGCAAAGTTTAATCAGCTTTTGTGTTTAGCTAAAACAAAAGAGTGCGCAGATGTCATATTTCACGTGATCGGTATTCATAAGCAGGATCTCCCTTTTGCAAGTAAAGTGCCAGGTAATGTTGTATTTCATGGGATCTTAGTCAACGAGGTTGAAATCGCAAATATAGCCAACAAATGTCGAGTAGCCTTTTATCCAGGTTCTGTTGGATTAAGTTTAATCCACGCAGCTGCCTACGGTTTACCAACGGTTTTATTGAGTGGTAAGTCGAATCACATGCCGGAGTTTGAGCTTGTGTCCAAAGCGAATTGTGCTCTTTTGGCTCCTAGTGAGGACGATTTCCTATCAATAATTCGGAATTCACTTTTTGATGCTGAGTTTGACTCAATACTAAATTGTTTGTCCCAACGTTGCCTTGAAGGGGTTAGGGTATTTTTCTCACCAAGTACAATGCGCGATAGATTTATAAATATTCTAGAAAAAGAGAGTTAAGAAGGTGCATCACCCGATTTATTTCTGGCAGCTTCGACAATTTCATTGTTACTCGTGTTATGCATTGGGTGTGTTTGCGCTTATGTATATGGCTATATTTAATGAGTTGCCTAATATATTTTTTGATATTTTTATTTTCGCGCTTGCATTTATTTATTTATTTCTTATAAAAAATCCAATATTTAAAGTGGTTTATTCTGTAACTTTCGGTGGTCTATATTTTATTGGTTACAGTGCTTATTTAATTGAAAGTCCGAACTATGTGGTTTCAATGGTTCCATTGCTTTATTTTGTAATTGCATTTTTAATATTCGATCGATATGTGTGTTTCAATAATTTTATATTAATTCGAAAAAAATTGAATTTTTTAATCTATTGGATATTTTTTATCGCTGGTATATTTGGTATTTTATTGCATGAAGCATTCTATTATGTATCTGTAGGAGTCTTTTCATACATTGCGTTCACTGAACGACGAAATAATTTTTTCTATTGTGCTCTAGTGTTAATGTTTGTTTTTATTCTTCTCCATTTATATAATTGGAGTGGCTTTGGTCGACTAAATATTGTTAGTTCAGTTTTGGTCGTTTCGCTAAGCTACCTGTTGCGTCACAAAAGTAATGTGACGACTTTAAACTCGTTTCTCTTTTTTTGTGTTGCTGCCTTCAGTACGCCATTTTTATCCCTTCTTAGATTTATTGAATTAGATGCAAACGTAATTGAATTGTCAGTTGTGCTTAATGATTCAGCATTTCATCATTTAATTCTTTTTCCGGAAATTTTCTACAAATTTAATGATTTTAGTCTACCGAGCTTTCTCGAGCAAATTGTGCTTTTCTTTTTAAATTGGTTTCCTCGCACACTTTTGACAGTAGAAATCTGGTCTTCAAAGCCAATAGGGATAGGTTATTATTTTGTTGATTTATTTTTATCTCGTGAGACTACAGGTGAAGGATTTTCGGTATCCGTCGGATTCATTGGGGAGCTATTTTCATATTTGCAAAATTTTTGGTTTTTTGGATATTTATTTTATATTTATATTTTTATCTTATTGTTTAATTTTTTTAGTAATTTTTTCTTTCATCGTGTATGGCTATTGTATACAGTAAGTTTCCTTCCTTCGTGGATTTGGGGTGGCGCTGCACTTTATGGATCAAGGGTGTGGTGGTTTGCTGTTCCGTTCATGTTGTCGTGCATTTTTTTGAGAGTTTTCAATTCTAACCATCGAAGATAATTTTTAATTATGAGATTGGAATTCAATGTAGATGATATACGGTTCTCGAACCGAGTTTATAGGGCTATTTGGAACATTGTTTGGTTACTTTTGTTTAGACCTTCTCCGACACTATTTCATTTCTGGAGAGTTTTTTTATTGAAAGTTTTTGGGGCTCGGATCGCTTCTGGCGTTCATGTTTATCCTAGCGTAAAGATCTGGGCGCCGTGGAACCTTCAGATGGATGAAGACTCATGCTTAAGTCATTATGTAGATTGTTACAACGTGGCAAAAGTAACTTTGCAAAGGAATTCAATTGTGAGTCAGTATTGTTTTCTTTGCACTGCTACTCACGATTACACTAAACGAGATTTTCCTCTTTTAACGGCTCCGATTTCGATTGGGGCTAATGCTTGGATAACAGCGGATGTTTTTATAGCGCCGGGTGTCAATATTGGAGAAGGTGCTGTTATTAATGCGCGATCCTGTGTGCTTTCGAATATAGAGCCTTGGGTGGTGGCAAAGGGAAATCCGGCGGCGGCTTACAAAGTAAGAGTTGTGGACAATTATTTATGACTTTAAATATTCAACATTTTGATTAGGTGTAAGATGAGAGTGCTTGTGACGGGTGGTGCTGGCTTTTTGGGAAGTTTTCTGTGTGATAAGTTACTGAAGTTAGGTTACGATGTATTGTGTATTGACAATTTTTACACTGGGTCAAAACGTAACGTTATACCTCTCCTCCAAAATCCTGGGTTCGAGTTGCTTCGACATGATGTGACTTTTCCTCTTTATGTTGAAGTGGATCAAATATACAATCTCGCGTGTCCTGCTTCACCTGTGCACTATCAACAGGACCCAGTCCAAACCACGAAAACGAGCGTTCACGGTGCGATCAATATGCTTGGGTTGGCGAAAAGAGTTGGGGCGAGAATTCTTCAAGCTTCTACCTCTGAGGTTTATGGAGACCCGGAGGTTCATCCACAACAAGAATCCTACTGGGGTAAGGTTAACCCGATTGGCATTAGGTCTTGTTACGACGAGGGAAAGAGGTGCGCTGAGACCTTGTTTTTTGATTATCACCGTCAACATGACTTGGACATTAAGGTCGTTCGTATTTTCAATACGTATGGCCCGGGCATGCATCCAGATGATGGCCGTGTGGTGTCGAACTTTATCGTGCAGGCCTTGACTGGTCAGGCCATCACAATTTACGGAGATGGTTCACAAACCCGAAGCTTCTGTTATCGCGATGATCTAGTCGAAGCTATGATGCGAATAATGGGTACTGAGAAAGGGTTCACCGGACCTGTAAATATTGGTAACCCAAACGAATTTACTATGCTTGAGCTCGCCAATCTGGTGCTCGAATTGACCAACTCAAAATCCGATTTGCGATTTGATCCGCTACCTGCGGATGATCCTAAGCAGCGTCAACCTGACATTAGCCTAGCTCGAGAAAAATTGCATTGGGAGCCGGCCACACAACTCAGAGATGGTCTAGTAAAAACCATAGCGTACTTTGATGACTTGATTTCCAGTGCTCAGTATTCGCCTAAATAATGTAAACATGACTGATAGTTCCTCAAGATTAGTAGCGTCATCAAAACTTCCAATCACTATTCTGATTGCAGTTAAAAATGAATCGCTAAATTTGCCCAAATGTCTAGAGGCTTTAACACCCGCGGAGCGTGTGGTACTTGTTGATTCGGACAGTACCGACGAAACGGCACAGATTGCTCAAGATTACGGTGTGGAGATTGTGCAGTTTAAATATTCATATACCTATCCCAAAAAACGACAATGGGCTTTGGACAGTGTGTCTATCAATACACCTTGGATATTTCTTCTAGACGCTGATGAGGTAATGACTGACGAATTGTGGGGGGAGATCTCCTTTGTGTTGAATTCACCGAATCCAAAGGCGGCTTATTTGGTAGAAAAGGCTTTTCACTTTCTGGGTAGGCGGTTTCGATTCGGCGGTTTCAGCTTTCAGGCGGTCCTGTTGCTGCAAACAGGCAAGGGTCGATTTGAGGAGCTGGCGGTAGACCCATGTTCGAATCTGGACATGGAAGTGCACGAGAGAATTGTTGTGGATGGTGAAATTGGAGCTCTGAAGAATCCGGTTCTTCATGAAGATTTCAAAGGCTTACAGGCCTATATTGACCGCCACAACAAATATTCCTCATGGGAGGCTGAGCTTCGACTGCGGTATTTGGATTCTGGGCAATATGGCGATTCCGCCGTTAAACCGAAGCTTTTGGGTAATTCACAAGAGCGGAGACGTTTCTTAAAAAAGTTGGTCCTAAGAATACCCCTTGAGCATTGGATTTGGTTTGGCTACCACTACTTCATTCGGTTGGGTTTCCTGGAGGGGCGCCGCGGCCTTATAGCTTGCCAAATTCGGGCTTCGTACATTGCTCAAACTAACGCTAAGATATACGAGGCTCGATTGAAACAGAAACACAGGATTTCCTGATCGCTATGAGTTTGACTTGGTACATAGAACTTAAATTCGTCATTTGCTGATCGTGGTTCCTAGAGCTACTTGTTTTTAATCCTCGTTTTTGCTGCATCCAAAACAAGTGGCTGTGCGTTAGTCGGTAAAGTATAGCTACAACCAGCGTAAATTCTCTTTATTCTTTTTACTGATCTCCCGACAGGAAGACTATTTCAAATGTTTTTTGCAAGAAAGTTCAGCATTGGTGCGTTTCTATGCATCCCGCTTCTAGGGGCTTGTGCCTATCCAGGGCAGTACTTCGGTATTGATGCCGAAAACAGCAACAGTCAAGAAGTCGCTGCAAATGGTGTGGACTACACCTTAACGCCGATTGATGCTGTATCCCTGAACGCTTTGGCCACAAGAAGTTCAGCACAAGCCGAACTTGTGCCAGCAAAATTTACCACTGAAGCCGAGGCTTACCAGTACCTGATTGGTGTGGGCGATTTAGTGCGTATTACAGTATGGGATCACCCCGAGCTGACCAACCCCGCAGGCAACACCACTGGGCAATTGCAAGGGCAAGTGGTGTTGCCCGACGGTACTTTTTACTTTCCCTTCTTGAACAAAGTAAAAGCAGCCGGGCGCACTACCGATGAAATACGGGTCGAAATGACCAGTAACCTCGAAAAGTTTATCCGCAGCCCGCAGGTGGATGTGTATATCCAACCCAACGGGTTTCGCTCGCAAAAAATTTACGTAAGCGGAGAGGTAAGCCAGCCCGGCTTTTTCCCGATTACCGATGTACCCACCCGGCTAAGCGATGCCATCGCCCAGGCAGGCGGGTTGAGTAAAGAAGCCGATTTAAGCAATGTAACCCTTCAGCGCAACAATCAAACTGTTGTGTTAGACGCCTACAAGTTGCTGTATCAAGGCGATTTGTCGCAAAACATATTGCTTCAAAACGGCGATGTGTTGAATATTCCGGACAGGCGTTTGCGCAAGGTGTTTTTAATGGGCGAGGTAGTTCAGCCATCATCCTTTGTTATGCCAGTGGGCAAGCTAACTTTGGCGGAAGTGTTAAGCGACATTGGAGGCATTAACCAAAACACCGCAAATGCGCAGCAGGTGTATGTTATACGCCAGGCTGCGGCTGAGGCGGCAAGCCAACCCAAGCTGAACATATATCATTTGGATTCAACCAGCCCCACCAGCGTGTTGTATGCCGACCAGTTTGAAATGCAGCCGCGAGACGTAGTATACGTAGACCCAGTCAGGTTGGTTCGTATCAATCGTTTGTTGGGTACTATACTGCCTAGCTTGCAAGTTTTACCTGCTGTGCGGTCCAATATCCGAGTGCTGGAAGGCGAATAAACAGAGAAATATAGCGTGAACCAAATGAATATGCCTTATGAACGCAGCACACAACCCCAAGCCCTTGGCGGCGTGGGCCAGCCCATGGAGCAAACCAGCGAAAGTGCTGAAATCAACCTGCTCGACCTGTGGTACAACCTTCTCGATTTTAAGTGGGTGGCCGCAGCCATAGTTGCAGTAGCCACCGCAATTGGCCTGCTCTACGCAACTGTGGCCACGCCTATTTATTCTGCAGACGTGTTATTGCAAGTGGAAACCAAGCAAACCGGTGGTTTGGCAGCGCTGGAAGACGTAAGCGGCGTGCTTGCCGCCGGTGGCAGCAATGTAACAGGCGAACTTGAAATTATAAAAAGCCGCACGGTAGTGGAAAGTGTGGCCCAAACATTGGGTTTGGCGCAGTCTATTACTCCGCAGTATTTTCCGGTAATCGGCCAGTGGCTGGCCAACCAACATGAAGCTGCTCTGGGCTTGGCTCAGCCCTTCATGGGTTTGAATGAATATGCCTGGGGTGGTGAACAACTAAAGCTGGCCCAATTCAGTGTGCCTACCGAATTTACTGACCAACCTTTTGTGGCGGTAAAAGGTGAAGGAAACACCTTCACCTTGTACAGCCCATTTGAGGAGCTATTGGGCCAGGGCATTGTAGGCCAACCCCTTACTTTTAAAATTGGATATGGCAGTGGCAGCATTACCATTTCTCAATTCGAAGCCAACCCGGGCATGCAAGCCAATGTGGTGCGCCGGCACCCATTAAGCTTGCACAATGGTTTGGTTGGGCCACTAAGCGCGGGTGAGGTGGGCCGCAACAGCAGCATGATTCGGGTAAGTTATGAAAGCCCGAACCCTGCCTTTGCCGTGCAGTTTTTGAATGAATTGGCCAATGCTTACTTGCGCCAAAACGTAGAACGCAAAGGCCAGGAAGCCGAGCAGCAGTTGGTGTTCTTGGACGAGCAATTGCCCAGCATTAAAGAACAACTGCGAAAAGCGGAAGACGCATTGAACGTATTTGTTCAAAGCAAAGGCACGATTGACCCTACGCTGGATACACAACGAATTTTGGGGCAAGACGTAGAGCTTGAAACCAAGCGTGTTGAACTTGGATTAGAACGTGAAAAGTTGTTGCAACGCTTTCAGCCCGGGCACCCGTTGATACAGGCGATTGATGATCAGCTTGCTCAGTTGCGCAGTGTGCGCGGTGGCGTGGCCAGCCAGGCCCAAGCCTTGCCGGAAGTGCAGCAAGAATACTTGCGCCTGCGTCGAGATGTAGAAGTAAACCAGGCTTTGTACACTTCATTGCTAAACGGTGCGCAGCAATTGAAAGTAGCCAAAGCGGGCACGGTGGGCAATGTGGCAATTGTAGATTACGCCCAGCAACCCAAGCGCCCCTTCAAACCCAAGAAAGGCCAGGTACTTGCCTTGGCTATTTTAGCGGGTATTTTCTTGGGCGTATTGGCCGCCCAAGCCTTGGCCATGCTGCGCAGTGCAGTACGTGACCCCTCCAAATTAGAACAAGCCACAGGTTTGTCGGTGTACTCGATTGTGCCGCTTAGCCAGCAACAAACCACTGCTGAAAAAGGCTTGCGCCGCCGTACCGACAAAGTTGGGTTACTTGCGGTTTCTGCGCCCAACGACCCTTCCATTGAAGCCCTGCGAAGCTTCCGCACAGGCTTGCAGTTTGCCACCATCGATTCGCCCAACAAGCGGGTACTAATTACTGGCCCAGTGCCTGAAATTGGCAAGTCGTTCGTCTCTGCAAACTTCGCGGCCATTATGGCCCAGGCTGGCAAGCGGGTGTTGTTGATTGATGGCGACATGCGTAAAGGCACTCTCAGCCGCTACTTCATTCAAGAGGAAAGGGGCGACGCAAAACACCCCGGCTTAAGCGATGTGGTTGCGGGCACAGTGGCTTTTGACAAAGCTCTGATTAAAACCGAGCTGGAAGGTTTGCATGTGTTGGTGTCTGGTTCAGTGCCACCCAACCCCAGCGAATTGCTGCTGCACCCCAACTTTATTGCCCTGCTTGAAAAAGCCGATGTGGAATACGACTATGTAATTATCGACAGCCCACCGGTGTTGTTGGTTAGCGATGCTTCTGTAATGGGCCAGCACTGTTCCGCCACATTCATTGTGGCGCGCTACGGTGCGAGCAATGTTCGCCAGGTAAGCGATTCGCAAAAACGCCTGGCGCAGGCTGGCGTGCGTGTGAATGGCCTTATTTTCAACGGCTTTATCGCAAACAGGTCTGGCTACTACTACGGTTATGGCTACGGGTATGGGTACAAGAATGCCTATGGCACTTATGGTGACCCTGTGCACGGTAAAAAGGCCTGACAGGATAAAACAGCATGAGCACGCCACTGGTAACCGTAATTTGCACTGCCAATATTTGCCGCAGCCCCATGGGCCAAGCCATATTGCAAGCCAAGGCTGATGCCGCAGGTATAAAAATAAATGTGAACAGCTGTGGTGTGCAGGCCTTAACTGGCAAGCGGCCCGACAAACAAGCATTGGGCGCTTTGCAGCGTGCGGGCTATTCAATTGGCGAAGAGAAGCGGGCCGAGCAACTGCTAATGCCGCAGGCCAATGCCGCCCAGCTAATGCTGGTAATGGAAAACCGGCATAAGCAGTGGATTATGCAAAACTTCCCGGCCTATTCGGGCAAGGTGTGGTTAATGGGGCACTGGAACCAGCAAAGTGAGGTTGACGACCCTATTGGGCAAGGCCCGGCCGAATTTGATGCTTGTTTGAAAGTATTGGAAGGCGATATCGATTTGTGGTTGCCCAAATTGCGGGCACTACTCTAATAATTTTTTGTAAACCCCTTTGTTTTCATGGGCGTTTATTAAAAATGTAATGGAAAAAAACTGGCGCTGTTGCGGTTTTTTGTTATAAAGTAAGGTGAAGTTAAATTCTTTGGGGGTATTTATCATGAAAAAATTCTTGGCAATGTTGGCCATGGTTACTTTGTCGGGTGCCGCAATTGCTCAGTCACCAACCGGTGTTGAAGCTTCTGGCGGTGCAGCCGGTGGTGCAGGTGCCGGCGCGGGTGCTGGCGCTAGCGCTGGTGCGGGCGCAGCAGGTGTTGGTGCAGCCGCTGGTGGTTTGGGCGTGGCTGGTGCCGTTGGCGTAGCCGCTGCCTTGGGTACAGTAATCGCCGTTTCTAACGACGACAACAACACCACAGGTACAACAGGCACAACCCAGTAATTTGGGTTTTTTGTTTGTAAAAGCCCCTTCTTGAAAGGGGCTTTTTTATTCGTGCCTTATGCGCAACTTGTGCAAACTTATTTGCCTTAAAAGTTTTATTTTTCTGGATTAAACCCACATGCGGAATTGGCTTAAGTACCGGCCGGGCCTGCGGCAACATTCGCCGCTTGCCTTGTGTGCTGCTACGTTGTTGGCATTGCCCGCCTGCACGGGCCTGAACCAAGCTGCCATTAACAGCTTGCAGGCAGCCTACCAAGGCCCAAATCGCAACTTTGAGGCGGTGCCCCGCAACCCCGCTTACCAATACATGCAAGTTGAGGTGCCAGGTGCAGCTTCGCTAACCGTGTTGGGTTACCAATACCCCAACTTGCAGGTGTGGTACGCCGCCAAGGGCGAAGTGGTGCGTTTGCAAGGCAACCGGCTTTTAGACACAACTGGTTTGAATGTAAACCTGGCCAATGTTCAATACACGCAGGGCGCACAGGCGCCGCAAACCAATGCCAGGTTTGATGTGCCTGAACTGGGTTTGTTCAACGTACAGGCCACCCTGCAATTGCAACCCACTGAGCCGCCCAAAAGTAATTTGGCTAAGCGGGCCAGTGAGCAAGCCAGCCAGCAAGCCAATAGTGGCAAAGGTTTGTATTGGTACAGCGAAACCTTTGTTGGCGCGTTGGCCAATACTAAACCCTTGCCAGCCGCGCTTGAAGGCCTGCCGCCCGCCATTTATGGTTTCGCGCAGGCCTTACCGGAAGGTATTAATGCAAGCGAACTACCCCCCGCCGTGTATGGCAAGCAATGCCTGGCCCCCACTTATTGCCTGGAATGGCACCGCCAATGAAGCCTATTCGAACTCCCTTTGTGTTGACCGTAGTGGCAGCGCTGGTCAGTGTTGCCTTTGCACCCGCCGCTGTAGGCGCTGAAGCCCTGCAAGCAAAGCCCCAGGGTACTGAACGTTTGTCTGCTTTGTTAGTACGCCAAGGCTGGTTGCCGGGCTTGCACGCTGAACAATACCGCTTGAGCAGCTTGCTGGTGCTGGCCCCCAGCAATGCCGATGCCATTGAGCAGCAAATGGCCCGTGACAGGGCCATTCAAAATTTGCGTTTGAACAACCGCAACAACGCTGCACTTCAGCAGGTGTTGCAAGGTGTGGGCGCCATGCCGGTGAATGGGCGTTTAAAGCTTGAAAGCACCGATGCCAACTATCTGCAAGCACGCCCTGAATTTGACCCCGTACTGAACAGCACTTACACCGTGGTGTTGCCGCAAGCCACCAACACAGTCACTGTGCTTAGCGACCTTGGCACTTGCGTGGTGCCTCACCAAGCTACAGCTTCAGCCCAGGCCTACATTGAGGCGTGTATTGGCAAACAAAGCGCCTGGAAAAGCTGGCTGGGCATTGAAATGCCCATGGATTGGGCTTGGGTGGCCAACCCCAACGGCAAGGTAGAACAGTTGGCTGTGAATGGCTGGAACGAGCAAGCCCAGGGCGGCCCAGCGCCCGGCAGTTGGTTGTGGGCACCCAGCCGCAAAGTAGAAGGCGAGCAGAAACAGCACGAGGCCATTGCCGGTTTTTTAGCCACGCAAGGTGAGTTTGTCCAAGCGCCACAATCCCCTGGTGTTGTCGCTATTGAGCAAAAAACCTTGCTGCCCGAATTTGAGGAAGCCGAACCCAAGCCGCTTGAAACCAGCGAGCCTTGGTATTTAAGCAGCAGCGATTGGGGTGTGGTGGGCCTGTTGCAAACCCCCACCGCACGCATGCGCCCGGCAGGCAGCTACAGCGCCACCTTCAGCCGCACCAGCCCTTACAGCCGCTACAGCTTTATGTTGCAACCTTTCGATTGGATGGAGGCGGGCTTTCGCTACAACAACCTGACCAACCGGCGCTTTGGCGTTTCAACCACCAACCCGGACCAAAGTTTTAAAGACAAAAACTTTGACGTGAAATTTCGCTTGATGCAGGAAAGTGCTCACCTGCCGGAATTGTCAGTCGGCTTTCGCGACGTAGCCGGTACTGGCCTGTTCAGCGGTGAATATGTGGTGGGCAGCAAGCGCGTGGGCGCAGTCGATTTCAGCTTGGGCATTGGTTGGGGCAGCTTGGGTGCGGGCGGTGGCATTACCAACCCATTCAAGGCGCTCGGTGATTCTTTCGAAACCCGCCCCAATGCCAGTTTTGGCCTTGGCGGTACGGTAGACACCAATACCTTTTTTAAAGGCCCCGCCGCCTTGTTTGGTGGTGCCCAGGTGCAATTGCCTTGGGAAGACTGGGTATTGAAGCTTGAAGTGGAAGGCAACGATTACCAAAGCGAGCCCTTTGGCGACAACCAGGAGCAGAAAACCAATGTGAACGTGGGCTTGCTGCACCGTGTGAACGATTACATGGACTTTACCCTGGGTTACGAGCGCGGCACCGAGGTAATGGTGGCCCTAAGCTTTCATGAAAAGCTGAATACCTTTGGCACACCCAAGCTAAGCGACCCGCCCAGCCCCAAAGTGAATGAAGCACCGCCCACCGGCCCCGTGAGTTGGCCGGTGGTGCTTGAGGAATTGAAGCAGCAAACAGGCTGGGTAGCCACCAAGGTGCAGGGCGACGAAGGCGAGCTGAAGCTGATTATTGACGAAGCCGACGCAGGTTATTGGCAATACACCATAGACCGTGCAACCGCTGTGCTGCACAAGCATGCGCCTGCCGAGTACGCCTGGTTCAATTACGAATACCAGGCCAAGGGCCAGAAAATTAGCCAGCACATTGTTGATCGCAACCTGTGGGTGCGCCAGCGCACCACCTTGTTGCCCAACGCTTGGCGGGACATGCCCGCCACCAAGCAGCGCGAGCGCATTAAATACCCTTACCAAACTTTGTTTGATAACCCACAAAGCCCCTGGAACACCAGCGTAAGCGCGGGTTACCGCCAAATTTTGGGTGGGCCCGATGGCTTTATTCTTTACCAGCTTTCAGCCTTGGGCAATGTCAGTTATGAACTCACCGAGAGCACGGTGGCCAGTGGCCGCGTGCGTGCGGCGCTGTTGGACAACTTCGACAAGTTTACGTTTACCGCGCCCAGTAACTTGCCACGGGTACGCACTTTCCAGCGCGAATACGCCACCACATCCGATTTCACCATTCCAAACCTGCAGTTAACCCATTACGGCAAGCTGGGAAGCGATGTGTTTTACACCGCGTATGGAGGCTTGCTGGAAGACATGTTTGCTGGTGTGGGTGGTGAGGTGCTGTACAGGCCAATGAACAGCACGGTGGCTTTGGGATTGGATATTAACAGCGTAAAGCAACGCGATTTTGAGCAAGACTTTGGCCTGCGCGACTACCAGGTGAACACGGGCCACGCCACCCTGTATTGGGACACTGGTTTTGAAGACATTTTGGTGAAAACCAGTGTGGGCCAGTACCTGGCTGGCGACAAAGGCGCCACCGTAGACCTTAGCCGTGTATTCGACAACGGTGTAAAAATGGGTGCGTTTTTTACCCGCACCAACGTAAGTGCGGCTGAGTTTGGTGAAGGAAGTTTTGACAAAGGGGTGTATGTCACCCTGCCGTTTGATGCCTTTTTCACGCAAAGCGTAGCGGGCACTGCCAACCTGGTGTTCAACCCGCTGACGCGAGACGGTGGCGCAAAGCTAAGCCGCAGCGTAGAGTTGTACGACTTCACCCAGGCCCGCGACCCAAGGTTGTTGACCTACACCAACCCTGCCGCGAAATAAACCAGGCATGTGTGTGGTGCGGCGCAATATATTTCTGGAATGTTTCCTCTAAGCCCTATGATTTGCAATAGGTTTAGATGTACGCTGGTGCAATAATTTTTTGAGGCTACCCCCAATTCATGGGGTGCTGTGTGGGCGGGTTTACTACTAATATTTAGGCTGGTTGAACCCAGCGAGCCAATTTCGCTTTTAGTTGTGCAGAGCTGGTTTTTTGACCAATCAGTTTGCTCAAGGCAAGTAAGCCGCTAAACAACATATTTTTTTACTCCTGCAAGTGGGTCCAACGTGTACTAACTGCAGTTTATTGAGTTGCAAAATTTTCAATACCGGGAATAAAGGGTGTTTGTTCCTCTTAATTTCAGGGTGTTGATCAAATAAACAGGGGCAGGTGCTTAACGATGAGTACCCCGATAAAAACACAGTCGCCCGGCTTGGGTGGGCGAATCAGCTTGGTGTTCACTTCCCGCCTTTGGGTGTGGAGCGCATTTACAGCATTTGTTGCGCTTGTTTTATTTGGAACAATTCACATTGCTGGTCAAATCAAGTTGACCGGTTCCAGCACAAGTCCAATTCTATTGTTCGGTGGCCTGTTTGGGGTAAGTGTGTTGGCCTGTGCCTCCGTTCTGCTTACCAAACAATGGCATGCCCGCTTCAGCCTTGACTATGACCTGAATGGGGTACAAAAGCTGCACAGGGTTGCTGTGCCCCGAATTGGCGGTTTGCCAATTTTCCTGGCGGTGGCCGCTGGTGTGGCGTGGATGTGGTTTCGTGACCACCCCTTGTTTGAGGTCAACTTGCTGCTGCTGGTGTGCGGTTTGCCAGTATTCATGATCGGCTTTGCCGAAGACATTACCAAGAAGGTGTCAGTGAAGTTGCGTTTGCAGGCCACTTTTCTGGGTGGTTTTTTGGCGTGCGCAGCCTTGGGCGCTGTAATTACCTCGGTCAGCTTGGCGCCAGTGGACAAACTGTTGGCTTTTGCGCCTGTGGCCTGGTGTTTCACCGCCTTTGCCATGAGTGGCTACAGCAATGCCATTAACTTGATCGATGGTTTGAATGGCTTGGCCAGCGGTGTGGTGTGCATTTTGGCACTTGGGCTGGGCTTGTTGGGCCTGCAGCACCAGGCCATGGACATGGCTTTGTATTCGCTGTTGTTGACTGCAGCGGTACTGGGTTTTTGGGTGTTCAATTTCCCGGTGGGGCGTTTGTTTTTGGGCGACGGCGGCGCGTATTTTCTGGGCTTTGCCTTGGCCGTGTTGGCGGTGCTGTTGCAGGCCAATTACAACAACATCAACGCATGGGCGGTGTTGTCGGTGTTGGCCTACCCGGTAATCGAGGTGATGTACTCCATCTTGCGCCGCAAGTTGGTGAATGCCGACCCCGGCCAGCCCGACCGTTCGCACTTTCACCAGTACTTTCAGCGCAGTCTGCAAATTATGGCCCGCAAGCGTGGCGGTGCGCTGGGCATTTGCGTGAATTCCCAGGCCTCGCCGTTTTTGTGGTTATTCACCTGCGTTTCCGTGGCCATGGCCTTGTACTTTGACCGGTTGGGTTTGCATGCTTTGGGGTTTGTAAGTACCGCAGTGTTGTATGTGGTTTCCTACCAGGTACTGGGGCGCTATATTGCCAAGAATGCAGAGTGGGAATAAATAGAAACCCATTAAGTAATTGGCTGGTTTTGGTTTAAGTAAGCTCGTTTTGATAATAAATCAAACGGCTAATTTTTTGCGCCTATAGTTAATGACCGTTAAAAAAGGCCCTGTAATTTACAGGGCCTTTTTTATTACTTCTGATCAGCAGTTAATAACAGGTTTAGATAACTAATTAAGCCGCCGATTTTTCAAGTTGAACAAACTGGCTGGTGAATCGTTGAAATTTGTCTTGCGCGCTGGGCTTCAAAGTGAAATCGCCAATCGTGGTGCGTAAAAATTCTGGGCTGGCCTTGCGCTGCACGTGAACCAGGCGGTAAACCTTATAGCCCGCCTTGTCCAGGCCTTTGTTCATGGGTCGGTGGCCAATGGCAAAGGCGAACAGGTCGATGTCGCTGGTGTGCAGCTTGATGTCAAATTTGTCGGTCAGCAAACCACCTGTGGCCTTCAAATGCAATTCGCCTGTAGGTAGTTTTTTGAAACGCACATTGTGCGTCATGAATTTGTCACCGTTGTTTAACAACAGCCCACCTTGTAATATCTGCCTGCCAATTAACAGGGCAGCAATCAGCCCTGCCGCAATCGCAATAATAGTCATGGCAATAACCCGAATTAATAAATGTTGAAAAATGTCTAGTGGTGTTGTCAGGCATATTCTTACCTTCTGCTGTTTATTATGAAGTAGATTTTTAGAGGTGTTTATTAAATTTTCAGTCATTTAGTGGGCATTTCGGGATTTGTCACCTGTTTGCGGTACTACTAATTTTACTTTGTAAAAAAAGCCCGGCTTAAATCCTATAAGCCGGGCTTTTTCACGACAACAAGGTTGGGTTTAGCTCGCCTTGCGACGCACTCGCCACAACAGCAGGCCATCGGGTGTAAGAATGCTGACAGCTCAAGAAAGTATGAGATCTGAAATGGCGCGTTGAATCCCTTTGGCATGTTGATGGAAATGCCGAAGGCGTGCATCCAGAATTTGCTGGTATTGATGAAGGTGCTGACGTTCGAATTTAGACAGCGGGGGTAACTGACTTAACATCGACTTTGCCGCGCTGGCAAGGAGGTTAATTTGATTTTCAAACCGTTGGCTGACTAATCTTCCGGGCAGTTCGCATGCATGTGCAAAGCACGCAAGGTCGTAGGTGCTCGGCAGCGAGCCGTTGTCCAGGAATTCGTCACCCAGGCCCATGGCCCAGTCGTGCGCAAAATCAAAAAGCAATACATTCACCAGGTCGTAAAAAGGGCTTAACTCGATGCCTTGGGCATCGACGAAAAAGCTGAGATTCTTGGCATGACAATCGGCATTGCCCACGAGCAAATTAAAAACGGTCCAGTCTAAAAGTTGCAGAGTGTGTTTGGCGGGTTGTTTGGCCCATCGCCGTGTTGCAAACAATTCGGAAAAAGAGACACCATCGCGAATGTGGCGGGTATGTTTGCCATGGGCTAGCGGACGTTCGTACTTTTGTAATGCATCGCGGTTCAGCAACTGACAACCGTCGATGGTGTGCTTGCGTTGCACATGGGTGTGGTCTTTGTTAAAGCGACGGTCAAAGCGTTCAACCAGCAGGGCACTGTGTTTGCCGATTTGTATTTTTTCAGCGTGATTGACGGGCAACCCGGCCGCCCTGGCCAATTGAAGTGTGAACCACTCGTTGATGACCAACCCGGGTGCATTGGGCGATTCAAATTTCAAGAGGTGAGTAGACACCCAAGCCCCGTCTGCAAACCCCAAGCCTTGTGTAGGGTGTTTCATTACATTGATTTTGTCTTGCACGCCAGCAGCTGACAGGCGCACTTTTCCGTTCCAAACAGCCAGGTTTCGATCACTGTCGTTCAGTCGTTTTTCCAGTTCGTGCAAATCGAGGGGCTGGAATTGCGCCGTTTGTTGTAGGTGCTCAACGGTCGATGCAAGCGACAAAGCACCTGGAGCTTCCAGGCCTAATGTGGAAAGAATGGCGAAATGATTTTCTTTGCTGATGGCAAGGTATTGCAGCGCTTTGTCGAACACGTTGCCTTCGGGAAACATATTGCGTAAAAACAGGTTGGCTGCTTTTTCGCCTGTCGGGCCTTGAAGTGGCAGGTGTGGTGAAAGTGCGAAGCCTTGTTGTCGCCATTCCGGGGTGTATTCAAATTGATGAATGCGTGTGTACTCAAACTGTATGGTGGCCACATGTTGCAAGCCCATGTACAGGCTCAGGGTTTGATGCTCAGAACCAGCCATTAGCCTCCCCGGCTTGTGTATTCTGCAACCGTGCATGAAGCTGTATTCCAAGACTGTTCAGAATTTTGAAAACTGTGGCCAGCTTTAATGTTGCGGTTTTATTTTCGGCCGCCACAAAGGTGCCCAAACTGACACCAGTGAGTGCAGCGGCCTGCTCAATCGTCAGGCCTTGCTGGGTGCGGGCGGCTTTGATGAAAAGGCCAATGGATACCGGCTCGCAGGGGGAGTCGGTGCTTGGTATTGGAGTTGGAGTGACCTTCTTCATAAATTCTACTCAACCGGAATTAAACTTGATCATACCGCTCGATTTGCAAAAATTCCAGCAAAATAGAATTTTCAATCCAAAAATCCGTCGAGTTGTTTAAATTCTACTTTAGTGGAAGATACTCCAGGCCCAATACGATGGGGCGCGATGTACGCGCTGCTTGTTGCTGGTACACCAGGCTTGCTTGAAGCTGCCCCCGCGAGATGAAAGGCAGGAGCTTTTGCAGCAGCTCAATTTCAGCTGAAAAGTTTTTGCAGTAAGTGCGCGCAACTTCATGCAGTACCTGGGCGAACCGGTTGCTGTTCTCCGCCAGTGTTTGGAACTGTTGCGGGTTTTGCTTGAGCACGGCGTGTACTGCCTCGAACCCATACAGGTGCTGCTGATAAGGGGCTAAGTCAGGCCGCGGATGTTCCACCCATTGGTCCAGCAGTTGGGCTTGATATGCCCATCGTAGGCCGTGCAAGCGATTATTGGGGTCGGCTTGTTTTTTCAGTTGTTGCAGGGTTTGAATAAGCGACCAGCAACTGGGGTGGTGCACCATGGTGTCGGCAAAAGGGCGGCGAACTGTGGAAGTGTTGGGGTTCGCGATAAGTGCGCGTTGCTCGGGTTCTAGTCGCGGTGGTGTGCGAAGTGGTGGAGTAACCACGGGGTTGTCTGGGTTGGCCAAACTGAGCGAACCCAGTTGTTGACCATTGAGTTGGATCAGTTGGCTTAATGCATCGGCGTAGGAGCTGGCAGGCGCACCAAGGTGTTGAGCAAACACTGGAAACAATTCAGCCTGCTGATAAAAATTGGTGCTGGGCGGCATCAGCAAACTGACCCAGTGTTGCTGTGGCGTATTGCTGGCGTAGTGAAACCAAAAGCCCGTGGCTGTTTGCCCCAACCAGCCGCAGGGTTTGCCGCCGTTGAACACCTGCAGTGTTTGAATTTGTTGGATGGCTGTCACTGGGTTTTGAAGTGTTGTTGCGCGGTGTTCAAGGTGGGCCATTCAACGGGGGCTGCGCTAAGCCCCAGGCCAAATACGCGAAGCACGGCCATGGCGGTGGAAAATGAAACGTCTTCGCCGCGTTCAATGCGAAAAATGGTGTCGCGGCTAACTCCCGCCAATTCCGCCAGTGTGTGTGCTGTCATTTTCCCGCCCTTGGGGCCTGCTTGCAGGCGCTGGGTGCGAACTAAGGTGGCCAGGTCGAGTTGGTTTTTGAGAATTCCTTTGTTCAATTTGTGTTCCTCAATACCAAATTGAGTCTCTCAGTCGCATTGATCAGTGCCTCCAACAATGACGATTCAATCTCAGTGAAACCTTCGTACTCTGCAAGGTTTCTTTTTTGATGCGCTGTTGCGAATATTCGCCAAATAGACGCTGGCAGACCAGCGGTACTCTCGAGTAACTGAAAAACGGTGTATCTGTTTTCTGAGCGGTATCCCGCCTTGCGAAGCGCTGCCAGAGCGAGAGAGTGTGCTGCGTTGTAAGCAAGATCGAAGCGACTGTCTTTCGACAAGCTGGCGTTTTTGGAATCGTGGAGTTTACGATTTGCGGTGCTAACGAGTCCGTCAAATTCAGCTTGAATAAAAGCCTCTCGTTTTAACTGCCCTATCTTGAGCAAATTATCAAACGGATTATTTTCTTTATTCATTGATTACATCGAAGACGGAAATGGTTGGTGCGTCAAAAATTCGGCGCATAAATTCGGTGTCCTTTTTTTCTGCGAATTCTTTTGTGCGATATAGCGTAGGTTGAATGGTTCGCCCCAGTAGTTGTTCCGCAGGTTGAAGTATGTCAAAAAGATCATGGAAGTGAAGTTGATCGCTAACTACCATCAAATCAATGTCGCTTTTTGAATTGTCTGTTCCCTTGGCGATAGAACCGAATATGAACGCACGGTCTATCTTGGTGACGTGATTTTGCAGGCAGTTCGCGATGACTTCCCGTATGCCAAACGTTTTGATGATCAAGGAGCGAAGATCAGAAAAAACCGGATTCTGCCTGTTGGCTTGAAAGTGTTTTTGGTTGCCTTGTGGCGTTGAAAGAACAAGCCCGGAGGATTCCAGTTTAAGCAGCTCACGTTGCACGGCGCCTTTACCAGCATTGGCATGTCGCACCACTTCGTTGAGGTAGAAAGACCGTTCAGGATGCAAGAAAAGCAAACCCAACACCTTTTGCTGTGTTTTGGAGAACAGACTGTCTGATATTGAAATAGAAATCATGGTGGGTACGATAATACCCGTTTTGGGTATTTTTGTGCAAGATTCGCTCTGAAATTCCCTCGACCTTACCAGCGTAGGTGAGTCAATATCTCTTTAAACACTCGTTGATCATGCAGCGACTTATTCCAAAAAAGTATTTTATATCAGTCATAAATTGTATATAGAAAATAACAAAGCATATTCAATACTAAATTATGTGGTGTTCTACTTGGAATTCAACTCTGGTTCACCTAAGCTTTCGCCTTGAGTTCAATTAAAGCAAGGCACCCCCGCAATGACTAAAGTCGCGTTGATCACCGGTGTAACCGGGCAAGATGGTTCGTATTTGGCTGAATTTTTGTTGAGCAAAGGCTATGAAGTGCATGGCATTAAACGCCGTGCATCGCTGTTCAACACCCAGCGTGTTGACCACATTTACGAAGACCCGCATGTTGAAAACGCCCGTTTTAAATTGCACTACGGCGACCTCACTGATAGTTCTAACTTGACCCGCATTATTCAGCAGGTTCAGCCCGACGAGGTGTATAATCTGGGCGCACAAAGCCATGTGGCCGTTAGTTTCGAGAGCCCGGAATACACCGCCGATGTAGATGCCATGGGCACGCTGCGTTTGCTGGAAGCGATCCGCTTTTTGGGCCTGGAAAAGAAGACCCGTTTTTACCAGGCCAGTACTTCAGAATTGTATGGTTTGGTGCAGGAAATTCCGCAAAAGGAAACCACACCTTTTTACCCGCGCAGCCCTTACGCTGTGGCAAAAATGTACGCCTACTGGATTACGGTGAACTACCGCGAAAGCTACGGCATGTATGCCTGCAACGGTATTTTGTTTAACCACGAAAGCCCGCGCCGTGGCGAAACTTTTGTAACCCGAAAAATTACCCGCGGCATGAGCAACATTGCAGTGGGCCTGGAGCAGTGCCTGTACATGGGCAATATGGATGCACTTCGCGATTGGGGCCATGCGAAAGACTACGTTGAAATGCAGTGGTTGATGCTGCAACAGGAAACGCCCGACGATTTTGTAATTGCCACTGGTGTGCAATACAGCGTGCGCCAGTTTATTGAAATGACTGCTGCTGAGTTGGGCGTAACGTTACGCTGGGAAGGCAGTGGTGTGGATGAAAAAGGCATTGTGGTGAAAGTGCAGGGCGACAAGGCACCCGCACTGAAAGAAGGCGATGTGGTGGTGCAGGTAGACCCGCGCTACTTCCGCCCTGCGGAAGTGGAAACTTTGTTGGGCGACCCCAGCAAGGCGAAAAACAAATTGGGTTGGACACCGAAAATTACCGTGCATGAAATGGTGAAAGAAATGGTGCAGGTAGACCTTGATGCAGCACGCCAACACGCCCTGTTGAAGCAACACGGCTACAGCGTTGCAGTAAGCCGCGAGTAAAGGCTGCCATTCATGTTGAACTTCAATTCAAAAATATATGTGGCAGGCCACCGGGGCATGGTGGGCAGCGCCATTGTGCGCCGCTTGAACGCCCTGGGCTACAGCAACATTGTGGTGCGCACCCACGCCGAACTCGACCTGTGCAACCAGGCTGAGGTGAATGAATTTTTTGCAGCCGAGAAGCCCGACGCCGTGGTGCTGGCAGCCGCCAAAGTGGGTGGCATACATGCCAACAACACCTACCCGGCCGAGTTTATTTTTCAGAACCTGATGATGGAATGCAATGTGGTGCATGCGGCGCATGCCAACAATTGCCAGCATTTGTTGTTTTTGGGTTCAAGCTGTATTTACCCCAAGCTGGCCGAGCAGCCCATGACAGAAACTGCCTTGCTGACCGGCACTTTGGAGTGCACCAACGAGCCCTACGCCGTGGCGAAAATTGCGGGCATTAAATTGTGTGAAAGTTACAACCGCCAATATGGCCGCAATTACCGCAGCGTAATGCCCACCAATTTGTATGGCGAGAATGACAACTTTCACCCCGAAAACAGCCATGTAATTCCGGCGATGATGCGCAGGTTTCATGAGGCCAAATTGCGCGGTGATACCGAGGTGGTGGTGTGGGGTACAGGCACACCCATGCGTGAATTTTTGTACGTAGACGACATGGCCGCGGCCAGTGTGCATGTGCTGCTGTTGGATGAACAAACCTACAAGGCCAATACACAGCCCATGCTGAGCCACATCAACGTGGGCACTGGCGTGGATTGCACCATTCGTGAACTGGCAGAAACCATGCAGCGCGTGGTGGGCTTTGAAGGCAAGTTGGTTTTCGATATTACAAAGCCCGATGGCACGCCCCGCAAGCTGATGAATGTTGATCGTTTAAAAAGTTTGGGTTGGCAATACAGCATTGATCTGGAAGCCGGTTTGGCGAAAACCTATGCCTGGTTTTTAGAAAATGTAGAAGGCCTGAGAGAAGCCTGATGGTGTGGTGGAACCCGCAGCAGTGGGCTGAGGTGGTTGAGCGTACGCCTTTGGTATCGATCGACTTGATTGTGACCAATGCGCGCAGCGAGGTGTTGCTGGGGTGGCGAAACAACAAACCCGCGCAGCACTTTTGGTTTGTACCTGGCGGCGTGGTGCGCAAGGGTGAAAAATTGCAGCAGGCCTTTGAGCGGGTGTTGTGGGTTGAGTTGGGAGTGCTAGTGAAACTTGCTCGAACCGAGTGTTTTGCCGGTGTGTACGAGCACCACTACTCTGACAACTTTTCGGGTACCGAAGGTGTGGGCACGCATTATGTGGTATTGGCCCACCGCTTGAATGCCGAGCAGCATTTGCCGGCTTTGAGTGCTTTGAACAGCCTGCCGCAAGACCAGCACAACAAATACGAATGGATGCCCGTGACTGAGTTGCTGAGCAACCCGCAGGTGCATGAACACACGAAAGCATATTTTCAGGAACAGGCAACACGATGAGTAACAGCAAACGAGTGATCCCCGTAATTTTGTGTGGTGGCGCAGGCACGCGTTTGTGGCCTTTGTCGCGCAAAAACTTTCCAAAGCCTTTTTTGAAAGTAGGCGCTGAAAGCCTGATTGCGCAAACCGTGCGGCGTGCTGCTGCGGTGGCCAAAGCGGCTGATTCAAGCGATGTGTTGTTGGTGAGCAATGAAAGCTATCAATTTTTACTGCAAGACGAATGCATGCCGGTGTTGAACAGCGAGGGCGGCAACATGGCCCTGCATCAGCTGTTGGAGCCGCAAGGCCGCAACACAGCACCGGCCATTGCCCTGGCCGCGCAGTGGGCGCAAGCACGCTACCCCGGCGAAAACCCGGTGCTGCTGGTGTTGCCCGCCGACCATTTAATTAACCCTGTTGCCGAGTTTGTGCGTGTTGCACAGCAAGCCGTGGCGGCTGCACGCAAGGGCTGGTTAACTTGTTTTGGTATTACGCCCAGCACGCCTGAAACCGGTTTTGGTTACATACAGCAAGGTGCGCCTGTCGACGAAATTAACGGTGCATTTGCAGTGCAGCGTTTTGTTGAAAAGCCCAAGCTTGAACTGGCCATGGAGTATTTGGCCAGCGGCCAGTACGTGTGGAATGGCGGCATGTTTGCACTGCGTTCAAGCGACTTGTTTCAGGCGCTCGAGAACAACGAGCCCAGTGTGGCCACCCAAGCAAATGCAGTGTGGGCCAGTGCCAAAGAAAGCAAAAGCGCCAAGGCAAGCGGCAGCGTATTTACGTTCAACAAAGACGAATTTGCGAACTTGCCCGACATCAGCATTGATTATGCCGTGATGGAAAAGGCCAGCAATGTGGCGGTGGTAGCGGCCAGTTTTCAGTGGAGCGACATTGGCAGCTGGGCCGCCTTGGCTGAGCAATGCACACCCGACACACAGGGCAACACAGTGCAACAGGAAGGCGCAGGCCAATTGATCTCAATTGACAGCAGCAACACCCATGTGCGCTTGGGCAACCGGGCCGTGGCCACCTTGGGAGTTGAAAATTTGTTGATTGTTGACACGCCCGATGCTTTGCTGGTGGCCGACAGAAGCCGCCACCAGGATGTGAAGAAAGTGGTTGAAACACTGAAGGCACAAGGCAGCGAGTTGGTGAACTTGCACCCCACGGTACACCGCCCTTGGGGCACCTACACTGTGCTTGAAGACTCTGCTGGCTACAAAATTAAGCGCATTGAAGTAAAGCCGGGCGCGTCCCTCAGCTTGCAAATGCACCACCACCGCAGCGAGCATTGGATTGTAGTCAGCGGTACTGCAGAGGTAACCAATGGCAAGAATGTGTTTTTGGTGCGCAAGAATGAATCAACCTACATTCCTGCAGGGAACAAGCACCGCCTGGTAAACCCCGGCGTGCTGAACCTGGTGATGATTGAAGTGCAAAGTGGCGACTACCTGGAAGAAGACGACATTGTGCGTTTTGACGATGTGTACGGAAGGGCTTGATTGATACAGTGGCTTAGCTACTCACCTTCGTACTCATCAACTCACTCAAGGTACTTCGCAGCTGCACGCCACTGAGCGGTTTGTGCAAAATCAGGAAGCCGGAGTTTCTGGCTTCCTGAATTCGGCTAGGGGCGGTGTCTCCTGTCAATATTACGGCGGGTACATTTCCAAGCTGTGCTTGTAATGACTGTATGGCTTGCACGCCGGTGCTTTTGTTGCGCAGCCGATAATCGGCCACAATGGCATCGGGCATTCGGCCACGGGCCATTAAAATGCGCAGGGCAGTTTCAGCGTCTTCAGCTGCAATGGTTGAACATTGCCAGCGGCTGAGCATTTCGGTCACGCTGGCGCGCACCAAATCGTCATCATCAATCAACAACACGGTTTTGCCGGTCAATGGGGTTTTACCACCGGCCTGCACGCGACTGGGTTCATCCATCAAGTGGCTGGCGTTGCCTTGCGGTACGGTCACGTAAAACATTGAGCCCTTGCCCACCGTAGAATTCACACCAATGTCGTGGTTCAACAATTTGCCCAAGCTGTGTGCAATGTACAAGCCCAGCCCAAGGCCTTTGGCTTTGTCGCGCTCGGGGTTACCCAGTTGGTAGAACTCTTGAAACACTGTTTCCTGGGCACTGGCGGGTATGCCGATGCCGGTGTCGTGTACTTCAATCCGGATTTGCCCGCCCTGTTTGCGGCACCCGATCAGCACGCGCCCTTCGGGTGTGTACTTGATCGCGTTCTCCACATAGTTGCGAAGAATCAGTTCAAGCAGGGCGGGGTCGGTGTAAACACACGCTTTGGTTTTTGCCACGCGTATATCCAATCCCTTTTGTTGCGCCTGGGTAGCCAGTTCCTTGCAAATGCGTTTGAGCAAAGGGGCCAGTTGAACATGGCGTGGCTTGGCAGTAATGGCGGCAGCGTTTATTTTTGCAGAATCCAGCAAGGCATTCAGCAAGTTGCGCAAGCCGTAGCCTGCCTCCTGAATTCGGTCCAGCAAGCCTTTGCTGGGGTGGTTGGCCAGGTCTTCGCCCAGTGCATCTACCAACAACTCAATGGCCTGCACAGGTTGCCGCAGATCGTGGCTGGCCGCTGCCAGAAAACGGGTTTTGGCGACACTGGCTTGCTCGGCCACTCGTTTTTGCAGGGTGAGTTCGCCAATGAGTTCAGCATTTTGAAAGCGCAAACGAATCGATTGAATCACCATGTTCTGCAAGTTGCGGCCATAGTTGACATTGATCAACACGTACACAAATGCCACGGTGCCCAGCACCCAGAAGAAGGGTGTGTTTTCCCAAAAACAGCGAGCGATGAAAGGCATGGAGGCTGGCAGTGCAAACGCAGCGTAAGCCGGTGTGTGGCAGGCATGGGAGGACACTGCACCTGCCACCATGGCAGCCAGAAAAGTGGTCAGTACCATGAGTACCATGGGGTCGGTTGAAAAAAACACGAACCCCGCGAAGCCCCATAAAACACCCGATGCCGCGGTGAACTGAACGGCCACCTGTATCCAGTGTTGTGGGTCGAAATGTGCCCCCAGCTTGTTGAAATGTCGACGCACCCACCAGCGCAAACCAGTGAGCATGTAAACCGCCAACAGCCACAGCAGCAGCGCGTTGCCCTGGCCTGTGTGCCAAAGCACAGCCACCAGGCCAGCCGATGAAGCCATGACACCGTATAAAACAAAAGGCAGGTGCTCGAACAGAAGCTTGGTTTGCTCACGCAGAATGGTGAGTTGGTGTGGGTCTTCAGCTTTCATAAATGGAGCAATGAGATAGAGCAATAAGTAATTTGCACTAAGCATAAGTGGTGATGAGGCGGGCAGGCAATGTCTAAATGGGTTACCCCTGGTTTTTGTAACCCAAATTGGTGGTTCTCACCCTGGAAAGTTTCCACGTATTTTGAGTGCCCAACGTAATTTCAGGCACTGGAGGTTTTCTTGCTTCAATCAATTCCGCATGTTGCGGTGTGTATTGCATTGGTACTTACTGCGGCGTGCGCCAGTAAAACCCCTTTGCAAGCAGAGGGCTTGGCCAGCGCTGGCAAGCAGTACACCACCACCTTGAAGAAAGTAAACAGCTTCGCACTGGACCACACGCTTGAATTTACAGCCGATTTGTTGCCCAACCTGCCCCGCGACAACACCACGCTGCTGACGCAAACGCAAGCCATGCAGCAAAGGGCTGAGTTGCTGCAAACCACGAGTAATTACCTCGATACGCAGGCGCTTTACTTTGCCGAGCTAAGTGCACTGGCCAAAGGCGACACCGGCACGGGCACTACGCGGGCTTTGCGAAAGCTGGTGGAGGCATTGAACAAAGCGCCCGATGTAGGCGGCATACCCCGTGTGAGCAAAGAGGCAGTGGCAGGCCTGGCTGGGCACGTGGCCAGTTGGAAGCACAGTGCGCAAGTGCGCGAAGAATTGATACGCAGCGCCGAGCCAGTGGCGCACGCCTTGTTGTTGAACCAGCTAATTCTGGATGAGCAAATACAGTGGATTACGCAACGCGAGGAATTGGCCCGCCAGGTTGAATACCGCGAGAAAGTATTGAAGCCTTTTGTGGAGGATAAAAAGCTGGGCGAAACCTGGAAGAATGCCTGGATGAAACACATCAAGCAGGTGCCCACCATTGAACTGTTGGAGCAGGCCAAGGCAGCCAGCATAGACATGCAGCAAGCCTGGGTGAACGTGCTGCGCGGCGAGGGTAGTTTCGAGCACTTGCAGGGCGTTTTTGATCAACTCAATTCAAATATTCAGGCAGCCAATAAACGTGAGCCCAATACCCATGACCCCAAGTGATTTTGAAGCCTTGCAAAACGATGTGCATGCCGTGTTTTCAGCTTTGTATTTGATTGATGTAGAAGTGCTCAGTACAGAGCAGCGCAAACAACACCAGCAAGTTTTGGCGGCTGCGTACCTTGCTTTTGTGAATGCAGAGAATGCCCGCTATACAGCTTTGAGCACCAAGGCGAAAGGCGAACTTGGCGAATTGGCTGGCCATGTAAAAACCATGCGTACGCAGTTGGCTGAACTGGAAGCCCCGAACGAACAACTGGGTGTTTTGGGCAAAGGCCTGGATGCCTTGGCACGGTTGGCGAAGCTGTTGTAGGTGCCAAGCGGTTTTCCTTGTCTACTTCACATAAGATATGAAACATGCAAGGTTAACCAAGGTGAAAACATGAACCGCAAAGGCATAGTGTTGGCCGGTGGGCAAGCCACCCGCCTGTACCCGGCCACTGCCGCTGTCAGCAAGCAGCTGCTGCCCGTTTACGACAAGCCCATGATTTACTACCCCCTGAGCACCCTGATGTTGGCGGGTGTACGGGAGGTGCTGGTGATTTCAACCCCGCACGACACACCGCGATTTGAACAATTGTTGGGCGATGGCAGCCGCTGGGGCATGCGCATTGATTACGCTGTGCAGGCCACACCCGGTGGTGTTGCGCAATCGCTGATCGTGGCCGAACCCTTTTTGCAGGGCGCACCCTGTACCTTGGTGTTGGGCGACAACCTGTTTTATGGCCAGAACCTGGTGCGCCAAATGCAATATGCCTACGGGCAAAAACAGGGTGCCACCGTGTTTGCATATTCTGTGGCCAACCCGCAAGCTTATGGCGTGCTTGAGCTGAACGCCGAGGGCACGGTAATTGGTGTGGAAGAAAAACCTGCGCAGCCCAAAAGCAAGCAGGCGGTAACAGGCTTGTATTTTTTTGACGGGCAGGCAGCGGGCATTGCAAAAGGTTTAACGCCTTCTGCCCGTGGCGAACTTGAAATTACCGATGTAATACGAACCTACCTGGCCATGGGGCAGCTTGAAGTGCAACACATGGGCCGTGGTCAGGCCTGGCTTGATACGGGTACCGCAGACAGCTTGCTGGACGCGGCCAACTTCATTCAAACCATTGAGCGCAGGCAGGGCTTAAAGGTAAGCTGCCCTGAAGAAATTGCGTGGCGCAACCAGTGGATTACTTCGGCACAGTTGGCCGCGCTGGCAAAGCCATTGCGCAACAGCGGTTATGGCGATTACTTGCTGGGCTTGCTGGAGGCGGGGCAGTGAACATGCAATGCAATCCAACTCCCCTGCAAGGTTTGTTGTTACTTACACCCACCGTTTACACCGACGCACGCGGTCACTTTTTTGAAAGCTTCAATGCGAAAACGTTCAAGCAGGTGGCAGGCATTCAGCCCGAGTTTGTACAAACCAATGAATCGCTTTCAAAGCGCGGGGTGTTGCGCGGCCTGCACTGGCAAACTGCCCCCAAGGCACAGGGCAAACTGGTACGTGTGGTGCACGGTGCAGTGTTTGATGTGGCCGTGGACCTGCGCGAAAATTCGGAAACATTTGGCCAGTGGTATGGCTGTGAATTAAGCAGCACCAACCATATTCAGCTGTGGATACCCCCCGGTTTTGCGCATGGTTTTTTAACGCTGACCGACACCGCAATTACCAGTTACCAGGTGACCGAGCACCACAGCCCCGAGCACGAGCATTGCATGGCCTGGAACGACCCGGTGTTGAACATTGATTGGCCATTGAAGCAGGCTGGTGTTGCAAAGCCAACCCTGTCGCCCAAGGACGAACAGGGTGTGGCTTTTACAAGCTTGAGTTGATTACAAATCGACGCTGACAATCGCCTTGATGGTTCGGGGTGTGCCCACACCAATCAAGCCGTTGCCTGCGGTGCTGTAGTAGTTTTTGTCGGTGGGGTTGTCGACCACCAACTGAAACTGCGTGGGCGTACTGCCAATTACAGTCGAGTAACGTGCGCCCAGCGAGGCCACTGTGTAGCCGCCAATAAACGCTTGGTTTTGATCGTTCACAGCGCGCTCGCCGGTGTAGTACAAACCACCACTGAAGCTTAAGCCCGGTATGCTGATCAAGCGGTATTCAGCAAACAGGCTGGCTGTTTTTTCGGCGGTGTTTTCAGGTACACGCCCCACAGTGGCTGGGTTGCCGTCGTTTTGTAATTCCGCATCCATCAACAAGGCTGAGGCGGCAATCGAAAGTTGCTTGTTCAATTCGCCGGTCCACGCCATCTCGAACCCGCTGTAATTCGCCTTGCCGTTCAGGCCAAACAGGTTGGTTGCTGGGTCTTGAAAAGTAGAGGCACGTTCAATGTCGAAATACGCAATTTGCGCCAAACTTTTTTGACCAATATTGAACTTGGCACCCACCTCAACTTGTTCAGATTCTGCGGGGTCTAGCAACTGGAATGCATTGGTGGATGTTGCCGGTGCCTGGCCCGATTCTTCAAGGCCTTCCACATAGCTGGCGTACAACGACACATCCTGGCGTGGCTTGTACACCACCGCTGCCGAAGGTGTGGTTTCCTGTGCGTTGTACAGGTTTACGGTGCGTGTGCCGTTGGCTGCCACTCGCAGGTCTTCGGTGCGGTAGTCACCACGGCGAAGGCCAGCCAACACTTGCCACTTCTCGCCAAATTGCATGCGATCAAACACATACAAGCCTTGGTCATCAATGGTTACCGCCGAGTAAGCCCCTGTGAATGAAACGTTTTGCGGTGCAATTTCACGGGGGTTGTACAGGTTCTGGTTGAACAGGCTTTGCGTGCCAGTTACGCCCGGTGTATTGCTGGCACGGGTGTTGGTGGTGTAGCCAAACGACAGGTTGTGCGTAATTGGCCCGGTGACCACTTCGCCGTAAATTTCACCCCGGTAGTTGGTGTTGTCGAATTGTTGATCGCGGCTGTAGAAAATTTGCAGCTGGCCTTCGCCTGTATTCAGGTCGTAATTTTGAAAACGTGAGAATGCGCGGTCGCGCGTGGTTTCGGCGTAACCGGCTTCAAACAATACTCCCCAGGAATCGCTGAATACATAGTCCATGCGAGCCAGGTAGTTTTGTGCGTTGGCATCGTATTGTTGCCATTCGCCAGCCAGGTTGGTTTTGTTGTCGGGCACTGGGGGCAGGGTTACCCTGCCATTGACCGCAGGCAGCAGCGCAATTGCGGCCTGCTCGCTGACTGATTTCTCATAGTGTTCTACATCGAAGCGAAAGCTTAAGCGATCGGTGATTTTCCAATCGTAGGCAATGCTGGCCAATTCGCGTTCGCCGCTGTAGTTGTTCACGCCAATGTCTTCAGCGCCCTTCACCAAATTAACGCGCAGGCCTTGGTTGTTGTTCTCGCCAAACTTGCGGCCCCAGTCCAGGTGGGTGGTGGCACCGCCATGTTCATTCACACTTTGGCTCAGGCTGAGTACAGGTTTGTTGCCCGCACGTTTTGTAACAAGATTCACCACGCCCGAGGGGGGAATGAAACCGTAATACAGGGAGGATGCGCCCTTGAGCACTTCCACCTGTTGTTTGTTTTCAAGGGGCACATCGACTAGATTGATAATGGGCAGTGAACCATTGAGGCGGTAGTTGCCGCGGTTTTCTACCAGAATGCCGCGAATGGCAATGTTGTCGTAGGTTGAGCCGTTTAGTTGCGAGCGGGTAACACCGGCGGTGTTGCGCAGTGCACCGAACAGGGTGGTGGCTGATTGTGCATCCAGCACCTCGCGGGTGACCGAGTTCACGGTGAGCGGGACATCAATGGGTGCTGTGTCGCGGAAGGTGCCCACCTGCACGGCGTTACTGGAGTAGCTGCCTTGCTCGCGGGCTTGAACCTCAACTTCTTCGAGCTGATTGTTGGTGGTTTGGGCGATGGCCAAAGCTGGCAGGCCCAGGCCAAGCATGGTCAGTGCAACAGGTTTGAGTTTCATGATGATTGCTGTGGTGGATTTGGAATTTTTATGAAGATAGGATACTAAACGATAATGACTCGCATTTCTAATATCAATTATCAAAACTGTTGTTTATCCTGCGCTTTGAAGGGTTTAGAATGCGGCCTGTGCCTTATTTTGAAGAATGCAACACCATGGCCCAGTGGTATGTGATGTACACCAAGCCCCGCCAGGAAACCGTGGCGCTGGAAAACCTGCAACGCCAGAACTACCAGGTATTTTTTCCGCAAGCCCGTGTGCAAAAGCGCAAGGCGGGGCAGGGCACTGTGCAGCTAGTTGAACCCCTCTTTCCCCGCTACATGTTTATTCACCTGGAGGTGGGGGTGAGCGATTTTTCCAAGCTGCGCTCAACCAAAGGCTGTGTGGATTTGGTGAAGTTTGGCGGCAAACCTTCAGTGGTGCCTGTTGAGTTGATTGAGTTGATTCAACACCAGGTCGACTCCGATTCCGTGATCGATTTGCTGAAATTGAATGCGCTTGAAATAGGTGGTGAGGTGCGTGTGGCCGAGGGCCCGTTCGAAGGCATGATGGGCAAAATTGCGGCCCAAAAAAGTGATCAACGCGTTGTCGTGCTGCTCAATGTGCTGGGCGCTGAACGCAATGTGGAATTGGCCCGCAGTCAGCTGGACAAAGCCTGAATCTCGCCTAGAACTGACCTCAGCTTGTTGAGAAAATACTCGGGCTCGACGGGCTTTAACATCCAGCCTTGAACACCTACGGTTTTTGCTTCGGCCACCATACCTTTGTCAGACAAGGCGCTCATGACAATGATTGGCGTGTGCTTGGCCACATGCCGCACCCGTTTACAAAACTCCAGGCCGCTGATGCCTGGCATATTGATGTCAGTCACGATGAGGTCGGGTGTGCCGTGGTCGACAATGTATTGCAACCCTTCTTCGGCACTGGATGCGGTTTGGGCGTCAAACCCGGCTTGACGAATTACTTCCGCATAAACACTGCGAATGGAGCGTGCATCATCAAGCAACAAGACCGTTTTCATACTGATTTCCCATTTCACCGAGGTTGTTACAGTGGAATGTTAAATCAGCATGAAATGTTAATGACAACTTTTAACCAAAGTTAACCATGGCTTACGCTGTGCTTACTTGGTGCGGTTCCAGTCGTTGATGCAACCCACTTGCACTGTGTTGCGTGCCACAGGGCCGGTTTGGGTCAGTGTGCGGTTTTCACCGGGCATGATGTACAGTTCGGTCAGCTGTGCGCCCACCAGCACGCGGCAACGTTTGGGGTGCTCTTTGTGTTGGTTTTCAACGTAAATTACGGTTTCTTCGCAAGACTGTGTCACCTTGGCTTTGGTGGTGCCGTCCGACAAATCTTGTTCCTGCTTGCCTTCGATGTTGCACAGAGTGGCTGAAGTGCCGCTGTTTTCAGCGGTATTGCCTTCATTGTTATTGGGTGTTGGTACTACGGCCACGCATGCGGCGGCCAGTGAAGAGGCCGCTGCAATCAGGCCCAAGCGTGTGATGAGTTTCCCATTGATAGTCATGTTCTGTCCCTAATAAATTAAAAAGCTGGCTGATGCCTGTGATAATTGAAATACTGCCCTGATCTGCACAATTGATATTGTGACTTATTGTGTATTTTTTTAGTTCAGGTTTTATTCTAAGCAATTTACTGATTGATCATGACTTTACTTGTTACGGGCTCCGCAGGTTTTATCGGTTCATGTTATGTGCGCCAGCATTTTGAGCACAGCGTTGAGCCCGTTGTAAGCCTGGACGCCTTGACTTATGCCGGCCACCTGAGCACCCTGGGCCCGGTATTGAAGCGACCTGAGCACACATTTGTAAACGCCTCCATTGGCGATGTGGATGCCGTGCGCGCTATTTTTGAGAAACACAAACCCCGCGCGGTGTTGAACTTTGCCGCAGAAAGCCATGTGGACCGGTCCATTCTTGGGCCGGGCGAATTTATTGAAACCAATGTGGTAGGCACCTACCGTTTGCTGGAATGCGCACGCGAATACTGGAATGGTTTGCAAGGCGAGGCCACGGCTGGTTTTCGGTTTTTGCATGTGAGCACCGATGAGGTATACGGCACGCTGAAACCAAAAGACGCCCCATTTTCTGAAACCAACCGTTACGAACCCAACAGCCCTTACTCGGCCAGCAAAGCAGCCAGCGACCACCTTGTGCGCGCCTGGCACCACACCTATGGCTTGCCCGTGCTGACCACCAATTGCAGCAATAATTACGGACCTTACCACTTTCCGGAAAAGCTGATCCCGCTGTGCATCATGAATGCCTTGAACGGAAAGCAACTGCCGGTGTATGGCGATGGTCAGCAAATTCGCGATTGGCTTTTTGTGGAAGACCACACACGTGGCATACGCACCGTGCTTGAAACCGGTGTGCTGGGCGAAACCTACAACATTGGTGGCTGGAATGAAAAAGCCAACCTCGATGTTGTGAAATTGATTTGCAACTTGCTGGATGAATTGCAACCGCGTGCAGATGGTATTTCTTATTCAACACAAATTGCCTTTGTGGCCGATCGGCCCGGGCATGATCGCCGATACGCCATTGATGCCCGAAAAATTGAACGCGAGTTGGGGTGGAAGCCGGTTGAAACTTTTGAAACAGGCATTCGAAAAACTGTGCAGTGGTATTTGGCAAACCAGGCTTGGGTTGCAGAAGTGACCGCTGAACGGTGATTGGTGAGCTGAACTTGAAGGGTCACCGCTGTGTTCAGTGCCCATTCGGCGGCGGTGTTTCGATCGCCTCGCCTTCAAGAAAACCTGCCCTTGCGTGCCGAGCAGGGCCGGTGTTGCCCAGCATGGGCGGCAGAGAACGGACCCGACCCGCAGTTTAGGAGGGTCGTTCTCAGGCATCGGAAGGCTCAGCAAGGGACCAACAGGTTTTCTGGCGAGAGATCGGAACCCAAGCCGATCGGGCAGTTAAAGACTGGCGCGTTATCGGAACCCAAGCCGATTGAGCTGTACAAACCAACGCGGTGATTATTCGCACCAGCGCGCTTCAGTTAAACTATCGCAACAGCTTTCAGGAGAACTTCGTTTTGGGAATTCGCGTACTCGTGCTTGGCGCACAAGGCCAACTGGGCCACACCATCGGTCAACATGCCAAGCCCGCCTTGATGGAAACCATGGACGCGTGCATCAGCTACGGTCGCGACAAAGCCGACCTGTCCAAACCCGACTCCCTGATCAATGCACTGAAAGACGTACGCCCCGACGTAGTCATCAACGCTGCTGCCTACACCAACGTAGAAAAAGCAGAAACCGAAATTGAACTTGCACACGCCATCAATGCAAAAGCGGTGGGCATTTTGGCCGAGCAATGCAAAAAGCAGGGCGTGGCGCTGGTGCATTACAGCACTGACTATGTATTCGACGGAAAAGCCAACCAGCCCTACACAGAAACCGATACCACCAACCCACTCAGCGCGTATGGAAAATCGAAACTGGAAGGCGAAAAATACCTGAAAGAAGTGGGTGGAAATTGGGTGGTGTTTCGCACGGGTTGGGTGTACGGTCAGCGTGGCAATAACTTTTGCCGAACCATGATCAAGCTGGCGCAAGAGCGAGACACACTGAAGGTGGTTGACGACCAAACTGGTGCGCCAACACCCGCAAACTGGCTGGCTGAACTGGGGCTTACCGTGGCAGGTGTTGTGGCCATGCACCGTTACAAAACCATGGGCAAGTTGGCGCCCACTTTTCTGCCCGATTTTCCTTCGGAAATTCCCAGTGGCGAAATTTTTCACGCCAGTGCGGCAGGGGTAACTACCTGGTTTGACTATGCGTGTTTGGCGATTGAACATGCACACAAGCAAGGCGTTGTTGAGCGCATGCCCAACATTGAACGTGTAAAAACTGCCGACATGAATTTTGCGGCACAACGCCCGGCTTACTCGGTGTTGGACAACACAAAGTTAATGAACACCTTCCGCGTAAACCCACCGGAGTGGACGAAAGGTGTTCGAAATTTTGTGCTCAATTATTGAGATCCTGCTGAGGATCAAGCAGGCGATGTTGAACAAGTGAACGCTCAAATGCGTTGCACCTTTTCATTTTTTCAATCACTGCATCAAGATCATCGTAGACAAAAGCAGCGGTCCACGCTTGAATTCTCTGCATTGCCGAAATAAACGGAATCGGATTTCCCTCGCGACTTAATTCACGCAGGCAGTCTAAATACTCCTCCCGGAAAAGCGTAGGGATAATAATTCGACACGCACCCACTACCGATAATTCAGAGTTCATGACTAATCTTGCCAAGCGACCATTACCATCGTTGAATGGATGAATTTCTGACACAAGAAACATGGTGAGTAATGCGCGCGCTAGACCTGGAGGAATAGTGGGCAGCAACATGGACCCCTGAACCAGAGTGCCGCGTACTAACTGGGGTTCGACAAATTCGGTATTGCCCGCACGGTTGCGCTTTAATTTGAATTCTCCCGGCTCTACTTCGGGCCGTTCTTGCATTTGATCCCAATGTCGTTTTCGAAGTTGAGTTTCGACGGGGATGCCTGAGGCCAATACTTGATGCATCCAGGCCGGGGTAACTGCTTGACGAAATACACCAAGAATATCGTGCGAGTCTTTGGGGCGAGACAACATGGGTTTGCCGAAGAGTACAATCTTGCGCGCTTCCTCAATATCAAATTCAGTGCCTTCAATGAAATTGGAAAAGTACGATTCAAGAAAAGCAAAGTGAATCATTGCTTCGGGCGTGCATGCCGCTTCTTCAGCTTGTTTCAAGGGTTGTGATCGCAACGCAGCAGCCAGTTTTTCAAACAACTCTAGCCTGTCAGCATCGTAAGGAAGCGCAGCTGTGAGTGCGCGCCCTTGGGTCGTGGTCAGTGTAGAGAGGCGAGTTTTTAGAATGCTGCCTATGAGCGAATCAAGAACAAGGAACTCCTTCGGCAGCTTCAGTGCTTGAGCAAGTGAACGCGCTGCTTCCCGAAGTGTTGCAAGAGCCTGTTCTCCGCGCGCAGTGCATAGGGTCAACAAGCGAGATTCGACCGCCTCGCGCCCAACAGCTTTTTTGAAAGTCCCTCGGCTAGGTGAAAGATTTTCCAGCAGGCACCTCGCCTCTGATGGAAAGTAAATTGCCCGCCCTCGCATTGGCATGTCACCGGGTTGGGGTGGGGGCCCTTTCACTGCAACTATTTGTAAGCCGGGAAGTTGTACTTTTCGGTTGCTGGTGTATGTAATGTACAGCAGTCCCTGCTCTGGCAAGCCGCCGTTAAAAGCGCTGCGAAACGATACGACTGAATTCGGAAACAGGGCAGAAACAACTCTGATTCGTTCACGTGCAAGTAGTGCAGGCCAGCTTGTATCCGACAAATTGCTTGCAATACCTTTGGCGACCAGCTTGAGTTTTCCGGCTTTCAATTGCCTCTGAACAGCGCGAATTTGCGCGGAGTTCAGCTCGGAGTAAAGAATCAGTGAGCTATCAAGAGTTGTCGCGTTTTTAGTAGTTAACTGTGCACACATGCGAATTCTGTCGTGTTTTGTGATGCTAGCAGTATAACTTTGTCGTGATATAGGTGGTTAGGGATATCTTTGCCAGTTTCAATGAATGCGCAGCACTGTGCTTTTCACAGAAGCCCAAGCGCCCACCATGACCAGCACCACCCACACCAGAATCAGCCCCAGCGCGGTAATTCCGCTGGGTTGCTCGAAGCGGAAGTCGCGATCAAATTCACGAATGAAGGTGCCGGCGGCATCGTCGGCCAGGCCCATGGCACCGCTTACCACGGCATAAGCCAAACCAAAGGCGACCAGCGCCAGGCTGACTGACCACCACAGGGTGGGGCGGCCCACTTCGGTGTCGGTGGCCCCCAGCGATTTCAACACATGCACTTCAGCCTGGTTGCGAATCAGCTGCAAGCGCACGGTATTGAAGGTAACCACCAACACCATGCCTGCAATCAACACAGCCAGTGCCATGGCAATAATTTGTGTGCCGTTCAATACCGATTGAAGGCGGCGAACCCACTGCGCGTCGTATTGAACATGTTCCACGCCTGTGAAGTTTTGCCACTGCGCAATTTTTGCTTCGATGGCTTGGGTATCGGTGGTGGCGTCCACTTCAAGCACCACCACCACGGTGTAGGGCAGTGGGTTTTCAGGCAGGGCTTGGGCCAAATCGGGTGTTTGGCTTTGCGTGCGCAAACGTTCCATGGCCTGCTCGGGCGTGACGATATTCACGCTGTCCAAATCGAAATCGCGCTTCAGTTGTGCGGCTGCACTTTTTACGGAATCAAGTGTGGCATCCGGTTTGAAGTACAAGCTGATTTCAGGGTCGCCCACCCAACGGTCCATGCTGGGCACAATCGCGCTTAACCCCTGTGCAATGGTCCAGGGCATGGCCAATGCAATGGCAAGTACCAGGGCGTTGAACAGGTGACCAAGTGGTTCATCAAGCCACAGCTTTAAACCGGCAGAAACTGAAAACCACTGCAAACGTAACCAACGCATGTGTTGTCTCTTAAAAGTGGATCAAGCCCCGTAGGCCTTGTTCAGAAAGTCTTTGGAAAAAGTTTGCACGCCTGCCTCGCGGCCACCGTTGTGCGACAAATCGGCGGGTGCTGGCAGCACTGCGCCTTCGCCCAGTTTCAAACGATGTGTTACTCGGTTAAAACGGTGCGCCTCGTGGGTGGCCACAATAATGGTGACACCGGCGCGGTTGAATTCTTCCAGCAAGCCCACCACGCGCGCGGCCGATTCATCATCGAGCTGGGCAGTGGGTTCATCGGCCAATACAAGGGCTGGGCGATTAACAACCGCGCGTGCAATTTGCAAACGCAGTTGTTGCCCGCCCGACAATTCACTGGGCAGCATGCGGTCGGTGTGGCTTAAGCCCACGCGGGCCAGCGCGGCCTTCACGCGGCTTTGAATGTCGGTATCGCTCAATCCCACCACGCGCAGGGGCAGGGCCACGTTGTCAAAGCAGCTGCGGTTGTGCAGCAGTTCAACGTCCATGCCGGTGTAGCCCACATTGCGGCGGTAGTGTGCGCGTTCGCGCCGGTTCAGGCGTGCAATCGAGCTTTTGCCCACCAGAATATCGCCGCTGCTGGGTTGCTCAAACGTGGCCAGCAATCGCAATATGGAGCTTTTACCCGCGCCGGAATGGCCTTCAAGCAAAGTGAACGAGCCTTTGGGCAACTGAAAATTCACGCCCTTCAAGGCGGCGTGGGTGCCGTACTTCAAGGTGACGTTTTTGAATTGGATCATGCGGTTTGGTTTCCGTCAGTATCAATGCCAACCAAGGCGTTGGCAAATTCGCGGGGGCTGAAAGGGCGCAGGTCGCCCATTTTTTCACCCACACCGATAAACGCCACGGGCACGCGGGTGCTCATGCTCATGGCTGCCAAAATGCCGCCTTTGGCAGTGCCGTCCAGCTTGGTGACCACCAGGGCGGTCAGTGTGAGTGCATCGTTGAAGGCCTTGATTTGCTGCAGGGCGTTCTGGCCATTGGTGGCATCCACGACCAGCACAATTTCATGCGGTGCATCCATCTTGGCTTTGCCCAGTACTTTCTTGATTTTTTTCAGCTCTTCCATGAGGTGAAGCTGCGTGGGCAGGCGGCCAGCGGTGTCGCAAATCACAATGTGTTTGTTGCGCGAAATACCCGCCTGTACTGAATCGAAGGCCACTGCGCCGGGATCGCTGCCCTCTGCGGAAATGACGTCTACATTGCTGCGTTGGGCCCACACATCCAGTTGTTCGCGGGCTGCGGCACGAAAGGTGTCGCCAGCTGCCAACAGAACGGAGTAACCGATTTCAGCATAGTGGTTGGCCAGTTTGCCGATGCTGGTGGTTTTGCCAGCACCGTTGACACCCACCACCATCATGATCAAGGGGCGGGCACGGTCTACGCCCATGCTGGTTTCCAGGGGGCGCAGCAGATCGAACACCGAATCGCGCAGCACCAGGCGCACTTCTTCGGGCCGGGTGAGGCCTTTCTGGTACACCGTGTCGCGCACTTTCTGCATCAGCAGTTCGGTGGCGGGCAAGCCGCAATCGGCCAGCAGCAGGCGTTCTTCCATTTCTTCGAAAAAGGCTTCATCGACCTTTTCGCCGGTGAACATGGAGGTTAGGCCGGAACGGGTTTTGGTCAAACCCGATTTCAAACGACCAAGCCAGTCCTGTCTCTGCCCAGGAATCTGCATGTAAAACTCCAATTGAGGAAACTAAGCGGTGTGAACGACTGTCACACAGCGAGATGTTGAATGACTTATTCTACCATTGAGGTTAAAACGGACGTTTGCTGTAAAAGGTGTCTTGAATGATAAAAACAGGTTTTCAACTGAATCGGCGTTGGGCGGCACTGGCTGCTGGCGTTTTGCTGATTGCAAGTGCTCAATTGTTGATGGTCAACGCGGCGAATGCCGCTGATGGCGATGTGACTGAATACAAACTGAACAACGGCTTGCGTGTGGTGGTGAAGGAAGACCACCGTTCGCCCACCGTGGCGCACATGGTGTGGTACAAGGCCGGTTCGATGGACGAGTACAACGGCACCACCGGTGTGGCCCACGTGCTTGAGCACATGATGTTCAAAGAAACCAAAACCCTGAAAGTGGGCGAGTTTTCCGAGATTGTGGCTGCCCTGGGTGGGCGCGACAATGCGTTCACCAGCCGCGACTACACCGCTTATTTTCAGCAGCTTCAAGCCAAAGACTTAAGCAAGGTAATGGCCCTTGAAGCCGACCGCATGGCCAATTTGGTGCTGAGCGAAAGCGAGTTTGAGAAAGAAATCAAGGTGGTGATGGAAGAACGCCGCTACCGCACCGACGACCAGGCCACCGGCAAGCTTTACGAGGCTTTCATGGCCACTGCTTTTCAGGCCAACCCCACGCGCACACCGGTAATTGGCTGGATGAGCGACCTTGAAGCCATGACGTACAAGGACGCACGCAAATGGTATGACACATGGTACACACCCCAGAATGCAGTACTGGTGGTGGTGGGTGATGTGCAGCCCGCGCAGGTAAAAGCCATGGCTGAGAAAACCTACGGCAAGGTCAAACCCAAAAAGCTTGAAGAGCGTAAGCCGCAGGAAGAGCCCAAGCAAGAGGGAATACGCCGTGTACAAGTGAAGGCACCAGCCGAGAACCCGTATTTGATCATGGGTTTTAAAGTACCCAAGTTAACTGATGTGCTGAAAGACAGTGATGCGTATTCACTGGCCGTGTTGAGTGCTGTGCTGGATGGTTATTCCGGTGCACGTTTGAATCGCGAGCTGGTACAAAACCAGAAGGTGGCCTTGCAGGCGGGCGCAAGTTACGACATGACTGGCCGTGGCCCGTCGCTGTTTTATCTGGATGGTTCACCAGCGGCTGGTCAAACTGTAGAGGCCCTTGAAAAGGCCTTGTTGGCTCAGGTCAAGAAGGTGGCGGATGAGGGCGTGAGCGAAGCTGAGCTTGCCCGTGTGAAAGCACAGCTGATTGCAAGCCAGGTGTACAAGCGCGATTCCGTGTACGGGCAGGCAGTTGAAATTGGCCAGAATGTGACCATTGGTTTTGAGGTGGGCGACATTGATCGAATGATTGAGCAAATTAAAACCGTGACCGCTCAGGAAGTACAGTACGCCGCGCAGAAATTTTTTGACCAGGACCAGTTGACAGTGGGCACTTTGTTCCCGTTGCCGATTGACCCCAACAAGAAAGATGCGCCGCCCAAGGGTTTGACTCATTAAGTAACTGAGTAAGCAACTGAGTAAGCAATTGAGCACCAACAAGTTATGCAGGGATTTACAACCATCTTGAGTAGCAAGAACAAAGTATTCATTCGCGGCTTGTTTGCCGCGGGTGCCACCGCAGCTGCAGTATTTGCAGCGCCTGCCAATGCCGCATTGCCGATTGAAAGCTGGACTGCGGCCAGTGGTGCGAAAGTGATGTTCATGCGCGCTGAAGCGCTGCCCATGCTGGATGTGCGGGTGGACTTCCCCGCGGGCAGCCGCGCTGACCCCAAAGGCAAAGAAGGCCTGGCCAGCGCCACCGGCGACATGATTGGTCGTGGTGCAGAAGGCCTTTCCGAGAATGACATTGCAGACGGTTTTGCCGACACGGGTGCACAGTTTTCCGGCGGTGCCAGCAGCGATTCTGCCGGGGTGCAATTGCGCACACTGACCTCCGAGCCTGAGTTCTCAAAAGCAATTTCCTTGATGAAAACCGTGCTGCAAAAGCCGGTGTTCAATGCCGACATTCTGGCGCGTGAAACCGCACGCAGTGTGGCTGGCCTGAAAGAGGCTTTGACCAAGCCCGACACCTTGGCTGACCGGGCATTTGCCACAGCGCTTTACCCGAATCACCCATACGGCACGCACACCACGGAAGCCAGCCTGAAGGCGATTACCCTGGCCGATGTGGAGCAGTTTTACAAAACCCGTTACCTGGGTAACAAGGCGGTGGTTTCGCTGGTGGGCAATATTACCCGCGCACAAGCTGAGAAACTTGCCAACGAGTTGACCGCTGGCTTGCCCAAAGGTGAGCTACAAGGCAACGCCTTGGGAGGTGCCGACTATCAAGAATTACAGGCGGCCATGAAAGGCCAGATCATTCAAATTGACCACCCGGCTGCGCAAAGCCACATCTTGATGGGCTTGCCCGCCATGCGCCGTGGTGCACCGGATTACTTTGATTTGTTGGTGGCCAACCATGTGTTGGGTGGCGGTGGTTTTGTGTCGCGTTTGATGAACGAAATTCGTGAGAAGCGTGGCTTGGCGTATAGCGCCTATTCTTACTTCATGCCAGCAGGCGATGCAGGCCCATTCCAGGCAGGCGTGCAAACCAAGAAAGAGTCCACAGCACAAGCCGTGCAAATTATGCGGAAAACCATTCTGGATTTTATCGAGAAGGGCCCCACACAAGCAGAACTGAACGCAGCCAAACAAAACCTGATTGGTGGCTTTCCCTTGCGAATCGACAGCAATGGAAAGTTGCTGGGCAATATCTCCATGATGGGCTTGCACAACATGCCTCTCGATTACCTGGACAACTGGACCGCCGAGATTGAAAAGGTCACTGTTCAAAGCGCCCGCGAGGCCTTTGCCAAGCATGTGAAAGCGGACAAGTTGGTGACCGTGGTGGTGGGCGGAAAGGTTGAGTGAGAAGGCTGAGTGAGAAGGCTGAGTAAGCACGTTGAATAAGTTACGAATCATCGGCGGGGTGTGGCGCCGACACCTGCTGCCGATTGCGCCAGTCGAGGGGCTAAGGCCAACGCCCGACCGGGTGCGTGAAACCGTGTTTAACTGGTTGGGGCAAGACTGCACTGGCATGCAAGTGCTCGACTTGTACGCAGGCACGGGTGCTTTGGGGTTTGAGGCGGCCTCGCGCGGGGCAGGCCAGGTGATACTGGTGGAGCAAAACCGCCAAGTGGTCGCCCAGTTGCAGCAGAACAAAGCCTACCTGTTGTCGAAATGGCTCGCCGCAGAGGGCATCCCGCCTTCCATTCAAATTGAATCCAGTGACGTGCTCACTTGCCTGAAACGCTTGGCCAGTGGGGGCAAGCAATTCGACCTGGTGGCGCTAGACCCCCCTTTTCGAAGCGATTTGATGCTGGCCACCCTGCCGCTGATCAAAGCAGTGTTGAAACCAGAGGGGCTGGTGTATGCCGAATGGCATGAAAACCTGCTTGCTGACGAGGCCGTGCTGTGCAAGGCGTTGAATGTTCAAGAAATTGATGCTTTGCGACATTTAAAAGCAGGCCAAGTGCATGCCCATTTGTTTGCCCTGCCTGCTGTGTGATACAAAGCGGGGATAGAGCAGTATCACGCGAATAAAACCCTTTGATATGGAGATCAGCGATGCGCATTGCTGTATATCCCGGAACATTTGACCCGTTAACCCGTGGTCATGAAGATTTGGTGCGCCGCGGCGCAAAAATATTCGACAAACTGGTGGTTGGTGTGGCCGACAGCCCCAACAAGAAGCCTTTCTTTTCAATGGACGAGCGTGTGCAAATTGCACGTGAAGTGCTAAGCCACTATCCCAATGTCGAAGTGAAGGGTTTTCGCGGCTTGCTGAAAGACTTTGTGCGCGACAACAACGCCAATGTGATTATTCGCGGCTTGCGTGCGGTAAGCGATTTTGAGTACGAATTTCAAATGGCGGGCATGAACCGCTATTTGCTGCCCGATGTAGAAACCATGTTCCTGACGCCATCGGACCAGTACCAGTTTATTTCCGGCACTATCGTGCGTGAAATTGCTTCACTGGGTGGCGATGTCAGCAAGTTTGTGTTTCCGTCGGTTGAACATTGGTTGAACCAGAAGCTGGGGCTGACCCCGCCGCAGGTGATCAACAAGTAAAGTGAACATATGGCTTTAATCATCACCGATGAGTGCATCAATTGCGACGTGTGCGAGCCCGAGTGCCCGAACGGCGCGATCAGCATGGGTGAAGAAATTTATGAAATAGACCCCGGCAAGTGCACCGAGTGCGTGGGGCATTTCGACGAGCCACAATGCGTGGTGGTGTGCCCGGTTGAATGCATTCCCAAAGACCCGGCCCACCCCGACACCCGGCAGCAATTGCTGGGCAAGTTTTTCAAACTGCACCCTGACAAAACACCCTATTTACCTGCTGGTTCTGCGGAAGGTGATTCTGCGGTGGCATCCAAACCAGCCCCAACCGAAGGTTGTTGACAGTTCATTCCAGAAGCAACCCTGCATTCAGTTTCTTCAAACAAGGTTCCTGCAGCTTAATTCCTTTTTTCTATAATTCACCCTTTATTGAATTGGACTTTGTACGAAATATGTCGTACATTAAGCGTGCCTGTGGGTTATAGATCAGCAAAAAAAGAAATCTTGCGTGCACTACGGAACGGAAATTATCAGCATGAGTCTCGTGGCGATATTGATGTGAAGAATTTGCTTGCTCTCGGTAAGGTTTCGGCGATCGAAGTCGCGACACTGATTGCCAGTAGCGATGGAAGTATGCACACGGAATCGCCTCACCATGTGGTCAAGGAGATCACGGTGCATGTGATTAAAGTTAAAAATTGGTACATCAAGTTTTATTTTGTGGACCCTGATGCCTGGTTTATCAGCGTTCATAAATAAATTCAGGAACACATATGAAACTTTTCATCGATGGAGATCAAAGTCGAGCCATTTGCAATCATTGCAGAAAAATGGTTTCGCTAACATTTAAGCGAAGGGATGTTCCGTTCAGCGACAAAAAAGGATTCGCACACGATATTTTGGTGGGTGTGTGTGACCAATGCGATCATGTTGTATCCATCCCAGCCCAATCAACGCCCGCCATTTCAGAATCACGAAGAAAAGCGCTGAGATCGATTGAAGTTCGATTGCCAGCAATTTATCTCGATATGCTTGATTTGGCGGCATTCACTGTTGAGCCTGATTCGACGCCAGACTTTCGTAAAGACCTTTTGTGTTACTACATTCATGATTTGGCGCACGACCCCAAGGGAATTCAAAGGCTATTGTCTGCCCACAAGCTTTCATTGGTGAGTTACACGATCGATACGGTGAAGATTCCTCGCAGGCGACTTTCGATGAAAGTGCCAGAAAAGCTGAAAGTTGAGCTCCAACGTCTTGAGAGTGAAAGCGAACTGAACACAACAGATTTATTGAAGTCGGTTGTGTTTGACATTCAGCGTGACGTATTGCAGAAACCCAAACCACTCAAAATTAAGGCCTTACAGTACTTGGCGATGGTTGCTGGTTAGGGTTTATTGGCCAATACCGGGCACAACACCAGGCTTGATTTTTCCAGTGGGTGTTCGTTCAGTACCCTGAACCAGCCTTCTTGCCAGGCCCAGTAAGGCTTGTCTTCGCGTATGGCAGTTTCAGCTGCATCGCAATTCAATTCACGCACCTGTGCTTCAGCGGGAATGCCTTCGCTGCCTTTTATGGTTTCGGGTTGTAATTCAATCAAACCCTCCGATGCCATGTAGTTCATGTTGAAGGTCCAGGCTTGGGCATCCTCGTGGGTGTAGGTCCATTCGGCTTTGTTCAGGGTCCAGTTTTGCGCGGGCAGGCCACCCTCAAATTGTTGGGCAGAAAATGCGGCCTGGTGTGTTTCAGGCAAGTCATCTCGACGCACATAGGTACGAAGGTTTTCACCATGCAACTTGATAAAAGGCGCACCTTCACCGTTGTTGGCCTGCGCAAGGCGCAACACCAGCAGGTCTTGCTCGGCAGTGCCGGTCCACGGAAAACCGTTCCATTGGCCGTCAATGTCTACTTTCAATTGTTTGAGTGAAACTTCGCGCATGGGGCCAGCCTCGGTTTGCGCATTCATGGCCATGTACAGTTGCTTGTTTTCCTGCGGGGTTTTAATACCCAGGCGCCAACCCAGGTTGAACTGATTGTCTGGAGTGTTGTTGCCCACTTTAAACTTGAACTGCTCCAGTTTGCCGCTCAGCTCTTGTTGGGCTTCAGTGTTGTTCACCATGAACTGTGCCTGTTCAAGTTCCAGTGAATTCAAAGCAAGTTCGGGTGTAAAAAAACCGGGGTTGGCCACTTGCGTGCTTTGCCAAGCCCGTGCGGCCAGCGCCACTGGCAGCACGGGTGTACAGCTCAAGCTGGGTTGGCCGCAGTCGGCTTCTTTCTCGGCTCGAGCAGCCAGGCCTTTGATGGTCAGAGACTCAACTTGAATTCGGCCTTGCTTGATCGACTCGACGGCGTTCATGCCCAGCCTGATCAAGGCCAGTTGAAGGTTTTCCTTGCGGGTGGGGTCATCCACTTCTATTTCAGAAATGATCAATTGCGGTTTCAGGGAAAGCGCAAGCACCACACGTTTTACATCAATACGCTGGTCGGGGTACTGATTGCGAACACTGTTCAGCTTGGGTTCCCAGATGAAGCGCGGCACTACAACGCCATGAGAAAAAATAACGCCGGTAAGAACGATCACAAAGGCAAGAATTGACCACTTCAGGGCTTTGGACATGGTTGGTGCAGCGAGTGAATACTGACATTACCGTAGCACAAAAAGACGACAAGCAAAAAACAAGGCCCCGAAGGGCCTTTGTTTTAAACCAGGCTTGCAGCTTGTTTAAACATTGAACAGGAAGTTCAGCACGTCGCCGTCTTTCACAACATACTCTTTGCCTTCAGCGCGCATTTTTCCAGCTTCCTTGGCACCGTTTTCGCCCTTGAACTGAATGTAGTCATCGAACGCAATGGTTTGGGCACGAATAAAGCCGCGCTCAAAATCGGTATGAATCACGCCAGCGGCTTTGGGTGCAGTGTCGCCAATGTGAATAGTCCACGCACGCACTTCCTTTGGGCCTGCGGTGAAGTAGGTTTGCAGGCCCAGCAATTTGAAGCCCGCACGAATTACGCGGTTCAGGCCAGGCTCGGTCATGCCCATGTCGGCCAGGAATTCCATTTTGTCGGCGTCTTCCAGGTCGGCTATTTCAGCTTCAATGGCGGCGCACACGGCAACCACCGGGGCATTCTGCTTTGCTGCGTATTCCTGCAAACGCTCAAGGAACGGGTTGTTCTCGAAACCAGTCTCGGCCACGTTGGCCACGTACATGGCTGGCTTTGCAGTGATCAAGCCAAAGCTTTTGATGGCGAACAGTTCTTCTTCATCCAGGCCCAATGCGCGCACGGGTTTGGCTTCGTTCAGTTGCGCCTCACAACGCTGCAAAATGGCCAGAATTTTTGCTGCTTCTTTGTCATTTGCACGTGCCTGTTTGGCATAGCGGTGTACGGCCTTTTCAACGGTGCCCATGTCAGCCAAACACAATTCGGTTTCAATGGTTTCAATGTCGGAAAGCGGGTCAACCCGTCCATTGACGTGAATGACGTTGTCGTCTTCAAAACACCGAACCACATTCACAATCGCATCGGTTTCGCGAATGTGAGCCAGAAACTGGTTGCCCAAACCTTCGCCTTTCGAGGCACCTGCCACAAGGCCTGCAATGTCTACAAATTCAACGGTGGCGGGCAAAATACGTTCGGGTTTTACGATGTCGGCAAGCTGTTGCAAACGTGCGTCGGGCACTTCGACCATGCCCACATTGGGTTCGATTGTGCAAAAGGGATAGTTTTCAGCCGCAATGCCCGCTTTGGTCAGCGCGTTGAACAGGGTGGATTTACCGACGTTGGGAAGGCCAACGATGCCGCATTTGAGGGTCATGAGAATTCGCTAAGTGCTTAATTGAATAGGGTGAATTGTACCGCGCCTAGCGATTCACGTTCGCAAGCCAGGTTGAAAAGTCTTCTGCCATGCGTTCGCTTTCGCGAATAGCCGCTTGCCACAGCGGTATGCGAATGCGGTGATCAAAGTTGTAGCGCTTGAAATCACTGCGGTCTGGAATTTTCTTCGCGGGCAAACGCTTTACAAATTCTGGCGAAGGGCACACCAGAATCACATTACTCATCCAATCCGGGTTGGCTTTGCGCAGCTTTAAAAACTTGTCCAGCCAACCTGGTGTAACCGTAGGCGCAAAGTGGGGGTAAAGTACCAGGCCATCGAGTCGGTGATAGGGCAAGGCCAAGTGGTAGTCGGTCAAGCCGCCATCCCAGAACGGGCCCTCGTGGTATTTCACTTCTGGGTGATCTTCGCGCAGGGCATGGGCTATTTTGTGTACCGGGTTCAGCACAAACGGAATACTGCCACTGGCCAGCAAGGCATCGTGAACGTTCAATGCATCCAGGTCTTCGATTCTGGTGGGAATTCGATCAAAGGGCTGCTTGAGCCAATCGGTATGCGCCCCCGGGCTTTGAAATACCCATCGCTCGAAGTAGCTGGAAAGGCGATTGCGGTTTACGCTATTGGCCAATACCGCACTGGCGAAACCACGCTTGCGGGCACGCTGCTGTTGCGCATGGTGCAGCGGGGTCAACCCTTTGTTCACCCACACCAGCAATTCTCTGCCCAAAGGTTTCACCATATGTTGTGCTTCATCGGCCACCACGGCCTGCACCATGTTTTTGCATACACGGCTAATCTCGAATCTGTCCACACCTTTGTCGTAGTTTTGCGCTTCCACATATTGTTGGGCAAGGCGCTTTAGGGTGGCTGCCGGGTTACTGCTCGCGGCTGCGGCCATGCGCCAGGCACCGATTGAGGCACCAATCAGTTGCAGTGGCTTCACCCCCTGTTCAGCTCGTTTTTGTAGATGATCAGGCCCCAGCCAGTCGTTGAACAAATACTGATCAAGCCCCTGCAAAATCAAACCTTTCGGGCCGCCTGCGGCGGCGGGAATGGCGCAAATGTCTTCCGGCTTTAAGCCTTTGTTGGCAATGTGCGCTTTGGCGCGATCACCCAAAATAATTTGTATGCTGCTTCTCATGCGCACTCCGTGTGAATGTGCGTGGTGGCCTGGCCAATTTGACCCTTCAAAATCAGCTCGGTGTGTTTCAGCAACACGTCGATTGACTTGTCGATGATTTGCTGTTGCTCGTTGCTGGGGCGGTGCAATACAAAGTCGGCCACACCTTGTTGCAGGTTCAGGCTGCGAGGGTGGCCAATGCCAATGCGTGCGCGCCAGAATTCGTTGCTGCCCATGTGTGCATGAATGTCTTTCAAACCATTGTGGCCAGCATGGCCGCCACCTTTTTTCATTTTGATTTGACCGGGCAGCAAGTCCAGTTCATCGTGCGCGACCAGAATTTCTTCAGGCTTGATTTTGAAGAATTTTGCCAAAGCGCCAACAGCCTGACCAGAGCGGTTCATGAAGGTAGTGGGGAACAGCAGCCACACGTCTTCACCTGCAAACTTGATGCGCGCCAGGTCGCCAAAAAAACGCTTGTCGCTTTGCAAAAATACATTGTGTTTGCGCGCCAGGGCCTCCAGATACCAAAAGCCTGCGTTGTGGCGCGTGTCTGCATACTGTGGGCCAGGATTGCCAAGGCCAACGATTAACTTGATGGGGGTGTTGCTGGACATGAAGTAAAATACAGCCCTGTGGATCACAAGGCTGTATTTTCGCTGATAGTTCGGCTGATTCCAAACAATCGCAGTGATTATTTCAATTCGACGGGCATGGGCGTTTCAACCCTGCGCCATGCACTGACCAGCGCCATCAAGCTGGCGGTGGTGATGTTGTCGTGAAAGCCCACGCCAAATTTGCTGCCAGGCACATTGGGCACGCTTACTTCAATAATCGCCATGGCCTTTGATTTTGCGCCTTGGCCTACGCTGCGCTCCTCGAAGCCAACTATGTCCATGGGCACACCAAGGGCTTGCACCGCGGCATCCAGCGGGCCATTGCCCACGCCTTCAAGGCGCACAATTTCGCCGTGTTGCTGTACTGTAATCTCAATGCCTTGGCCGCCTTCGGCATCAAACACTTTGTGGCTGATGTAGCGCGGCTGGCTGTCGTCGTTTTGCAAATAGGTTTGCTCAAACAAAGCCCACAGGGCGGGCGATGTCATTTCAGCAGCCGTGCTGTCGCTCACCTTTTGCACAACGCTTGAAAACTCCACTTGCATGCGGCGTGGCATGACCACGCCATGTTCGCGTTCAAGAATGTAGGCAATGCCTCCTTTGCCAGACTGGCTGTTCACACGGATCACGCTGTCGTAGGTGCGGCCTACATCAACAGGGTCGATTGGCAGGTAGGGCACTTCCCAAATGGCATCGGGCTTTTGAAAGTCAAAACCTTTCTTGATGGCATCCTGATGTGATCCGGAAAACGCGGTGTACACCAAATCGCCCACATACGGGTGGCGTGGGTGAATGGGCAGTTGCGTACAACTTTCCACCACTCGGGCCACAGCATTGATGTCGGAAAAATCAAGGTTCGGGTGCACACCTTGGGTGTACATGTTCAAGGCCAGCGTCACGATGTCGACGTTGCCACAGCGTTCGCCATTGCCGAACAGGCAACCTTCAACACGTTGTGCGCCAGCCATCATGGCCAGTTCGGCGGTGGCTACACCCGTGCCGCGGTCATTGTGTGGGTGCACGGACAGTACCACATGTTCACGACGATTCAGGCGCCTGTTCATCCACTCAATTTGATCGGCAAACACATTCGGTGTGCTCCATTCCACGGTGGTGGGCAGGTTGATGATGATTTTTCTACCCGGCCCGGTTCCCCATGTTTCAATCGCGGTGTTGCAAGCCTGCAAAGCCACGTCCAGTTCAGTCATGTTGAAACACTCGGGCGAGTACTGCAAAACCCACTGGGTTTCAGGGTGTGCATCGGTGAGTTCTTTCACTTTTTGCACGCGCTTTTTCACCATGTCGATCACTTCAGGCACAGTCATGCGGAACACCGTATTTCTCCACACGGGTGCGGTGGAGTTGTAGATGTGGACGATGGCGCTTTTGGCACCAATCACCGATTCCACTGTTCGCTCGATAAGATCATCACGAGCCTGGGTCATGACCATGGGGGTGACATCGTTCGGAATTAAATCGTTGTCGATCAAATGCCGAACCACGTCGAAGTCGATTTGAGAGGCAGCCGGAAAACCCACCTCAATTTCCTTAAAGCCAATGCGCACCAATTCCTTGAAGAAGTCCAGTTTGGTGGCCACACTCATGGGTTCAAAAATCGCTTGGTTGCCGTCGCGCAAATCGGTGCTTAACCAGATTGGCGCATGTTCAATGGCCTTGTTGGGCCATGTTCTGTCGGGCAGGTCCACTTTGTAAGCGGGGCGATATTTGGTGGCGGGGTTCTTCAACATACTGCGTTGGCCTGAAAGGTGGATCGATTGAAAATAGTGTAGGTGTTTTGGGGTGAAAGATGATTGCGTTTATTGCTTGGATAATCTTGTTAATTGGCAGATAATTGCGAAAATAATTTATTTAAAGGCATTGAAAGCCAAATGCAAGAACTGGACCGCTACGACAAACGAATTCTGACCCTGTTGCAAGCCGATGGGCGAATGAGTAACCAAGACCTGGCCGATGCCATTGGCTTGTCGCCTTCGCCGTGTTTGCGCCGAGTGAAAGCCCTTGAAGACGCGGGCTTGATTACCGGTTACCGCGCCTTGGTGGATGCGAAAAAACTGGGGTACAGCCTGATGGCGCTAATTTATATTTCCATGGATCAGCACACGCCGGAACGCTTCGCCAGTTTTGAAGGCGCGATTGAAGCAATTCCCGAGGTGCTGGAGTGTTTGCTGATTACCGGTCAGCAGGCCGATTACCAGTTAAAGGTGATTGTTGCCGACATGGACGGCTACCAGAATTTGCTGTTGAACAAAATTACCCGCATTAAAGGTGTAACTGGGGTGCACACCAGTTTTGTATTGCGCAGGGTGGTGGATAAAACGGAGGTGCCAGTAGATTAACTTGCAAACTCAGTTTTGCAACATGTTTTGAATCATCATGCCGCCGCCGCCGATCAGCACGCCGAAGTACACAATTGAGGCCACATTGGCCAAATGCCCCAGCAGCACAGCTGCGCCGTCGCGTTGAATCAGGCCCACTGCCAGAAAAAGCAGGGCGATACCCGGCACGGTGTTGGAGAACGGAATGAAGCCAAAGGGTGCCATCAGCAACACGGCGCCCAGAATCAGGCCACCATCATTGATGATGTTCATGCCTCGGCCTGTGGTCAGCCAAGCCATGCGGTGGGGTTTGCTGATTTTTTCAAGGCGTGGAATCCACACCAGGCCTTTTTCAAGTGCATTGCGCAGCTTGTCTGCTGGCAGGGCGCGTTCTTTGAAGCGCTTGGGTAGCCACAAGGTTCGACCGAAAATTCTGCTGATGCCAATCAGTAAAATGGCTGCGCCAAAAATGGTGCTGACCCCCGGAATTGATACTGGCACCATGAACACCAGTGTGAGAAATGCCACCAACAGCAGCATACCGTCGCGGCCCACCAGGTCTAGAATTTCACCAAGGCTGACCGTGCTTGTGGGCAGTTGTGCGATCACTTGTTTGATTTGATCGCCCAATGGCAATTCATCGAAATTGGGTGTGTTGTTCACTTCGGGTTTTGTGCTTGATTGATGAATGAGCCCACATTGTGCCCATAAAAAAAGCCGCTGAACTTCAGTGCAGCGGCTTTTTCGGTACTAAATGGACTTCGAGAGTTTACTCGTCGCCGCCCTTAGCCGCACCAGCCTTGATTTTCACTGTAACCAGTGACAGGTCTTGCTGACCGTGGTTGGGGATGCTTACACCTTCTGGGAACTGCAGATCAGTCACGTGGATTGAGCGCTTGGTCACGTCCAGCACGCTGCAATCGACGGCGATGAATTCTGGCAGGTCTTTGGGCAAGCATTCGATTTCGATCTGGTTGGCCACGAAGGTAACCTGACCGGCATACAGCTTGACTGCTGGGCTTTCCAGGTGACCTGAATAGTGCAAAGGCACGTTCATGTGGATCTTCTGGTTACCGTCGATGCGCTGGAAATCGATGTGCAGCAACTGTGGCTTGTAAGGGTGTGACTGGAAGTCGCGCAGCAACACTTGCTGTGACTTGCCATCAATTTCCAGATCCAGAATACTGGAGTGGAATTTTTCCTTTTGAATTGCGTGCCACAGGGGGTTGTGTTCAATTGACACAGCCTGAGCTTCCTGATTTGCGCCATAAACAATGCCAGGTACCTGGCCAGCACGACGCAGGCGGCGGCTCGCTCCGGAACCCTGCTCTGTGCGGGATGTTGCAACTACTTTCATGTTGATTCTCCAAATTTGACTTCACCGCGACCAGTGAAACCAAGTTATGCGGCACTTGAAGGCGTCCGCAAAAAAGCCCAAAAAAACTGCTTGCTTACAACTTAATCAATAAACAGCGAGCTGACCGAGTCAGAGCGAACGATGCGGCGAATTGTTTCGGCCAGCAGTTCATCAACACTCAGAACACGAATGGTTTTGCTGTTGTTGGCTTCCTCAGACAAAGGAATGGTGTCGGTCACTACCAGTTCGTCCAGGTCTGATTCTTCAACACGTTGAATGGCACCACCCGACAACACGGGGTGGGTACAGTAAGCCACCACTTTTTTCGCGCCGTTGGCTTTCAGGGCCGCGGCGGCTTTGCACAGGGTGTTGGCGGTGTCGACCATGTCGTCCATGATCACGCAGGTGCGGTCTTTCACATCGCCAATAATATTCATCACTTCTGCCACGTTGGCGCGGGGGCGACGCTTGTCGATAATGGCCAAATCGCAATTCAGGCGCTTGGCCAGCGCGCGGGCACGAACCACGCCGCCTACATCGGGCGACACAACCATCAGGTTGTCGAGGTTTTGCTTCCAAACATCGCCCAGCAACACTGGCGATGCATAAATATTGTCTACGGGAATGTCAAAGAAACCCTGAATTTGGTCGGCGTGCAGGTCCATGGTCAGCACGCGGTCAACGCCTACAACCTGCAGCATGTTGGCCACTACTTTGGCAGTGATTGCCACACGTGAAGAGCGCACGCGGCGATCTTGACGGGCATAGCCGAAGTAAGGAATGGCTGCGGTAATACGGCCAGCTGATGCGCGCTTGAGCGCGTCGATCATGACCATCATTTCCATGAGGTTGTCGTTGGTGGGGGCGCACGTGGATTGCAGTACAAACACGTCTTTGCCGCGCACGTTCTCGTTGATCTCGACCATGACTTCACCGTCTGAGAAACGACCTACGGTAGCCTTGCCCAGCGGAATGTTCAGCTGTTTGGCCACTGATTCGGCCAATGCAGGGTTCGCATTGCCGGTGAAGATCATTAGACTGCTGTCGGTTGCCATTGTTTACCCCAGGGCTTGACGTGTGCGTTGGCGAAATAAAAAAAGGGCCAACCGGTGGCTGGCCCTTTGGTTTTGGCAGAGGAGGAAGGATTCGAACCTTCGAATGCCGGAATCAAAATCCGGTGCCTTAACCAACTTGGCGACTCCCCTAAAACTTTTATCGATTCAGCTTGGTTTGATTTTGCATTCAAACAACTGCCCACGCTGTAATTCAGGCGCATCGGCGACTGCTGCCACTGCGGTGCTAAGTTGGCTTGGGCTGGCAAACAAAGCAAACATGGCGGAGCCGGAACCTGACATTCGAATCAATTGCGGGTTGAGCTTTGCAACACAGTTTGAAAAAACACCAAACTGCTGTTCCCATTCCGGGTAGTTGCGTGACACAACAGCTTGCAAAGCATTCTGTGTGTTGGCTTGCAGGCAAGCCATCAACTCACTATTCATTCGGCGGGCCGAATCGAAGACCGCTATTTTGACGTCACTTGAGTTGCGTGTCAATTGCGGATCGCTAAATATTTTGGGCGTGGGGCAAGAAAGTGGCGGTTTGTAGACAATTAAATGCCCTGAAATGCCCTGAATTGGTGTGATTGCCTCGCCAATGCCTTCGACAAAAGCACTGCTGTCCTGAAGAAAGAAGGGCACATCAGCCCCAAGCGTCAGGCCGATCGCAGCCAGTTGTTCAGGTTCAATCGGGTTTTGGTGGTGCTGTTGCAGCAGGCGCAGTACAGTGGCAGCGTTGCTGCTGCCGCCACCCAAACCCGCCTGTTCCGGAACTTGCTTGTCGACATGAATGGTCACTGCGTAGCCCATTCCAATGTTGGCGTGGGCATAAAAGGCCTTGCAGGCGCGAACTGTCAGGTCAATTTGTTCAGGAATGTGAACAAGGTCACCACTTCGCTGAATGACCAATTCACGGCTTGAATTGGTTTGCACTGACATTGAAACCTGGTCCCCAAGCGTAATTGGGCAAAAAATACTTTGGAGCAGGTGGTAACCATCAGCCCTTGGGCCTGTGATGTGCAAAAACAGATTGATTTTCGCGGGCGAAAAGGCCGAGAGTTTGGCCGGGCTGGGAACGTTCACGCTTTATTTGCCCAGGGTGCCTTGCGGAATCAGGTCGATACGGCCTGACGTGTTGTTCTCAATAAACACCACGCGGTATCGGCCATTCTGGTTTTCCCAAGCCCAGTTGGTGGGCAGTGTGGGTAATTCATTGGGGTTCGGGTTTTCCATCCACTGCACCAAGGCTTCAGCAGGCAGTTCAACCGGAAACATCAAATCGAACAGGCTTTGCCAGTCTTTGGCCAGATACACCCGGCCATCTGCGGCCCGGACTTCGTAAAAATTACCCAAGCGTTTTGCGCTGCCCAGCGAAGGGCCCAATGTGGAGCTGACTTCCAGGTAGGCAATTTCAGGGGCTTGGCTTGGCCCAGTGCGGCCCGAACGCCATTCATAGGTGCCCGAAATAGAATCAGCTTCAATTTTCCCGTCGGCTTGTTCAACTTTCCAAATCAACCCAAAACGTCCGTAGTGGCAGCTTGACTGGATCGACTTGCAATCCACTTCAGTGCTTGGGTTTTGACCCAAAGTGCTGCAGGCAGCCAGGCTTGCGCCGATCAAGCCGATACAGGCCAGGCGCAATGTTGATAAAGCCATGAACTTAAATTCCCTCAAGCTGTTGAACCAGTTTTTTCAATGCTTTGCTGTCTGGGTAACGAACGGTCAAGCTGTTTCCGAGTTGACGTGCTTCTTCTTTTTTTCCGGACTTCAGCAACACTTCAAGCAGGTGCAGACCGATTTCTTCGTCCTGGCGCAGACCAAACGCTTTTTGCAACGTTGCTTCAGCACTGTCCAGCTTGCCCAAGCGGTAATGTACCCAGCCCAGTGAATCGAGAATGAATGGGTCGTTGGGAGCCAGTTCCACTGCCTTTTTAATCAACTCGTAAGCTTCTTCCAGCCGAATATTATTCTCGGCCCAGGTGTAGCCCAAAGCGTTGTAGCCGTGTGGGTTTTCAGGGCGAACTGCGATAAGGCGCTTTAGGAACTGCTCCACACGCGGCAGGTCGTCTTGCCGCTCAGCCACCATGGCACGCTCGTAAAGCAGGTCGGGTTGGTCCGGGAAGTTCAGCAAGGCCAGTTCAAGTTCGGTGGCGGCTTCAGCAGGTGCTTTTTGCGATTCCGCCAATTGCGATTTCGCCAGTGCCAGTCGCACAGACTCATCTTCATTCTTGGGTTTGAATTGATTCAGTACCCGCTTGGCGGACAATGCATTGCCCTGTTTTTCGAACAAGGCTGACTTTTTCAGTTGTACATCCAGATTGTCGGCTGCATTGGGCGTGGTGTCCAACCACTTCAGAGCGGCCACATAGTCTTTGCGTTCAAGTGCCATGTCAGACAGCGTGGCGTGTATCAGCGATTCGTTCTGGCGTTCTGCCGGTGTGGTTTTGTCCAGATAAATCTTGAAGTGCTGCTCGGCGGCTTTGTAGTCTTTGAGCTGTGTAAGTACAAAGCCCTGGCTGGAATACAGGGGAATGTTGTCGGGTTGAAGCTCGATCATTTCCACAAACCGTTGCCGTGCTTGTGCCCACTGCCCAAGCTGCGTGTGGTTGCGAGCCAAGTAAAGGCGCGCACCAAACCAGTTGGGGTGCAGTTGCGCCTGCTCGTTTACCAGTTGCATGGCGGCATCCAGGTCGCCGTCGCGTTTTTCCATGAACTGAGCCATCAGCACATAAAAACGTTCTTGTGGCGATTTGCGCAATACGTTTTCCATGTGGCCCACAGCCTGTGGGTACAACTCGGAATTGTTGGCAAGCTGGGCGAGCAAGGTTTGTGCTTCCAGATCATCGGCATTGTTGCCGAACAGCTCGATACCGGTTTGGTACGCTTTGTTTTTGTCGGGAATGCGCTGAAGCATGTCCAGCGCAACTTTCTCGGTGCTGGAACCCCCAAGCCCCGGGTTTGCGGTCTCGGCGGTTTGCACATCGGCCAAGAAAGCCTTGAGTGCAGGCATTGCCTGATCGACCCGGTTGGTGCCCAGTTGCAGCAGCATGATGGAGCGGCTGGCCTGTTTGTCACCGGGTGACAATTCTGACCACACTTGGGCTGCGCTCAAGGCTAGGTCCAATTGGCCTTCAGCCAGGCTGATTTCGACCGCCCTTTTTGCAAGATCGGGATCGCGCTGTTGTTTGGCCGCCTCGGTGTATGCCAGCGTGGCAGAATACGTGTCGCCGCGTTGGCTGGCAATTTCAGCGGTAAGCAGGGCAAACAGTGGGTCTTGTTTTACCATGTCGGCCACACGGGCCTCATAGGCTTTTTGCTCGGCAGACATTTTCTGTTGCGCCGGTTCGCCCTGTTCAGCCGGCACGGTGGCGCAGCCTGTGGTGAGGCTGGCTGCCAGAAAAAATACCGGGCCTGCGATGGTCCATTTAAAACAAGTCATACTGTTGAACCCAATGAAAAACTGGTGAATCCACGTTTATTTTTATCACATTAACAGATGCGCGTGCGCGCTTTAGCTTATGCCTGAATTACCCGAGGTAGAAATCACCAAAAGAGGCGTAGACCTGCATTTCACAGGGCAGCGCCTGCTGGCTTGCACCGTGCGGCAACCCCGTTTGCGTTGGCCCGTGCCGGTTCAAGTGCAAAGTTGTGTAAAGCAGATATTGCAAGGCGTGGAGCGCCGCTCGAAATACATGTTGATGGATTTCGGTGGGCAAGTGTTGGTGGTGCATTTGGGCATGTCGGGTTCCATGAAAATTGTGAGCGCCAGCACTCCGTGGGACAAGCACGATCACATTGAATGGAATTTTGGGGAGAAGGTTCTGCGTTACAACGACCCGCGCCGCTTTGGCAGTGTGGAGTACGTCGAAAAAGCGCCGGGTTGGGAAAACAGTTTTATACGGTTTGCAAAACTGGGGCCTGAGCCTTTCAGTGAGGCATTCACACCCGAATCGTTTTTCAAGGCCACGCGCGACAAAAAAGTGTCGATCAAGGCCTTGCTGTTAAGTGGGTTTGCTGTAGTTGGCGTGGGCAATATTTACGCGTGCGAGGCGCTGTTTCGCAGTGCAATCCGACCCGGTAAAGCCGCAGGGCGGCTGAGTAGGGCAAATACGCAGGCCTTGCATGCAGCGGTGGTTGCTGTTTTAACTGAGGCGATTGAGCGGGGTGGTTCAACCCTGCGTAATTTTCAAGCCATTGATGGCGAGTTGGGACATTTTCAGTTGCATTGTGATGTGTATGGCCGCGAGGGGCAGCCTTGCAAGCGCTGTGGGGGCACTGTGAAACGCCGTGTAATGAACCAGCGCAGCACGTTTTATTGCGCGCAATGTCAGGAATGAAGCAACCATGAGCCCTTTGACCGGAGAGGCATTTGGCGAGGTGCTCGTGCGGTGGCAAAAGCGGCACGGCCGGCAAAGCCTGCCCTGGCAGCACACAGGCGATGCCTACAAGGTGTGGCTAAGCGAGGTGATGTTGCAGCAAACCCAAGTAACAACGGTGCTGGGCTATTACACCCGTTTTTTGCAGGCTTACCCAACGGTTTCCGATTTGGCCGCCGCCCCGGAACAGGATGTGATGCAGCTGTGGGCAGGTTTGGGTTATTACACCCGTGCGCGTAATTTGCACGCCTGTGCCAAGCAGGTTGTGGCCCGTTTTGACGGGCAATTTCCGCGCACGGTGAGCGAGCTTGAAAGTTTGCCCGGCATTGGTCAGTCCACTGCAGGTGCAATCGCATCACTGGCTTATGGAGTGCCGGCCCCCATTCTGGACGGCAATGTGAAACGTGTGTTTTGCAGGTACTACGGCATCGAGGGATACCCCGAGCAAACCACCATCAAGAAAACCCTGTGGGAAATTGCGGATGCCAATGTGCCAGCACAGCAGCCCGGTGTGTACAACCAGGCCTTGATGGACCTTGGGGCCACCTGCTGCGTACCGCGCAATCCGGCCTGCTCGGCCTGCCCCTTGATGCAAAGTTGTGTGGCTTTGGGAAAAGGCATGGTGGGTTTGTTGCCTACACCAAAGCCTAAAAAGGCTCGACCCGAATTGTATTTCGTCAGCTTGATTGTGGAAGACGAGGGGGGTGGAGTGCTGCTTGAACTGCAAACGGACAAAGGTGTTTGGCAGGGCCTGTGGACCACGCCATTTGAAGCTTGCGATAGTCAGCCAGATTTTGCAGGATTAACCCGAATTGCAACTGCCTGGGTTGAACACTATGGCTTGCAGGCGCACCGTGCTGACATTGAGCAGCAGTTGCCTGGTTTGCAGGGCCAACCTTGGCTGGTGCATGAATTAACCCACCGCAAAATGCATTTCAAGGTGTTGTGCCTGAAAGTGCCCGGCGCATGGGCAGATTGTCACTCGGTTGGTGACAAACCAGTGCCCAAAATTGTTCACAAACTGCTTGGCCAGGTGCGGGTGTTAACCCAGGCTGCGGTGCCGCAACAAAACACTCTCGATCTGAGGTAGGGGTTCGCTGGTAAAACGCTTTGCCAGCGTTTCGGCCACATACACCGAGCGATGCTGGCCACCCGTGCAACCAATTGCCACGGTCACATAGCTGCGTTGTTCATTCAAATAAGACGGCAACCAATTTCTCAAATAGGTTTCGATGTCGCTAATCAGCGGGTCGCTGCGATTGTCGGCCTGAATGTAGCGTTGAACCTCCACGTCTTTGCCAGTCAGAGGGCGCAGGCTTTTGTCGTAGTAGGGGTTGCTCAGGCAGCGCACATCAAACACCAGGTCGGCATCTGAAGGCAGGCCCTTTTTGAAACCGAAAGTTTCAAACACCAGGGTAAGTTTGGCCGATTCTTCTTCCACAGTTTCAAGCACCCATCTGCGCAGCACGTTGGGTTGCAGGGCTGAGGTGTCAATACAGCTTGCAATGTTTCTCAGCGGCTCGAGCGCTTCTCGTTCTGCATCAACACATTCTTGCACCGTGGCCTGTTCCCCAAGGCGTGCGCTCATGGGGTGACGTCGGCGGCTTTCCGAGTAGCGGGTGATCAGGGTTTCATCGTCGGCATCCAGAAACAGAATGCGCACATCGGTCCCGTCGGCTTTCAGGGCCTGGACAATTTGGGGTACATCGACAATGTCGCGCCCGGTGCGGGCGTCGGCCGCAATCGCAATTTGGGTGATGCCTTCGGAGGACAAGCGCTGGATGACTTGCGGAATGAAGGAAGGCGGCAAGTTGTCAACGCAGTAAAAGTGGGAGTCTTCCAGTGCGCGAATTGCAACTGATTTGCCCGAGCCTGAGAGGCCGGTGACCAATACCACCTTCATGTTAATCATGGCCGATGTCCGTTTCGGTGTCGGGGTCAACCTGGAGGTGGTCGATGCCGCCCAGCTCACTGAGCATGGCTTTTTGTTGACGCACCATGAACTCGTCCAGTGTATTGATGCCCCGCATTTGCAAAATGGTGTTGCGCACGGCGGCTTCCAAAAGTACAGCCAGGTTACGGCCTGCTGCCACTGGCAAAATGGCTTTGCGAATGGGCAGCCCCAGCACTTCCTGGAATTGCTGCTCGGTCACCAGGCGTTCCTGGTGCACTTCAAGCGAGGCCTTGCGTACCAGGTGCACAATCAGTTTCAAGCGCATTTTTCGGCGTACGGCCGTTTCACCAAAAATAGCCTTGATGTCGAGCAGGCCTACGCCGCGCACTTCCATCAGGTTGCGAATCAGTTCCGGGCAGCGGCCTTCGATGTAGTTGGGGGCCACGCGCGAGAACTCCACCACGTCGTCAGCCACCAGGCCATGCCCGCGTGAAATCAATTCCAGGCCCAGTTCGCTTTTGCCCAAACCTGATTCGCCACAAATAAGCACGCCCATGCCCAGCACATCCATGAAAACGCCATGCATCATGGTGGTGGGGGCGAGCCATTTGTTGATATACACGCGCAGAAAGTCGATGATTTCGGCGGCCGACAGGGGTGTGGCGAGCAGGGGAATGTTGGATTCGTCGCAGGCGGCTTTCAAAAGTGGGTGCGGTTGAAATGATTCAGCCACGATGACAGCGGGCGGATCGCCTTCAATCAGTTTGTCGATTTGGTGTTTTTTGCGTTCGTCGCTGATGCGGGCGAAATATTCGATTTCCTGTCGACCAAACACCTGGATGCGACCCGGGTGAATGGTGTTGAGGTGACCTACGAGATCAGAGGAAGCAAAACACTGAAGATCCAGGTGGCGGTCACCACCATTTAAACCGGCCAGCCAGTCAAGCTTGAGTTTGTTGCGGTTGGCTTCGATCAGTTCTTTCAGTTGCTTCACAGGCTTAACTCGCGGGTTGGTAAGGCTCCCAGTTGGCGATCAGTTGGTGAGTGGCGCCGGGATCGGATTCTGTCATGAGTTTCTCACGGAAATCTTTGTCAGACAGCATTTGAGCCAGTTCTGACAGTATATCCAGATGATGCTGGTTTGCGCTTTCTGGCACCAGCAAAAACATGAGCAGCTTGACGGGTTGGCCGTCTGGGGCATCAAAAGGGATTGGGTCTTGCACACGCACCAGCGAGGCGATAGGTTCGCGCAGGCCCTTGATGCGGCCATGCGGTACGGCCACTTGCTGGCCTAAGCCAGTGGAGCCCAAACGTTCACGCGCAAACAGGCTGTCGAACACCTTGGATCTTGCGATGCCTTGGTTGTTTTCAAAGACCAGACCGGCTTGTTCAAACACGCGCTTTTTGCTGGTGACCTGTGTGTCCAACAATATGTTGGATGGTGGAAGTAGATTTGCGATCAAGTTCATCGCTGTTGATTCCTGAGACCCGCTTCTAATCGTGGGGCCGATTATACGCCATAAAAACAGAAAAGGCGGATGGAAGTCCGCCTTTTGATTTTCCCTGAAATTACAGAGGTTTATTCAGCTTCTTCGACCACCTGGTGTTTCATGGGGGTGTGGTTGTGGTTGGTTAGTTTGTCTTTGTGACGCAGTACCTGGCGATCCAGTTTGTCGGCCAGCGCATCAATGGCTGCGTAGAGGTTTTCATGACTTGCTTCAGCGTGAATGTCTTTGCCGCGAACGTGCAGTGTGACATCTGCCCTTTGAACCAGCTTGACCACCGAGATGGTCACCGATGCATCAATGACGTGATCAAAATGCCTTTTCACCCGATCCAGTTTTTCGATGACGTAGTTTCGAATCGCTGGGGTAACTTCCAGATGATGACCATTGATGTTCAAGTTCATAAGGTATCTCCTTTCGTTGCTGCGGGGGGAAGCTTTAACAGTTAAAGCGACTTGCGCATGTTCACCGGGGGTATTTTCAGTGATTCCCGGTATTTAGCGACCGTGCGTCTTGCGACCACGATGCCCTGTTGACCGAGTAGGTCGGCGATTTGGCTGTCAGATATCGGCTGCTTGGCGTCCTCCGCAGAAATCAGTTGCTTGATGAGTGCACGGATGGCCGTGCTGGAAGCCTGACCACCTGAGTCGGTGGAAACATGGCTTCCGAAGAAATACTTTAGCTCAACCAACCCATAGGGCGTCAACATATATTTTTGCGTGGTGACCCTTGACACGGTCGATTCATGCAGACCCAGCAAGTCGGCAATTTCCCGCAGAACCAAGGGCTGCATTGCGATTTCGCCGTGATTGAAGTAGCCGATTTGACGTTCTACGATGGCTTGGCTAACCCGTAAAATAGTGTCAAATCGCTGCTGAACGTTTTTTAACAACCAGCGGGCCTCTTGCAGTTGTGCGCTGAGTTGGGCGCTTTGGCCGCGGTGAGATCGCAAAATGGAGGCATACATTTCATTGATGCGAATTTTTGGCATCACATCCGGGTTCAGTTGCACATGCCACTGACCACTGAGTTTTTTCACGATCACGTCGGGCACAACGTGATCGTCGTCAATGCGGCGAAAGCGCGCACCGGGAAATGGCTCAAGTGAGCGAATAATCTGGTGACAGATTTTCAGTATGTCTTCGTCCACATTCAGCGCTTTTTTCAGCTTGGTGAAGTCGCGCTGGGCCAGTAAGCCCAAGTGATCGCGAATAATGTGCTGGCAGTGGGTGTACAGGCTTTGCTGGCAGGTGATGTCTTTGCGTTGTGCCAGTTGCAACAACAGGCATTCCGCTGCGTTGCGCGCACCCACACCGGGCGGGTCAAAACTTTGCAGCAGGCGCAGGGCCGCACCAAGTTCTTCAAACTCCAGGTCAGGCTCGTCCTGCAGGGTTTCCCACAGGTCTTCGAGTTCAACAGTCAGGTAGCCGTCGTCGCTGAGGTAGTCGATCAGCCACAGCACCAGGTTTTTGTCTCGTTCACTGGCCTGCGTCATGCGCAACTGGTCAATCAGGTGTTGGTGCAGGCTGCTGTCGGGGGCGGCCAGTTGCAGGCCTGGTTTTTCTTCATCTCCGTCGGCGCCGGCGCCGCTGTTGTCGCGCCAATCGCCTTCCCAGTTGTCTTGAATGGAGTCGATGGTTTCGCGCTGAACAATTTCTTCGCTCTGGTTGTCTTGTTCGGCTTGTTGGTCGCTGACCGGCTCGCTGGTTTTGCGGGGGTCGGGGTCGGCTTCAAAGCTGTCGCCTTGCGGCTCATGCAGTTCACCATTGCTGCTGTCCAGGCTTAAAGTGCGCTCGCCTTCCGCAGCCTCTTCGTCGGCCAACTCCAGCAGCGGGTTTTCAGCCAGCGCCTGCTGAATTTCCTGCTGCAATTCGAGCGTAGACAACTGCAGCAAGCGAATGGACTGCTGCAGCTGCGGCGTGAGCGTGAGGTTTTGCGAGACTTTAAGCTGAAGGGATTGTTTCATGGGTGTTCAGCTTTACATCCGGAAGTGTTCGCCGAGGTACACGCGGCGTACATCGTCGTTTTTTACAATTTGCTCGGGACTGCCCGAGGCCAGCACGCGGCCTGCGCTGATGATGTAGGCACGATCGCAAATTCCCAGGGTTTCGCGCACATTGTGGTCGGTGATCAACACGCCGATGCCCTTGGATTTCAAGAAGGCAACAATGCGTTGAATTTCCAGCACGGCAATCGGGTCTACGCCTGCGAAGGGCTCATCCAGCAAAATGAAGCGAGGTTGGCTACCCAGCGCACGCGCAATTTCAAGGCGGCGGCGTTCGCCACCCGAGAGCGAGGCGGCAAGTGAGGTGCGAATGTGCGCAATTTGCAGGTCGTTGAGCAAGTCTTCAACTGCCTGGTCCACTGTTTTGTCTTTGGGCGGATTAATTTCAAGCACTGCACGAATGTTTTCTTCCACGGTCAGTTTGCGAAACACCGAGGCTTCCTGAGGAAGATAAGAAAGCCCCGCCCGTGCGCGTTCGTGAATGGGTTGCAAGGTGATGTCCCGGCCTTCCAGGCAAATATTGCCCTCGTCGGCACTCACCAGGCCCACAATCATGTAAAAGCAGGTGGTTTTGCCAGCGCCGTTGGGGCCCAGCAGGCCGACCACCTCGCCTGTGTCCACGTGCAGCGACACATCTTCAATCACGCGTTTGCTGCGGTAGGCTTTGCGTAGGCTAAGCGCTTGAAGCCGTCCTTGTCCTGTCAGGGTGTGTGCGGGGGCGTTGCTCACTTGCTGCCCCCTTTGGGCGCGGGCTCAGTCTCTTGGGTTTTTGGTTTGATCACTGCCTGTACGCGTGAGGAACCACTGCTGTTGGGTGTTCCCACCACATTCAGGAATTCTGTGTTTTGCTCGTACGTAATTTTGGTACCCGAGATTGATTCAGTGAGCTGACCATTGGTGCTTTTTTGAATGCTGGCTGCACCGGTCAATGTCACGATCGATTTATTGCCGTCGAATTCAATGGTGTTGCCAGTGCCGTTGATCAGCAGTACTTCATTGGGCTTCTCCGAATCACGCTGCTGTTTGAAGCGGGCAGGTTTTCCTTCCACAGTGGCGAACTGGGTACCGTCACTGCGTTCGGTCAGTGTCAATTTGTCGCCGCGAATCACCAAACTTCCACGCGTCAACAGCACATTGCCGGTGAACACGTTCACGTTTGACTTTTCGTTGTAAGTCATCTGGTTGGCGTCGATGGTGGTGGGTTGTTGTTTGTCAGATTCCAGTGCTTGCGCGCAAACCCCTAGTGCCAGTGCAGGCGCAGCCAGTGCGAGGGAAATCCAGGTGGAGCGTTTCATCGTTTGGCCTCTATGCGAAACTTGATTGACCCTTGGGCAGTCAACTCGCCAGTGTCGTTGTTCAGTGTGGCACCCTGTGCTTCAAACCGTTGGCCAGGCCGGGTGACCAGCACATTCTTGTCGGTTGAAATTTCGTTGGTGATATTGTCGATTCGTATTTCTTCAGATTTCATGGTGGTCAGTAGCCCTTCGTTTTGACTGGTCACCACCACGTTGTCCCGCAAGAAAATTTCGTCGGTGTCGAGCAGGTAAACGCCTTTTTGGGCGTTGCCTTTTACCATGCCGTTGCCTGATTCAAACTGTTCCAGTTCGGGCTCGGTGATGTTCCAGACGTTGCCTTGTGGGATGTGTTCGGCTTCCTTGCTGCGAATGATCGAATATTTGTTTTCGGCCAGGTCATGGCTTTGTACCGAGAAATTGCGCAAGTAATAGTCGCTGCTGGTGGGGTCGCTTTTGCCGCTGGCACTAAACAGGCTCAGTTCAGACTGAATGGCAAACCAATACGAGGTGGCGGCGAGTGCGAACGTCAGCAGCAGCGGTATGAACTGCGAAAGCAGATTGAAAAAAGCACTCACTGGTTTCACGATGCTTCCCAGGGGTTTTGATAGCCAGCTTGATGACTCAAAATGAAGTCACACAATTCCCGGGCAGCACCATCGCCGGGGGGGCGTGTATTAATCCAGTTGGCTGCGTTTTTCATGGCCGCCGGGGAGTGCTGGGTGGTGGCAGCCAGGGCAACCTGTTGAAGCACCGGGTAATCGGGCCAATCGTCTCCAAAAAAGCCGCATTCGATCCAGTCCAATCCAAGCAGTTGGCGAATTTCATCGTAGGCTTGAAGCTTGGTTTTACAGCCTTGAACCAACTGGTAGATGCCAAGGTCTTTGGCGCGTTTTTCTACAATGGTGCTCGAGCGCGCAGTAATCCAGATCACCTTGATGCCATGGTCCATCAGCAGTCGAAGGCCTTGGCCATCAAACACACTAAAGCGTTTCATAACCTCGCCTTCATTGCCGAAGTACAGCCCGCCATCGGTCAGGGTTCCATCCACATCAAAGCCCATCAGTTTGATTTGTGCTGCGGCTTGGGCAGCAGTGGGTTCGCGGTCGGTCGATTGATCCATTACACCACCTTGGCTTCAAACAGGTCATGGAAATTCAGGGCGCCAACGATATGACCTTGCTCGTCCGTGACCACCACTTGGCTAATGTGGCTGACCTCCATCATGCGAACTGCCTCTACGGCCAGCTTGTCAGGTGAAATGCATTTGGGTGCACTGTTCATGACTTCACTCACCAGCAAGCCCCGCAAATCCAGACCCTGTTCGATCAGGCGGCGCAGGTCACCGTCGGTAAAAACGCCCAGCAGCTTGTTGTTGGCCCCGACCACGGCAGTCATTCCCAAGCCTTTTTTGGTAATTTCCAGAATGGCATTGGAAATGCTGGCTGATGGCGCCACGGTGGGAATTCGGTCGCCTTTGCGCATGACATCGCTGACATGGGTCAACAATTTGCGGCCCAGGCTGCCACCAGGATGCGACAGGGCGAAGTCTTCTTCGCTGAAACCTCGCGCCTTCAACACCACCACGGCAAGGGCATCGCCCAGGGCCAATGCCGCTGTTGTACTGGCGGTTGGGGCCAAATTCAGGGGGCAGGCTTCCTTTTCAACGCCGCAGTCCAGTACCAAATCGGCCTGACGGGCGAGTGCTGAATCGAGTTTGCCGGTCATGGCGACTATTTTTGCCCCGCGGCGTGCAATGGCTGGCAATACCGCCACCAGTTCCTCGGTGTTTCCTGAGTTAGACAGGGCAATAACAACGTCTTCTTGGGTGATCATGCCCAAATCGCCGTGGGACGCCTCAGTGGCATGTACGAAAAAGGAGGGAGTACCGGTACTGGCAAAAGTGGCTGCAATTTTTTTGGCAATCAGGCCCGACTTGCCCACGCCGACCAAAATGACTCGACCCTTGCAATTCAATATTGCGGTGGTTGCCTGGCTGAACTGATTATTCAAGCGCTCGGACAGAGCCAAGACCGCTTGGGCTTCAATGGCCAGCGCTTCCCTGGCCATGGCCAGAAAATCGTGTTTGTCATTATTCGACGGTGTTTTTGACATGGTAGACCCTGATAGACTTAAGCAACGAAGGTGCTTGAGGCTGTGCTCTTTTCAGGGCAGTATAGCAAAGCGCGTGCCAATTCTCTCCACTTCCTAAGCATTAAACGTGCCTAACGCTCTAGAGCTGTCTTTGATTCTCATGCTGGTCGCCGTGTTGGCGGTCTCGCTGTTCCGTCACTGGAAGCTGCCCGCCATGCTGGGCTATCTGTTTGCGGGCACGCTGATTGGTCCATATTCGTTCGGCATCGTGCCCGACACACCCGAAACCCGCCACTTGGCTGAATTTGGCGTTGTTTTTCTGATGTTTTCAATTGGTCTTGAGTTCAGTTTGCCGAAATTGCATGCCATGCGCCGTGTGGTGTTTGGCCTGGGGTTGGCGCAAGTGGGGCTGACCATGCTGGGCGTGATGGGCCTGGGTGTGCTGGCTGGTTATTTTCTGGAAGTTCCACTGAGTACTGCCTTTGTGCTGGCGGGGGCAGCAGCCATGTCTTCCACTGCAATTGTCAGCAAATTGTTGTCCGAGCGGCTTGAACTTGATTCCCCCCATGGACGCCAGATCATGGGAATTTTGTTGTTCCAGGATTTGGCCGTGGTGCCGCTGCTCATTATCATTCCCGCGCTGGGGCAGGGGGCCGAGAACCTTACTGTGACTTTGAGCCTGGCGGTGGTGAAGGCGGCGCTGGTGCTGGGGCTGATGTTGGTGTTTGGCCAGCGCATGATGAACTGGTGGATGACTTTCGTGGCCCGCAGCAAGTCGCAGGAATTGTTTGTGCTGAATGTGCTGCTGATTACCCTGGGCCTGGCTTGGCTGACCGAACTGGCTGAACTGTCGCTGGCACTCGGTGCGTTTGTGGCGGGCATTCTGATTGCAGAGACCCAATACAAACACCAGGTGGAAGAAGACATCAAACCCTTCCGGGATGTGCTGTTGGGCCTGTTCTTCGTGACCACTGGCATGCTGCTGAATCCGGAAGTGGTCATGCAGAATTGGTACTGGGTTATTTTGCTGGCCGTACTTCCCGTGTTGGCCAAGCTGGTGTTGATTGCTGCACTGGCTCGAATTTTCGGTGCCAACATGGGCACCGCCATGAGAACCGGTATTTACCTGGCGCAGGCCGGTGAATTTGGTTTCGTGTTGCTGGCCAACACGGGCTCGGCTGGTTTTGCTTTGGTACCTGACCCCTGGTTACAAACCATTACGGCAAGCATGGTGCTTTCCATGTTGGCGGCACCCTTCATGATTCAACACGCAGACCGAATCGTATTGCGCTTTTCCAGCCAGGAATGGTTGCAAAAGTCGCTTGAGTTGCACCAAATTGCCCAGAAAAGCCTTGCGACGACCAAACATGTGCTGATTTGCGGTTTCGGCCGCAGTGGACAGCACCTGGCGAGGTTGCTGGACCGTGAAGATCTGGATTATGTGGCCTTGGACCTGGATCCAGACCGTATTCGTGAAGCCACTGCCGCTGGCGATTCGGTGGTGTTTGGCGATGCTGCGAAACGTGAAACACTGGTTGCCGCCGGTTTGCTGCGGGCCTCTTGTGTCGTGGTTACCTTTGCGGAATTCAAGTCTGCTGAAAAAGTGTTGACCGCGGTACGTGCTTTGGCGCCCAACGTGCCGGTGGTGGTGCGCACCTACGATGAAAGTGATTTGGAAAAACTGACCGCGGCTGGCGCCACCGAAGTGGTGCCTGAAATTCTTGAAGGAAGTTTGATGTTGGGCTCACAGGCCTTGATGTTGTTGGGTGTGCCTGTTTCGCGGGTGGTCAAGCAGATTCGAGCCATTCGTGAATCGCGTTATCAAATGTTTCGGGGGGTGTTTCGTGGCGTAGATGACGAGGCGGACACACCCGAGAACCAATGGGTCCGTTTGCATTCCGTGTTCGTGGAACCAGGGGCCAGTGGCGTGGGCAAAAGCCTGGCCGAGTTGGGTATTCTCGATCTGGATATTGAAGTCAGTGCGATTCGCAGGCGCGGCATTCGAGGTGGGGACCCTTCCCCCGACACGCAGTTAGAGTCGGGAGATATCCTGGTGCTGAAAGGTCAGCCGGATGCATTGAGCCTGGCGGAGGCCATCATTCTTGGCCGCAAGTCCATGGGGCGTTAAGCGGGGTTTTTAACGAATAATGTAGAGCGCCGCGCAATCAGCGCCTTGGGCTTCGTCCCACTGCCCGGCTCCGGTCGTGCACAGATCTTCTTCGCCACGGAGCACTTGCACAGCACCGCGCAAGGGGTTGCCATCATCGAGTTTGCGATCAATTTCCGCAAGTTGGGCAACCGGGATGGTTTCGCCGATCAGCAAGGCCATTGCATTTTCCCGGGAGTTGGGGCCTTGCAGCTGATTGCTGAGCAGGTATTGACCACTGAACTGGTTGCCCATGGTGCTGCTTGCAGTGCAGTTGCCCGATTCATCACTGCCGCCAGTGAAATCGCCTTGAATAAAGCCAGACAGCTGAAGATGCGTAAATACATTGCAGGTTTCATCGCCTTCAATCAATCCGTTGCCGTCGCCACCGTTGTTGGAAAGCCCTGCTGCGCTTGCCGCAATAAAGTCGCCGGGCAATGCTGAATAGCGTGCCTGAAAAGCTGACAACGCAGTTTCCAGATTGGCGATGTCGGTCATGGTGGCTTGTACGCGGGCGCTGTTCAACAACTCACGTCCTTTCAGTACTCCGCCAGCGAGTATGGCAAGCACGGCCAGTGCAATGGCCAGTTCCAACAGTGAAAATCCGCGTTGAAGGTGTTTTCGTGGATGTGTCAATTCAATTCTCCTGAATGTGTGGTGTGTCGAGTGCGCCGCGTTTCATCCAAAGCCAGTTCAGGCGTTCAAACGAGAGCCAGACCGGGTTGGTTGCGGGTTGATCGGGATTGATAAAAAATTGTTGGTACCGATTTTGGTTGGCCAGGTCGTGAACCGGATATGCAAGCCAAACCGTGGTGGCGTTCAGCAAGGTGTGCGCGCCGCAACCTGAATTCACATTGGGTGGAATTGAATGGCCTTGCACAAGCTGACACAGATGAATGGCAGGCAATGGCCCGGTACCGATTGCGTGGTTGGCGGTGTAAGGAGCCATGACAATTTCGGTTAACTGTTGCGGGCTCAGTTGTGCGAAAGGTTGCGCCGAAACCAGCGCATTCTGTGCAGGCTCGCCGGCCTGTTCCAGCGTGGCCACAGCCATTTTCCACTGGCCACTTATTCCCCAGCTTGCCAGTGTCGCAGTTGGAAGCCAGCCTTTTTTGTGGGTGCAGGCGTCGCCACTGCGCAATTCGGCACCGTTGGCAAGCCCTGCCGGGCAGGGCAGCCGGCCCGTGGCCAGCACAAAACCTTCGACGGCCTCAAGAATGCGTTGCCGTGAATCCAGGTGCGCGAGTACTTTGTCTTTCTCGCGCTGACCGGCCAAGAGGTGAAGCACCGGCCCAAGAATAATGGCCATCAGTACCACAACAAGCGCGACTTCAATCAGCATGAAACCACGCGCCTTGACGGAGTGGGATTGTGGACGGCAATTCATGGTGTGCCTGTCAGTTTGAAACTGAATTGATTGAGACTGGGCAAGGTGTTGTCGGGCCAGGAAAAGTGACAGGTGCAAGCCGTGCTGTTTTGGCTCAGCGGGCACTGGTTGCTGTGGGTGGGACGGCATGATTTGTTGATGGCGGCGATGGGTTCGAAGTGGCTGACTGGCCACAGGTTTTTCATGCGGGCCGGGCCGTTGAATGTGCAGGGCTGGTTGGCCAGGCTGGTGCAATCCGTTTGTGTGTTTTGGCTTGTGCAGTTTGGATTGTTGTCCAGGCATGAAGCTGGCGATATCCAGTTGCCTGCGTTTTGGCAATGACAACTACAGCGCGTTTTTGTGCAGCGGCATTGGCAACCTGAGTCAATGGGTTGATACAGCTGAGAAAACGGGTCAGCAAGCACCATGTTTTCATGGGCACCTGTGCTTGCGTTGAATTGCGGGTTGAGTTGTTGCCATGCATTCAGTGTGCTTTTGAGTTGATGCTGTTGAACCCGGTTCATGTGGGTTCGTAATTCACTCAGGTGAAGCAAAACATAAGGGGAGGAAATGTCGTACTGATGTTCTGCGGTGGGTGTAACGCTTTTTGCGACCACCGCGACGATGTTTGTTTTGACGAGATTATTCTCAGCGGGAATTCGAATTTGAATTGTGGGTTTGGCGTAGTTCACCCAACGACTCCAGCCCAAAGCGTTCGGTTGAATCAACTGGCTTGAAACAGCGTACTGCCATTGCATGTTGGTTGATGGCTCCAGTTCGTTGAAGCGCGCATCAACCCCTGCGTTCAGATAATTGATGGCAACTTTGCTATGAACGGGCAGGTAGCCCCAGTGCTTGTTCAAACAAGTGGTTTGCGCAGGTTCGCCCGGTTGAATCGCTGGGCAAGGAAGGTGGCCCAAATGACTTTGACTGTGCAAACCTTGGCTGGAAGCGAAGCCCAACAGGCTGGCTCGAATTTGTTCAAGTGTTTGGGTTTCACGGGCCTTTTGTTGAAGCAAAAGCCCTTGCCTGAAAGCTTCATTGTTGCGAAATTCAAGGGCGGCAAATCCCAGCATCAAAATCAGAATTAAAAGTGTAAACAATGAATAGCCCCGCTGTTGAAACGCGCTTCTCATGGCAGCCACTTTTTCTGAACAGGATCAAAAGTTTTTTGACCTTGCTGGGTGATGATCCAGCCTTGCACTTTGTAGGCGGGCGCTGAAATTTTCGCTGCGGGTTTTTCAGTTTTTGTTGCAGTTGGCATCGAGGGTGCAACAAAAAGGTTTTTGCCCGGCAGGGTGTTGTTGATCGCAATATTCGATCGAGTGCTGGCGGGCTCTTTGCCAAAGCACAACAGGTAAAACGGTGTGTCAACTGGGGCGGGTTTTGTCTCCACAAGGCATTGCCCTGAATCGGGCTGTTTGGTGTTTATCCAAGTGCTCCAGGTTTGCCACAAGTCGGCTTCGGTATTGAATTGTTGCTCCAGAAAAAGAGTTTTTCGTACTGGCACTGATTGCTGAATTTGCAGGTTTGGCTTCTGATTCAGTTGTTGTTCAATTTCCATGTTGCGCAGGGCGATCAGTGCAAAAAGGGCCGTAGGCAACAACGCCAAATCGATTGCAGGGCGAACCCAGCGAAAGCCAACAATTCTCCGTGTTGTCGTTGTCAGTTTACTCATTGGTTTGTTGCTCCAACTGAGCATTGCGCTTGGGTGGAATTATTGAGCGAGCAGCCCTTGGGCACTCGTTTTCGCGCCCGGGCCAAATCTGCTGTGGTCAGAATTTCTCCCTGTTCGTCCCACGACATTTTCAGCGAAAGCAGGTTGGAGCGTTCGTCTTGACCAAATTTTCGAATCTGTTCCAACCAACCGGCGAATGGCGCTTCTTTGGCGTTGCGAGGCGCAGCACCGAGCGAATTCTTGAGGTGCTGCAAATTTGCTTTCTCGAGTTTTGATTGTTGTTGGTTTGTATGCCAACTCATCAAAAGAAAAGTACCCAGCACGCAAGCAACTGCGGCACCGCGAACCGCCTGATAATGGCCAGAAGGTTTGACCCACAAGCCCAGATAAAGTTGAAAGCTGCTGCGGAATTGGCTGATACCCGATTTGTTTGAATTCAAGAAATTCTTCAGGTGTTTGAATTCGTGCGTATTCAGAAGTGCCATGTGAACAGCGCGATTGAATTGTGCAGATTTTTCCGAAGAAATAATCCGAACGCTTTGTCCCATGCTGCGCAGTTCGGTCAGCACCTCTTGGTGAAAGGCTGTTGCCGGTGATTCAATAATTCTCGGTGGGTCTTCTGCAATTCCAGCCCAGCGGTGCTCTGCCCACGGTGAGGTCGCAATCTTGTTTTGGAATACATTGAGGTACACAAGTGTGTCTGGCAGGCTGAAGCTGGAAAGTGCAATTGCACTGCCACTAAACTCACTGTAGGGAAGGCGTTGTTCTTCCGCCCATTGCTGGTCTTGTTGCCGAAACAGAATTGCGTGCCCCTGCTCAATCACCCACACATCAGCATGCATTGGTGTAGTTGTCATGACAGGCCAGTCAGGTTGTTGTACAGGGGTGCCAATGTGAACTGATAGGCCAGCGCAAGGGTAAGTGCGGCAATGGCCAAGGCCATTGAAGGCAAGGTGTTTTGCAGGCGTTGTTGGGTTTCCCTTGCCCGCATTTCGTACACTTTTGAGGCCAGGAAAAAGCAGTAAGCCAGGTTGCCGGTTTGCTCGGCCAGTTGACTTTGACGCACCAGAAAACCAGGTGCGCCAGCTGCTTGCATCGACTGGCTTAGTGACATGCCCAATTTTAACTGTTGTTGAATGCCCAGCATCAGCTTGTTAAGCCTGTGCAGGGTTTTCGTTGACAGGTATGTGCCACCCCACCAGGTTGCTGTGGGCAGGATGCGGTGGCGTAGGCAGTGCATCAAGTCCAGGCCAGCATGGAGTTCGCATGCAATCACATGATAAAAATTCGATGTAAGCCAAAGATTGTTTGGCAGTAGCGTCTGTGTTTCAGTTTGAGTGTTGGTGGGTCTGAATTTGAAGTAAGCGGCAATAGGCAACACGACAATACCGATGAAAAGCAGGCTGTCTGACAATGTGAAGGTGGGGGTAGATGTGTTCGTTTTTTGCATTAAATGCGGTGCACTCACGTGATGCAGCAATACCCAGCACGCGCAGGCCAGCGTTAAAACCAGCATTGGATAAACAAGGCTTTTACCCAAGGTGTGTTGTGCATCGCTGGTGGTTTTCCAGCGATCCAGTTGGGTTTGTAAGGCCAAGCCAAGATCACCGCTGGCTTGTGCACACACCAGTGCAATTTCCAGGTGCATGGGCACTTTGCCAAATGCGGCACGAAAGGCGGTTTGAATGTTCTGCCCTTCTTGGAGAAAGCGCGATGCCCGGGATAAGCCCAAGTTTAAAAGTTTTCCTCGTGAATGGCCATTTTGCAGTTCACTGCTCAGTGAAAGTGCATCAAGCGCGGGCATGCCAGACTGCAACAATTCAGCCCATTGGCCCAACCAGGTACGCCAGGTGGCGGGCTTTATTCTGTCGCCAAGTGGCTTAGTTTTCATGGCTTGAGTTCAAGGTTGACGATGATGGAAACGGAAGGTGATTTGCCGATGAGAAAAGTTGCATCAGTTCATCAATGCTCTTGCAACTGAGTACTCCTTTGCGGGGCATGTTTTTCAGGTTGACAATTTCAGCCCACAATTGGCGTTGTTCATCTTGTTCTGCGGGTTTCAAGCGCAAGGTGACAATACCGTTCAAGCAGTTCATCAGGCTGCCCAGGCGCACATTCAGTTCGGTAAGCCGGCTGATGGCCCCAAGGCAATCCGGTGCATGAACCGATGCGAAAACCCGGTGCCCTGTCAGGGCAGCATTCAAGGTAAGTTCGGCGGTCTCTTCATCCCTGACTTCGCCAACCAGAATGGTGTCCGGGTCCTGGCGCATCAATGAACGCAAGCCCGAGGCAAAGTTCAGGTGAGGTAGCCGCGACAAGTCGGTTTGAACTGCCTCGGGATTGATGATTTCTACTGGGTCTTCAAGTGTTGCAATCCGACCTGCACATGCACCCAGGTTGTTGAGCATCGCATGCAGCGTGGTTGTTTTCCCGCTGCCAGTGGCGCCGGCTACCAATGTGAGTCCGTGCTCGTGGGCAAGCAGTTGCTGAATATGCGTCAAGGCGGCCTGACTCAAGCCAAGCCGATTCAAGGGCATGCGGCTGTGCGTATTCAACAGCCGGATCACGAGGTTTTCTCCGTGCAAGCTAGGGTGGGTCGCCAGTCGAAGATCAAGGTTGTTGCGAGTTAGCCGTGCGTCTTGTGGGCGGCGCGTTTCAGCAATATTCATTTTGCTTTCGGCCTTGAATGCTTGAATAAGCGACCTGCCTGCGTCGCTCGGAATGCCCAGCGCCTGCCCCAGTTTTCCGTTGACGCGCAATCGCACCCAGAAGTTCATGGGTGAGGGTGTAATGTGTATGTCCGATGCATTTGCAGCGCTGGCATAGGCAATCGTGTTGTCAATGTTCTTGAAGGCAGTGTCCGGCTGTATTTGCTTCATTGAAGTTTTGCCTGAATCAATGAACGTACCGTAAGCAGGGGTAGTGAACATTCGTGTAGCGCACATTGCGCCTCGGCTTGCGACAAGTAGGCGAGGGCATTGGTGAAGTGTCCAAGGCTGCTTTGATGAAGTGCCATGTTGTAGAAGGGCTCAGGTGTGTGCGGGAAGCGTTCGATTAAAAGCTCAAGTAGCGCGTTCAGGGCTTTGTTTTGTCCAGCCTGATACATGGTCAGGCCGGCAGCCAGGGCTTTGTTGAGCTCATCCAATTCCTTGTTGGTTTGGGGTTGATTTGCCGTCGCACTCTCCAGCACAGTCGCTTTGAGCAACACCACCAGTTCAATGTGGCTCTCACCGCGGTTTTCGCTTTGAGTGATCAGGTCGATAGATTCCGGGGTACCGGGGATACCTCGGTTCAGGCTGCTGTTTTCTTTTTGGCGCAATCCACCCAGCAAGGCCATTTCACCGCTTTTCAATCGGAGTATCGATTCCAGTTCGCGGGTTTGTACCTCGGGTACCCGACTAATAATGTTGAGTTGTTGCAGGGCTGGGTTGGGGTCTTGCACAAAACCCACGATGCGACTGAGTGTGGGGCGAACCCGCAACTGAATTGCATTGTTGTCTGCAATTTGCGGTGTCACCGTCATCAGGAAACCCACCGGTACGGTTTGAACCTGAGTAGTGAATGTGGAAAAAGCGGGGCTGTTTTGTGTGGGCGCGCTGGTTTGAACATCGGTTGTAAAATACACCCGGTTATCGATTACCTTCAGCACGGCGGCCTGTTGGTTCATGGTCACGACACGCGGCGACGAAAGCACTTCGGTTTTTCCGAATTCCTCCAGCAGACGCAAGGCCACATTGGTGTCGGTGTTGCTGGTGGTTCGCAGGGCATTCACAGTGAACGCGGGGTTACCAAGATTCAGCCCCTGCACAGCCAGGCCTGCGGTAATTCCGTTTTGACGAAGCACGTTCCAGTCAATTCCACGCTCATAGCGATCGTTTAACGAGATCTCGGTGATGACCGCTTCAATCACGATTTGTCGATCAACCCTGCGTTGGATTTGCTCAAGCCATTGGGCTACCCTGCGGTGCTGGCTGGGTTTCGCAATCACCGACACGGTTCCTGATTCCGGGTTGGCGATGACTCGCCCCGAGCGTGTTTCCTTGCGCGTTGTCGTGATGTCCCGTTTCTCGGTGGACACCGCCGTTGTACTTCTCAGATTGGGTTGTGCGCGGCGAGGTGAAATGTTGCGTGTACTTGCATAGGCTCGGTCTTCATCTTCATCAATGACGCGCTCCCGGATTGAGAGTTCGATCGGTTTTACCTGCACCTGAATGATCTGTTCAATTTGACTTGAGATGTCTTGCCACAAATCGTGTTGTTGTGAGTTGTTCAGAATCAGTTCTGAGCGATTGCCTGTCTCCCGGCGATCCGTTAACTCGCGCGGGCCGCCAGCGATTGCCGAACTCAGGCTCGATGAATCATTCATTTGCCGCGCAATTGACAGGTAGTCGAGGGTATACACCCTCAGTTCATCAACCTCGCACCGCATGGACAGCTGTTTTGCTTCAAAGCGCACGCTGGCCCCTGCTTGAAGTTCCAGGCTTTCAATGACCTGTTGAAGTGGCATGTCTTTTCCCACCAGGCTGACCGGAGAGTCGCCACAGCCATCCATTTCATAGCCAAGTTCTATTTCGCGGGAGATCAGTTCAAGCACTTGACTGGCAGGTATGTTTTCGAGCCGAAAGGTGAATGTTTGTCGATGTCTCTGCCAAGCGTTGCTGCTGTGTTGAACCTTATCTGCCCAAAAAATGGCATTCAACTCGAGTGTTTGCCCAAACTCGGATGTCGCAATTCCAATGCTTTGTTGGGGTGGCATGGCCACGCAAGCGCTCAGGATCGAGGTGAGGCCGATTAAAAACGCACGCAGTGATGGCACGGGCAGACTTTTCAGGGTTTAAGTGCTGCGGATCATACTTTGATGAAACCATTTCCACGCTTCGTGGTCATGCCTTGTGGGTGAGCCTGTCACCATTTGGATGGTGAGTGCATGCCCTTCGGGGTACAATAGCTCCCAAATTCGTATTCGCTTATTAAGGAGCCCCCATGGGCTTTGTTGCTCAATTAAAAAACGTGGATTTCGGCTATGCCGATCGCCTCATTCTGGAAAACATTTCGCTGGACATTCCCAAGGGCAAAGTGGTTTCTGTCATGGGTGGCTCCGGTTCGGGCAAAACTACTTTGCTGCGTCTCATGTGCGGCCAGTACCCGGTGAATCGGGGTGAAGTTCAAGTGCTCGGCCAAAATGTGGTGACTGCAAGCACGCAGCAACTGTATGCATTTCGCAAAAAAATCGGTGTGCTTTTTCAGTTTGGTGCCTTGTTCACCGACTTGAACGTTTTCGAGAATGTGGCCTTTCCGCTGCGCGAACACACCAACCTTCCCGAGGCGGCCATTCGCGATTTGGTGCTATTGAAGTTGCAGGCGGTGGGTCTTCGAGGAGCCAGCAATCTTTTTCCATCAGAAATTTCCGGTGGTATGAGTCGGCGAGTGGCCTTGGCGCGCGCAATTGCTCTGGATCCAGAACTGATTTTTTACGACGAGCCTTTTGCCGGGCTTGACCCGATTTCATTGGGTATTACGGCGAATCTCATTCGCACGCTAAATGACGCTTTGGGTGCCACCTCGGTGGTGGTCACACACGATATTCACGAGTCATTTGCAATCAGCGACCATGTCATCGTGATTGCAAACGGCAAAGTGCTGGCACAGGGTACACCTGCTGAAGTGGAGGCCAATCAGGATCCGTATGTTCAACAGTTCATCAAGGGCTTGCCTGAGGGGCCAGTGAAGTTTCATTACCCCGCACGCAACTTGCAGGAGGACTTTGCATGAATCCGGTCCTCTTGGTTTCCCGTCTGGGTGCAGGTGTTATTGCCACAATCGCTGGCTTGGGGATTTTTGCGCGTTTCGTGGGCACCTTGTTCATGTTGCTTCCCAAAGCCCTTTTGCGCCCCCGCCTCATCATTGATCAGGTTCATTTCATCGGCAATTACTCTCTGGTCATCATTGTGGTCTCAGGGCTTTTTGTCGGTTTCGTTTTGGGCTTGCAGGGTTATTACACCTTGAACAGGTATGGTGCCGAACAGGCCTTGGGTCTCTTGGTTGCTTTGTCACTGGTGCGTGAATTGGGTCCGGTGGTCTCTGCCTTGTTGTTCGCAGGCCGGGCTGGTACGTCGCTAACTGCTGAAATTGGTCTGATGAAAGCAGGGGAGCAGCTGACTGCCATGGAAATGATGGCAGTTGATCCAAAGGCGCGTATTGTCTCGCCTCGCTGGATCGCGGGCCTCATTTCCCTGCCACTGCTGGCGGGTTTGTTCAGTGCCGTGGGTATTTTTGGTGGTTATGTGGTGGGTGTGCTGCTGATTGGCGTGGATGCTGGTGCATTCTGGTCCCAAATGCAGGCGGGCGTCGATGTACGCGATGACATTCTCAACGGCGTGATCAAAAGCGTGGTGTTTGGTGTGGCTGTCAGCTCAATTGCCCTGTTTCAGGGCTACGCCTGCCAGCCCACGCCTGAGGGTGTTTCCAGGGCGACTACCCGAACAGTGGTGATTTCTTCCCTGACCATTTTGGGTCTCGATTTCGTGCTTACAGCACTCATGTTCAGTATTTAACGGATTGAAGGTATGAAAAAGAACACGGCAGTGGATTTTTGGGTGGGCCTGTTTGTGCTGATTGGTGCACTTGCTCTGGTATTTCTCGCCTTGAAGGCAGGCAACTTGAGTTCTTTCACCACAGGTGACCAATACCGGGTGACAGCTGAATTTGACAATATCGGTGGTCTAAAGCCCCGTGCGCCGGTCAAAAGTGCGGGCGTTACCGTGGGGCGCGTGGCCAACATCAATCTTGATCCAGTCACATTCCGTGCAGTCGTGTCCCTGGATTTGGAGGAGGGCTTCGAGTTTCCCAAGGACTCTTCAGCTAGAATTCTCACTTCAGGCTTGCTGGGCGAGCAATATGTGGGTATTGAAGCAGGTGGCGACCTGGAAAACCTGGCGGGCGGCGAGAAGTTTGCGCGTACTCAGTCTGCGGTGGTACTCGAAAACCTGATTAGCCAGTTTCTGTTTAGCAAAGCCTCGGAAGGCGACTCCGAAAAGTGATGAAGGGGATTTGAAGTGTTAATGTCCATTCGAAAAGTGATTTTGGTGCTAGGCGTGCTTGGCTTGTCCAGCGCATGCACCAGCATGCGCGCCCCTTCTGAGTCAGACCCCTTGGAAGGATTCAACCGTTCTGTTGACGGATTTAACCAAGTGGTTGACAAGGCGGTGGTGAAGCCACTGGCGCAGGGTTACGACAAGGTAACGCCGCCAGAAATCAAAACCGTGATCGGAAATTTCTTTTCCAATCTGGATGACATCAGCGTAGCAGTCAACAACTTGCTGCAAGGCAAGCCCAAGGCAGCAGGCAGCGACATCACGCGTTTTGCCCTGAATACAACCATCGGAATTGTGGGCTTGGCCGACGTGGCCACAGAACTGGGGTTCCAGAAAAACGACGAGGATTTTGGTCAAACCTTGGGCGTGTGGGGTGTGGGTTCAGGCCCTTACCTGGTGTTGCCTCTCTTGGGGCCCAGCACCTTGCGTGACGCACCTGCCCGGCTTGTCGATGCGCCGCTTGATCCGCTTTATCACTATGACGACGTCAGGGTGCGTAACAGTTTGCTGGTTGTGAACGTGGTGAACACCCGTGCGCGACTGTTGCCAGCTACTGACCTGGTAGAACGCGTGGCACTGGACCAATACGCTTTTGTGCGCGACGCCTACTTGAAGCGCCGTGCCAGTTTGGTGCGAGATGGTGCCCCTGACCCCGATGAGCAAGGCTACGAGGATTTCGAGGAAGAGTCGCGTAGCCACATTCCCGAGTCCTTTCCACCCTTCAAGGCTGCGTTGATGCAGATTGAACCAGGCAGCGCGGCTTCGAATGCACAGCCCGACTCAAATTCACCCATTGGCTTGCCAATCGACCTGCAGCAAAGCGAGCGGGCCAAGTCTGGCTTGGGTTTGTTGAACTGATTGGCTTTGGGGTGGTCAACCCTTGGGTAGGTATTGCGTTTTTAGACTAACCACAAGCATTTTGGAAGAATCATGAATATTGCAGTGAACAAGTTATTTCAATGGGTTGCGGCCGCAGCTTTGGGTTTTGGCCTGATTGCCCAGCCAGCCATGGCGCAGGACATGCCTGCCAATGAGTTTGTTGAAAAGTTCAGCAATGAAGTGCTGGCTGAGATCAAGGCACGCAAGCAGGAACTGTTGGCTGACCCCAAAAAGCTGGATGCCCTGATTGACCAGAAAGTGATGCCCAACGTGAACTTTCGGAAAATGACCCAGTTGGTGGTGGGTCGGCCTTGGCGCGAAGCCACGCCAGAGCAGCGCGAGCAAATTACCAAAGAGTTTCGCACCCTTCTGGTGAAAACCTATTCCGGCGCTTTGGCGCAGGTGGGTGATCAAACCCTGCAGGTAGACCGTCTGCGAGCTCGCCCGGAAGACACGGATGTGATCGTGAATAGCCGCGTTATTCAGAAAGGCGCTCCGCCAGTGGATTTGGCTTACCGTGTCGAAAAGAAAGACGGCAAATGGCTGATTTATGACCTGAGTGTGTTGGGTCTGTGGTTGGTTGATTCCTACAAAGCCCAGTTCGGCACTGTGCTTTCCAACTCAGGGGTAGATGGTTTGATTCAAACCTTGAAAACCCTGAACGCGAAGGGTTGATATGAAGGTGTCGGCTGATCAAATTACCGTTCGCAACGGAGACCAAGTGATCGCCGAGGTCGCCAAGGCATTCGCCTTGGGCGACCATGTCATCGACTTTTCAGCAGTCAGGCACGTGGACTCCACCGCATTGGCCGTTATTCTCGCGGCCAAGCGAGTGCTTAAATCAGACAAAACCCTTGAACTCCAACATCCTCCTGCGCAGCTGAACAGTTTGATTGCTGCCTACGGAGTACAATCTCTCTTCTCCTAAAACCTGTAGCACCTTTCATGGGTGCGAGAAGTCATGTCGTTTGCACTAGAGCTAAGCTCGGTATCCAAATATTTTGGTGAATTCCGTTCCTTGAACAATGTGTCGCTCACAGTTCAGGAAGGGGAATTTTTCGCCTTGCTCGGCCCCAATGGCGCCGGCAAAACCACACTGATTAATATTATTGCGGGTCTAAGCCGGGCCAGTGCGGGCGCAGCCAAGGTCATGGGTTTTGACGTGGTGGATCAGTTTCGCGATGCGCGCCGAAGCATTGGCATCGTGCCCCAGGAACTGGTTTTTGACCCGTTTTTTTCGGTGCGGGAAACCTTGCGTTTTCAGTCAGGCTACTTTGGCTTGAAAAAGAACGACGACTGGATTGACGAACTATTGCATTCGCTGAGCCTGATGGACAAGGCCGACAACAACATGCGCACCTTGTCGGGTGGCATGAAGCGCCGTGTGATGGTTGCCCAGGCCCTGGTTCACAAGCCGCCGGTGATTGTGCTGGACGAGCCTACTGCAGGTGTTGATGTGGAACTGCGTCAAACGCTTTGGAAATTCATTGCTGGCCTGAACCAAAAGGGACACACAATTCTGCTGACCACGCATTACCTTGAGGAGGCAGAAACCTTGTGCAACCGCATCGCCATGTTGAAAAAGGGCGAGGTACTGACTGTGGACACCACGCCCAACCTGCTGAAAAAGCATGCCAATCAAACCCTGAACATGCAGTTGAATGGTGTACTGCCCGCCAGCCTGCAAGCCAAGGTATTGAAAGCCAATGTGAGCGAGGGGCGTTATACGCTGGCATTGAATGGCCCTGCCGAAATCGAGCAAATACTGGCTCAATGCCGCAAAGACCACTTGGACGTATTGGAGTGCAGCATCGAAAAGCCAGATCTTGAAGAGGTATTTGTGCAACTGATGAGCGGGGGTGCCAAATGACTGGTTGGCAAACCCTGTTCAAGAAAGAAATTCTGCGCTTCTGGAAAGTCAGCTTTCAAACTGTGCTGGCCCCGGTGGTTACAGCCTTGCTGTACCTCATGATTTTCTCGCATGTACTGGATGGCAAGGTAGAACCTTACCCCGGCGTCAGTTACGCAGCCTTTCTGGTGCCCGGCCTGGTCATGATGTCGGTGCTTCAGAATGCGTTTGCGAACTCATCCTCCAGCCTCATTCAATCAAAAATTACTGGCAACCTGGTGTTTGTGTTGTTGCCGCCATTGTCCCATCTCGAGTTTTTCTCGGCGTATGTTCTGGCCTCCATGGCCCGTGGCATTGCTGTTGGCTTGGGGGTTTTGCTGGTCACGGTGGCGTTTGTCGGCCTGCATGTGTCCAACCCGGTGTGGATTCTCGTGCATGCATTGGTAGGTTCAGCCTTGCTGGGCACCATGGGTGTAATTGCAGGTATTTGGGCTGAAAAATTTGACCAGTTGGCGGCCTTCCAGAACTTCATCATTATGCCGGCCACTTTTTTGTCGGGTGTTTTTTATTCCATCCACTCCTTGCCCGCTGTGTGGCAAACCGTGTCGCATTTCAATCCGTTTTTCTACCTCATCGACGGTTTTCGCTATGGTTTTTTTGGGGTAAGCGATGTTAGTCCTTGGTTCAGCCTGGCCATTGGCTTGTCTGCCTGGGCTGTTTTGACTGTGATTGCGATGCGCATGGTGACCTCTGGTTACAAATTGAGGGGATAATAGTGCTGTTGAATCAAAAGGATAGGAAAAATCATGTTGTTGCCTGAAACCGTTCGCGGCTATATTGCGCAGGGCTTGGAATGTGAGCACCTCACCGTGTCTGGTGACGGTCAGCATTTTGAGGCGGTCATCGTGGCCAGTGCGTTTGAAGGACTGCGTGCCATTCAGCGCCATCAAAAAGTGTATGCAGTACTGGGTGACAGAATGCGTGCAGAGATTCACGCCCTGTCGATGAAAACATTGACGCCCGCGGAATGGGCTCAACAACAAGTGTAAAAAGGACTGCCCTTCAATGGATTCATTTTTGGTTCGTGGCGGAAAGCCGCTTCACGGAGAAGTGTCGATTTCTGGCGCGAAGAATGCGGCCTTGCCCATTTTGTGCGCAAGTTTGCTGACCGCCGAACCGGTCACCATTACCAATGTGCCGCGTCTTCGCGACATCAACACCTGCCTGCGCTTGCTGGGCTCCATGGGTGTTCAGTGTTTTTGGCATGGTGAAAACCAACTGGCCTTGCGTGCAGAAGAAATTTCTGAGCCCATCGCCAGTTACGATCTGGTGAAAACCATGCGCGCCAGTATTCTGGTGCTGGGCCCCTTGGTGGCCCGTTTCGGTGAGGCCAGCGTCAGTTTGCCGGGTGGTTGCGCCATCGGCCAGCGCCCTGTCGATCAACACATCAAGGGTCTTCAGGCCATGGGTGCCGAAATTACCATTGAAAAGGGCTACATTCACGCCAAGGCCAAGCGTTTGAAGGGCGCGCGCATTGTGACCGACATGGTGACTGTGACCGGTACCGAGAACCTGATGATGGCAGCCGCTTTGGCAGAAGGCACTACCATTATCGAAAACGCCGCCCGCGAGCCTGAAGTGGTGGATCTGGCCAAGATGCTGGTAAAAATGGGTGCAAAAATTGAAGGTATTGGCACAGACACCATTACCGTTCATGGCGTTGAAAAGCTGCATGGTTGCGAATACCAAGTGATGCCTGATCGAATTGAGGCGGGCACCTTTCTGTGTGCTGTAGCAGCCTGCGGTGGCAACATTACCTTGAACAACACCGACGCAGACAGCATGGACGCAACCATTGAAAAGCTGCGCACGGCGGGTGTGAGCATTGAAGTGGACGGCACAAAAATTCACGCCAGCATGAATACGCGCCCCAAGGCAGTGGGTGCGCGCACAGCGCCATTTCCCGGCTTTGCCACCGACATGCAGGCCCAGTTAATGGCGGTGAACTGTGTGGCTGATGGCACCGCAGTGGTCAATGAAACCATTTTTGAGAACCGCTTCATGCACGTTCAGGAAATGGTGCGATTGGGTGCCAATATTGAAATTGAAGGCCACACGGCGATTATCAAAGGCGTTGAGCGGCTGGATGGTGCCACAGTGATGGCCACCGACCTGCGCGCCTCTGCTGGCCTGGTGATTGCTGGTTTGGCTGCCAGCGATGAAACGCGAATTGACCGCATTTATCACCTGGATCGTGGGTATGACAGAATGGAAGAGAAGCTGCGCAAACTGGGCGCAGATGTGACGAGAGTAGCCCAATGATTACACTGGCCCTGTCCAAGGGACGCATTTTTGAGGAAACGCTGCCCCTGCTGGAGAAAGCGGGCATTGTGCCGTCCGAGGACCCCGAAAAATCGCGCAAGCTCATTATTGGTACCAACCGTACCGATGTGCAAATCATCATCGTGCGTGCTACCGATGTGCCCACCTATGTGCAGCACGGGGCCGCCGATTTGGGCGTGGCCGGAAAAGACGTGCTGATTGAACATTCCGGTGCGGGCTTGTACCAGCCGCTTGACCTGAATATTGCCAAATGCCGATTGTGCGTGGCAGCCCCTGAGGGCTTCGACTACGCCAGCGCAGTCAAGCAGGGTGCGCGTTTGCGCATCGCCACCAAGTATGTCAACAGTGCCCGCGAGCACTTCGCCAATCGCGGTGTGCATGTGGACTTGATCAAGTTGTATGGCTCCATGGAACTGGCACCACTGGTGGGCCTGGCCGATGCCATCGTCGATTTGGTCAGCACCGGTTCAACCTTGCGCGCCAACAAGCTGGTCGAGGTTGAGGAAATTTGTGAAATATCTTCCCGTTTGGTGGTCAACCAGGCGGCATTGAAAATGAAGTACGAGGCTTTGCAGCCGATTCTGGATGTGTTCACCCAAGCAGTAGCGTGAAATTTTAAAGGTAGTAAACAATGTCTTCCCAAATTCGTCGATTGTCTACAGAAGATGCCAACTTTGCCGAGCAGTTTCGTGCATTGCTCGCCTATGAAGAACAACGCGATCCGCATGTAGAAGGTGCGGTGGCAGACATTATTCATGCAGTGCGAAAACGTGGCGATGAAGCCTTGCTTGAGTTCACCGAGAAGTTTGATCGAGTGAAGGCCAATAGCGCAGCTGAGCTTGAAATTGGGCAAGCCGAATTGAAGCAAGCCTTCGATACCCTCGATTCTGCCCAGCGCGAGGCTTTGAAAGTGGCTGCCCAGCGCGTGCGTGCATTTCACGAGCGCCAGGTGGCAGAAAGCTGGGAATTCACCGAGGCCGATGGCACCCGCCTGGGGCAACGTGTCACGCCGCTTGATCGCGCCGGTTTGTATGTGCCCGGTGGCAAGGCGGCGTACCCGTCTTCCGTGCTGATGAATGCCGTACCCGCCAAAGTGGCTGGCGTAAAAGAAGTGATCATGGTGGTGCCCACACCCAGTGGCGTGAAAAACCAAATGGTGTTGGCCGCTGCGCACTTGGCCGGTGTTGACCGCGTATTCACCATTGGAGGGGCCCAGGCGGTGGCTGCATTGGCCTATGGCACGCAAACCGTGCCGCGTGTGGACAAAATTGTGGGCCCGGGCAATGCCTATGTGGCCGAAGCAAAGCGCCGCGTGTTTGGTGCAGTCGGCATCGACATGATTGCTGGTCCCTCTGAAATTCTCGTGATTTGCGACGGCAGCACCAATGCGGACTGGATCGCCATGGACCTGTTTAGCCAGGCTGAACACGACGAAATGGCACAGTCCATTTTGTTGAGCCCCAGCAAGGAATTTCTCGACAATGTTCAGGCCAGTATCAAACGCCTCATGGACACCATGCCGCGCGCCACTGTGATTGCTACATCGCTGAAGAATCGCGGTGCCTTGATACAAGTGCGAGACATGGACGAAGCCTGCGAGCTGAGCAATCAGATTGCACCCGAACACCTGGAATTGAGTGTGCAAGACCCGGACGCCTGGGTCGGAAAGTTACGCCACGCCGGTGCCATTTTCATGGGGCCTTACAGCAGCGAATCGCTGGGCGATTATTGCGCAGGCCCCAACCACGTGTTGCCCACCGCGGGCACGGCACGGTTCAGTTCACCCTTGGGTGTGTACGACTTTCAGAAGCGCAGCAGCATTATTTTTGCCAGCCGTGAAGGTGCAAGTACACTGGGCGAAGTAGCCGCAGAACTGGCCTATGGTGAAGGCCTGCCAGCCCATGCGCGCTCTGCAGAGTATCGCGTTGGTCCGAAATTCAGAAAGGCAGACTAAGCGCACCATGAGCCTTCTACAAAAAACCATTCGAGCCGATGTGCAGGCCACCAATGCTTACGTGGTGGCCCCCTCGGCCGGCATGTTGAAGCTGGATGCCATGGAGAACCCCCAGGGTATGCCTGCAGCTTTGCTGGATGAGCTTGCGCAGCAATTAAAAACTGCGGAACTGAACCGATACCCCGCGCCCAAAGCACTGGAGCTGGAAGCAGCCTTGCGCGCCTGCACGGCCATTCCCAAAGCGGCCCATGTGCTGTTTGGCAATGGCTCGGATGAACTGATCGATCTGATTATTCGTGCCTGCTGCATGCCTGGTGATGCGGTGCTTTCGCCCGTGCCCACCTTCGTGATGTATGCCGTGTACAGCCAATGGAGCCACGCCCGTTTTGTGGGAGTCGACCTGAACCCAGACTTCACGCTGAACATGCCGGCCATGCTGAAAGCGATTGCGACCAATCAGCCCAAAGTGGTGTTTTTGGCCTACCCCAACAACCCCACCGGCGTGGCGTTGCGCGAAGCTGAAATTGTGCAGATTATTGAGGCCACGCCTGGCTTGGTGGTGGTGGATGAGGCCTATGAGGCTTTCGCCGATGCATCGTTCATGGCCCGGGTCCTTGAATTTCCCAACGTTCTGGTGCTGCGCACTTTCTCGAAGCTTGGTTTGGCTGGTGCGCGTTTGGGTTATGCCGTGGCCAGCCCCGCCTGGGTTGAGCAAATCGACAAAGTACGCCCGCCGTACAACGTGAATGTACTGACTCGAATTGCGGTTCAGTTTGCGCTCGAGCATTTTGAAGCCTTTGAGACCCAGGCCAGGCTGCTGCGCGATCAGCGCGATGTGCTGACCGATTCATTGAAAAACCTCAAAACACCCAATGGCGACGTTGAAGTGTTTGATTCTTACGCCAATTTTGTACTTTTCCGCATCCCGAATGCGCTTGAAGTCTTTGAAGCCCTTAAAAACAAGGGTATCTTGGTGAAATACGTGGGCAAGGCCCACCCCTTGTTGCAAAACTGCTTGCGCGTTACCGTGAGCACTGAGCAAGAGAATCAGCAGTTTTTGGTGGCTGTGCAACAATCCATCGACGAAGTGGCCACCAAGGCCGCATAACATTTTAGACAATCATGAGAACCGCAGAAGTTACCCGCAATACCCTGGAAACCCAGATCACCGTGAAAATCAATCTGGACGGTACAGGTGAACGCCACCTCGACACGGGTGTGCCATTTTTGGACCACATGCTGGAACAAATTTCGCGCCACGGCCTGTTCGATCTTCACATTGTGGCCAAGGGTGACCTGCACATTGATGCTCACCACACTGTGGAAGACACCGGCATAACGCTGGGCATGGCATTCACGAAAGCCTTGGGCGACAAAAAAGGAATTGTTCGTTACGGCCACAGCTATGTGCCGCTGGACGAAGCCCTGTCGCGCGTGGTGATCGACCTCTCCGGGCGTCCCGGTTTGCATCAGGATATTCCGTTCACCAGGGCCAGCATTGGCGCCTTCGATGTGGATTTGGTGTTTGAATTTTTCCAGGGTTTTGTGAACCACGCCCTGTGCACCTTGCACATTGACAACCTGAAAGGTGTGAACTCACACCACCAGTGTGAAACTGTGTTCAAGGCTTTTGGACGTGCCCTGCGCATGGCGGTGGCCATCGATGAACGTCAACAGGGTGCCATTCCCAGTACCAAAGGTGCTTTGTGAGTCTAGTTGCCGTTGTTGATTACGGCATGGGCAACCTGCGTTCGGTGGCCCAAGCGTTGCAACATGTAAAGCTCGACAATCAGGAAATCCAGATCACCGACGACCCCGCTCTGATTGATCGGGCCAGCCGGGTGGTGTTGCCTGGGCAGGGCGCCATGCCCGATTGCATGAAAGCGCTTCGGGAGTCGGGTTTGATGCAAGCCGTGTACCGCGCTGCTGAATCAAAACCCTTGTTTGGCGTGTGCGTTGGCGAGCAAATGATGATGGAGCGCAGCGCCGAGGGTCCTGCCGAATGCCTTTCCCTGTTTGCGGGTGACGTGGTGAAGTTTGACCCCCGCCTGACTGTGGAGTGTGGCTTGAAAGTGCCCCACATGGGCTGGAACCAGGTGAACCAGCGCACAAAGCACCCCATGTGGGCGGGCATTGAGAACGGCGCATGGTTTTATTTTGTTCACAGTTATCACGTCAATCCTGTCAACCCGGACCACGTTGCGGGTGAAACAGACTACGGTGTTCGCTTTACCTGCGCCATTGCACGGGATAACATCTTTGCAACACAGTTTCATCCTGAAAAAAGTGCGGAGGACGGCTTAAGGCTGTATTCCAATTTTTTAAGATGGAACCCCTGAGTTTTTATCGATTATTTTTTCCACTCACTTGAATAGTTAACAACACAGTCTCATGTTACTCATTCCAGCAATCGACCTGAAAGACGGTCAATGTGTTCGCCTGAAGCAAGGTAATATGGACGATGCCACCATTTTCTCGGCAGACCCGGTCGAAATGGCCATGAAATGGGTTGAAAGTGGCGCGCGCCGCTTGCACCTGGTCGATTTGAATGGTGCGATTGCGGGCAAACCCGTGAACGAGGGTGTCATTATTGACATTCTGGATGCTGTGGGCGGCGCCATTCCAGTGCAATTGGGTGGCGGTATTCGTGACCTGGACACCATTGAACGTTACCTGGACGATGGCTTGAGCTACGTCATCATTGGAACGGCTGCGGTGAAAAACCCTGGTTTTCTGCATGACGCGTGCGGTGCGTTCCCCGGTCAAATTATTGTGGGCCTGGATGCCAAGGAAGGCAAAGTGGCCACAGACGGCTGGAGCAAAATTTCCGGCCATGATGTGGTTGACCTTGCCAAGAAGTACGAAGGCTATGGCGTAGAGGCCATCATTTACACCGACATTGGCCGTGACGGCATGTTGGGCGGTGTCAACATTGAAGCCACGGTTCGCCTGGCCAATGCCCTGACCATTCCGGTGATCGCCTCGGGCGGCATTACCAATCTGGATGATGTGAAGCAACTGTGTGCGGTTGAGCACGAGGGTGTGATGGGTGCCATTTGTGGCCGCTCCATCTACGAAGGTACGCTTGATTTCGCCAAGGGCCAGTCCCTGGCCGATGAATTGAACGGAAAGTCCTACTAATGCTTGCAAGCCGTATCATTCCCTGCCTGGATGTAACCGCAGGTCGGGTGGTCAAAGGCGTCAACTTTGTGGAACTGCGCGATGCGGGTGACCCCGTGGAAATTGCTCGTCGTTACGATGAACAAGGCGCAGACGAACTGACCTTTCTGGACATCACGGCATCGTCTGATGACCGTGACCTGATTCTGCATGTGATAGAGGCGGTGGCCAGTCAGGTGTTTATTCCCTTGACTGTGGGCGGCGGTGTGCGCAAGGTAGAAGACGTGCGCCGATTATTGAATGCGGGTGCCGACAAAATTAGCATCAATACTTCGGCAGTGACCAACCCCGACTTGGTGGGAGAGGCCACTGCGAAGTATGGTTCACAGTGCATTGTGGTGGCCATTGATGCCAAGGCCAAAAGCAATGGCGAACCAGGCTGGGAGGTGTACACCCATGGTGGCCGAAAACCCACTGGGCTCGATGCCGTTGAATGGGCGCGCAAAATGCAGGCCTTGGGTGCTGGTGAGTTGCTATTGACCAGCATGGACCGCGACGGCACCAAAATCGGTTTCAATCTGGAATTGACTCGCGCAGTGTCCGATGCGGTTTCCATTCCCGTGATCGCCAGCGGCGGTGTGGGCAACCTCGACCATCTGGTGGATGGCGTCATCAAAGGCAAAGCCAGTGCCGTCTTGGCCGCCAGCATATTTCACTACGGTGAGTACACTGTACAGCAGGCCAAAGCCCACATGGCCAAGGCCGGCATTACAGTTCGGCTGTAAAGGGGCATTCGCCATGAGCAAGGATGTAGTAATTACAGAAAATTGGCTGGACAGTGTCAGTTTTGATGACAAGGGTTTGGTGAGTGTGGTTGCACAAGACCACCTCAGCAAACGCGTGTTGATGGTCGCCTGGATGAACCGCGAGGCACTCGAAATTACAGCCAGCACTGGTTTTGCAACGTATTTTTCACGTTCGCGCGGTAAACTGTGGCACAAAGGTGAGGAATCGGGCAACCAGCAGAAGGTGAAGGAGATTCGCCTGGACTGTGATGGTGATGTGCTGGTGCTGATGGTGGAGCAAGTAGGCGGTATTGCTTGCCACACGGGCCGTGAAAGCTGCTTTTATTACGCGCTGGAAGGTGTGCAGGGTGAAAAGCCCAAGTGGGTTGCCAAAGACCCTGTGCTCAAAAACCCTTCCGACATGTACGGCAAAAATAAGGAATGAACAAGCATGGCTGACCTTGAAAAAGCGTCTGGAGATTTGCTCGAGCGTTTGACCCAGGTGCTGGAAGCACGCAAGCAAGCAAGCCCTGAGCAATCCTATGTGGCGAAGTTGCACCACAAGGGGCAGGACGCGATCCTGAAAAAGATCGGTGAGGAGTCTTGCGAACTGGTGATGGCGTCTAAAGATCAAGACCCCGCCAAAGTGATCGCTGAAACAGCCGATTTGTGGTTCCACAGCCTGGTCTTGCTGGGTTGGCACGGTTTGACTGCTGCCGATGTGCTGGCCGAACTGGACCGTCGCATGGGTTTGTCTGGTTTGGTTGAGAAGGCCAATCGGCCCCAGTAAATTCACGCGAAAGGAACAAGAAATGTCAGACTGCATTTTCTGCAAAATTGTCGCTGGGGAAATCCCTAGCAGAAAAGTATACGAAGACGAGGATATCCTCGCGTTTCACGACATCAAGCCGGCTGCGCCAGTGCACTTTCTGATTATTCCGAAAAAGCACATTCCCACGCTGGCCGATGCCACCGAAGAAGACATTCCCGTGATGGGAAAAATAATGACCATTGCGGGTCAATTGGCCAGGCAAGAAGGGTGTCATGACGGTTTTAGAACCATCGTGAACACTGGAAGGGTAGGTTGCCAAGAGGTGTATCATGTTCATGTGCACATACTTGGTGGTGATAAACCATTGGGCGTTATGCTCGGCATGCCTGCCTTGTAACGCAACGAGACACGAAAAACATATCAGGAGTAAGTCATGGGTTCATTTAGCATTTGGCACTGGGTGATAGTGCTGGTCATCGTGATGTTGGTGTTTGGCACCAAGAAATTGCGCAACATCGGTTCCGATCTGGGTGGTGCAGTGAAAGGTTTCAAGGATGGCATGAAAGAGGGTGGTTCGGAAGGTGAGCAAAATGCCGCCAAATTGGCCGACGACAGCAGCAAGAAGTCGGACACGATCGACGTCGAAGCCAAAGAGAAATCTTCCAGTTAATTTCCCCTTTTTGCGGCGCGCAGCATGTTCGACATTGCTTTCTCGGAAATGCTTATCATCGCAGTGATCGCGCTGCTGGTGATAGGTCCTGAAAAACTGCCCAAGGTGGCCAAAACGGTTGGTCATTTGTTGGGCAAGGCCCAACGTTACGTCAGTGACGTGAAGTCCGAGATCAATCGGGAAATGGAAATCGACGAGTTGCGCAAGCTGCAGGCAGAAATGCAGACTGCTGCCCGTAAGGTTGAGGGTGACGTTCAAACCACCTTGCGAGACACTGAGGCGGATTTGAACAAATCCGTGAAATCAATCGAAGATGACATTGCGGAGCTTGAGAGTAGCAAGCCGGCCGCCGTGGCTACCGTCAATTCAAACACACAATCTCCGCCAAAGGCGGAAGAGCCAGCGCCAGCGCAACCCGTGGGGCCTGCCCCCAAGGTAGAGGCCAAATAACAAGGTGCATGGGTAATGAGTCAGCAAGAAAATTTTGTCAGTCACCTGGTCGAACTGCGCGATCGTTTGTTGCGCGCAGTGGTTGGTTTTTTGATTGTGTTTGTGGCCTTGATGGCCTACCCGGGCGCTGCCTACATTTTTGATTTGTTGGCCTTGCCCATTCAAAGCGCTCTGCCCGAAGGCACCAAGATGATTGCCACGGGCGTGATCACACCCTTCATGGTGCCCGTGAAATTGACTGCCATGGTGGCCTTTGTCATTTCTCTGCCCATCTTGTTGTATCAAGCCTGGGCCTTCATCGCGCCTGGTTTGTATCAACACGAGAAAAAAATGGCTTTGCCCATTATTTTTTCCAGCACAGTGCTGTTTCTCGTGGGCATTGCTTTTTGTCATTTCATTGTGTTTGGCAAGGTGTTTGCCTTCATCAACGATTTTGCCCCGCAAAGCATCACGCCAGCACCTGACATTGAAGCCTACATGAGCTTCGTGCTGACCATGTTCATGGCTTTCGGCATGACCTTCGAGGTGCCCATTGTGGTGGTGGTGTTGGTGTACCTGGGTGTGGTTACCGTAGAAAAACTGGTGGAAATTCGTGGGTATGTGATTGTGGCGGCTTTTGTAATTGCTGCCATCGTGACACCGCCCGATGTGATGTCACAGCTGTTTCTTGCCATTCCCATTTGTATTTTGTACGAGGTGGGTATTCTGTTTGCCAAAATTATCGGCAAACAACGTCAGCAAATTCTGGAATAAATCAGAGCATAAGCCAGGCGGGTTGGCCTTGATGATGTATCAAGGCCGTTTCAAAAAGTCACCAGGCTTTGGGCGCACGCCAATCTCAATCATGACGGTCTCGGTTTTGCCGTCGCGCAACAATTCCACTGATTTTTTGTCACCTGGTGCGTAAGCCGCAATCTGGTTCAACATCTGTGTGGTGTCAGTAATTTTTTTGTCGTCCAGCTTCAGCAGAATATCGCCCACTTTCAGGCCAGCCTTGTCCGCGGGGCCATCTTTCACAATACCCGCAATAATCACACCGTCTTTTTGCGGTAAATCAAATGCCGAGGCCAGTTCTTCGGTGATGTTTTGTTGCTCTACACCAATGTAACCGCGAGTCACCGTGCCGGTGCGCACAATCTGGTTCAACACCCCTTGAACGGTTTTGGCCGGGATGGCAAAGCCAATACCCAATGAGCCTCCCGAGCGACTGTAAATGGCCGTGTTGATCCCCAGCAGATTGCCTGCGGTATCCACAAGCGCTCCGCCGGAGTTGCCGGGGTTAATGGCTGCATCGGTTTGAATGAAGTTCTCGAACGTGTTAATGCCGACGTGGTTTCGACCCAGCGCACTCACAATGCCCATGGTCACGGTTTGGCCCACGCCGAAGGGGTTGCCCATGGCCAGCACCACATCGCCCACCCGCACTGTTTCATCGGCGGCAAATTTCAGGCTGGGTAGGTTATCGAGTTTGATTCGAAGCACGGCAAGATCGGTTTCAGGGTCAGTTCCCACCAGCTCAGCTTTGGTTGTTCTTCCGTCGTTCAGACTGACTTCAATTTCATCAGCTGCTTCAACCACGTGCTGGTTGGTCACAATCAAACCGTCGCTGTTCACAATGACGCCCGAGCCCAGGCTAGAGGCTTGCTCTTCTTGCTCAAACTGTTCCTCTAGTTCATCGCCGAAAAATTTACGAATTTCCGGGTCTTCGAAAAATGGGTGCTTGGGCAAGTTGTTTGCGCGTTTGCTGGTAAAAATATTCACCACGGCCGGCATGGCGGTGTCCACGGCATGGCGGTAGCCAGCCACACCTTCGGGCTGGGCTGTTTGATAAGCCGGCTTTTGCAGCCAGTTGGGTACCCACTCTGGGCGTAGTACTTCGGTGATGAAATACAATGCAAGAAGTACGGTTAAGGCCTGAGCAAAGGTCAGCCAGAGTTTTTTCAACATATCAAGAATGCAGGGGTGCGCCGTTGGCTTCAGTGGATCGGAATGTGCTGGAACATGATTTGCGGGAATTGCTGGATCAGGCTCGCATGTCAGATTATTGCCCAAATGGGCTGCAGTTGGAAGGCAGGCCCCGTATTCAACGGCTGTTGACGGGTGTCACCGCATCCAGGGCGCTGATTGAGCTGGCGGTTGAATTGAATGCCGATGCGATTTTGGTACACCATGGCCTGATGTGGAAAGGCGACCCCCAGGTGGTGACCGGGTTTCGAAAGGAGCGTCTGCAATTGGCACTTGGCCATGATTTGAACGTTTTTGCTTACCACTTGCCGCTGGACAAACACCCAGAGCTGGGCAACAACGCCCAATTGGGCAAAATGTTGGGTTGGCCCAGCACCCGTGTGGTGGGCGACAAGGGTTTGGTTCACTTGAGTGTGCTCTCGAAGCCTCAGCCTCTGAGTGAACTGGTTCAGCAGGTAAGCAGTGTATTGGGCCACCATGTTCAAGTGGAAGGGAACAGCGACCCTGAGCGCACGGTGACGACCGTGGCCTGGTGCACTGGCGGGGCACCCGGTTATGTGGAGGAGGCGGCTTTGCAGGGCGCCGATTTGTACTTGACTGGTGAGTTGTCCGAGCCTGCCGTGCATGTAGCCCGTGAATGCAATGTCAGCTTGCTGGGTGCCGGTCACCATGCCACGGAACGTTGCGGTGTAAAGGCCCTGGGCGAATGGATTGCACAACGCTATGGTATTGAAGTGATTTTCCGTGATTTGTTCGTTGCGGTTTAGATGTTTTCTAATGTATGGCCGCAAATGTTTCTGTCCACTCAGCATTTGATGGAAATTCTCCCCAAAACTGTTCCTTGTTTTAAGCTTGGTGGGGTACAATCTCCGGTTGCATGGATCACTGGATTTTACTTTCGGGGTTATTTTGATGAGCAATAATCAACCTGTAGACAAAGAACGTCGCGTATGGATGATCGCTTGCGGCGCAGCGGGTGGTGTAGCGGCTGCGGCAACTGGTGGCGCGTTTCTGACTTCAATGGCACCCTCCGAGCGCGCGAAAGCAGCCGGTGCGCCAGTTGAGCTTGATATTTCTGGCATGCAGCCAGGCGACATGAAAACTGTCGAATGGCGTGGAAAGCCAGTTTGGGTTGTTCGTCGCGACCCAGCCGTGGTGGAAGCACTGCCAAAGCTGGATGACCAGTTGGCTGACCCGAATTCCGAGCGCAGCCCCGACCAGTTGACCCCCGAGTACGCACGCAATCCCCACCGCTCCATCAAGCCAGAATATCTGGTTGCAGTGGGCATTTGCTCTCACTTGGGCTGCTCGCCTTCCGCCCGTTTTGAACCCGGTCCCCAGCCAAGCCTGCCCGATGACTGGCAAGGCGGCTTCTTCTGCCCTTGTCACGGTTCAACGTTTGATCTGGCTGGCCGCGTTTACGCTGGAAAACCTGCACCGGACAACCTGGAAGTGCCACCCCACAAATATTTGTCAGACACCAAGTTGTTGATCGGTGTAGACGAGAACAACGCCTGACATCTGAGAGCGAGGAGTAGTAATTATGGCGGCAGACAAAAAAGTCGAAACAACAGGCGTGTTGGGCTGGATTGACCAGCGTTTCCCCCTGACCTCGACCTACAAAGCGCATTTGTCCGAGTACTATGCGCCCAAAAACTTCAACTTCTGGTACTTTTTTGGCTCACTGGCCTTGCTGGTGTTGGTCATCCAGATAGTGACCGGTATTTTCCTGGTCATGCACTACAAACCAGATGCGGCAAAAGCTTTCCAGTCCGTTGAGTACATCATGCGCGATGTACCGTGGGGCTGGCTGGTGCGTTACATGCACTCCACCGGCGCTTCCATGTTCTTCGTGGTGGTTTACCTGCACATGATGCGTGGCCTGTTGTATGGTTCTTATCGCAAGCCCCGTGAGCTGATCTGGATTTTTGGTGTTGCAATTTTCCTGTGTCTGATGGCTGAGGCTTTCTTTGGTTACTTGTTGCCATGGGGCCAAATGAGCTACTGGGGTGCACAGGTGATCGTGAACCTGTTCTCTGCAATTCCGGTGATTGGTCCTGATCTGGCCATCTGGATTCGCGGTGACTATGTGGTTTCCGATGCCACCCTGAACCGTTTCTTCTCCTTCCACGTGATCGCCATTCCTTTGGTGTTGCTGGGTCTGGTGGCTGCGCACTTGGTGGCTTTGCACGAAGTGGGTTCCAACAATCCTGACGGCGTTGAAATCAAGGAAAAGAAGGATGCCAACGGCAAGCCTCTGGACGGCATTCCTTTCCACCCTTACTACACCGTGCATGACATTTTGGGTGTGGGCGTGTTCCTGATGGTGTTTTCTGCCATTGTGTTTTTCGCGCCTGAAATGGGTGGTTACTTCCTGGAATACAACAACTTCATTCCAGCTGACCCGTTGAAAACACCAGCGCACATCGCTCCCGTTTGGTACTTCACACCGTTCTATTCCATTCTTCGTGCCATCACATTCCCGTTCCTGGGTCTGGATGCGAAGTTCTGGGGTGTAGTGGCCATGGGTGGCGCGGTTGTTATCCTGTTCTTCCTGCCATGGCTGGACAAGAGCAAGGTGAAGTCGATCCGTTATCGTCCAGCGCTGCACAAGTGGATATACGCGGTGTTCGTAATCAACTTCATCGTGTTGGGCTATCTGGGTGTGAAGCCACCATCAGACATTGGCCAAATCGTTTCCCAGATTGGTACCCTGTACTACTTCCTGTTCTTCCTGGCGATGCCTTGGTGGTCAAAGCTGGGCACTTTCAAGCCTGTGCCTGACCGTGTTGTGTTTCAACCGCACTAAGCATGCGCACCAAGCTGACTGGACGACGAACTGGAGAAGATAGGATTAAATGATGAAAAAACTACTGGCTTTGTTGGCGCTTGTTCCCTCACTGGTTTTCGGTGCGGGCAGTAATTACCCACTGGACACAGCGCCTGACTTGACGAACGACCTGGCCGCGCTTCAACGCGGTGCCAAGTTGTTTTCCAATTACTGTTTGAATTGCCACTCTGCTGAAAGCATGCGTTACAACCGCTTGCGCGACATTGGTTTGACCGATGAGCAGATCAAGGAAAACCTGATGTTTGCCACCGACAACGTGGGCGACACCATGAATATTTCGATGGATCCAAAAGATGCCAAGAAATGGTTTGGTGCTGCACCGCCCGACCTGTCGCTGATTGCACGTTCACGTGCTTCTGCGAATGGTCCTGGTGCTGATTACATTTACACCTACCTGCGTACTTATTACCGTGACCCCTCCAAGCCAACTGGCTGGAACAACATGGCCTTCCCAAACGTGGGCATGCCCCATGTGTTGTGGGAACTACAGGGTGAGCAAGTAGCCAAGTACGAAGAAGTGCCTGCCGGTTATGGCAAGGAAGGTACGGTTCAGCAGTTTGTTGGCTTTGAGTTGACCAAGCCAGGCACCATGACCCAGGTGGAATACGATCAGGCCATGGCCGATCTCACCAGTTTCCTGGTGTTCATGGCAGAGCCGGTGCGCGAAGACCGCTTCAAGTTGGGCGTAATCGTGTTGTTGTTCTTTGGCGTGTTTACCATTTTTGCGTGGCGCTTGAACGCTGCTTACTGGAAAGACATCAAGTAAGCTTTTTGGCTTAATCATGTACAGGCTGGGGTGTTTGCTCGCCCCGGCCATTTTTTGTTTTGGGATGACAACATTATGATGGTTCTTTACTCTGGAACAACCTGCCCGTTTTCTCAGCGTTGCCGGTTTGTATTGCATGAAAAAGGCATGGATTTCGAGATCAAGGACATTGACTTGTTCAATCGGCCTGATGACATCAGTGTGATGAACCCCTACAGCCAGGTGCCAATTCTGGTTGAACGCGATTTGATTTTGTACGAGTCAAACATTATCAACGAGTACATTGATGAGCGTTTTCCTCATCCCCAATTGATGCCAGCAGACCCGGTGATGCGTGCACGTACTCGCTTGTTCCTGTTCAATTTTGAGCGTGAACTGTTTCAACATGTGAGCGTGTTGGAAAAAGCAGGTAACCCCAAGGCCATGGACAAAGCCAAGTCGGCAATTCGTGAGCAGCTCACCCAACTGGCCCCGGTGTTTGTGAAAAGCAAATACATGCTGGGCGAAGAGTTCTCGATGCTTGATGTTGCTTTGGCACCCTTGCTGTGGCGTTTGGAGCACTATGGTATTGAACTGCCCAAGTCTGCTGCGCCATTGATGAAGTATGCCGAACGTATTTTCGCGAAGCCTGCATTTATTGATGCATTGACACCTTCAGAAAAGGTAATGCGTCGTTAATTGGATACTCACTGAGTAGCCATCCGGACACGTCGAGGAAAAAGCAGTGACTGAAGTATCTACAAAGCCTTATTTGATTCGAGCCATTCACGAATGGTGTGTCGACAATGGCTACACGCCTTACCTCGCCGTGGCTGTGAATGAGAAAACTCAAGTGCCGAAAGAATTTGTAAAAGCCGGCGAGATTGTGCTGAACACGTCTCCCTTGGCCACCAACAAATTAAGCCTTGGCAATACGGCGATTGAATTTGAAGCCCGATTTGGCGGGATAGTTCGCGAAATTTTTGTGCCAATTGAACAAATCAGTGCGATTTATGCGCGTGAGAATGGGCATGGCATGGCTTTTGAAGTGTCGAAGCCATTGGCAGAAATTGAGGGTGACGGAAACGAGGCGGTGCAATTCATTCTTGATGAAGAGGATGAGCCTGTTTCAGCTGATCCTGATGACAAGCCAGCTGGTTTACGTTCGGTTTCGGGAGCCTCTGATGACCCGCAGCCTTTGTCTGTGGCTAAATCAGATAAATCTGATGAAAAAACACCAAAAAAACCCGGGCAGAAGAAAAAAAATCATCTGACTCGAGTAAAATAGCGCTTCTCTTAAGTGCCGCTTTAGCTCAGTTGGTAGAGCAACCGCCTTGTAAGCGGTAGGTCGTCAGTTCGAATCCGACAAGCGGCACCATTCTTCTCCCGGTTTCTCGGGAAATCATCCAAATTTTTTCTGTCGAACACGCGAGATGCGTCTTGCGCTGGCGTCTATTGCCAATTCGACGTGGGTTGCTTGTGTCGCACTTGCTGGCGAATTGAGAGCTGAACTTGAAGGGTCACCGCTGCCCGAAAACTTGGCATTTCGGCTTGTCGTCTTGAGCCTGCACTAAGCCAAGCCCTCCAAAAGTAACGGTCGGGTCTTGGCTTTCGCGCCAGGGCGCGATCGTTGGTCTCGGCGCGCCAAGCCGGCAAGTTTTCTGACTGGTCATCGTGTGACCCATTGCAAGTTCAGCTCCCCGCACTCCCGTGCAGCGCTTCGCCACCTCCGAGCGACTCACGGCGGTGTTCAATGGTCAATCTGCACTGGCGAATCTCCCTCACCACGCAACTCACGGCTGATTTCATCGCCCAATCGGCGACGGTGTTTCGATCGCCTCGCCTTCAAGAAAACCTGCCCTTGCGTGCCGAGCAGGGCCGGTGTTGCCCAGCATGGGCGACAGAGAACGGACCCGACCCGCTTTTTTGGAGGGCCGTTCTCAGGCATCGCGAGGCTCAGCAAGGGGAGTACAGGTTTTCTGGCGAGAGATTGAAACCCAAGCCAATTGGGCGATTAAGAGGTTGCGAGAGATCTGGACCCACGCCAATTGCGCTCAAACCCTTTACACTGTGCGCATTGTATTCACCGCAGCAACCCACAGCGATGCCCAAACCCAAAAGAAACCCCCTAGATACACTTGAGCTAAAGCCAGGTCAGTCAATCGAATTGTTGAAGGCGTTGCACATCGTGACGCGAGAAGGTGGCATTAACCAGGACAGCCGAAGGAAGTTGAAGCAGGTGTACCACTTGACCCAATTTATTGAACCGTTGATTGATGAGGTGCGCAAAGCCAATGACGGCGGTTTGTACTTGGTGGATCATGGTGCAGGCAAGTCGTATCTTGGGTTTATTTTGTACGACCTCTACTTGAAACAAAACCCTGATGGGGCTGTAGTGGCAGGCGTGGAAACCCGACAGGAGTTGGTGGACAAGTCGAATACCCTGGCGAAACAGCTTGGTTTTGATGCGGGTATGCAGTTTATTAATTTGCCGGTGGCGCAGGCCACGGAGCACCCTGATTTGCCTGAAACTGTCGATATTGTCACTGCGCTGCATGCGTGTAACACGGCCACTGACGATGCGATTTCATTTGGCTTGAAAAAACAGGCGAAGTTCATGGCTTTGGTGCCGTGTTGCCAGGCTGAGGTGGCTACGCACTTGCGCAAGAGCAAAGCCAGCCAGCTGGGTAAAAGCAGTTTGGTGGAAATGTGGCGCCATCCACTTCATACCCGTGAATTTGGGAGCCAGCTAACGAATGTGTTGCGTTGCCTGCAACTGGAGGCGCATGGTTACCAGGTGACTGTGACTGAGTTGGTGGGTTGGGAGCATTCGATGAAAAATGAGTTGATTATTGCGAAGAAGCACCAGCGATCGAACCCAAAGGCCGCGCAGCGATTACGCGACATGTTGGTGGAGTTAGGGCTGGATGGTGAAGAGGGCTTGCAGCAGCGCTTTCACGTGCCAGCCTAGATCCCTGAAGCGGACAGGGCTGGCTCGAGGCGTTGAATAAGCACCCACAAGATGGTGCGGGCAAAGCGCAATCAGTTAGCTGTTGCTTTTGAGCCCCTGCCATTCATTGCGCTGTACATTGGGTAGTCCCAGCAGTTGCAGGGCGTGCTGGGCGGTGTCGGTGACCATGGCATCGATGCTGGCAGGGCGCTGGTATAGCGCGGGCACGGGTGGCATCACAATGCCACCCATTTCTGTCACGCTGACCATGTTGCGAAGATGAGCCAAATTCAGCGGAGTTTCTCGAGGCAGCAACACCAGGCGGCGTCGCTCTTTCAGCACCACATCGGCTGCACGGGTGATCAGGTTATTTGACAATCCATGTGCCACAGCAGCCAAGGTGTGCATGGAGCAGGGCGCAATGACCATGCCCATGGAGGGATAAGAACCACTGGCAATGCAGTTGCCCACTTGTTTGGGCGAGTGCACCACATGGGCTTTCGCTTCAATTTCTTCCTTGCTCAGGTCGCATTCACTGGCCAGGGTGAGCCAGCCTGAAGACGACACCACCAGGTGAATTTCCGTGTCGCCGCGAGCACGCAGCAAGTCGAGAATTTTCAAACCGTACAAAGCACCGCTGGCACCGGTAATGGCAACAGTGATGGACTGTTTGAATTGGGGGGGAAGGGTGCTGCTCAAGATGGGGTGCCTGGAAGTGGCCGCAGGGCGATTGGTGCGGCCGGTTTCATGATTTACTCAGACTTGGTCGACGCATTGGCAGCGGCAATCAGTGCCTGCAATTCGCCACTTTGGTACATCTCGGTCATGATGTCACAGCCGCCCAAAAATTCGCCATTCACATAGAGTTGTGGAATGGTGGGCCAGTTGGCGTATTCTTTGATGCCTTGGCGAATTTCGGGGTCGTCCAGCACGTTCACTGTGACTACTTTTTCAGCTTCGCAGGCTTTCAGGATTTGAATGGCGCGACCAGAAAACCCGCACATGGGGAACTGGGCTGTTCCTTTCATGAACAAAACCACGGGGTGGCTGGTGACGGTTTCGTGAATGGAATCGCGAGCGCTCATAAAAACTTCCTTTCAATTGGATGAATTGCTACAACCCTGTAGTGTAATGGATGTGGGTATAAAACGCTCGTTTTCAATGCCTAGATGTGGGCAAACACGAAGCGCGGGGTACCGGCCAGGTCGGGCAGGCCTTGAACATGCACATAGGGCGCCTTTGAAAACAGGGCTTTCACGGCTGCCTGTTGAAGGTGGCCGTGTTCAACCAGCACGCCACCACCTGCGCGCAACAGGCTTGGGCTGTGTTGGGCAATTTCACGGTAAAAGCGCAGGCCATCGCCGCCATCCGTCAAGGCTTGTTGGGGCTCGAAACGCAGATCGCCTTGTGAAAGATGTTCGTCCCCCAGTTCAATGTAGGGCGGGTTGCTGCAAATGAGGTCGAATGCCAAGGGTGGTGTTTGGTTCAGCAAATTCTCGAAGAGATCAGATTGAACGAAACGGATATTTTTCGCACCCAGCTCATTGGCGTTGAATTGGGCAACCCACAGGGCGTCAGCTGAAATATCGCTGGCGGTTACCTCAAGTATCGGGTTTTCAAGCGCCAGTGACACCGCAATGGCACCACTGCCGCAACCGATATCGAGCACTCGGGTCAGCAGATTTTCAGTCGATTTGCTTTGCAAAAAACCAAGGGCATGTTCTACCAGTTCTTCGGTTTCCGGGCGGGGTATCAGCACCCGGGAGTCGACAAAAAACGGGCGTGAATAGAATTCCTTTTGTTGTACCAAATAAGCAATGGGTTCGCCTTGCTGCCTTTTGGCGGCCAATGATTTGAACGCGCTGAGTTGGTCCATGGGCAGTTCCCGGTTGCCCTTTGTCACCAGATTGACCCGGTCAAACCCGGTGATGTGGGTCATCAGGATACGCAGCTCGCTGGGCGCAAGCCCGGTTTCTTCGCGTGTTTGCTGCAACACCGATTCAATGGTGGGTTTGGGCAGTGTGCTCATTCTTTGGCGGTGATTTCGGCCAGCAGTTCAGCTTCGTGAAATGCAGTCAGGCCGTTCATCAGGTCGTTTAAGTCGCCGTCCATGATGTAGTCGAGTTTGTACAGGGTCAAGTTGATTCGGTGGTCGGTCATCCGCCCTTGCGGGAAGTTGTAGGTGCGTATGCGCTCGGACCGGTCGCCGGAGCCCACCAAGCTGCGGCGTTCGCTGGCTTCAGCGGCTTGGCGTTCGCGGTCAATTTTGTCCTGAAGGCGAACATTCAACACCTTCATGGCCTTGGCTTTGTTTTTGTGCTGGCTGCGTTCGTCCTGGCACTCCACTACCAGGCCTGTGGGCAAGTGGGTAATTCGCACAGCGGAATCGGTTTTGTTGATGTGCTGACCACCCGCACCACTGGCGCGGTAGGTGTCGATTCGCAAATCAGCGGGGTTGATTTCAACGGTTTCTGCCTCGTCGGGTTCGGCCATCACAGCCACAGTGCAGGCGGAGGTGTGAATACGCCCTTGTGATTCGGTGGCGGGCACGCGCTGAACACGGTGGCCTCCTGATTCAAACTTCAGGTGCTTGTATACATTGTCACCGGCAAGGCGAATGATCACTTCTTTGTAGCCACCCAGTTCCGATTCACTGGCGCTCATGACCTCGATTTGCCAACCCTGGCGTTCGGCGTAGCGGGTGTACATGCGAAACAGGTCGCCTGCGAACAACGCAGATTCATCGCCGCCGGTGCCTGCGCGAATTTCAAGCATGGCATTGCGGTGATCATTGGGGTCTTTGGGCAGCAGCAGGCGTTGAAGGTCGGCTTCGAGTTGCGCAAGTTTCGCTTCGTTTTGTGCAATTTCCTCGCGGGCCATGTCGCGCATGTCGGGGTCGGAAAGCCATTCCCGCGCGGTGTTCAGGTCGGCTTCAATGCTTTGATATTCAGCAAAGCGTTCAGTGGCGGGCAGTAATTCAGAGCGTTCACGCGTGATGGCCTTGAACTGCGCCATGTCGTTGGCGGCGTTTTGGGACGACAAGAATTCTTCAAGGTCGGCAAGGCGCTCGGCAAGGCGCGTTAGCCGGTTCCGCATGCTGTCTTTCATCTATTTGTCGGTGTTTTTAATGTTGAATAGCTGAGGTAGCCACTTTAACAGGGCTTCCCTTTCGGCCGGGCTTGCGTGGTGAAGCGCTTGCATGGGGCCGTGCATGAATTTTGCGCTCATGCGGTGGGCCATCAGCTGTAGTACGTCGTCGGCGGGTGTGCCTTTGGCCAGTTGCTTGCGGGCGTGATCAAGTTCAAGCTGGGCAATGTCGTCGGCTTTCTGGTGAATTTCCTGAATGGTGGGGACCAGCGAACGTTCGCTCATCCAGCGCATGAAGCCTTGCACTTGCGATTCAATAATGGCCTCGGCTTGTTCCACGGCGGCAGCGCGTTGCTCACGGCCTTCCTGCACAATTTGGCTAAGGTCATCAACCGAATATAGGAATACGTCGTCGAGCTTGCTGACTTGCGCTTCTATGTCGCGGGGTACCGCGAGGTCGAGCATGAAAATGGGTTCGTGCTTGCGTTTCTTGCAGGCAGCTTCAACCATGCCTAAACCAATGATGGGCAGTGTACTGGCCGTGCATGAAATCACAATGTCGGATTTTGCGAGTTGCTCGGGCACCTGCGCCAGGCCGATGACGCTGGCGCCATGGGTTTGAGCCAATTGGTTGGCGCGATCTGCGCTGCGGTTGGCAATGGTGATGCTTTTCGGGTTTTGCGCGGCGAAGTGCGTGGCGCATAGCTGGATCATTTCACCGGCACCAATAAACAGTACATGGCGCTTGCTGAGGTCTCCAAAAATTCGGCTGGCCAGTTTCACGGCGGCTGACGCCATTGAAACTGAGTGGGCGCCGATGTCTGTGTGCGAGCGCACTTCTTTGGCGACCGAGAAGGTGCGCTGAAACAGCTGATGCAACATTTGACCCAGCGTACCTGCTTCTTCAGCGGTGCGGGCGGCTTGCTTCATTTGGCCCAGAATTTGGGCTTCGCCCAGCACCATGGAATCCAGCCCGCTGGCCACGCGGAATGCATGGCGTACCACTTCCTGTTGGGGAAGAATGTACAGGTGGGGGCCTAGTTCGGTGGTTGGAATGTTGCGGTTGACTGCCAGCCATTCAAGCAAGTCGGTTTTGAGCTGCTCAATATTGCTGGCTGCGCAATATACTTCTGTGCGGTTGCAGGTTGAGAGAATGGCTGCTTCAGGGGCTTGTACGCGCTGCGCCAGCGCACGCAGTGCCTCTTGCAATTGCTCGGCCGGAAACGCCAAACGCTCGCGAAGTGCGAGCGGTGCGGATTGATAATTCAGGCCGACTGCGAAAAGCTCCATAATACCTACTGGGCGGAAAACCCTTCATTATAACCCGCTATGGCGGATACGCCCTCAATCGTTCTCGGCGAGTTGGCGTTTGATTTTTGCCAGATCTGTGGATTTGCCTTCATGGTCCACCTGTTCCAGTTTGTAACCAAAGCCATACACAGGGGTTAAACGGAAGCCTTGCTCTGGCCGCAAAGCCAGCTTGGAGCGTACGCGGGAGATGTGGGTGTCCATGGTTCGCGAGGGCAAATCGGTGTCGCGTCCCCACACGCTTTCCTGAATGTGTGACCGTGACAGGGGCTTGCCCAGGTTGCGAAACAGCAAAAGGGCCAAATCAAATTCTTTCTGGGTCATGACCACGCGTTTGGTGTGTCGTACGATGGTGGAGAACTTGGGGTGAAATTCCAGGTCGGTGATTTCAAACACCTCCGGAGCTGTTAATTCGGGATACGCGCGACGCAGCAGTGCATTGACACGGGCGATCAGTTCGCCACGACGTATGGGCTTGATCATGTAGTCGTCAGCACCGGCATTCAGCGCTTCGACAATGTTTTCTTCGTCGGTTTTTGAAGTGATGAACAACACGGGCACTTTGATGTGCAGGGTTTCACGAATCCAGTGCATCACCTTGGGGCCAGAGCTGTCGGGCAATACCCAATCGAGCAGTACCAAATCAAAGCTGTCGCGGTACAGGGCGGTTTGAAAGCTTTTGAATGTGGCAAAGCAATGGCATTTGTGGTTAACCGATTCAAGCACCCAGCGCAGCATTTCGCTTTGTGTCAGGTCGTCTTCAAGAATGGCGATGCGCATGGGTGTGGCTCCTGTTTCGGAATTTTTGTTACCACAATGTTAATTTGTGTGTTGACAGTTTAATCCTTTAAACAGGGCAGGAAACACAATGTTGCTTTTTTGTTAAATTGAAGTGTTGTTCAATTTATCAATCATGGGGCTTGGTTGTTTTCCTGCTCCAGTTTCATGGCATGTGTGGCGTGCGCGCCTGCAAAAATAACAGCCACAATGCGAAGCGCTTTGTCGTAGATGGCCTGCCGCTGATCGGGTTTCTCGACGTACTCAACTGCCATGAAGAGCACATTTTGAGCAAGCACTTCCAGTACCTCGATCATTTCTTCTTTGGGCAAACCGGGTAGCAGGGCGGCAATGCGGTTGTCGCTGCAAATGTCTTCACTGATCGCCCGAATGGTTTTTTTCAGACCGTCGCGCATGCGTTCCAGGGCACCGAAAGCCTCGGAGGCACCCACCACGACTGGTTTTGGATTCTCGGCCGCCCAGTCAAAAAACCGTTTGACTAGCATGGGGCGAATGTCGAGGTCGGCCTCTTTGGCAGTACTGATTCGAACCTCGGTGAAGGCGTCGAGCACTGCTTTTTCTACTTCGAGAATAACTGCGGTGCCAAGGTCGGCCAGGTCTTCAAAGTGCCTGTAAAACGCAGGCGCAGAGAGTTTCGCCTCGCGCGTGATTTCGCGAATGCCGAGGCTGGAGAAACTTCGCCGGTGATAGCTCAGGTTCAATGCAGCTTCAATAAGCCGGGTGCGGCCGTGGATGGTTGATGCGTTGGTGGTCATAAGCCAACGATTATAGCGAAAACCCGAACATCTGTTATGAATCCTTGATTTGGAAGTTTTATCCAAATTTAGGGCGATGGGTATTGACGAGTATGTTTACAATTGTTAACATGATTTTCATCGGGATAGACCTTGCCCTTCCAATAACAATTATTGGGCATTCATCAATGGGAGACCACCTATGTTGCATTACCTTAAATTCACCACTTTTCCGCTGATTGCGATTGGCGTGATGCACGCGATGATGCAGGGCGGGGCATGGATGTACGCCGGCATTGCTGCTTTGGTGCTTGTTGTGGCATTGGGCGATGTTTTGCTGCCTGATGATCGCAGTGAGCCCCGCATGGAAGGCGAGTTTTTTCTGAACCTGATGCTTTGGCTGACTTTGCCCATTTTGATGTGGGTAACACTTTGCTTTACCTGGGCGGTGGCCCCTGTGGATGTTTTGGGCATTGATGCTTTTATGTTGAACACATTTGGCTATGACCGCCTTCAGTTGCAAGCGGATACCACCTGGTACCAATGGTTTGTGGGTGCTGTGGCTGGTGCGTTTTTGTTTGGTGCTGGTGGCACCAACGTGGGCCATGAACTGACCCACCGCACCTACAGCATGCGCGACATGATTTTGGGTCGCTGGATGCTGGCGTTTACTTGTGATGCTTCTTTTGCGATTGAGCATGTGTATGGGCATCACAAAAACCTGGGTACCCCAGCCGATCCTGCCACTGCACAGCGCGGTGAGAATGTGTATGGCTTTGTGTTGAAAAGCACCATTGGCGGTTACAAGTCGGCCTGGAAGCTGGAGAAGCAGCGCTTGGCCAAGTTCAACCAGTCAGTCTGGAACCCAATCCACAGTCGCATGATGCGTGGCAATTTGATGAGCTTGAGCTTGTTTGCTGCTTCGTTCTACATTGGTGGCTGGGCGGGTGTGGTGATGTTCTGGATCATGAGTGCGGGTGGTAAAACCTTGCTTGAAATCGTGAACTACATGGAGCATTACGGCATTGTTCGTCGTCCGGAAGACAAGGTGGAACCTCGCCACAGCTGGAATACCAACGCGTCAGTGTCCACTGCCCTGCTGTATGCGCTGACCCGTCATTCTCACCACCATGCCGAGGCCGACCAGGAATACTGGAACTTGCGCAGCTATCGCCATGCACCCATGCTGCCAACTGGCTATTTGGGCACTATTTTGCTGGCCCTGGTGCCCCCGCTTTACAAGAAGGTGATGACGCCTTTGTTGAACCATTGGGATGAAACCTTTGCCACGCCGGAAGAGAAAAAACTGGCGATTGAGGCCAGCGTGAAGAGCGGCATGAAAGGTTTGAAATCTGCCCAGTTGGGGCAGCAGACTGGCCAACAATTGAATCGCGCTGCTGCGTAAAGGGAGATAACCATGAAATTGCTTGAATGGTTTGGATTGCAGGGTGGCGCAGCGGCTGGCAAGAAAGGCAAAGTGACCCACAAGGTGAGTGTTGCGCCTGGGGGTCAAAGCTTTGAGGTGGAAAAAGGCCGCAAAGTCATTTTGAATTCGGCCTTGTCCGCTGGTTTGGGTTTTCCGCACAATTGCCGAGTGGGCAGTTGCACCCAATGCAAGTGCAAACTGAAAAGCGGCAAAGTGCGCGAACTGACTGATTCAAGTTATGTGCTGAGCGCCGAGGACTTGAAAGCCGGGATGATTCTGGCCTGTCAGTCAATTCCGGAAACCGACCTTGAAATTGAAGTGGAATTAACCTCTGGCGGTGACCGCTTGGTGGAAACCCGCGGAACAATCGTGGGTCAAAAAGATTTGACACACGACATTGTGGAATTGCGTGTTGCGCTGGATGACCCCATGCCATTCAAGGCGGGTCAATATGCTGAAATTCGACTTGAAGAATTCAGCTTGTCGCGCAACTACAGTTTTGCGATGGCACCCAAAGGCCAGGAAGCCGATGAACTTGTTTTCCATGTTCGAAAGGTGCCCGGCGGCAAGTTCACTGAATGGCTGTTTGCTGCCAACCGGCGAGAAACCCGGCTGAGCATGAGCGGGCCGTTTGGTGATTTTTATTTGCGCCCAGCTGAGGGTGAGAAGCCAGCGCCGATTGTGTGTGTTGCCGGTGGCAGTGGCATGGCGCCTATTTTGAGTTTGCTGGAGCAGGCCAAGTGGGCTGGCGAAACTCGAGACGCAGTTTATCTGTTTGGTGCCCGTACCCAGCGCGACTTGTATGCCGATGAGGAAATAGGTCGAATTCAGCAAGGCTGGCGAGGCTCACTGAACTTCAAGCAGGTGTTGTCAGAGGAACCCGCCAATTCAAGCTGGAACGGTGCGCGTGGCTACGTGACAGATGAGCTGGACAAGCTAGAGTTGGATTGGCCGCAGGTTCAGGCCTACTTGTGTGGGCCGCCCGCGATGATTGATGCAGCAATTGCCAAGTTTTCGAAGTTGGGTGTGAAGGCTGAGAACATTCGTTACGACAAATTTGAATGAGTGGCACAGGTTATTGGTGATTCGCTTGGATTGAATAAAAAAAGGCCACCCTCGGTGGCCTTTTTTATGTCAGAAACTCTTACTCAGATTGGCAAGTTGCCTGTGACGGCGTCCAGTGGCAATGAATCTGCAGGGTTGGGTGCTGAGCCGATTGGGAGGGACCCCAAGGCATCAAACAAGGGATCGGAAATCACCGACAAGGGGGTGCCTCCGAGTGCATCGGCCAAGGGGTCGAGTACAGCATCCAGTGGCGTGCCAGTGGTTCCTTCGTCTACGGGATCTGTTGGTTCTTCGGGTTCTTCCGGGTTGTCGACTGGATCTTCAGGGTCTTCCGGATTCTCCGGATCTTCGGGATTTTCGCTTTCGTCGGGATTCTCGGGATCGTCAACAGGTTCTGTTGTTTCATCGCCGTTGTCCACGCGTACATCGGTAAAGGCTGAACCTTCTACGTTGGTGTCGTCGCCAGATGAGGCGGCAAGTGCAGCCACACCCACGCCGCCACCGATCGCAGTGGCAATTCCGCTGGCCCCACCGGCAGTGCCGGCGGAAAGCAGACCTGCACCAACCAGTCCACTAAAGCCTGTGCCGGCATCAGCGAGCAAGATGGCACCATCAGTGCCTTCACTGACCGCAAAAAGTTCAACGCCTTCTGTCAAGGAGGTCACTTCAATCATGCCGCCTTCGGCGGCTGAGTTTGTGGCGATTTGAGCAGCTGATTCCGGCGCCAAGGTCACCAGTGAGTCGGCTTGGCCGGCGGCCTGCCCTGGTAGTTCAATGTCCACGGCGACCAGATCTTTGTTCTGTAAAACATCGCCGGCCAAAATTGCATCGCCTTGACGCAAGGTGAGTTGCTCGCCTTGGCGCTGAACCAATAGCTTGTCGGTTTTTGAGGCAATGGTGCCGATTTGAGGTGCCGTGCTCATAAGGTGATATCCGTTGGGTTGTCGGTAAAGTTATTATTTTTACTGCACTGAACCGGGATTTGGATTCAAATAAAAAACCCCTCCGAGGAGGGGTTTTTCTTGGGTCATTGCAGATTATGCAGTGGGCAGACCAGGGATGGTTGGCAGATCGTCTGCACCGGGCAGTGAGCCCAATGGAGAGCCTGTGCCACCCAACAGATCTGTCAGTGCAGACGGATCCGTCGGGATAGGCAGACCTGCGTCACCGCCCGGGATTCCGCCAGCCAGCAGGCCGTCCAGTGCAGCAGCACCAGTGATGATGCCATCTTCAATTGGCTGACCAATGGTTGGGATCATCTCGATTGGAGCAACGTCCACGAACTGCTGGGCTGCGCTTTCAATCGGACCGGCTTCTGGATTAGGTGCTGGTGTCTCGCCACCGGTGTCACCGCCAGGCAAACCTGGGATTTCTGGCAAACCGCCGCCAGCCAAGTCGGCCAATGGAGCCAATACTGCATCTAGAGGTGTTCCGGTTGGGCCTTCGCCTGGTTCGCCTTCGTCACCGCCAGGCAAGCCTGGGAGTGCAGGTGCGCCGGGGATACCACCGGCCAGCAGGCCGTCCAGTGTCATGGCGCCAGTGATGATGCCATCTTCAATTGGCTGACCAATTGCCGGAATCATCTCGATCGGCGCTGCATCCACAAATTGGCGAGCGGCGCTTTCGATCGGACCAGCTGTTGGGTTCGGTTCTTCTGGCTCTTCGCCGTCGTCACCACCACCCATGTCTGGAAGACCACCCGAACGTAGTGCTTCAACCAAAGGCTCGGTCACCGCCTCAAGAGGTGTGTTGGTGCCGATGTCTTCGATCACACCTGCCAAGTTCTCAGCAAAAACAGCGGGGTCCGCATTTTCCATCAACGCGTCTGTCAGGGGTGATAGTGGTGTTTCTGGAATGCCACCTTCACCGCCGCCAGGCAAGCCCGGCAGTGATGGAGCACCGCCGCCAATTGCTTCAGCGATCGGATCAAGGATCACGTCCAGTGGAGTGCCAGTTGTGCCGCCTTCTCCGGGTTCCTCACCTTCACCGGGTTCGCCGCCGTCATCTTCTGCGCGCTCGCCACCGAGCAGGTTGCCCACAGTTTCAACCAGTGGTTCACCTGGGCCCGCCGTTGCGGCATTGTCGGTTATTTGCTCGCCTAGAAGAGCCACACCACCGGCGAGTCCGCCTGTGAGTTGCTCAGGAAGCTGTCCACCCGTTGGGTCTTCACCGCCTGCAACTACAAAGGCCAGGCCACTTGTCAGTGGTGCCAAAGGAGCGAATGCGCCGTTCGGGTTGGTCAGGTCAGTCAGACCTTCAGCCACATCTTGCAAGGTACCAGGTACGCCGGGTGAGCCGGTGTTGTCTTCCTTGGTGCCTACGACTGGAGCCAAGATGCCCGCAGTCAATGGGCTCAATGGGCTCTCGTCTGATGCGAGGACGTTACCAGCTTTCGTCAAGCCTTTGGCTACGCCGTCCACTTCCCCTTTGTTTCTAGCACGTGGGTTAGCTGCTGCTGCCGAAATTACACCTTCCTGCGCGGCGGGCTCGTTCTCGCTGTAGCCCAAAGTTTGCGCCAAGGGATCAACAAGTGGATCCAGTGGTGTTGGCTCTGCGCCTTCAGCCAAACCTTGAGAAAGGTTGCTTACCGTACCGGCAAGGCCTTCCTGCTCGTTGGTGTAGCCTTCTTGCGGTTGGCCCACTGTTTCAGCCAGCAGGTTGGCGACGCCGGTGGGGTCTTGGTCAGACACACCCGCGATGCCATCCGATACTGTGGCAAGACCATCAGCCACCGCGCCTGTCACGGCAGTGATTGGCGCAAGCGGAGTTTGTTCCAAGCCATCGTTCAGTGACTCGATACCGCCGATCAGGCCAGAGGTGTCGCCTTCTGCATCGCTGTCGGAGTCAGAATCGCTGTCGGAGTCGGAATCGCTGTCGGAGTCGGAATCGCTGTCGGAGTCGGAATCGCTGTCGGAGTCGGAATCGCTGTCGGAGTCAGAATCGCTGTCGGAGTCAGAATCGCTGTCGGAGTCGGAATCGCTGTCGGAGTCGGAATCGCTGTCGGAGTCGGAATCGCTGTCGGAGTCAGA